>Ga0315915_1001030_pt1 | contig 32374 bp, 14 predicted proteins | sample MpolbnodulesMG_FD_207738 | JGI IMG/M metagenome (GOLD analysis project Ga0315915, IMG submission 207738) | Medicago polymorpha root nodule microbial communities from Los Angeles, California, United States - branched nodules | ecosystem: Host-associated > Plants > Roots > Nodule | place: USA... | reverse complement strand
CGCCGTCTATTTTGATATACCCAATTGTATTGAAACTCTTATTATTAATGAAATGCTATAAGCATGTTTCCGTCAAAAAAAAAAAAATTTCTTCCATGGGAGGGATTACATTTAACAACCTGCCTTCTTTAAATCTCCTCATTAATATAAGAATATTTTCGCTAAAAAAAAGAAGAATATTTTTGAAATAAGTACAGAAAACGACGTCGTATGAATTAGTAGTTTCAATCCAGTGATAGTGATAAGTGAAAGTGAAGCAATCTTCTATACAAAAGCTTTGTTTCGATCGATCGATCAATTTTAACAAAGCGGTGTGAATCTGTCGCATCCAAAAAAAAAAATGGATCAATTCAAAGGACAACCTCGTCTTCCCAAATTCGCTGTTCCAAACCGTTACGACATTCGACTAAAACCTGACCTCATCGAATGTCGTTTCGCTGGTTCTGTCTCCGTTAACCTTAACATCGTCACCGCTACCAATTTCATCGTTCTCAATGCCGCTGAGCTCACCGTCGCTAACGACGCCGTTTCTTTCACCAATCGCGATTCCTCTAAGGTACTCTCAATCGCTAGGTGTTTTTTGTTACCTTGTTTGTTTCTGATTTATTATAATCGATGAATGTTTATGTAGGTTTTTAAACCTTCAAAAGTTGAATTGTTTGAAGATGATGAGATTCTGGTGTTGGAGTTTTCTGAGGAAATACCTACTGGATTGGGTGTATTGACTATTCAGTTTGAAGGAATATTGAATGATAGAATGAAAGGTTTTTACAGAAGGTAACTGTTTTTTTAAGCTTGATTTCAATGTATCAAGAATTCCAAAGCTAAATAATTTTCTTGATTGCTACTTTTGATTAATTTTTTCTGTTTTTTACCATTGATTTTGTATAAATTTTTAGATTTTAGAGGATTAAGGCTCTCTTTCGATTAAGTGCTATTTCTATAGGAAAAAAATAAAACGATGTTAATTATTTTATGTATATGCTATAAGCTATCTTCGAGAACTTACAAAGATAACGTGAAAAAAACTCATGACAAATGTCATATGTTCTCCCAAAGATAAGCTCAAATAAGCCGATCCAAACAGCCCTAAATATGTTGAGTTTGTATAAAATTACAACTTTTCAAATCCATGAGGTGCTAGCTCAGTGGTAAGAGCTTAGCATTGTCTCCTCACAAGACGAAGTTCAAATACCCAAGAGATGTTTGTAAAAAGAACTCCCCCTTCTCATTTTCTTTAAGTAAAAATTACAACTTTTCAAGTTTATTACGTGGGTAAACTTTGTTCAATTTTATTCCCTATTTTGCTTTTACAGGAATTATTATTCAGTCTCTAAAGGGACTAAAATCACTTAAAAGTTTTCAAATTAGGGAGTAAAATTGAATAGAATTTATGTAGGACTGGAATTAAAAAGTTGTGATTTTACAGGAACTTAAAACATATTTTCTTTAACCGGTTTCTAAATTGTTTGTTTGAGAGTCCTATTGGTTACCATGTTTCATATGGGTATGTACATGCAGCAAATATGAGCATAATGGTGAGAAGAAGAATATGGCAGTTACACAATTTGAACCAGCTGATGCCAGGCGATGCTTTCCTTGTTGGGATGAACCTGCTTGCAAGGTTTTTCTATTCCCTCTTTTCCTTTTTCAATGAACCTTTTATTTAGCGCACACACAAGAGTAGACTCGATAAAATATTCAAATAATAAGCTTCCTTTTGGTTCATGGTTTTGGTGGTAAGGCCATAACATTCTAGTTACTTTAACTAATGATGAACGCCCTGAGGTTGAGCCCATTATTTACTGTGGTTAATATTGCAGGCCACTTTCAAGATCACATTGGATGTCCCTTCGGACCTCGTTGCTCTCTCCAACATGCCAATTGCTGAAGAAAAAATAGATAGAAATATCAAAACAGTTTCATATCAAGAATCACCAATCATGTCTACATATTTGGTTGCTGTCGTTGTTGGTTTATTTGATTATGTGGAAGATCATACCCCCGATGGTAAAATCATGTTTGCTATGCACGTTTTAGGTATTGACGTTATTATCAGTACTGATTTTCGTTTTTCTTCTTATTTAAATTCAACATCTCTACAGGGGTCAAGGTCCGAGTATATTGTCAAGTTGGTAAGGCAAACCAGGGGAAATTTGCACTTGATGTTGCTGTCAAAACTTTAGGACTATACAAGGAGTAAGTATGGGCCTATTACAATCCCTTTTTTCACAGGCAGGAAATTTTTCAAAAAATATTATGGACTTTATTTATTTCCAATTCCATTCCATTAATCCACCTTGCTGCGGCAAAACATATAATAAAGTTTAATTTTTTTGGAGTCTCAAGAAGAGAAAAATTGATACAAGACATAGTAACATCTCCACAACAGGGAGATAAGAGATGCTTAAAGAGTGTTACAAATATTATTACCAACAAAAATACTTCCTCTTTTAATTATTGGCAATCAGAATTAATTTGATCTTACATTGTAATTCACTTTATTGAGGGGAACCTTGGACTTGGACATCACTCTACCATGTAGGTTTCGAGGGACTGTTTGGTTTTATATCATCTCATTACAAGTTTATGGCACATCAAATCTTTGTTTGGTATGGTTGGTTTCCAAATTACAACCCTCCACCACCAAAGATTAACAGCCCTAATATTAATGGGAAAATCCTTATTAAGTAAACCTTCTTTTTATATTTATCAAAACTATCCGTGGTTTTTTATATATATTCTTTCTACTACCATACCACATCGCCATCCTTTGTATATTAGGTTTGCATTGGCAAGATGAGTGGATTATATATGTTAATGTTCATTTCATCTTGCATAATCTTTCACTCATTAGTCAACTAACTGATTATCAACAGTTACTTTGACACTCCCTACACCTTGCCAAAATTGGATATGATTGCAATTCCTGATTTTGCTGCTGGAGCCATGGAGAATTACGGGTTGGTTACATATCGGGAGACTGCTTTACTCTACGATGATCAGCATTCTGCTGCTGCTAACAAACAGAGGGTAGTTTTCTTTTTCATAAAACTGTTTTACTCTTGGTGGCATTGGTGCCTCAATCTCAATCTCAAAACTAGTATGTTTTATTACTAACCGGAGGAAAGAAAATATTTCTTACATTCTTTGGTTGCTGTTAAGGTTGCTGTTGTTGTAGCCCATGAACTAGCACATCAATGGTTTGGCAATCTTGTTACGATGGAGTGGTGGACACATTTATGGCTGAATGAGGGTTTTGCAACATGGGTAAGTTGTTTGACTCACATATCATATTTCTAACTACAGAGTCTTGTTTATTTTGGAATACACATTAAGTTTTTTATATTTTATCTATAACTGAGTGGTAGTTTTCTTTCGGTCTTACATCTTCTTTTGGTGTTGTTAGGTGAGTTATTTAGCAGTTGATGGCTTGTTTCCTGAGTGGAAAATATGGGCTCAATTTCTTAATGAGTCCACTGAGGGTCTTAAGCTTGACGGGCTTGCAGAATCCCACCCAATTGAGGTAATGTTTAGTTTTAGTTTTTCATGGGTTCAGTTTGCCTCGGATAAGGGATTTGGCTCATTTTTTCTGATCTGGAATTTTATGCAGATTAATTTGTTATGTAATGTAATTCTTTATACCATTGGTTATATAATATCAATTGTATACAATTTTTTTATTCTATTGGGTTAGGTTATGTCCCTCCAGTCTTTTGTTTATCTTTTTTCATGCAGGAATTTCTAGCTTATATAAGAAGAAAAAATAATTATTTTTTCTACCTTAACGGAGATAAACAAATTGAAATTTAATAAGTTATCATATCATTATATCGTCTATTTTAGTCTTTGTAAATTATTTTTGCAGGTGGAGATAAATCATGCTCGTGAGATTGATGAGATATTTGACGCAATAAGTTATAGAAAAGGTGCATCTGTTATTAGGATGCTGCAAAGCTATCTTGGTGCTGAAAGCTTTCAGGTTGGTACTTGGCCTCTTACCACTTCCATAAAAAACTGTACTTTCAACGCCAAATTTTATGGAACGAGAACCCACGGTGAACTGCTCATACAGGGATAATGAATCATGCATAAGTAAACTATTATTGGCAGTTTTTAGAGTTTTCTCTCAACTATGATTTTACACTTGCACAGTGTAGTCAACAAGGCACTTTTTATTTATTCAATGACTCATAGGCAGATGCACTTTTTAATATGGCGTAAAAGGTTTTAAGATGTACGTTTCAGAATGTGTATAGTATTAAATTACGTATTAACTAGAATATGGCTGAGTATTTTTATTTTTTTTTTATATTTTTTTTTATGAGGCAAATGCGGCTGAGTTATATATTTCACTTTTTGTGATTAAATTGTACACACTGCTTTTTTGTCTAACCAGAAATCACTAGCTTCATATATAAAAAGGCATGCTTGTTCAAATGCCAAGACTGAGGATCTATGGGCTGCACTTGAAGAAGGATCCGGTGAACCTGTGAATAAGTTAATGACCTCGTGGACAAAGCAGCAAGGATATCCTGTTGTATCTGTTAAGGTCAATAATCAGAAGTTAGAGTTTGATCAGGTACCATTGCATCCAACCTTTTTATTAGTTCCTTGTTGTGATTATTTTCAGAGAGAAAAGCCATTATATGTATTGTAACTTGTGATCCTTGTATGTTTATTGGCAGTCACAATTCTTGTCAAGTGGTACTCAAGGGGAAGGCCATTGGATTATCCCAATAACATTATGCTTTGGCTCATATGATGTCCGCAAGAATTTCCTCTTGGAAACGAAATCCGAGACACGTGATGTTAAAGAGTTACTGGATTCCGAGATTGCCGAAGACAAGAGTGCAAATTCTTGGATTAAGCTTAATGTCGATCAGGCTGGTTTCTACAGGGTGAAATATGATGAGCTGCTTGCAGCTAAACTTAGATCGGCAGTAGAGAAACGGTTATTATCTCCATCTGACCGGTTTGGTAAATTAGATAATCTCTTGACAATTTAATTTTTTCTAATGGTAGAAGAGGAAAAGACTGATAACTTGTGAGCTACTACTTTGACAGGAATTTTGGATGATTCGTATGCACTTTGTATGGCTCGCAAAGAATCATTAACCTCCTTGATTAACTTGATGGGAGCTTATAGGGAGGAAGATGATTATACTGTTGTGTCTAACCTGCTTACTGTAATGCTCTCTTCCCAATATTGCTCATTAGTTACATAGGTTATTTATTGGAGATCTAATTTCAATTCTTTTATTTTACAGGTAAGTCATAAAGTTCAACATATTGCAGCTGATGCAGTTCCAGACTTACTAGATTATTTCAAACTGTTCTTTTTTAAAGTTTTCCAGTACTCTGCAGAGTAAGTTGGTTTATATCGCAGTTAATAATCTTTTTAGGAATTAGAGTATATCTGCTGTAACATTCCTAACATTCCTGTTTATATTGCCTTGCAGGAGGCTTGGTTGGGATCCTAAACCAGGAGAAAGTCATGATGATGCGTTGTTGAGAGGAGAAATTTTGACCTCCCTTGCTGAATTTGGACATGATCTGACATTGGATGAAGCAAGCAAGAGATTCCAGGCATTCTTAGCAGACAGAAATACTCCACTTCTTCCACCTGATATAAGAAGGGTTTGCTGCTGCATCATTTGAAATTTTGAATGCTCAGAATCTTATGAATTCTTATTTTGATGATTATTGTAAATGTTGGCAGGCAGTTTATGTGGCTGTAATGAAACGGGCAACCAAATCTAACCGATCGGGTTATGAATCCCTTCTGAAAGTATACAGAGAAACTGACCTAAGTCAGGAGAAAACACGTATTCTGGGTAATGAAATATCTTCAATGAGAGCATGACATGGTATTTCTAAGTCTGCATACTAATACTTTCTATGCGTGTAGGCTCACTGGCTTATTCATCCGATCCAGATCTAATTCTTGAAGTTCTTAACTTTATGTTATCTTCAGAGGTATCTCGTGTTCAGATATTATTTGAACACATAAGACACAAACATAATGACATACAAAACTTTGCATATTATTATTATTATTATTAGTTTGGTGATTGATATGATGTTATCCGTGGACAAGGTTCGAAGTCAGGATGCTGTTTTTGGACTTGCTGTCAATCGGGAAGGAAGAGATGTGGCTTGGGCATGGCTTAAGGTATATAACACATCACAGTACTACAGTAGTCGCTGAATAGAAATGAAGTGTACTATATTTTTGTTTTAATTTTATCAATATTAGATTCCTTTGAGGTTTAGGAAATTGATCACTGGACAAAGTTTCGTTTCGTTGTTGCTATTTGGAGAAAACTTGATCGTAGAACTGGAGTTTGAATACTTTATTAAATTCTTTCCCAAGGTTGCCTCTCATATGTGATAGTTTATCTGTAAGCCTAGAGAACATGCTAAGATTTACTCCGGGCTTTGATTTTGAAGAGAAAAACTGATGGAGATTATGATGTTTATTTCCTGTTAACCGTTTTTCATTTCTATCTTCTTACACTTCAATATTATACAGGAAAACTGGGCACAGATCGTAAAAACTTATGGTTCTGGATTTTTAATAACTCGCTTTGTCAGTAGAGTTGTCTCACCGGTTTGTCTCCTGCACCATCTCTATGCACATTTTCCATTGTTTTCTTAGCAAGCTTGACACTCCCCTCATTCTGGAATGTTGGGTTATAGCAACAGAATGCTCAATAATAATTCCATTTTTTCTCTGTTTTCTGTTGGTACAGTTTGCTTCCCTTGAGAAGGCGAAGGAAGTAGAGGAGTTCTTTGCCAACCATCCTATGCCCGCCATTGCTAGAACTTTGAAGCAGAGCCTTGAACGAGTTAATATAAATGCAAACTGGGTTCAGAGTGCTCAGAATGAAAAGAGTCTTGCTGATGCCGTAAAGGAGTTGGCATACAGAAATTACTAGGTCCTGCTGCCCCCTTATTTGAGTAGTTTCATATAATAATAATGTTTGTGACCTTGTGACTTTTTCCATTCTATGCCTTTTCGAGGCAGACTGTGGTGTTTGAAAGCCCGAGAACTTGCTGTTCTATGATCATGGTTAAATATATATCACATGTTCGAATTTTGTTTGTTATATAAGTGCCCAATTTTATAATTCTAATAGATAATATGACACCTCATGTGTCTCTTCTGCCTCCTTTATGTCCATTCTCTTGCACTCTCACGAGCACCATCTTGAAATGGTCTCTAGACAACTCCCACTTTTTGACACACCAGAACTTTTTTTGTTGTGAAAGATTGACACCCTAGAACTTGTACTGCATGTTTTGAACCTCATCATTAACATTCCTTCCTAGAATCTTAGTTAGCGAAAATCATGAAGTGACAACGATGTGTATGAAAATGAGAGAATTTTGTTGTTTGTAAACTTGAATTACAGTACAACTGAATGTTAAAACTTTATAGCACTTTTAAGACGGTTGCAATCAGCCAATTTGTAAACAAACAAATAGATTTATTCTGTATAACATAATATGATAGTCTGTTCAAGGTGGATGGGTCACTTTCAGAATAACGCAAACGGTTATCATTGAAATGTTATAATGCTTGTATTTCAATATTGGAAATTATTCCATGAAGAAAAGGACATGTATGTCTCATTCTTGTTGCCGTTCAAATTCAAGAGAAAGACAAGGAGATTCACACAACACTCACTTTCCCATCTGCAATTATTTTGCGTTTCAATTTGTCGAAGTTTCTGAATTAGAATTGTCCAAATCCATATGCTCACCCACCAGAATTGTCCTTATCATTGAGTGATAAGGTGACTTGATGGTTTAGGAGAGGAGCTTAGTTAAATTGTTGAGGTCATAGTTTCAACTCCCTCTACTAGCAAAATAGCATTATTGTGGCAAAGTATGGTCCTACTAGTACATTTTACCCCGGCAAATTTCAATGATTTATTTATAGAAATGAGTTAAAGACCAGAATCCATATTCTGGTTATCTTTTTTAATTGATGCAACAATAAAGTAGCAGAGTGTAATGACAAGTGTCGTGACAGTTCAAAAGTCATTTTCATCCACTTTATTCTATTGCAAAACATGAAAGCATCACACAGCCAGAGCCAGACACGTAGGACCTTTTTATCTTGTCATGCTTGCGGCAATCAGAATCAAAACAGCAACATTCTTGGATGTTTATGGAGTCATCAGTCATGACCACATAAAAACTTAATAAAAAGCCTTGTGAAAAATATAGCTGCACCACAAACTTGCTGAATATTTGAGATTTTGGTAAAGAAAATATCTGAAGTTATCTTTCAGTCCAAGGATATTTTTACTTGTTAGAAAGGAAGAAAGAATGCAACATGGTGCACCTGCTTTTGATATGCCACATTCCTGTTCATATAACCACAAGTCACTCTCAGAACTTGGTGGAGAACCAACAATAACTCAAGTCCATTTACAAAAAACTTTGGCCACAACCATCCTCCATAACAGTACAGTCTCGGATTCAAGTCACGGCCAATGATATTAATCCACTGCAGAAGTTGTGGCTAAAATATGTGTTCTTGTGTTCATATATCCAAAAAAACACAATGATACGAGTTTACTTAAAAATTGTGTGGCATAACAAGATTATGACTGAAAATCACATTTGAAAACTCCAATGCCAAATTGCTACCACCTTTTTATTAACAGCATAGACGAAAACTGTAAGAAGTAAATACCTCGCAGAGTCTTTGTTCTCTACGAGGCATAAAAACAAATACAATATGCTGACTATGAGTCACCGACACATGTAAAAGGCACATAATCCTATATCTACAATAAGCAGCAAAGACTTACTAACATAACCCCAATGCAGCAGTGTACAATGAAACTCTTCATCAATTGAGAGTTCTAATGAAAGGGGAATTTGTCATTTAGTGCAGGGTGCTCAATCCATGTGCCCAGATGAAAAATTACTGAGCCAAACTATAATTCGATTGAGTTCAGCTTTTATATATTCGAACACCCAAGTTCAATTCATTACACAATCATGTTTTAGTCTTAAATTTTCGCTGAGCTTTCAAATCTACTACGACGACAGTGATGTTATCTTTGCTTCCTTTCTGCAAAGCGCGGTTTGATAGGTACTCTGCAGCTGCCTGTGCGGCAAGATCGATTCCCTCTCCCCTTACTAAGGACAGCTCTGAGCCATTTTTCTTGTGCCAAAGAAGTATGCGCCTACGAGCTAAGTCGCATGCCTCTTCATTTGTCATGACATCCCACAAGCCATCACTAGCCAGAATGAGACATTCATCATCTTTTGCGCGAGGGATGAATGTAACTTCTGGTTCGGGAATAATTGATGGCTTCAAATATCTATCACCTGAAAGTCACAACAATGATAAGCAGAAACGTGTTAGTTGAACTTAAGAAATTAGTAATTTATTTAAGCTTAGGCGAAGTAAAAAATATGAGAACATTGGAAGTCACAATTAGGCATATTCTAGCTTTATGGTCATATAATGGTGAAAAACATTTTATAAGCTAAGCCAATGCGTTGATAAGATATAAATATCTAACTGAACTCTTCAAATCCTGATAAAAATAAACTATTCTGAACTGAAACTTCGAAGAATTATGACTTGTGTAAATAAGTGATATACATCACAATGACATGAAAATACTCCCAAGTTAGTAATTTTCAAAATCGTGATACCGACACCATTTCCATCAAATATATAAACAATGCAACCAATGGCCACGTTTTCCAATCACTCATAAACTAAGATGGATACATATGTAATGAAAATGAAGTCCTTGTAACTATCGCCATTGAAAATACAATTAAAATGAGGATTAAGTACATACCAATAGACCTTGACATTGCAAGAACCCCAAATACACGATGACCATTCCATTGTATCACCTTGCCACCAGCTGCCTCGATTCTTGCATATTCATCATCTCGATTTGGCTACCATATCAAAAATCAATTTCTTTCGAATTAGTAAAACTCTTTTTCAAAGAATGTGCAAAACTATTACTGAAGGTAGCTTACTTTATGATCCTCAGATAAAGGCATCGGTTCTTTTCCACGACATAGAACCGCTCTCGAATCACCACAGTTTGAAACAATGATATGGGATGAACAAACAATAGCTACAACGGCAGTGGAACCAACAGTTTCTGGTGCAACAGGATCACCGTTAACTTTTCCCCCAACTTCATCGTCAACTTTTGAAAAACAATTAGTGAAAGCTTTTTTCCATAAATCTTGACAATCATCCTTGGTACTTCCAATTATTAGATCTTCCTTGGACAATTCTATCTCCTCAATTAAGGCCAAATGCATACGATCTCGACAATAATTTGCAACCTAAAAAAGAAAAGCAAGCTCCATTGGATACAAGAATCACATGCAAGCACTGTTTAGATAAACAGCTTAATTAAGAGCTTAAAACATAAGCACTTAACATATAAGTGCTTATGTATAAGTTACTTCTATAACAAAAGATACTACCTCTGGTCCCTTATTATAAAAAAAAAATTAGAGATTTTTTTGGTCATATTTATAAGAAAATGTCGCAACTTCTAAAATGTAATTATTGCTTAAAAGACCTTTCTATCCCTCATTTCACGTGTCTTTTTTAATATTAGTATGTGCATTTAATGCTTCAAAATTTTTCATGAGGGTATATTTGTATAAATATTCAAAAGTTACAACAATTTATAACTGCATTGATTTTGATGTTTTTTGGTTTTTGAGGGAGTAAAATAAAGTCAAATTGGTTCCATAAGCAATCCTACAGAGCTTATGGAAATAAGTTAAAAACAACTCATGGGCATATCGTAAACTGTCTCTATAAGCTCCCTTAAACAGACCCAAGTAATTATGACACCAGATAAGCTCAAACAAGCCAATCCAACCAGACTCTAAAAATAAAATAAAACTTCACCTGAGAGCCACCATGGCCATCATAGACTCCAAAGTAATGAATTGTTTGCTGACTAAAATCCTTGTTCATTCCATCCTTGTTCATTCCATCATATTTGCTGTTACCATTTAGCATTTGAATAGGAATTTTCAACATCCGAGGTGCAATCGCAACAGCATCTTCCATTTCAGGTCTCTTTCCACATAAAGATGTAAATCCCCAAAGTGGGGTACAATCCAGTTCAAAAACACTACGACCAACTGTTCCACTCACCTCTTTTTTAAGAGGCAGTTGATGAAGAACAACTGTAGTAGGCAATGGTACAGATCCAACTCCTGTTTCTTCTCCAAGGCTCAATGCTACAGCAAGGGGTTCACTCATAATATCTGCCTCCACATTTGACTCGTCGATAACAGCAGCCTTAGCAACAATTTCGACAGAGGATATGTTCTTATCTATGTCCATCGAACTCCTTGCCCTAAAATACGAATTATCTTCAGCGCTGAAGAATTCATCTCCACAAACACTACCATTCTCGCTAGTTACTGATAGAGTGCTATAAATAATTGGATCCCCTTCCAATGATAATGAATCATCCTCATCAACTTCTGGGACTAAAAGTTCATCGCTACTTTGAGATATCATATTCAACAAAAGAATTTCCCCTTCTCTCCCATGCAAAGGTGGTGCGACTGCTGAAACACCAAGTTCACCGTCCAGATTGTCACCAATATGATCCTCATCAGAACCAATAAAAGTAGTATCAGCGGATATCGTAGTTATGGCATTTGATATCAGCTCTGCATTGGCCATCATCTTCATTGCCGAAACATCCATGTGAGTAGCTATGATTGGATTATCACACACTGAATTACTAATACCTGCTATTAATGGCACTGCAACTGACATCTCCTCCATCAAAATCCTTGTCTAGGTAATACAAAAAATTACACTCCCACCATTCTGATATTAAACAGTTACTCATATTTTCATTGATTCCTAACTTGGTTTTCTGATTGAAAATGATCCCAGAATGTAAAGATATTCCATGTCTAAGATAAAACTAAAGGAGGAAGCAAATTCAATTATCCAAAGCATAGGCTAGTTAAAAGGTAATGAAAGTGAAAATCAGATCTTGCCACCAACAACAGATCCAAACTTCCATTTATCGACACATCTACCTTAGAATCTTTCCAAACACAACTAAATTCTTCTTATCTGCCTCAATTCCAGAGGCTTGAAAGTTGAAACTTGAAAGAAACAAATGCTTATCTGTATAAAAAAGATTGTACAAAAAAATGATTAAATCCTAAAACAATTATAGAGACCAACATTCATTATATCCATCACAAAAAAGGGTCATGAAAGCAAAGTCTCAAGAATCAAATCAAATCAAAGAGAAGCCTCTAATAAATGAAAAAAATAAAAAATAAAAATATTTTTTTCACACAAGACCACCAGTTACCTGGATCTGAGGTAACACATATTTGCCTTGTCCAGTGATAACAATTATTCAATGAATGAAAGGAAATTTAAGAAAGAAAAACTATTTCATTACCTAATTTTGCTTCTTCTTTATCTTCACTTATTCTCACTAAATTTTATACCTGAGACCCATCTTTTTTTATTAATATAGAATCAACATAAACTAAACATATGGGTTTTCCTTAATACTAAACATTATTAAATAAACAAAAATAATAGCTTTGATGTACTTTTTTTATTTCATTTCATATAGCATATGATATGGTAATTAATACCTGGATGGGTGAGTGGGTGTTGTTGAGAGTTAGAAGCACCAGAAACAAAGGGAATTGGAGAAGAAGAAGAAGAAAGAGAGAGAGAGAGAGAGAGAGAAAAAAATGACAAAAAAAAGTAATAAAAAAAAGAAACTTTTTAATGAAAGGAAAATGGGTTGAATTGAAAAAGAGAAAATGTGGGTTGGACAGGTGTCAATCATGAAGAGCATGTTAAAGCATCTCCACCCATCCATCCATTTCCAATCGTCACTTATTATTTTTTATATTTTGTTTTATTTTTAAATAAATTTCTAATTACTCTAAATGGAATCATAATCATATGCAACGCAACAGTGTATTATATTATGTCAACATCAGCGTATCAATTGTACTCTAATCTAATCTATGGACGCCACTTCTTTTATTTTCTCCTTCTTCCTTTATTTCTTACAAAAGTTTGTGAAAACGTATATCAAAGGAAAAAGGAAAGGGAGAGATGAAATATATGAAGTGATGAAAAAGTAAAAGTACAGAGAAATGTGAAAAAGGAATAAGATATGTAAAACTGTACAAGTAAAAAAGAAAAAAAAGTTATTTGGTCGGAAGGTGAGAACTCACCTTATGTATTTCATAGATTTTTTGATAGATTAGTTATTGTCAAACAATGGTAAAAACTTTGTATCACATGATAGTAAAAAAAACGTAAATAAATTTATGTGTTTTCATTTTTATCTGAAAATATAATTTTTATCTAACTGAAAAATTAACCAGCAACTGAGGTTAAGAAAACGATTGATGGTTAAAAACTAAACGCCAAAGATATTTTAAAGGCAATAGAGAATCATCACTTCAACAAATATAATTGCAATTGTGTTTAGAGGAGTAATATTTGTACAACTAATTTTGTACAACCTTTGTGACAACCACTTTTTCTTTATTCTTATTGGACAAAAACAACAGAGAGAGAGAGAAACAGAAAGAGGGAGAATAAAAAACATGTGAGTATGAGAGAGAGGGTTGTTTTAAAAGTTGTCAAAAAGTGGCTGTACAAATATCATTTCTCTTGTGTTTATTTGTCTCTATTATCAGCCATGTCATATCATACCCAAAACTATCATTGATTGTTGTTGAGCGACATGTTTTCACAATAATTTTGTTGTTGGCTCTAAATTTTTTTGATTTTATGTGTTAGGCATGAAATTTTAGAGTGTGTTTCTCTCGACGTCTCAAGTTCAGTTCTCTTTGATACCAATTTCGATAGGCATACAAAGCCTTGTTTTTGCTTTAAATGGAGCTTCTGCTAGTGGATGGTAGGATTGAACCTCTCGGATTAGTCGGTTCTTAGGCCGACTAGCAGTTTTTTATTTTTAAAAGATTTTATCCCACATTGTATTATGTATGATATTGCCAATGAATTGGCATAGGTTTGTTTGCCTATAAAAGAAAACCTCTGAGCCTGTGTTTGTTACAAAAATGTGAGACTATTCTAATTGTTTTCTAGAGAAGCTAAGACAACTATAAAGCTTTGTTTGGATTGATGGAACATAAGAGAGGATGATTGTTCGACTCTCCCTTATATGCTCAAATATGTAAAAATACGCAATCAAGCATTAACTGGTGAGAACACAATCATGGTAAATCCATAAATATCATTCAAGCATTAACCAGTGAACACAGCTAGGGTGGAATCACCAATTGCACTCAAAATATGCACAATAGTCATGATCCATCCTCAAGCAGTCTTTCTATTATAGTTAAATTTCTTGCAATGTTCCAATAAATGTACACATCACATAATGTTTCCAGGATGCTTTGTAGCTCCTTAATAATTTGTTCATAACTAACATTTAACCAGCAACTGCCACTAGAGAAGGCAAGTCTTCCACAGCCAACCTGGGCAGCACAGGATCACTCAGTAGCACAAGATTCAGTTCCTAATTTGTAAATTCAAATACACACACACTGTTCAACTACTTGCTGTACACATTGTTCTTGCAAATTGCATGGGAATTGAAGTACTCTAACGGATGTTTTTGGCTAAATATTTAAAGCCAAAACTAGCACTCAAAAACTCTACACGACGGGTTTCAGTTTGCATGAACTTTATGTTATGGTAGCATAGGATCTCCAGACGACGCGAGCATTTGCAAGCCAGTTTCATCGGCTGTTCGTTTGGAAGCATAATCTTGCATGGACTCACCTGCAAAATTGTTAAATGATCAATATGTTCAACGTTGATAACGGTTGAGTTTGTCTAGCTCCTATTTAATTTTCTATTCAATTTATTTCATGTCAGCACCCAATTTAGTGTTTCCAAACTAAAATTTCATGCTGCAGAATTATTCTGATCCACATGCCATTGTATTATTCAGAAACACACTACAACTACTTTGACTCAGCAAGCTCAAGACAGGTATGAAATTATTACAAAAATTCAGTTTAACTTTTAAATGCACAAGTTCATTAAAGAATAAAATGATGATGGCTGCTTGCATAAAATAACTGAGGAACTGTTCTTATAGCTACCGTATGCTATAACTAGATTCCGAACTCTGTAATCATATACAAGAAATGAAAAGTTGACACATTACTTACTCAAAGACTGACGAAGACCTTCTTTAACAGCATCAAAGTTCTTGTAAGTGTAACCAACAAAGTTTAGATCTTTGGGAGTTAGAAGCATCTGGATGAATGTGATGAAAGTTAGAAAATGAAAAATACACCACTTTGCTAACTATAGAAACAAATGGTACGATAACTAAGTTAAAACAAAAAAGACGTGCAGATCAAAATTCATTGAATGATATAAACAAATCATACAGCAAAGCCCAAGAGCAAAACAAACTGAGAAGGCATCAACTGAATCAACTAGTAAAGTATTTTGTAGTGACTATATGGACCTAGGATCAAATTCCACCTTCACCAGAGAGGGAATTAACCTCCCACTGTGTAACCAACGTCAATGAATCAAAGATGGAAAAATAAACAAATTGGGAAGAGTTGTTCAATTTAAGACCAAAAGTGGAAAGGAAAGTTATTCAAAAATAACAAGAAGGCTCAACAACCATGCATTTGTCTTCATCAATAGTAAGAAAGGAGAGCAATTCAAAATAAATTGATCTATTTTTCCCAGCTTTTGGTAAAGTCAAAATAAGCAATTCATAGGCTGGCGCAACATAGATAAAGCCTTGGTACAAGCAGCTGGATTCACTTTTCAACAAATATAAATATAAATTGTCATTATTATCACCTTGGACACGATATAAGTAAATAAAGTTGATTGAAAACAACCCACCTTATTTTTAAAAGGTTAAAAATTAACTAACTTCTTAGCTATTGTACACAAAGGAAAGTAAATAAATCTCAGGAAGCAGAAAGGGTAGTTGGGTTAATAAATCTATTGAAGCGACATTTGTCATTTTATTGTTTTAATATACAACATACAACAATAATAACAAGCAAGGCCTTATCCCACTCGATCTGATCATTTACATGAATCAAACAACAATCTTTACAAGTTATCACTTATCAAAACTATGTTTTGAAGGAGTATCGCATACCAAGATATAACCAAACTGGCCACGATAAAAACCACCAAAATGTCTTACAAATAACACAATGATGTCTTAAAAAAATACACCATCTAAGTATGAATGTTGGTTATAGGAATAAAACAACACCATAATGTCTTGCAAACAAACACTATAATTTGAGATAACCTTAAAACATTTTCTAGTGTCTTCACATTTAACATTTCATAGTGAGATTTAAATGAAAAAAAGTATGATAATGGCATGCGAACCAGTACAAGTGTACCTTTCTTGAAGACCCGGATCCAGCTCTTGCCGCATCTGGTGGTTCTACCTACAAATTCACAAAAGAAAGCAATGAGAGAGTCTCATGCCTTAGGTTCAACAGCTTATCACACAACAAAATCAAGGGACTTCATACTAAATAAACAACACGTCAATAAATACCATTAAAGAAGAATGAAGATTAAACAAGAAAAAATATCCAAGATTCTAACTGCCCACAGGATTGCTGATGCATAAAACAGGTGGTGCAAAGAATCTCACAAACTAAAGTATATCATTGAAGTATAGCTTTTAGAAATTATCAGAGGAAAGAAGGAGGGTTAAATCTCCATTTACTGTATTGAAAATTCTGTATGGGCCACAAAAAGTAATAAAATTTACAAATATATATCCGAGAAATATCTAGAAGGGTTAGATATGTTTTTAATCTCGATAAAGTTACGGGCCTTTCATTAGTATGTATAGTTTTTAACATTTTTAGTCCCTAACTTCTATAAAAAAATACTGATGCTTTTAGTCCCTCCAGGAACTAAAAACAGCCAGTTTTATAAAAGGAAGGTACTATAAAGCACCTGATTTTATAGGGCACTTCAAACATATTTAACTCTAAAATTAACAAGGGAAAACCATAATATCAAGAAAACTCATATAGCAAAATGATATATAGAAGGCAAAACAATGGGGATAGATAAAAAAGGTGGTGATTTCATATTTATACCTCATCAAACTTCATAAAATTTTGGGTATCCAGTTCCCCATTGACTTGTGGTTTAAATGCTGCCTCTGTTTCATATAGTTTATCCCACTCGACACCCTTGAACCATGGATGAGCCTGGAGTATATAGAATGTATATAAATAGATGATGAAAAGATTGTCACAATATGTGATAGGATATTGGATTTGGGGTAAGAAGGTATTTAAGTAATTAGTAGGGTGTCTAAGTAACAAGATTATTAGTAATATATAATAAATATATTCTATGAAGATATCTCCTTAGTAGCAATATTTTATTAGTAAATTTACAATAGAGATATTCTATGAAGATATCTTCTTAATAAAGATATTCTCCAGAAATATCTCCTTAGTAGTATTTCTATATAAGTGTGTGGGGGAGTTCTAGTGGAAGCAATTAGAATATTTGTTAGTAGCCTTTTAGGGCTGGTAGCAAGAGACTTTGCTGAGGAGCTTTGCTCTGGAACTTGTAACTCTTTTCTTTATTCCATCTACTTAATAATATTCGCCACTATTCTCTAGTTTCTATTGATTTATTCTGTTTTATTGGTTCTGCTCTATCAATATAACCCAGGTTTAGGTCTCCAAATATCCAATTCCCTTTCCTATTTCTTTCTTTGTAATTCCTATTAACTTATTTCCTTTTATCCTTTGTAATTAATAAGGATGATATCAAATCTGTCTCGATATCATTTCTGATATTTGATAAGATTCTAGAGTCAACTTTATTTTATTTCGGCTCCTATATTATGTTGCTGTATCTCTCGGTATTATTTCAATCAAATTGAATGTTGACGCAACAATACAGCAGAAAGTAATAATAAGATGAACATCTTACCTTGATTTCTTGTGCCCCTCGGGTACCTAACCTGTGATCAACATCACACAGCAATCTGTAGATTAAATCCCTGGCCTCATGTGTTACATGGGGATCTTCTGGAAATCTTAAATGGTTTCTCCAATGAACAATCTGACAGCATGGTGAAATTAGTGTCAACAAAAAAAAGTCTGAACACTGACTCTGGGAAACATAACTAGAATGGCTTCAAATAATATGGTTATGGATATCAAAGGCAATAGTAGTAATCATAAGTCACCATCAGCTTAGACTACAAAAAAAAATGAGATGCAAGAACACTTCTTGGTTATATTAATGAAGAAACATTAAAGGAATTAAAGATGCTACCTTTCTGCATGTGGTTATTGGGTCATCAGAGTAAAATGGAGGGTAACCGACCAGCATTTCGTACATTATCGCTCCCAATGACCACCTGTCCATATAAAATAAGTACGTGTCAAATGAAATAATACAACAAGGGAGAAAATAGATTTATTATAAAACTTATCAAGCAAACTAATAGTTGAACAATTTTCTTTCACAAAAAATAAGTTCAAATTTCATATGTTCAGTCAAAAGTATTACTCCAGACTAAGCAGAACTTCAGCATGCAAATTAAATAAAATAAAATTGAATGAATTGAACCTTCATGACTAATAGATCAAAACGCCTAAAGCATAAGGTAAGAACTAACCAATCACATTCCATCCCATATCCTTTTTTCAAAAGTACTTCAGGAGCAATGTAATCTGGCGTCCCTACTGTTGAAAATGCCTTGCAACAAGAAACAAGGAACTGTGTGAACTGAAAAGCCTTCTTATCTTAACAGCCATATTAGCATATAAACAAGTGCAGCAAAATTGTATGATGATGCCACTGAGAAGCATTACTTGCGTGCAATGGATACAAAAGAATCTATGATCTGGACGAAGGTTTCATCTAAAGTAGATTTGTAGTACTATCTAGCCCAAGTTACACTATCCTGTTCTATATTATGTGCTACTACAAGAATGCATATAGAGATATAATTACTTTTAATTTTGTTCAAGTTTCCTACATTCACAATACAAATGTTTGGACCCTTCAAAGAAGGACTATTTTCCTTAAAGTACTCTGAATCATTTTGTAATCTCCCCGTCCCCAAAAGAAAGGTTTTGATCCTACATTACATCTGTATACTTTAGCATCATTCAACTTAAAGAAAAGGAATCATATAACACTGTCAATTTAGGTTTGATTTATGTGGCAGAGTGCAAAGCCAGATCATGAAACCAGACAGATTTATGTTAATGAAAGCTCGGACTATCTTTATGAAAAAAAAAATTTGGGTTTAAGTAACAATTAATAATAGCTTGCATTCAGAAATGAAAGCTGGAAGAAAGTAGTTGGGTTCTGAAGCAAAGCAAATACACATTTTTTTGGACTGATGAATTAAGACATATTTTAAGAATGAGCCCAATTGTGTTTAGAAACATGATTGGCAATATGTTTATATACCAATCTCTACAATAATGTATTGGCAAATTTAAGAGCATACCAACTTCCTCCTATTCATCTGCCAATGCTGAAGCTGCTCACGCGGGCTTCTCCAGCTTTTCCGATTGTCCGCATCAGGAACACAGCTATCGATATCCATTGGCTCTGCCAAAGTTTCATCATCCATGGTCTGATTTTCATGCAGTGTAGGCAAGGTAATGCAATCTATAGGCTTACAGAGGCCAAAATCAGAGAGCTTCATATGACCATTTTTATCCAGAAGTAAGTTATCGGGTTTAATATCTCTGAAAGATGAAAAATAATGTAGCTGTTTAGCACTTTAAAATGGCCTACGCCATCCAATAAACCATCATCAATTATTAAAAAAAATAAAAAAGCCAACAGCTTTCACAGGCAGAGCCAAACTAAACCTGTGAATGTAATTGTGCTTATGAATAGACTCTATGGCCAGAACACTCTGTGCCATGTAAAATCTAGCCACGTTCTCACTTAAGGTGTCTTCCCTCATAAGCAGAGTCATGATGTCACCCCCGGGCAGATACTCCATAATTAAATACAAGTATTCAGTATCTTGAAATGAGTAGTAAAGTTTCACAATGCAATGACTGGCGACTTCGGCCAGTAAGTTCCTCTCAGCTCTAACATGTTCTACCTGTAGGAACAAAATGATCTATATTGTAAGCAAAATAGCAACTAAGCATTCTTCAAGACTTCCAATGACATGATGATCCATCCTAGACGGAAACATTATAAGCTGTTAATGTGTCTAGAATAGATTGATTTCAGTCATAACATTGAACTTGAAAGTACTACAATCCTAAATTCCAGCCTACATTTGCATCCACTGGTAATTTCAAAATTTTGTTCCAGCATGATTATATATATCTCACCTGGCCTCTCCTGAGCATTTCAGATTTCTTCAGCTTTTTCATGGCATAGATATTTCCAGATTTCTTTTCCCGACAAAGTCTAACCTGTAATTGAATGAGTTGGCAGATAATAATATCAGAAATAACCTTTATATGGTATAGGATGCACGGAGATTTTCTATTTCCAAAAAACAAAAAATAATGATTCATCAATGCATATCCAATATGAATTATTTCATGCGCAAAATAAACACGCGAGAGTCTGTTCTGACCTCCCCAAAAGCCCCCCTTCCAATGATGGTCAAGAGGTCAAAATCATTAACACAAATCTTATGTCTTTTCAATCGCATATATTCAGTTTCCTTCCTCTCTAAATCTTTGATGAGGTTGAGCCGTTCTTCAGTTGGCACATCTGAAGTAGCTAATTTTCTTTCCAATACCCAACGCCTACAAAACAAAACCAAAAAAATCTGTGAGAATCAGAAGTTCCAAAACCCAAGTAAAACGTCTGCATCAGACTAGATACTGTTTCAGGAAAGTGCATAAGCATGGCTTCTAGCAGATGGTTCAATAAAAAGCTTCGCATATTTAATTTTCTTTTCCTGTGAAGCTCGCAAAATGAAGAACATGTGTTGGGTTGTTTCACCCTGATCAAATTAGACCAAACCAATATGTCTATTAAAACAAGGTGATGAATACCCCGTTAGTTGTTACAAAAGAATTATGTTATACTGAGGATACCGTCCTATACAAGAAATGGATGAGTATAATATTTTCCATTCATAGCATATGGGTAATTCTGAAGTAGTAACTTCAAATATTACTAACAGAGAAAGGAATTTTCAATCTGTGGAATGAACACATCATTATCTCTGTTTATGATTTTAAGTAAGCTTAGACATATTCATCCCTATTTAGTATACATGTCTATTAACTGCATCAATGTTGTCATTCCGTTTTAGTCTGTTTATTTAGCTTTTTCCGACAAATTAACAAGTCTGGTGCTTGTGCCACTGTTTGCTATACTTGCCAATGGCATGAAAGTGGAAAGACAACCATGATAGAAATGAATAGTGTTGCCGATCCCGGATAGGAACGAGTGGCCAATCCCAAATACGCTATAGTGCACTAGCTGACAGTGAGATGGCCACTATTTTGAAATTTTGACACATTATATAATAAGGTATACTACATAGAAATTCTAAAAAAATGATCGAAGCTGCAGTTAATAATGACAAAGAAGTGCTGATGTGTTTTATAAGTTATAACTTTTAGAGTGTGTTGTTTCAAATGTAGTATGAAACTACATTCCTAGTACATTCCTAGGAATAAGATTTCCAGGAATAATGTTCCTACTCATGTGTTCAGTAAAATTTTTGATTTCCTTGGAGTGTTTTTATAAATTCTTTAATTTAAAAAATATTGAAAATAAAAATAAATGTGAGTGATAGTGGGAAGTTATGGTTAGTTGAGTTTTATTCCCATGGGAATGTTAAATTCCCATCCTTTAGCATGGAAATAGAAAGTTAAGATATCATGTGTAACAAACGTTCCTAGGAATAAAAGTTACCTAGGAATAGTTTTTAAAACTTGAAACAGACACTAGAATGTTAGATTGCAAAGCTCACATTCCCTGGAATAACATTAGAATCCTTGAAACAAACACAAGCTTAAATTCCTAACATACCCCAACAAAAAGCCCTAAATTTTAACTTTCAGGGGAGGCCCTCATGGGAGCAGCGTGATTGCCCTGCGATTCCCTACACTAAAACACGATACAGCGGAATCGTTTGCTACACTCTACTGCAATAGCATGTTACTGATAACACTAGAAATGAAAATACAGAAACTAAAATAAATAGGTTGTAAAATCATATGCATTAATCATATTTTATCTTTTTAATTAATGCAATGTAACCTGGTCCATTATTTATGAATATCATGGTTGATTGATTTTATAATCTTACTTTGCCACTATAGTCAAGTAACCAAATGTGATGACAAAGACCGTAGCCCCACCTCATACCCATCCCCCAAATGCAGCATTCAAAGAATCTAACTACAACAAGAGTAGGTAAGGAATTTATTTACAAATTTACGGTTCCACAAAAACTTATCAGTTGTACAAATGTAGCAAGTTACACTGTGAGACTTTTTTAGACAAGAATCATCAAGTAACTACTTTCAAAATAGCATTTACTAAACTAAAAATTACCAGCTTCCGTATTGTGATGACCAAGTCAATTTTTCATGTACTACTACTGCAACTACAGTACTTGAAGCATTTACTTCAACACAAGAATCATAACTTCCAAATAGAGAAAGTGTAAATCATTAATTAAACCCAACAAATCCTTACTAGGTTTAGCTAAATCCAGAAATTGTCAGTTATCCAACTATGAAACCCTAAATACAGTGATTAAACTGTGAGATCTATGTCAAAGTTTACATTGTACTCGATTCAATAAAAAACAAGGGTTTAAAATTTGCTAATTAAATCAAAATATTAAAAGGAAAAAAATAAAATTGATTTTTTTTTACCTCTCTTTCCGATCTTGAATATTTTTCATCTGTGCCCTATAATGATTCTCAATGAATTTCTTAGCAGCTGCTACTTTCTCCATAGTCAAGCTTGAACCAAGCACCTCTTCTTCTCCTCCTCCTTCTCCTCCATTCTCTCCCTCCTGAAGATCCTCCATCTCTCTCTCTCTGTGAAGTGTTCTGTGTTGAGTGTGAGTGAGAGAGAGAATAATGTGTACTTGTAACTCCAACTCACACTGTATGTGTATCTATAATCTATTTGTATATCTATATAAAAATCTTTATAAATCTAACCTGTAAATATGATTCTTCTTATGCTTTCTCTCTCTAGAAAAAAAGAACACAGTGTTACAATTTTCTCTCTCTAAAAAAAACAACCTGGAACACTTATTTATTGCAACAACGAGGATATGATGCCACAATCCAACAACGGTATCCAATGCTACGCAACATTACAAACATAATCAACAGCCACGTAACATAGTCTTTATGTTTCTGCTTACGTGTCGGAATCTAGTGCGGTGGTGCAGTGAATTACGGTGGGTGGAGGGTAGGGGATACGAGGCGAACAGTATTTTATGGGAAAGTGTGATAACGGATAACGCGCGTACGCGCTTAGAATGAGAGTGCGAAAGAAAATGCGTTGTGGGTAGGAGAAAGCGTCGCTGTCAATTTAGTAGTACATGAAAACAACGAGGTAAGGCCCACAATTAGATGGGTTTCATTGGGTCGTGTTTTACACTCTCGATGTTTCCTTGTTACAAATACAGTGCATGTTTCATTGGTGTTGGTTGTATTGTATTCAGTTCCAATGCTTTCTGCTTGGGTTTAGTACGTTAATCGCCGTATACTTCTTTTTTTCCTTCTTTCTCTTCTGGATCTGAGTTGTCCCATTATCGCCCATTTTTGCTTTAAAATATTTTATTTTTTAATGAGAAATACTTGTGATAAGTTTGTAATTTCAAGAAAAAGCTTCGAATTTTGTTGCGTGTCTTGTTAACAAATGTCTTTGAGATATTTTTTAAACATTCATGATGAAGAAATTATTCTTTAAAAAAAGTAAATACTTCAATTTTCAATGCAATAAATGCATAATCTTTAATATAAAATTAACGAGTGTCCCAGAGACATTCGTTAACATTTAGTCGAGTTGAATATGGTTTTGTGGCAGTTCATCAATTTAAAGGAAAAACGCCACAATATATCTATATGGATGACAACGAAGATATGTTCCTTCTATTATGAGAAATAATCTTCAAAAATCCTTTTCGATGAAAGACAATGGTATTCAATTAAACTGTATGGGAACTAGTCATGATGGTTATGTACATGTGTATATAGAAAATCATGTTAATCCCTTTATTACTAAACCACTCGGCAATCTCTTATAGGCATCAAATGGATGATAATGATCATGAAATTATGAATATGATTAACAGTTAAATAATCACTATCTTCAATTAGACGATTGAAAATACCACTACCTCTTGTTAGGTGTTGACCAAACAATGGTGTCGAATAACATGTATATATTGAGCACACGTGTAAATCATAACTTGGTTAATGAAGCAACTTGTTAGGAGGATTCAAATCTAGCAACTCTTCGAATTCTAATAATAGATCCTCAAAATAAAACTATAGTCAATCGGATGAAAATGCTGACAATGTTGTACACCAAAATGTTAGGGGGCATCAAGTTAAAAAAGTTTTTAAATAGACATGGTTTTAACGTGGAATACATAAATATGCATTTATTGGGTCTTCATTCTCTAATGTTATTTCGCAATCAAAACTTCCACGAGGAAATAAAGTTCTTTTTTTTATTTTTTTTATACCGGGGAATCCATAATAAAACATGTGGCAATGTATCAAATTGAATTTTGGGATATAACAGATGATGGACCTTTAGAAATGAAATATTATTCCAGTTCATCAACCACAGATCATTTTACTTGTTCCGACATTTGTTTTATCTTCATAATTTCGTTAAAATTTTGGCGAGTCACCCAATGACTTTACCTCCAAAAAAGTTTCACACTTCAATAGGTATATTGTCTGATTTAAATTAATTGCCTTGTCATTAACCATAATCTACAATGATGATGCTTCTCAACCATCCACTTAGCTCCTTGCAGGCACATCTATCTATATATTATTACAGGAATACCAAAGCTGCAGGTTTGCCCGAATTCATTTCTTTGCAATTCTACCAATTTGAACTGCAATGCCTTCAGCGGGAAAAAACTAGGGATTATATTTTCGGTCGGAATTTACGTTATTACCCTTCTGAATGTAGCCTGTAATGATCCCATACATCTGTTGCCAAGTTGGATCCTGCAAAGAAAAATCCTCAGTTCACATGGTTAGCAGACCTTGGTCAAGACCAGTTTTTCAAACAAGTAATGTGAAAGCATAGACCAAATCTTTTAACCAGTTTTTTTCCTAACAAAATAATGTCAAAGCACAAATGTCTTCTCTCTCCTCTCAAACCCTTCAGACTCTCCAAAACCGCCACCAGCCCACCGCACCACCATCACCCTCGTCCTTCTCCATCACTGGTTACCATCGGCCCACCATCCTCCCATCACCCGTGATGATACCGTATTCTACACTCGGTTCAAGAAATAAGCACACATCAAGGCAGCAGCATCAAACAAAATCAAGTTTCTTCTTTAATCACAAATTTCTTCTCAATTTCTTTTTTTTTTTTAAATCTCATGCTCTTTACTTGGATCCCTAGAAATCTCAATCAATTTGAGGTTAAGTGGGTTAACTTCCTGAGAAAAGGATCTTAGTTTTTTTATTTCTCCACAAATTTGGTTTTCACAACTGATTTGTTTCTTTATTTTACAATTTACAGACTTTTGTTGATAGAAATGTGGACTTATGTTGATGAAAAAATTAAGTGATTGTTTGGTTTTGGGTTAGTTTGATTATATGATTGTTAGAAAATGTGTGTTGACCCTTTTTGCTATGTTTGAGTGCAGGTCTCAGCAATTGGGGCTTAATGAATTCATATGTTTACTGTTTTAGCTTCTTTGCTTATGAAAATTGATTTTTTTGGAACCCTTTTGTTTATAAAGAAAAAAATTGAGAGATTGTTTGGTTTTGACTTTTGTGTTGTATTGCGTTTGAGTATGTTAACAGCAAGTTCATTGATGCACTTCATGTGGGCTGTGGCAAGTTATTTTGATTAAAGTTTGAGTTTTTATGTGATTTGTTTTATTGGTGCTAATTGTTTTTAGTTTTGGAATTTGAAATCATGCCTTGCAAACCCTCAATCTCACGTTCTTTCTCCTTTATTATATGTACATCTATATGATATGGTTTTCTTCATTTTTCCTTACTTTCAAATCAATACTCCATGTGAATTACACTCTCTTCTATATAACTAGGCAGAGGAAAGAGGATTGGAATACACCAGTTCATTTCTTCTTCTCAATATCACAAATTTGAACTATAATTTCTTCAAGTGGTGGTGATCTTGCAAATGGAGAACTTCACAATGTATTCCAAAGACCGTCCATCCGCCAATGCTTTGGTAGCGGTAAAAGGTATGGATATCAACATCTTAAGCTTATAATTGTTTGCTGAACTTCACTATTTATATTGAAATGTAATAATTATTGTTCAAAGATTACTTTTATGTAAGCATAACTTTGAAAATGTTTTATGTAAGCATAACTTTTACCTGAATTATGAGAGAAATGGCTGCACAATGTGTTAAATTAATTCAGTTTGGTGAGGGCATATGATCAGTTTCTGAGGCAAAGAGTTCTGATATAGTACAGTGTTGGTGTTCTTTGAAGCTGGATAAAGGTTTCTCAAGATCAAAGTCCATTTTCCCTTTTCTCTCCCTAGACTTTTGTGTTCTACTGTGTATTGTAAATGTTATATTTAGTTTGATGGTTCAAGATTCGTGTTAGAAAGTGTTAGAGACACATTGTCTCAAGATGGTAACTGTAATAATGAAAAAAGAAAGAGAAGCCTAGCTTCCTGTTGTGATAAAGTGATATGAATTGTGCTGGAAGAAATAAATATTCAAGTACATATTTTGGATTCTTTTACCTCAATTTTCCTCATCTATAGGCATATTGAAAAGTAAAGGAAAGCACTAGAGATTTGAGAAACGGACAGTCTAAAGATTTCAACAAGATTTGGATTAAATTTAGAATGTATGCATGTTATAAATTAGAATGTATACATGTTATAAATAATATAGTATAGTGTCGATATTTTATAGTAAGGTGTTATTTGAAATGATTTTTTTCTATGAGGGGAGTCCTGCCTATCTTATGGCTTTTATGCTAACTTATATGCACGGTGGGTGGCAAGAAAATTGGCCATTGATCTTTATTATAAATTTTAGAATCCTGCAATGTTGACTTCACACCCTTTATAACCTATGGAAATAGTGAGTTCACATGGGACGGCCTTGCTATTCAATGGTTTGCATTGAAATTAATGAGTTTTTAAATTATGACAATTGTTATAGTTGTCTGCACACCAACCATTAGAGCATATGTCTCTAATGACAGGATTTTGGTTTTGACCTTGAGATGCATGTGATATTACTTACTCTTAAAGACTTTGGATTTCCTCTCCATACACTACGATGCAATGATGTATATATTGCTCTCTGTGGGTTTGTCCTTTTTTGTTAAGTTTTTTTAATAAACTATATTGATTAATTAGAATGTGAACAAATTTGAAGTAGATTGCGTTTGAAATAGATGTTTTTTTTTCTATATAAAATCAACGAGGAGCAAAAGGCGGAGTTAGACATCTCAATTAGGTTTACATCCCTACGTTTTTACCTTTAAAAATACACCCTATTATATTATTATATATGAAATGAAAGATAATGTAGTGAAAAAATGATATCAAACTTTCAAACAATGTATCGAAGAGTGAAAGTCAATCTTTCATTGATGCATATAAGATTATAATTACATTACTATTATGTATTAATTTAGCAGGTCAATTTCTATTTTTGTTCCTTTTTAGAAAGATTTGATAATTAATGTCAGACTTAATGTTGATAAACATTGATCTATCTAATTAACGTATGATATTGTACCCATATTATGTTAATTATTCGCACGGGAATATGATCTAATAAAATTAATCCTCCCACCAATCATAGCGACCACTATTTCCATATGTTTTTCCGTAAGAGTGCATGTATCCATGTTCTAAATCAAATCCAGCTCCAATAAAACACACCCGTTTACAAAGATGTGAGTACCCTTACTTGACAACAATAGCACTTACACTGCACCCGAACTATACAACGACCAACATTCACATTATTAAGTAATTTGATCTACAACATAGAGATTCAAAGGGTAATTGATTGCAATAACATCTTCACGCACCTATACTCGCCCTTTCTAGAAAAGAAAAGGAAAAAAAAAAAAAAAACAGAACCTAATGCAACGGTTATTTTTCGTACCCAATAGTATTTAATCCTTTTAATCAAACCAAAAGGAGAAAAAAAAAAGAAGCCCTAATTGCACTACGCCAAACGGGGGGTGATAACCTGAATCAAATCAGAGCAGTTAGCGATTCTCTGAGTGTTACCGGCGGGAGACAAATACGGCCGTCGATGGCGGATCCCTACTATCCATACCCAACTCCCGCACCTTCTGACGGAGGTATTTCCTCTTCTCTATTATTTTCTCCATCATATTCATTCCTTCTTAATTCTTATTAATCTTAATCACTCTCATCCAAATTCCGTTAATATAGTCCCAAACATCTTAATAAGAGAGACTAAATTGATGAATTTTATATACTTTAGGACTACAGGACTAAATTGATGTTTATTAGCCGATAGTAGTAACATTATGTTTATTGCCTTACAAATGATCACAAAACTCATGTTTGGACTGTTTCTTTCTGGTTGTGACAGCAAGTTTTGCCAGAAGTAGTTATGCAGGTTACATTCCATCAGAGGCACCGTCGTTGGCTTCTCCTCTTCCTAAAACCACCGATTTTCCTGGTTATGGATCAGATTACCTGAATAAAGATGTAAACTTTTAATCACCGTTGATTGTTTTAATATGGAATTGTAGATTTTTTAGTTTTTTGGCTATTCATGTGGACTATCTGCAGGTAAGTTTGTTTCGGATGGAGCCATATGGCGTTGATGATACAAGGGGATCTAGAGTTCACTCCGAACATAACGTGACAAGTTATAATCCTCTTGAAGATGTAGATTTAAGTACGAAAAGAGATACTCTGTCGGGTGTTAGTACAGGTGTTCCTGATCCAATTGGAAATAATGAAAGATCAATCTCTAAAAGCAATTACGATGCCTTCCCAGTTTCAGCTGCGGAATCAAACATTTTGTTTGTAGGTGGGCTTCCAAAAGACTGCACTAGAAGGGAAGTAGGGCGTATCCTTTGCCACTTGTATGTCTGCTTGTACGCTTCAGTATATCTGTTTTTGATTCTCAAGTGTGGATAATAATGGATAGAAAGAAATTGTTTTCAAATTTTAAATTTTGTAGGAATTTTAGTTTTTGCTGAATGAATCCTATTTAACTGTTTTTTATTTCAACTTACGCAAAAACTGTATGCACGATAATTTGCTTTTTAACAGTTTATGGAAATGAAAGTACTTGGTGTCTAAATAACATCAAGTGTATTTCAATGTTCTGTTGATATATGAATCCTTAACCTGTCCCCATAGATCTTTTCCGTCCCTTTATTGGCTATAAAGATATCAAGGTTGTTCACAAGGAGCCAAGACGAGTAAGTGTGTTGATTAAGAATTTCATTTCATGCTCATTATTTTGGAAAATTTCAATATTGTACAATCCATCTAACACTATTTTAGATTTCTCTGGGAAAGAAAAGAAATAATGAATATATATGAGATTTGATGTGGATTATTGTTTGTTTTTAGGCAACGTAATATTGCTTCCACACCTGTTTTGCCATTCCTCTAGTAATAAATTTGCTAATAAAACATGTTTAGCATAGAATGTTAATATACACCATTTCATTTTGCTGGATTTACTATGGATATTTAATTGTTGTTTAAACCACCAACCCTGCTGCAGAGTGGTGACAAGGCTATGATTTTTTGTTTTGTGGAGTTTACCGAACCCAAATGTGCTCTCACTGCCATGGAAGCTCTGCAAGGTAAATGCTTCTTCTGTTTTTGTCAATATAATTGAGTTTGATGTCTACCCACAAGGTCATCAGGAAAGTATATCCAGTCCTTGGTCCATCATAGGGATTTATCTGAAAATTAGGAAATATAGAAGACCTCCAAATAATACGAGATCTGATTGTGCTAGATGTGTATCAAACTATAGAGCACTGACACTTATGTTTACCAGTTTCTAAGTACCACTGCAATACAACCGGTACAAATCAAACTCGATATGGTACTAACTTAAGAAGACTCCTAACAAATAGATAATCTTATTATTCTGATGATTTAACTCTTTAAGAATCTAGGTTCTAGCAACTTGTACTGTAGATATTTTTTGTGATGTTATAAGGAAGAGCAACTGATAATCTAATGTATATGGCTGTGAATTCACCATAATCACCTTGTGTGTTTTTTGTTAGTATGTGTGATTATTTTTGCAGCAGCGTGAATTTCAATACTTGCAAACAGAAATCAATCTCTCTTGGTGAATTCGCCCAAACTCACATTTGAGCTTTTGGACTGGATTCCAAATATGCTCTTAAGTGGATTGTCATAACTACTTTCATGTAATCAATTCTTATCCAAAAGAAACCCCCTAAAAACGGTTGACATTTGAAGTAAATATATGATATTGCTATGTATCGTATTCACATTTAAATATAAATATAAACCTGGTGTACACTACAGTATTTGTGTAAGAAGGTATCCTACAGAGTACAGAAACTGAGGCTTTAGCTGTTATCTTGTCCAGTTAAAATTTAAAAGCTTAGATGACATTTCCATCATTCTATACCTATTTTTTATTTTAGTCTCTCCAATTTTTTCAGAGCATCCCTTAGTATATCTCTTTTAGTTGTTTTGGTCACCACATTTAAATTCTCTTAGTGGTGATGTTAAACCTGAAATGTGAACTCGTCCTTGCCACCTGTTCAAAACATCCCACATGTCAAGTGATATGCGATGCATCATCTTACTCAAGGTTGTCAGGATCGCGATCTAGATCTCGAGATCGTATGATCTCGCGCGTCACCAAGCCTCCACCGAATTGGAGCGGTTCGAAGATCGGAGAAGACGGCGGAGCGCAGAGGAAGAGCGTAAGATCGTGAAAGTGGCGCTCTGTTCCGCAACAGAAAAGGGCGTTTGACCCGATGGACCGACCCGATTTGTTTTTGACCCGACACTTACCACACTGTTTCAACCCGTTCTGGGCAGTTGGGCCAATTGTAAATTCCCATCAAATGTTGGCTGGGCTTATTCTTTTTTGAACATGGGCTTCTTAATACCTATTTTTTGTTTGAAAGGGGACTTTTAAGACTTAAGAAGATAAAATAATGTTGATAAAAATAAAATAACACAATAAAATATTGTAAAAATAGTATATTGGTCTAATAAATAATATATCTTTATTATAATAGTAAAAATAGTATATTGCTTCTTTTTTATTATATTAGTAGAAATAATTTTTATTTTCTTATAATAGTAAAAATAGTATATTGTTATCTATCAAAAATAAAAAATAAAAAAATTAGTATATTGTTTCTATTTGGTGGGATCTTACGATCTTTGTTACGATCCTACGATCTACGCTTTTTCTATACCCCAACGATCTTTAGTGAGATCCCGATTTTGACAACCATGCTCTTACTCACCCCGCTCTCCACCAATCCTACCCTCTGGCCTCATCCCCTCCCTTACTCCCACCACCCCTACTCCCACCGTCCAAAACTTTTTGTTCATGCGTGTTTAAATGTGAGATAATAAGATCCACCACTTGATTTTGGCACCTTCATTTCAATAGTCTATCACTTATAGTGGTACTGTTTATTAATGGGCTATAGTATTTGTTGGAAATTCCGCCTTAATTGCGGTCTGCCCCTAGTCGCCTAAATTGCGATCTTTGGTTAGCCTTAATTGCAGCCTCCAACACCTTCATTGTGTTGGCTTTGAGGGGGTGGATTTAGTCCCACATTGGATAGATAGCACTCTAGAAAAGAGTTTATAAAGAGGAGGCACTCCCCACCTTACAAGTTGGTTTTGTATGGATGAGTTAGGCCCCAAAATTCAACATGGTATCAGAGCCTATCCAAGATCTATTGTTGGGCTTCCGGCATTGTCCACGCTTCTGGCCCATTGGGCCGGGCTGAAGCGTGAGGGGGTGTGTTGGAAATTCCGCCTTAATTGCGGTCCGCCCCTAGTCGCCTAAATTGCAATCTTTGGTTAGCCTTAATTGCAGCCTCCAACACCTTCATTGTGTTGGCTTTGAGGGGAT
>Ga0315915_1001028_pt1 | contig 32384 bp, 24 predicted proteins | sample MpolbnodulesMG_FD_207738 | JGI IMG/M metagenome (GOLD analysis project Ga0315915, IMG submission 207738) | Medicago polymorpha root nodule microbial communities from Los Angeles, California, United States - branched nodules | ecosystem: Host-associated > Plants > Roots > Nodule | place: USA... | reverse complement strand
GTATTTATCTACAGGAAGTCGTATAAAGGTTATTTTTGTATTTTTAGGGGGCCTAAAGAGATATTGAGGGGGCCTAAAAAGCAATCCTCAAGAACTGACTTCCAATCTCGAATCAAAAGCGATCGGCCCACCAAACTTCAGAACCAAATCAGAAGGGCACCCCTTACCCCTAGTCCACCAGAGAAACATTGTTGCCTACCAAACAAGGTTGCCGCTAGACGCCCACCCCTTACTACTATTTAAGATATTCATTATGGAGTAATTTAATAAATTTTTCATCTATTATTATTAAATTAACTTTTATTCACTAAATGTTATTTATTTTCATTTCATTTTTAATATTTTTTTGTTGACCATATTAGTTCTTATACTTTATAAAAAATAAAAGGGTAAAATATGATTTTGATCCCTATAAATTTGTCAACTTTTCATTTTAGTTCCTCTAAAAAATTTCTTCAACTTTTTGTCGCTCAAAAAATTTCCATCTTCGCTTTTTGTCCCTCATAAAAGGGTAGAATTCATATTATTTTAATAAAATTTCCCATAAAAATTTATAATACTATAAGAATCTCCCACAAAAATTAATTTTTTTTTAACTAAACATGAATTTAATATTAATTTTTATATTTTTGACAGTTAAAAATTCATATTAATTTATGTTTTGTTAAAAAATTATAAATTTTTTTTACAATATTCTACACATTTCTGCACAATTTCATTAAAAAAAATACAAAAATTAACTTAAAAATATGGATCAAAAGTAGTTAATGAAAATTTTAGAGAGACTAAAACAAAAAGTTTGTATATTTATAAGGACCAAAAACATATTTAATCTAAAATAAAACGTAATGATAAAATATATTGGAGAATGGGGGGAGCACTATGGAGTCGTATATATGTTCTTTTTTTTAGATGCAAGGTATTTTTTGTTTGTTACAGATGCAAAGTATCTAAAAGCATATATATTTTATTTTAAATTATAAAGAGTAAAAATGGCTATTAGTTAAAAATTCAGGGGTGGCCCTGAGGGTGGGCGGGCAGGGCAGCAGCCCAGAGCACCATTATTTTAGGGGCACCAAAATTATTATTTTTACTTAGTAATTAGTACTATATCTTTTTCATTCGGTTTGATTAATTATATTGAGAACATATTTTTAATTTTTTTTGATTATAAATGAATCTTTTGCAACAAAAAATATAAGAAGAAAACTATTGAAATAATTAAAATGACATAATTTTATAGTTTCGCCCAAGACACTAAAAATCTTAGGACCGGCCTTGGTTAAAATAATAAGGGTAAAGGTAGAAGAAAAGGTGATAAGCTATAAGTTAAAACGTTATTTGAAATAGTGTTTGATAAATAAGTTGTAAGTTAATAAAATAAGCTATAATTTCATGATGAAATCAGAGGTGGATCCAGGATTAAGTTTTTAGTGTGGTTAAAATAATAATGTGAAAAAAATTATCCAATAAAATTAAAAACTATGTACTATTTCATCAAAAATATCAGTTTTAATAGTTTTATTTATGTTAGTTTTATTAGTTCAAGTTCATTTGTAACCCTGACAATTGTTAAGTGAAACAAAATAAGTCATCACCTTTCTCTAACATTTCATTTTTAAAGACATCATTCACATGTAAAAAAAATATATTGCAAAAAAATTTGGTGCAGCTATAGCCACACCAAGTCATAGGACAGGTCCTCCCATGGATGAAATGATAGCTATTAAACACTTTTGTTCTAATTATTATGCAAACTTATAAGTTAGTTTATGTGTCTAGGCAAATAGACTCAAACCCAATTTTATTTGAAAACAATAAAACATGACAAAATTTATTCTAGACTTCAAAAATCAATTTTGTCTTCTAAAATATTAAAAACCAAACACAAACTTATTGATTCTGACCGTTCAATTTTAAATCAACAATGAAGATCTTTTTAACTTTATAAAAGATGTTTTTTAAAGATTATTTAGTGAAGATATAACGCGAGTCGGTCAAATCTTAAATCATTGTTGTAAATACGAGGTTATTTTTAGAAATGATATTTATAGAATTATTTTTTGTACAATTTTCTCTCTCATATACTCATTATACTCTTATTCTTTCACTTTTTTTTATTATTTTTGACCAATAAAATAAAAGAAAATAAAATTATCACAAAATGATTGTACAAATATTGTTATTCTTTTTTAAATGCAAGAAATTCAAGTTATTTTAGGTTGTAGTGTTTGTCATATGTTGTTAGGTTTCAAGTCGAAAACGAAATGGCAAGATCTTGTCCGTTGTATGTTTTTTAGCTTAGGAAACAAGCACAAATGTCCAATAAGAAAGCGTGCGGTTTTTTTCCTAAATATTTTTGGATTGATTAGAAAATTAAAGGTCAAAGTCTAGAATGTTAGTTTCACCAAAAGTTTTTAAGGTTTGGTCCGATTATTTTTGAAAGTTTGATCCTATAAAAAAAAAATTATATGACTTTATAAATTATAAATAATCGGCTAAAATATGTTCATGTTTTGTCTATTAACAATGACAAATCTATGATCACCTGCTTAAGGATTTAAATTTCTTACTATTTTGATGAATTCATTGTCTGTAACATGTTAATAAAGCTTAATACATAATGAAGTTTAAAATATGAAACTAAAATGGGGCACAGAGATGAATACGTGTAGCTTGAAATGAATTTTACAAAACCTCTATCGTATTTAAAAATAAAAAAAAAGGTTAAATGTTAGTATTGATGGTTTTTTACGTAGAGGGTGGATATTAACTTCACTCCCCACCTCAAGTTCTCAACTACCAAGTCAGTCTTATATCTAAGGTTATTCACTAGTATCGATTAATTTGTGAAGTCGATCATCAAAACCAATTCAAACTGCATTTAAACTAAAACCAAATGCAGAAATGAATCCAACCTTTTTCTAAGAAGAAGAAGAAGAAGTGGATCCAACCATTGATGTGGCATATATTTTAAAATTATTTTTTAAAAATAGTCTAGCAGTCAGCTAACCATAAATTTAACTTTTTATTATAATTATTGTTTTTATTAATCGTAAAAATTGAAGCCTAAATCAAATTTGAGAGACCTCTTGGCCTCTTCACTGACGTAGGACTTGATTAAATTATGGGTTAAGCATGGAATGATGTGTTTTATTAAATCTTAATACCAAAATTTTATGATTTTTTTAGTACCACAAGTATGTTTAATGATTAACTGTTTTGATTTTTTTTCTTTCTTTGCGTGACTAGCGAACATGACACATTCTAGTGATAATCGGGTTTGTTTGATTCTATTTTAGTGTTAAACTATGGGTTGGAGACTTCATCCAAATCAGAAGCAATTGATTATCTTGTATATTGAGTTTAATCAAATCCGACCATTCAATCCACAAACACTCCTACATATATGACTGATGGAATTTTAACCTAATAGGGAATTACTTTTCCCACCTTATTGCCTTCTCGCGCGCCCTGCAAAAATTCTTAAAATACCCCTGGTCTGGATTTCGTTTTCCGAACCAGATTGTTAGTGTTTCCGAAACATAAAATCCGGACACATACGATATGAATATTTTGTGTCTTTCTTTGATGTCAAGGGTCTTTGTTGACCAATATATGACCCCCACATAAGCAGCAATGCAATTGCAGGGGTCCTATGAGCGGTCAACAATGACCATGACACCACAAACACTCCTAAAACCTACCTAAAAAACTAAAATAAATTGAAGAAAATGTAAGAAAGGAGGTGAAGAAGAATGAAGGAAAATGTTGAAGATCCAAGCCTTTTTATAGCCTTAAATAAGTCATAGGTCTTAATAACAGTCAAATAAAACGTGTTCCACATTCAAAACAATCAAAAAATGCATTCAAACTCCACTAACCAGCCTAACCTTTGGTGAAACGTCACCGGCCAAAATGATTTTGAGGGTTTCCGGATTTTATAATCCGGAAAGCATGAAGGTGTTCCGGATTATAAAGTCCGAACTCCACCAGACCCTTTTGTTTGGATCGTTTTCGTTGCGATTGCCTTGGAAAAAAAATAGAAAATTGGTACATAACATAAATAGAAGCAACATAAGACAAATAAACATTTAAAAAAAATGACATATGACATAATAACATAAATGATGAATCTTTTGGGAAGGTGTTTTCAAGAGAATTTCTTTGAGTTAGATCATGCTGCCTTGCCAAATGGCATATTCATCTGACAGGCAGCAAGATCTAACTCATAGCAACCTCTTGATATTTTTGAGTTATCTATCAATCAAGGAGGCAGCAAGGAGTATCTATATATTTTTGAAAGCGTGCTGACGATCTTCACCATGCTGGCACATAGAGAGCAATCTATTTTGCGGCAGCATGACAAAGATCTTCAGTACAATGACACAAATTTGCATGGTCTCTTTGGTGTGTTTGTTTGTATTTTTGACAGCATGCTGAAGATCTTCATCACGCAGTCAAATAGAAAGCTATCTATTTGCGACCGCGTGAGAAAGATCCTCAGCTAAATGACAAAAATTTACATGGTTTTCTTTGGTGTGTTTGTGTGTTTTGCTGGTATTGAAGCTGAAAATCGAAGAGGGTGTATTTATAGAGGTCCTTGGGTGTTGTGGACCACATAAACTCTTGGTGCAATGTGGTCCATACAAAAGAATCATATGCTGAACAATTCCGGATTTAGTAATCTGAAATACACTTACGCCCTATGTGAATCTGGATTTCAGAATCCGGAATGCGCACATCTTTGGTTATTTTATTGATTAAATGGACATCTTTGACATAAATTAAAACATAATGAAAGTTTAAATAATATATATATTATTCAAAACATAATGCAACAACTTAATTCAACGACACATAACTAACACGCAATTAAAACATAAAACACGCGATTAATTAAAACATAACTAACTTCTTCCTTTGGTCCCTCTAACAGAGCCCTGATCTCTTCGTAGTTCCTGGGCCGGTGCAAACTTTTCAGAATTTGTTCAGCAGATCTAACCAACAAAGTGTCCAGCTCGATTGGTCCTCTAGTGCTGTGCTGACAAAGAAAGAGAACATGATTCTCACGTCGTCGTCGTTTGAGTTTCATCCGGCTGAAGCGAAGAGATCCGGCTGAGTCTCACAATGGACATCGATATTCAACACCGACCATCCTCCTCGTGTCTCTGTGGTTGAGTTGACGGTTGATTTGATCAAGCTTATCCTTCAGCCCGGAGAGGGTGACATTGTTGCGAATCCTAAACAAATGGGGTGGTTTTCCACCGTTGTAGTTGAATGCCGCTAGCTTGGTGTTCGGATCAAAGGCAGGGAATTCCATGATTTTTTTTCTGGTGTAGTTTACTTGTAATGAAAACAGGGACCCCTATTTATAGAGGTATCTGCGTGTTGTGGACTACGAAAATTGTCGATGCAATGTGGGACACACAAAAGAATCCAATGTTGAAGCAATCCGGATTTTAAAATCCGAACCAACCCACCACCCTACGGAAAGAGCCAAGTTTCGCGTAGATACACCCCAGTATCGTATTTTTCCGGAATATATAATCCGGACTACACCAGACCATTTTGGCCGGTGGTCTGAACCACAAAGAAAACATTTTGCAAACGTTTTGGGCGGTGGTCAGCTTTATAAAACATGTTTTTACACGTTTTTTGACTACCATTAATGGTTTTTCAACCCTACCTTCCTATAAATACAATACATCTCCCCCACCATTTCTCACACAAACCTCTCCCACCCTCTTCTCTTCTTCCTTCTACAACGATGTGTTTTTGTCGTTGGCCTTTCATAGAAAGAGGCCTCTTTGGAAATCCATCAGGGGTCATATGATCGGTCAATAGGGAATGGGTCAGTCTGGGTGTGAGGTTGGCCTTTCATAGAAAGAGGCCTTTTTGGAAATCCATCAGGAGTCATATGATCGGTCAATAGGGAATGGGTCAGTCTGGGGGTGAGGTTGGTCTGTCTGGGTGTAAGTTTGACCATCATGGTCTCTTTCTCCCTAGAGGCCCCTGTGCCCCCTCTGTCTCCCCACCAACAGTGAAGTTATTGGTATGTCGTCCTATCAGCCGGAGCCACTGGTATAGTTTACCCCCCTCCTCCTCCTTAGAAATAACTTTAGGTTCTTATGTAATAAGACTTCAACATTATTGTAATGTATTATTCAAATATCAATAAAAATGAGTTGTTTTTATCTTTTTTTTCTTTTTATTTCTGTTTTATATGTTTATTTGCATTTATTTTACGAATTTCAAACCTTAAAATTGGAAAAATTCTGGAAAAAGACCATTCTGGATTTTAAAATCCGGATAAATCTGGAAAATTCTAACAATTCATTTTGGAAAACTAAATCCGGACCAGGGGTAAAAGTGGAAAAAAATAGGGCGCGCAAGGAAAGCCATAGGGCGGAAAAAGTAAAACTCGGATATGTTTTAGGGGTTGCTCTTAAGACACTTATTAATTGCTCAAAAACACCTCAAACTAGTGAAAATATCTCCACCGATTGATAACTATTGTTCGACAGTAAACGGTAGTTAACTATCGTTTGGGTTGTTTTTCTTTTTGTTTTTTCAGATGTCTATGAGCAATTGCTAGATGACTAAAGAGCAATCAACATATTTTTTTTTTCAATAAAAAAAATCATTTATGATTCACAAGTCTATGGCTTTTAGACCTTAACAGGCAATGTTGAGGTAAACATAGTAACCTTAACTTTTATTCATTGACATAGACTCATTAGTTAATTAGTTAATATTGACAAAAAAAAAAGTTAATTAAGTTAAGATAAACTAATGATTTGTTTGGAGATGGATTTTGGATGGTTAAGTTAACATATGTTTAAGATATTAAAAATATCAAAATAATGTGTTCATATAACAATTCAATCAAACTTCATTCATTTTTTTAACAATTTTATATTTCGCTTAATTCGTATATTCATATATAAAATAAAAGTTCTCCCATCCTTTCTCATATAAGAGTTTCCTCCCAAAACATATAAGTTTCTACAAGGCTTATTATTCGGATTAGGGGTGGGAATGAGCCGGGATTTGCTAAAATAGGCTAGGCCTAGTTGAAAAAACTAAGGCCTAAGCTTTGGCCTTTTACATGTTAAAGACTTTATTTTAAGTCTGGTCTGGCCTTTTTAAAAATCTGACGTTATCTATTCGTCTGTTTAAAAGTCTAGTTTGTGTTACAAATTTCAAATAGAATTTGTTCATAAAAAAAAAAAAAATTCAATTTGTGCAACGTACTTAATATAGAGATAAACATTAATCAGATAAAAATTAAACTAATAGAACACAATTGTAAAATTTATAGATGAATAGAAACTCAAGAATAATCATGTCTGATAACAACAAGGATTTTAAACGTAATCTAATAAACATACATGACCTTAGGTATATCAGTAGCAAGCCTTAACAGTTCACATAAATCAAATAACCATATGAGTCTTAAATGATAACTTAACAAGCTTCCAAACAGTACGAAACATCAAGAATTGTGTTGTATCCCAAATACAAAATAAAAAATTGAAAGTATGAGAATTTGAAGGATCAGTAATTCTTTTTGACATATATAAATATAAATAATAAATGTAGAAAAATGTTATATACTCATATACAGGTTGGCCTGATAGGTTTGATAGGCTTTTTTATAAGCCTAAGCTCGGCCTAATTAAATTAATAAGCTTTTTAAAAAGCTCAAGCTTGACTCATTTACTAAATGAGCTAGGTCGAACCGGGCTTTTAATAAGCCGAATCATAGGCCTCTGACGGACGGCCTGACCTATTCCCATCCATCGCGTAATATTAAATTGCGTCCATATAAATACACAAAGAAAAGATGATTGTTCATCCAACCCCTTAAAAACGCGAGATCTTACTAGTAGCTAGCTTCTAGTGGCATCTTTTGACATAGGTCCCCTTAAAATCTCGTTTGAAGACCATTATTGTACTACATATTCAATCAAACAAATATGAAGTCAAAAACAAGAGCCATGAAAACAAATTAAAAGATTACACTACATATTCTAATGAATTAATTAATTAATAATCTAAAACTCTTATGGGTGTCCTTTTACCTTTTTGTTAATTTTTTTATAAAATAGCTTTGTTTTTTCTTTGATAAGAAATGAAATAGCTTTTTGTCAATTGGAAATTTCTATTAAAAATGAAATGATAAGGTTTCATAGGCTAATGAATATACGAATAGTGTCCTTTGAGAAGCTCCAATAGTTGCATATCGTGTGCACCTCTTTTGCCTAAAATGGGAATTTTGAACTTTACCCTAAATGATATTTATTGTCACTGACGCCAGATAATTGGAATCAATGAATACCCAGATGTAGACATTTCCCAATTCCCACCATTTTCCACTTACTCTCCTTTTCTTCTTTTAAAAAAAAACTCTTTTTTTTTTAAAGGAACTAAACTAACTCACTTAAAAACTCATTTGGTTGGTTTGGTGGGTTTGGTTTGAGACTTTGGAGTATACTCCTTTTCAAAGTCTCAAATTCGATTATCTATGATCCCAATTTAGATGGATTAGTTTAGTTTCTTCAAAAAATAACTAGTCAACTCAAATTGACACCGAGAAGAATCGAACTTGAGATACTTACTCTCTTGTTCTATCTATCTATTCACTGATACCTTTATCTTAAAATAAATGAACCAATTGATTCTCTCTCTCACTCATATGTCGGGGCTTATTTTTTATCTTTGATATGTTAAAAATATTTAACGAGATAAATCAAACATCTTATATATTATAACTTGTCTTTATATAATACTATAGTCAAAATAGATAATTTATTTTAAGATAGATTGAGTAGTTATCTATTTTTTATTGAGTAAAAGAATTATTATCAATCATTGTTATACTAATAATCATTTTACAACAGTTTAATAAGAAATTTGAATTTCATTCTCCATTTCTTAATATTATAAAGTCAAATTCTACGTTAATAAGACTTAGATCAACTAACAATGTCGATATTATTAAATAATACACTTCATTCGAGTTTAAACTTAAAATCTTACAGTTTTATTTCAATTCATGTGATCCTTACTATTTTATCTACAAACAAAAGAAAAATTCAAATTCTTAGGACACCTCAAGAGCCTATCTACTAGTTATCAAAATATGAAAAATACACAACAATGACGGCATTAATAAAGCTAGACGTGGCTTATAAATAGTGACTCACTTTGTTGCTTTTATTTATCTTTAGTTTCAACTTTTATCATCTATTTGTTCTTTTATTAGGTCTTTTTTGTCTTATCTTATGTTCATCTTTATCCCCATTTGACTTTCTGATTGATATTTCATTTCCGTTCGGGGTGTATTGTTGATTTATAAAGAGAGAAGATTAGGGATAAGACAAGAAATTTTTATATTAACCTCCTATCTTAAATAGTTCGAACATAAGAATTTTTTTATTAAAGTAGTTTATTGGTTAAATATTTACCTATTAAAATAAACAAGTAAAAAATTTAGTTTAAACCCGATCAATACATATAAAATATAATGTTTTTACCAATTGAGTTAAACGCGCGTGAAAAACTTACGAATTCTAGTAAAAAAAATTTTTTTTTGTTGTCGTGATGATTTATTTTAAAACTTTTATATGATTTATTAATTTTTGAATGATAACTTTATATTCTCTTCTTTTTTACATTAAAAAAAATCTTTATGTTCTTTTTTAAGTCATTAGTTACATGTTTTAATTTTTTGAACTGTCTTTTTATTAATAATAAACATATAGAATAACAACATGAGAGAGAGAGCGACAAAGAGAGAAAGAGAGGTGACCTCCCACAGTTCCACCGTGAGCAGCCACGCCGACATTCTTTTTCACCGGAAGAGAGGTCCATTCGGGGGGTAAGGGGTCCAAGCAGGGTACCACAAAAGGGGTGTGATGGGGAGGATTGGCTTGATGTGAGACCACGACATAGGAAAGCGTTGCGACAGGGTGATCGAGGTTAGGTCAGGCAGCGGGAGAACAAGCGGTTCAGAGATTGGGAGGAAGCTGGTTTGCGACAGTCTTGGTATATTGATTCACGGGATGGGTATTATGGCAACGACGAGGATTACAGGTATCGGGATAGGTGTGATGAGGATTTTGACAAGGAGTGGGATTGGGCAGAGAGTCGGAGGCGCGACGAAGGTTATGGCCAACAGCAAGTGCATCAAGGTCGTGGGGAGGACGGCTTGCGGCGGCGCTCTAATGGCAGTCGTAAGCATGAATCGCGAGCGGCCGGTAATAATAACAAGGAGGGTTCTGACGGTCCTCAATTTCGACGGTTCGTAACTTTTTACTTTACCAATTTTCCGACACAACTTTCAAATTTTTATTTACGTAAAGGTTTTGAAGTTTGTAGTAAGCGTAATGTCTATGGGGAGCTCTTTGGTTTTGTGAGGTATTCTAATGTTTGTGATGTTGGTAAGCTGTTGAAAGCGGTAAATGTTGTTTACTTTGGTAATTTTAGAGTGAAGGCGAAGGCTGCTAGGTTCGATAGGGCGGATTCGAAGGAGGTGGAGAGGGTGTGTGAGGGGGACAATGTTGGTGAAGGGGTATCTATGAAGGACGGGTGGGTGGGAGGGAAAGAATGCTATGTGTGAGGGAGAAGAAACAGTGAGTGTGGGTGTGGGAAAAGTTGGGAAACTGATGGGGGGCGAGGGAGAAAAAATTGTGAGGTCGAAGGTGGTGACGAAGGGGAAGACGGGAGTGGCGAGGGAGAAAAATAGTGAGTCTGGGTGAGTTGAAAGAGGGGAAGTCGGTGGTGTTGGTGGAGGGAGTGGGAGTGACGAAAAAGGTGAGGGTTGGGGAGGTTAGGGTTGCGGCTGAAAAAGGGAAGGGAAAGGGGAAGGATGTTGGTGGAGGAAAGGAAGTTAAGGGGAAGTTTTTGTAGGGAAGCAATTTTCAATCCAAAAATTAGTGCGTTTGTATCGGTCCTGAGTGGAGGATTTATAATGGGCGCGAAAAGGTTTCATCGGTACAGTGATAAATGTGGAGGCTACTTCAGATGTTCAAAATAGAATTAATGATGTGGGTTTTGAGGACATCGACATAATTTCGTTGGGAGTAGACATAGTTTCTATTCATAGTCTGTTTAGTGCCGGCGTTTCCACTAATATTACTGATGCTCATGAATTTTTTGCACATTTTTTTTACTAATATTGTGCGATGGGACAAGAAGATGGTGCCGTTTCAGAGAGCTACATGGTTGAAACTGTATGGCATTCCGTTACATGCATGGAATGAGAGTTTCTTCAAGTTGTGTGTTCTTGATTGTGGTCGGTTTTTGATGTGTAAAATCCGCAAGTGCACAGTTTTACCGAAGTAGTAAAAAGAGTATCGTTCCGACAGGGAGTTGTGTAATTGATTTTCTTTTCAAACAGATTAGCTGAAAGTTTAAAGCTTAAAAGTTGGGATTTTTATTGATTGAAAATTAATAATAATAAAAGAGCCTCGAGATCGTTGGTTCATCATAATGACAAATCTTTCACAATCCAACCCTAATACCTGAATCTTATGTTAAATCTAATTCTAAAGACAAGTTTCTCTGAGGCTCTTCATATCTCCTTTCGATCTCAATGAATGTATTTCAATATCAATCACGCCTGTTCTCATGGTTGATTGTTATTGAAACCCTTTAAGAACGAAACTTTTAAGGTCTCAAGGTTTTCTAGACTATTCTCATGTTTCGGAAACCTTGTCTAATCTCATATGTCCAATACTAACCTTCTTCTTTCGATCCATCAATTAGTATTTGAAATATGAATTAAGAACGGTGAGATTAGATTAGAAAATAGATTTACATAAAATTAGGGTTCTAGGCTTGGTTTGATAGGGATTAGGTCAATAGACTCATCCAACAATCCCAAGACAAAGAAGTCTACTCACTCATGTTCATTGTAGACATAGAGATTAAGAAGAAAAAGAACATGAAAGTAAATAGCAAGAATAATAAAAAGCAATAAAAGAAGAACTTTGATTAATGGAAAGAATTGTCACATATAATTCCCAAGAACAAATGATGAAGATTCATGTCTGGTGGCTGCTCTATTTATAGCCTAAAGCTAGCTTAAGCCCTAAGAAAAGGAATAAAGATTACATAGCAAGCAACCCATGGGCTTTTAGGTCTATAAATATATCAAAATAGCATCTTGGAACCTTGGCACATTCGTGCCTAGCTTCGCAAGGGTCGTGCCAGCCTTGTGAACAAAGCAACAAAAAGGGAGCTGGGGCTCGAGCACGGTCGTGCGCCTGCAGGCATGGGCCGTGCCAGTATCTCTGGAAAATGACATGCTTGAATAACTTGGAGGCACGACCATGCCTAATATTTTTGCATAAAATCTTTATATTTTTGTCTTCAATCAGCTCCATACCCCTTTCTTTTTCTCCAAGACTCAATCTTTCATATATTTGTTCCTGAAATTAAATAACAAGCAATTGAAGTAACAAAACTCTAGAAAGTGAATAAAAACACATAAAATCTAAATAAAATAAACTAAAATAAACACTTAAAAACACTAATTATCGACTTATCATTTTTTGCGTTCTGATAAATGTTCAGTGGATAAAGATAGATTTGACTATGCTCGGGTTTTGGTATCGACGTCGTCTTTGGAGGTTGTCAACTGTGCCGAGTCGATTTTAATTGATGGGGAGATGGTGCAGGTGATGATTATTTAGGAATGGTGTTTTAATATTGGTGAAGATGCGTGTCTCTTTGAAAATGGGGACGTGTCTCGTTCTATGCAGTCAGACCAAGAAGAAATGCGGGTGGATCCAGAACATGGTAATAATGCAGATTTCTTGGTTGACAAAATTGTAAATGAATTAGTGGCAGCAGAAGGTAATGGTGCGCCTAAGGTGGTCCTGACGGTACCGGTTGAAATATAACATGTGAATGTTGAAAGTCCGGTAACAGATTTTTCTTGCGGTGGAAACAATTCGACGACAACACCACACTTGGCACATTTGGCCCATCCGTTGCCATGTGTGTTGCAGCCACTTGGGTTTGTGATGTTATGGGTTTGTGATAGCTTTAAGAATCCAGGTCCTGATGGGGTAAATTTTGGCTTTATAAAGGAGTTCTGACAAGAGTTCAAAGATATTATGAGGTTTGTTTCTAAGTTTTACCGCAACGGTAAATTGGCTAAAAGTATCAATTCTACTTTTATTGCTCTTATTCCAAAAGTTGATAGCCCGCAAAGACAAAATGATTTTCGACCTATATCATTGGTGGGGAGTTTGTATAAAATTTTGGCAAAATTGTTAGCAAATAGATTGAGATTGGTGATTGGCAATGTTATGTCTGAGTATCAGTCTGCATTTGTTAAAAATAGACAAATTCTTGATGGTATTCTTATAGCTATTGAGGTGGTGGATGAGGCTCGTAAATGTCAGAAGGAACTTATGCTCTTTAAGGTGGATTTTGAGAAGGCTTATGACTCTGTTGATTTGGATTACTTGGACTCGGTAATGGAGCGTATGTCTTTTCCTACCGTGTGGAGAAAGTGGATTAGAGAGTGTGTAGGTACAACTACAACATCTGTTCTTGTCAAAGGTAGCCCTATAGAAGAATTTTATTTAGATAAGGGCCTTCGTCAAGGGGGCCCTCTCTTCCCTTTTTTGTTCCTGCTTGTGGTTGAAGGACTTAGCATTTTGATGAAAGCTATGGTAGATAATCATCTGTTCGAAGGGTATAGTGTTGGTACAGTCAACCCTATGGTTGTGTCTCATCTTCAGTTTGTCGATGATACATTGTTGGTGGGGGTTAAAAGTTGGGCCAATGTCCGTGCGTTATGGGCAACTCTTGTTTTTTTTAGGCGATGTCGGGATTGAAGGTGAACTTTAACAAAAGTATGTTGGTGGGGGTTAATAATCCTAATTCTTGGTTAGGCGAGGCGACTTCGGTGTTGAGTTGTAAAATGGGTAAGGTTCCTTTCTTGTATTTGGGCTTGCCTATTGGGGATAATCCGCGGAGACTTAGCTTTTGGGACCCTATTGTGAATCATATTAAATCTAGACTGTCATATTGGAATAACCGGTTTCTCTCTTTTGGCAGCCTCTTGGTTCTATTTAAATATGTCCTGACCTCTCTTCCTGTTTATGCCCTTACCTTCTTCAGAGCTCCATGAGGTATAATCTCTTCTATTGAATCTCTGTTAAATAATTTTTTTTTTTTTGGATAGGTGAGGAACATAGAAAAATTACTTTGATAGGTTGGAATGTTGTGTGTTCAAAATAGATGTATGGAGGGTTGGGGGTGAGACAATTGAAGGAGTTTAATATTGCTCTGTTAGGTAAATGGTGTTGGAGGATGTTAGTGGATATAGGCGGTTTATGGTATAGGGTTTTAGTCGCCCGCTATGGCGAAATAGGTGGGAGGTTAGATGTTGGGGGATGGAGTGGTTCTTCTTGTTGGTGGGAGGTGGGGAATTTTAGGTAAAGGGGCGGCGGTGTTGGTGGTAGTTGGTTTGATGAGAGTGTGCCGAGAAAGGTGGGTGATGGGGATGATACGTTGTTATGGTATGATAGGTGGATTGGTGAGGTTCCTCTCTGTGTGCGTTTTCGGCGGTTGTTTGACTTAGTTGAGAAGAAATCCATTACGGTGGCAAATTTGTTCTCTTGTTGTCTGGAGCAGGGGAGACGCGTGGAGGTGGAGACGTAGGTTGTGGACGTGGGAGGAGGAGTTATTGGCGGAGTGTAGGGCTTTACTTCTTAATGTTTCTTTGCATACTAATGTTTCAGATAGATAGGTGTGGCTTCCAGACCTGTTAGATGGTTATTCAGTTCGTGGTGCATATGATTTATTAACGACTCAGAACACTCCTATTGCATATTCAACAGTGGAGTTAATTTGGCATCACCGGGTTCCATTGGAAGTATCAGTTTTTGCTTGGAGGCTTATCTGTGATCGCTTACTAACGAAATCAAATTTGGTGGCTAGAGGGGTGCTCTCTTATGATGTGTCCGCATGTGTATCCGGTTGCGGTCATCCAGAAACGGCTGAAAGGTAAAAAAGTCACTGTTGTTTTTGGTACTCAGACTTGGTGGTCAAGCCCTTTAGCTTGTTTGGGCATAGGCTGATGTTGTTTGTTTTATCGTGACACTGCTACACTTTGTATATTTTTAGTAGTCCCTTAGGCACACCTTGTGCTTTTGGGATTACTATGTTTGTGGTTATATAATTCCATTTTGGCTCGTTTAAAAAAAATTGTCTTTTTATTTTATATTCTATGTTTATTCATTTTAATAACGGGGTGATATCTTCAATCCTAATAAATGTGTAGATTCCTAACGGGATACAATCCAAAGAGAGGGATAGGAAATTATGAAACTTGCGTAGTGTTCATTGGCAACAAGCATTTCAAGCTTATCCTATTATCCATGAGTATTACATCATAGAAATAGATATGAATGAAAATAAAATAAAAATAAAACTTTGTAGTTAAGTAAAAAACATATATTTTTATGAAATTAATAATAATATGAAAATGAGAAGAGAAAGAAGTGGACGCAGAAAGAGTTTAGTTCTTGTTCTTTCAAAAAAAAAAAAGAGTTTAGTTCTTGTGTTACGTAGCACTCTCAATTTCTTTCACCAAGTTAATTTATGGGCACATGGGTCCTCCACCTTTCCTTGCTCAATATGGGCTTTGAGTGCTTTCTTTCTGAGGGCCCACATTGTGGCCCATTTACTGTCACCCTCTATGTATCTTGAAACTTTTAATTAGGGTTGGCACAGACCAAAACAAAAACTTCATTAGGGCAGGCAATATGATAATGACATAGCTTTAGCAATTGTGGCTTATTATGGTTTTTAAATAATTACTCATAAAATTATTATAACCCTAGTTTAACCTTGGAATTGTTAAGGATTTTTTGGTGCCCAAGAATAAAAATTGAGCACGATATAAAGAAATCGTTAAAGAGTTTCACATCGGATAAAAGATAGCATGAACATGTGTTTATATGTAAGGGTAATCCTTACCTCACAAGCCGGTTTTTGAAGTTGTGTTAAGCTCAACTACTATTTCTAAGATGTATTAGAGCCTCCGTTAAGATCCATTGGACCACCTATTGAGTTTCCGCTATCGCACCACCCACCATTTATGTCCACGAACCAAACTTAATAGTGTTGGTCGCAAGGGTGTGTGTTAAAGAGTACCACATCCAACAAAAGATGGTCTGAACATATGTTTATAAGTAACGGAAATTCTCACCTCACAAGCCGATATTTTGGAGTTATGTTTGACCTAACCATGATTTTTAAGAGAAACTAAATATTTTTTCGAAGCTAAAAATTTATTAAAGAAAAAATGAAAAACAAAAGATTGGAGGGATATAAACATAGTCCAAAAAAGAAAAAAAATTAAAGAATAATGTGATGGTCAACAATTTGTTAAATAATCTTTTTTAAGCGACGGAGTGTGATTAACTTTTCCTTATTTCACTATGGTATATGCACACATGCATTCATGTTCCAATGAATCTACGATATACCTTCTTTTGCGGTAGTTTAAAAGTGAGAAGTGATAATGTGATTATTATTAAAAACTAAAACTTTTGCACGTGGTTATGATTGCTTAAAATTTACTCTCCACTATACCATGTTTTCTTAGTTGTTTACATCGTAGTACAAGCTTTAAAGGCGACATTTATATGCCACATCAAGCTTTCTTGGGAATAAAATGAAGATAAAAAAGATGAGAGAAAAGAGGTTGAAAACTCCACTAGGGAAGGTTCTATACAAAACAATGTTATCATTATAATTTCTGAAAAAGTAAAAAAAAAAACTCAAGTGGAGAAAAAGTCATAAATTAAAAGCTAGATGTATAACATTTTTTACTAAATATAGCGGCTCAAAATTAATCCTTGTACAATGTATATCACTCTAATGCTTATTATAAGGAAAAACAATAAAAGAGGCAAGTGTAAAGAGAAATTCATATAAAAAGTTAAAAATAATTTTAGTAGTATATTATTTTTAATACATCTATCATGGCTTGGTTCTCCAACTTGCAACTACAATTTGATCTTAAATAAATTGAAAGAAATTAAAAAATGAGCTAGAAAGATGAATCCTTGTAGTGATGAAACCTAAATTTCATCTTCTTTTATTTGGGCTTTCTTCTAAATTTCATTCACAAGAGTTAATCATATTAAAGATATATTGCCAGACATTAAATGTAAGCAGCTCTTTCAACTGATATTCAAACATTAGTTCGTGATATTATTGAAGTCTGAACCATTATGCCAAACAAGTAAAATATGAATATCTTTTTTGTGTTGGATTAAACTTTTTTGTTTTGTTTTTGTAGATAGACGAAATGACAAAGCCATTATAAACTCACACACACAAGTGGAGGTACCGGGGTTCGAACCTCGTGATTAAACTTTTATTTCTTGGCTATGTTGTGGGAGTCTAACTTATTACATTAAAAAATGAGCTAGTAAGATGAATCCTTTTAGTGATGAAACGTAAATTCCATCGCTTCTTATTTAGGTTTCTTTCAAGTTTGATCCACAAGAATTAATTATACTCAAGACATTGTCATACGTTAAATATGAACAACTCTTTAAGTTGATAGTCAAATATTAGTTCTCATCCCAAAAGTCCAAGTCATTTGTCAGACAAAAATTAAACATAAACATTTCATTATACAAGATTTAAACTTTTATTCGCTATGTTGTGAGAGTATAATCTATTTCATTACACTAAACCATTGTTTGATAAATTCCCCTATTTCCAGTGATTGAAATATATTGTGGTATGTATTATTTTGTGACATATTATTGATTAACTTGGAAACCAATATTGAAGGGTAAGAGTAGAAAATTAATGTGGAGAGGGGGACAAATAAAAAAGAATCAACTTGGTGGTGGATTGCTTAGCTGGTGACAGAAAAATCTAAGGGTTAATCCACATGGTAGACAGAAGTAGATGTAAGTGTACATTCAAATCACATGCACACTCCCATGTGAATTAAACCTTTTGTCTACATGTAAAAATAAAATGCATTCTGTAAATATAAAGTCAGCAAGATCCACAAAAATGTTACGTATTTAATGAATGCATATGCATAAGTTTTATTTGTTCTTTGTAAAAAAATAATTTCACTAAAATGAACAGATCATGACATCTACACTTCCCAATTTTTTATTCTTATTTTCAGTAACTTCCTTGTCTGCAGGGTCAGTCTACAGTGCCATAATTTTTTTTTACGAAATTTAATTTGTTTCTATAAATAAAAAATGAAGTGAGTTTTGTTCCTTCTCCATGCTAAGCCAACATTTTTCACCATAAGGTAAATATGATTAGCAAAAACCCTTTATTATAAAGAAGATATTTGTACAACAATTAAAAATGAAGGGAGTAGGTGAGTGGCATGGATTAATTAATTTTTGAAAATATCAAAATAGAACACCCTATGCAATTTTACAAATTAATTTAACTAGCTATGCTTCACTCGATAAGAAATGCATAATTATTCTTTAAAAAAAAATGCATAATTCCGTTTTAAAGTTTTCTATGTAATATTGCAATGTGCAATTAGTTGCAGCCTACCATTATAGTATTATCATATTATGCATTTGACGTACTTTTTTTTGAGGCGATATATTGATGCACTTATCTACAGGTTTTTTTTTTTTTTTTTACAAGGGAAAAGAACAAAACAGGAAAAAAGCCTAATGAGGCAAACAAAAACAAGCCCCTAGGAAAAAAGATTCCCCAAGCATCATTCCTAAGTAGGTCATTCATCTCAACAGGAGCAGACAAATGGATAGACAATTCAGGATCAGACGAAGCTCCCATTTTAGCCAAAATAATCAGCGCATTGGTTTCCCTCCCGCAGGGTGTGAACGATAGTAACATTGCCGAGGCATATCATGTCCTTTATGTCTTGGATGAGTGCAACATAAATGTGATAATTCTTAGCTAGACCGGTAATGAGACCGATGCAAAGAAGAGAGTCTGTGTAGTATACTAATTCCTCAATATGCATATCACGAGCCAAAGATAACCCATGATAGATTGCAGAGAGTTCCGCTAGCAAAATGTCCTCCGAATTGGAAATAAAACCAGAGAAACCGGAAAGATAGTGACCGACAGAATTTCTAATGAGACCTCCAAAGCCAGCATGTTGTGGTGTTCCAAGGCAACTTCCATCCACGTTGAGAATCATGCACTAGAAGTTTAAGCAATTCCACTTGATTAAACGCTCCGAATTAACAGCAGCAACATTCTTGGAGAAAGCATTCTTGATGACTTCTACTGAATTTTGAATGTTAAAAGAGAGCCGATGTAATGATCAAACTTCGTTGTTTAGGCAAGTTAGGTTGCGGTGTCTCCAAGCCCACCAAATACCAGCCCAAAAAAGATTAGAATAAGAACCTGTCACACCCGCTTTTAACCAATCTTGAGTACACAAGTTTGTGATGAAATCCAGAGCAGTGAAACTGATGTGATGCCAAATATTGGTGGTACGAGTGCAGTCTCTAACACAGTGAATGGAAGTTTCGTCATGGTTACCACATCGAAGGCAAGCAGCAATAGGCGCCATATTTCTATGATGAAGAAGAGAAAAGGTAGGAACAACATCATGGCAAGCAAGCCAAACTAGGAGTATGTATTTTTGCAGAAGCTTGAGCTTCCAAATCCAAGACCAAGATTGAGAATAATTATATCCACTTTTGGTTGTGTAGGCGCCATTTTTGTTATCGGGCCAAATAAAGGCATCCTCAATAGAGTTGTTGAAGCGAAAATGAGTGTTGTTTATAGCTTCAGCAAACTCTTGGGAAAGATGGGTGTAGAGATGTTGAATGTGGGGAGAGGTGCTGCTAAGAACGTCTTTAACAGAGAGTTGAAGATCATGAATTTCAATGAAAGGGACAAGAGACCCGAGATAGCCTAGGCCACTCCAGTTAGTGAACCAAAAATAGGGGGAACCGCTGCCAGGACGCCATTTATAGCCATCTTTTAGCACATCTTTAGCCCAAATGATGGAAGACCAAAAGGGGGAGCTGCTGCTAAGAACTTTTGCTTGGAGAAAATGAGGTGTGATATGATACTTATTCAAGAGGAGTTGAACTCATAATTTGTTGGAGGACTGCACTAAATCCCAAACGAGCTTTTCAAGAAGGCAAACATTTGTCTCTCTAGCTGATATAATCCCCAAACCACCAAGATACTTCGGTATAGTAATCTTCTTCCAACCAACTAAATGGATTCCTTTATTATTGGAGTCCTTCCAAATGAAATTGCGAGTTGTTTTATCAATGTTCTCACATATATTTTGAGGGAGCCAATTAGTCTGCATGTAGTAAGAAGGAATGAATGATAAAACAGATGAAGGCAACACCATTCTACCTGGTTTGTTAAGGAGTTTATTCTTCCAAGACGCAAGTCTGGTTGCATTTTCTCGATGATGAACTGGAAGTCATTCTTCTTGAGTCGGCCTTTGAGAATTGGGAAACCCAAATACTTATCAAGCAAGGTCGTGCTCCTTATGCCAGAAATGGTAGTGAGGTTGTTGATTTTCTCTTGAGGGGTGCCTGAAGAATTATTTAACAATATAGTATTTTATGTTTTATTTCAAACAAATAAATCTAGCATTTTATGCTTCTTTATACAACTGTATTTTTCTGATTCACATAAACAAGTGGGTATGGGCATATTTCCTAAAAAGAATAAAAATAAAAATTGGCTAGATATGATTTTAATCGCTAATAAATGTTGGTTCAGTTGATAAGGAGTTGACTTACCCATAAAGTTGTAAGTTCAACTCTCTTTGCTGATGTGAGGACCCCTTTGATAGATGATCTGCAAACACGGTTAAACGTTCTTTGAATCATGAGGTCATAAGTAAACAAATTTACAATAATTTGTCTTAAAAAAATTAATAAATAGTTTTACTCATACAAAATGGCAATGATAATGTTGCCCTCATGAGCATATCTTAATTGGTATGAACGTTATAATATGCAGGGGTCGGAGTTCGAACATTGGATTCTTGACTTATTTGTCTTAAATGGATGAATTTCTAGTCAATAGATTATTTAAAAAAATGTAAATGATATTTTTTGAAGGAAAAACAATGTAAATTATTGGTAGCAGCCAGCATAAGAAATTGAGTGCATCTAATATAGATATGGTCCAAATGTAAACATTACTATTTTTAATAATTTGTTTTGGTCAAGTATTTTTTTAATAAATTTTAATAAAAGATTACATTATTTTTCATTTTTATTAATATAGAATTCAATTTTTACTAAAACTTTTAACGGTCCACCTTACTTTTCTTTTCTTTTTTATTAATCTATCAATCAAGTGATAAAACTTTACTTTTCTTTTTCTATTAATTTTTGACAAATAAACTTGTTTGGATAGTTTAAAATATTTCATTAGAACAAAATTAAATATATATTAGCTTATTTTAAAAAAATAATTGGGATAAGAGTGTCTAATTTGTATTTTTTACGGTTTCTTATAAGTTTATTTCATTTAAGATAATGCATTCAAAATATTGTCGGACACCAAATATTCTCTATTACCTCCGGTGCAATTCAAACATTAATTCACCACATCAAGTATGATGAACTCTCTGCACTGCAATTCAAACTTTAGTTCATCACGTTAGAGTAATGTTCCTGCCGCTTGATCACACCCCTTTGGTCTAGCTCCATTTTATTTGTAGTCTATATACTTTGTTTTCAGCTATATATATCTTATTTATTTTTCTGGTGTACATGCATGTTGATTATGTCCACCTCAAAAAAAATAAAAAAAATATGCATGTTGGTTATATACTAATTTTACTTTTTTGGTATAATAAGATTGCTATGAATTGAATATATCCCTTACTTTCATACACACAATACGTATATGTACTCAACCACTGTTCCTTATCAGTTTTATTAAATTATATATTTCTGGAGTAAGCTGTCAAATCAATGCCGTTACATTATGGCATAGCATCCAAATTTTTTATTACATAGTATTCTGCTGCGTATCATGCATACCCTACGAATATCATATGATCTAATATCACTTTTTTGTAGGTTGTATTACTTTAAAAATACAGTTCAATACAATAGAATACAACACAATACCTAAAAAAAATAAAAAATACCTAACGTGTAGAGAGAGAAGGGAGAAGTAAAAGATTATTTTTTTTTTTACAGTTTTGGACTTGTGGTATATATTTTTTCTTTAGAAAATATATATCTGGTATATGTTAGGCTGTGAAATACCACATATGGTGGACATACGTATTTAGTCGGTAATGCATCTTTTCTATCATTGATTTAAATGCATTTTTGGTTCTTCATTTTAAAAAAAATATTAGTAAATTTCAAAAACTGATTGATTTGAATGCATTTTTGTTTCTTTATTTTAAAAAAATATTAGTAAATTTCAAAAACAGATTTTTTTTGTTCACAATCTCTATTTTTTTTTACCTGTTTCCCGCGTGCCCCGTAAATTTACTAAAAAGCCCTTTAGATTATGTAATCCGAGAACAATTACCTAGAAATTTTCAGATTATATAATCCGGAAAACCCTTTTTCCAGAATTTCGACAATGCTTTGCTTTATTTTATATTGTTTAGATGTCAAATTCATAAATAAATGCAAAAGGGGTAAGGTTTGTTTCCAGGGCGAAAGAGACTTTGATGGTCAACCTTGCACCCAAACAAACCAACCTCTGACCCAGACAGACCAACATGACACCCAGACAAACCGTGCTTCTTTGCAGCGCGTTGCCTTCCCCGTTGACCGTTCATATAATCTCTGAGTTTTCAAAGTATCCTCTTTTTATGAAAGACGAACGATGGAAACACATTGTGCATAGAAGAAAGAGGAGGAGGAGAGGGTGTGATGGTGTGAGAAATGGTGGGATTTTGTAGGGTATTTATAGGAATTTTTTTGCCTAGATTGTAACTCCCCATAATGGTGGGTCAAAAAACGTGTTCAGAGGGGTTTTACCAGCCATTAATGCTGGTAAAAACCTTTGAAAATGCGTTTCTTGTGGTGCATACCATCGTCTAAAATAACTAACACAGTATGAATTATATAATTTGGAATCCTCTCATGATTTTCGGATTATATAATCCGAATTTTTACGATAATGGGCCAAACTGAAGGAAGATGCACACCTTTTGTGGGTGAGGGACATTTCAGATTATACAATCCGAAACATGATTTTTTTTAATGTGGTCCACATCGCACCGACAATTTCTGTAGTCCATGACGCCCAGGGACCTCTATAAATAGGTGTCTTTGTGTTCATAACCATAAACCACACCAAAAAAAAACCATGGAAAACTATGTCTTTGATCCGAACACCAAGCTAGCTGCGGTTTACTACAACGGAGGGAAACCACCCGATCTGTTCAGGATTCCCACTGATGTCACCCTCTCCGGGTTGAAGAGTCAGTTGAATCAAATCAACCTCGAACTCAACTACAGAGAGGCACAGAGGGTGGATGGTACTTGTTAAGTATCAATGTCCGTCGACCGACTCAACCGAGAATGTGCGGTTCACCCGGATGAAACTCATGAACGACGACGACGTGAGAACCATGTTCTCGATCTTTAGTCAGTTTAGTACTAGAGGGACGAGTTGGATGCTTCGTTGATTAGATCTGTTGAACATATTCAACGAACTTTATCCGGCCACGGAACTACGAATAGATCAAGGCACTTATGGACGCACCAAACGAAGACATTAATTTCGATAATCCGTGATGATGTGTTATCTTTGATTTAATTTCGTGTTTTATGTTTTATTTAATTACTTGTTTTATGTAGTTTTTTATTATGTGTTTGTTGTTATATGTTGTTGAATTAAGTTGTTTTGTTAAGTTTTAAATAATATATATAATATCTAAATTTTCAGTGTGTGTTGCTTTACGTCAAAGATGTGCATTAAAACGCTAAAATAATCCAAATTCAATTCAATTTTATAGGCTGTAAGTGAAATTCAGATTACATAATATGAAATTCTTCAGCATAAGATTCTTTTGTTTGGACCACAATGCACCAACAGTTTTTGTGGTCCACAAATCCAGAGACCTTTATAAATAAGTGTTTCCGATTTTCATCTTCATTTCCAGCAAAAGACACAAACACCCCAAAGAAAACCATGAAATTTTTTGTCATTAAGCTAAGGATTTTTCTCACGCGGTCGTATATAAATAACTATCTATTTGACTGTGTGATGAAGATCTTCAACATGCTGTCAAAAATACAAACAAACACACCAAAGAAACCATGAAATTTTTTGTCATTGTGCTGAGGATATACCTAATGTTGTTGCAAATAGATATCTCTCTATTTGAATACCAAGAGGTTTGATATGAGGTAGATCTTGGTGCCTTGGCGATAGAAATATTTCAGTTCGCAAGGCAACAGGATCTAACTCAAAACAATCCTCTTGAAAAACCTTGTCTTTCATCGTTATGTTGCATATCTGAATCTAAAAAGGTTTTTATGAACTCGATCAAGTTAGCCTGCCGATAGAAATATGTCAGTTGGCAAGTTAGCTGGATCGAGTTCAAAAGCACCTCTTCGAACACCATCCTAAAATATTTTGTTGTTTATGTTTGTTTTAAGCTGCTTACTTTTTTTATGCATTTATTACTTATTTTCCATGAAATCTCTCCAAAAACAAGGGTGCTGAACTGAGCAACTTGCCACCAGCTAGCCATAGGCTCGCCTGATGAGTTGCACTAGAACAGGGAACCCTGTTCTTGGGCTTCCTCTCAGGAACCCATCCAAATTTCTCTCAAAAAACCCGATTTTGATCCGCTTTGACCCAAATTCGTCCCCAAACTTGTTTAATAGTTAACATACATCAAAAGGCAATCAAAACAATTATAAATATGGAATCATAACATCAATTCTCATCAAAATCATCATCTAGTTCATTTTTCACCAAAAGATCATACTTGTTCATTTTCATTCAAACTTCACAAACAACCACACCAATTCAAACTCCATCAACATACAGACATGTATAAACATTTATGAAGTGATTGTAAAAATGTTTCAACAATAATCACTCATCAATTCATGGTTCACACTTGAATAAGTAAAAATCATCAAAAAACTTATCACCCATAACAACTATGAATTTTAAGCACATAACATACCAATTTTATGAAACTTAACATACCCATAATTACACATGAATTAAGAGCACAAAATTCATCATCAAAATCACAAAAGTCATAATTAACACAAAAGCTCTTAAGACCCATAATTGACATTATGAAATTATAGCGTAATTGAGTGAAATGATCTATCCCACTTACCTCTAGGTCTTGAACCCACTAGCTTAAGCTTCAATCTCCCCTTAGATTTTCAAACCCCAAGCTTTCTCTAGTTTCCTCTTCTTTTCTCTTCTCTCCAAGTTTGTGATCTACTTTCTCTCTCTACCTCTTAAGTTTGTGAAATGAAATAATGAATGCTTTAACCTAGTTTCTCATAAGAGTTATGTTTATATACCACCTTCTAATTGGGCTAGATTTCTAATTGTCATAATGGGCTCAACATTCTTACTAACTAGTTCTCAAAAGTTACTACTCACTTCAACCATTAAAATACCGAATAATTACCATCTCTAAATAATTACTCCAACTCATTAGTAACTTAGTAAAAATATCCATTCTCACTAAAACACCAAAAATAACCTTATTAATGAAAATGACTAATTTACCCTTACTCACCAAATGACCAGAGAAGCCAAAAATCCACTAATCTCAAATTAAATACACACAAGGACAAATAATTACACACAAATACATATAAATACATATAATAAATAATTAAAATAATTCTAGCGAAAAACAGGCTCTTACAAGTCCCCGAGGACGGCGTGATGCTTATCCTCCTTTTTTGCTTATGTTTTTGGAGTCTTAGTAGTAGGGCTCTAATTAGGTGTCGGGGAGTTTATTTACTTTATGGATTTTATGTTGAAGAACCCTTGAGTTCATTATGAGATGTATTTGAGATTTTGAGATTATGATTTTATGTTGTTTTATGTTGTGATTCCGCTGCGAGTGTTTATGATTATTGATGAAGTAGCACCTTTAACTTATTTAAATAACTATTGAATTATTATTTAAATATGGGTTAATTGTTTAAATTGACCTTGTAAAATACACGATGTTTGAAAATGATCCTGTAAAATAAAAACTACATATTCTGACCCTGTAATTTGTGATTCTTTTTTTTTTTTACCCTATAATATACGCGTGGTCCCAAAAAGTAATCTAGAGATTTAATATTTTCATGATTTTTTTCATGCATCTTTGGGATGTTAAAACATGGTTTTATGCAAAAAAAAAAAGATTTTTCCGACTAAGGACGGATTTATTATGAATTTTTATTCCTCATAATTATGAATTTCTTAAACAATTCATAATTAATTAGTATCTCGTTTAAAAACTCCAAAATTTCATGGTGAAGGTTCTTATGACGTTCTAAGCATGCCTACAAAATTAGAGAACGGAATTTGACCCATGAGTATACGTTTACTCGGAACAAATTTGCACTTTCACTTGTTTTGGTTGAAAAATTAAAATAAATCGAAACGTCTTTGAAATTCTACGAAAGTTTGCAGATCCTTTTTATGTATTTCTATAGATGTCTCTGCAAACAATCAACTCAAAATTCGATATCTAAGTTGGGTTTTTGTTGTTTTTTTTTGTTGAGTTTTTGGCGCTTTAAAATTTCATAATTAGTTTTTCGTTAGTTGAAAAATTCTACTTTTTTTGTGTAAAGTCATATTTTAACGTCCTAAACATGCCTAAAAAAATCATAAAAAAATGCAACCTCTAAGTGGCTTTTTTAGACTTCAACTACATTGCAAGGTAAAAAATAATAAGAATATCAAATTACAAGGTTAGAATATGTGCTTTTTATTTTACAAGGTCTTTTTTCAGACTTCGCGTATATTACATAGTCAATTTCAATAATTAACTCTTTAAATATTGTATGTGGGGTTTGAGGGTGTTACATGATGTCCTAAAAACTAAGACAACATGTTTGTGATTATGATCTCAAAATGATCTTTCTGATCTCACAAAGTTCAATCTAATCTCACTTAGATAGTCGGTCTGAACTACCAATACTCTTAAATGATTTATACAAGCATATAATGTAGGCTTGAATGTATTTGATATTGCTTTTGATGTTTGATGTAAGAATTATGTAGTTAAGATTAAATCTGATCTTAATATTTTTGCAATCTAATCTTTTTTGTAATGTGTGGCACAAAAATGTGGGACGAGCTTTGCCTTGGCGGCCAAGTTAGAAAACTAGTCATTGCAACATATATGTTATTTTGTCTTCTTGTGAATTTAAATTTTGCCTTGATGACCAAGCTTCTCCAATAGCAAGAATATTCCTTATGATGTGATTTCCATATTCAGAAGATCATTATAATATTTTATTTTTCACTTGATATTGGTTCCCTTCATCATTCCTTTGGTGTCTTCTGGATTTCTTAATTTGATATTTATTTTGTTCTTCGGAGCTTCAATCTTATGTGCATTTGAACTGCAATTCTGATTTTCCTAGACATAGGGAATTAATGAGTATGTCATAGTATAACACACTTTCATGATTATGCTAAGAGATTAGGGTTCTAGAATAGATAAATGTGGGACCTTGAGTCGTAATAGGGATATGTCTACTTTGTTCATCGTGATAGGGATATGTATCACGGAACAAGGAGATAGAGAGGATTCAACTTCTTGTTCACTCTATCTTATTTTCTTTGCAAACAACAACTCTTATGCAAACAACTCTTGTCACCTTCACCTTCATAAATTGAATTATGGAAGTAATTACAAAGTTTTCAGTATTTACAAATTTTTACTATTTAAATGTTAATTCTCCATCGAAGAGTAAATTGTGTCACATCAAGCAACTCTTACAAAAGTTAACTCTAGTCTAGCAACTAACTCAATTCACCACAAAATTGACTACATGATATATACATTATTTGATCATATGAAGCTATTTTAGCCTGGCAACTTATAGGGTGTCATAGTGGCGAAGCCAGGATTATTGTAAAGCCAGAGCGAAAAAAATTTACAACACATTTATAAGGGTTTACATAAGAAATTGCAAGCAAATAATCAAAAATCTAAGGAAATTGTCCAATTTTTAGAGGTTTATATAAAAAATTCATAAGAATTTACATAAGAAATTGCAAAAAATTTGGCCCGGAGCCCCGGGCGAGTGCCCAAGGTCGTCGGGCCATAGAACCGCCCATGCAAGCTAAAGATAAGTAAAATAAAGCAACAAAAAATAATCTTTAATTTTTTTTTGTTTTTGGATAAGGCCAAGAGGAAGGTTAGGCATCGGGGAGAGACTGAAGCATCCCAACTAGGTTGGCACCCAACAGAGACCCCGTCCTCTACCGCCATCCCAATACATAATATTATTAAAAAAGGAGAAAAATATGTACAAGTGGGGGGACTAGGCCGAAACCCTCAACAGAAGAAAAAAGAGCTCACAAGAAAAGCAATAAACAGAAATGTCAAGGGAAACGGTAGTTAGGCAAACCATTTCTGTCCCTAGCAAAATCAGTCGACAAAGACAACGACAAATAGGAGTACCAAACAATGTCCGTCAAATCATGACCTAAGGAAGCAAGCTTGTCAGCACAACAGTTTCCTTCCCGGAAAATATGGGAACAAATAACCATCAAACCAAGTTGAAAACAATTATGCCATCTGTTTCGACGACGAAACGGAATAAGAGAGTGGTTTTTAAAGGCATCAACAACACTAGAAGAATCACATTCCAACCAGACACGATCCCAGGAGTTAGAGGCCGCGGATTCCATAGCTATAATCAAACCCATCAGCTCCGCTTCAAAAACGGACACGCGACCAATGTTACTAGCAAAACAGCCCAAAAATGTTCCACGAAAATCACGAAAAATACCACCGCAAGAAGCATTAAAATTGACAACCGAGCCATCCGTGTTCGCCTTAACCCAATTGATAGTCGGAGGCTTCCAAACAACCAGAATAATATCTTTAACACGTTTGTGAATAGGGGGGATCAAGAAATTGTCAAGGACAACAACATCATCATGTAAACAATTACTGTTAGAATGCATTCCGGACAAAGCAACAAATGAGGTGATTTTGGCCATGGTAGCATTCAAAGAACAAGGAACCGAGTTGAAGCGTAGAGCATTGCGAGCCAACCAAATGCAATACACCGTGTGGACAATGGCAGCCACAAAAACATCCAGCACCTGCGAGCTGCATCTATCGGGAATACAATCCAACAAAGTCGAGACCGAGTGCAGGTTCACCATGCGGTTTATTTTGAGGCCGAGGCACCTCCAATCAGTCATCACAAAATCACAGTTCAGAAAAAGATGGGAAGAAGATTCAGCGTGCTTGAAACAAAGAACACAAATCGATACCATTGTGCACCCACGCAATTGCAAATTCTCATCGGTGGGAAGCTTGGATAACATGAGCCGCCAAAAGACAAAGGAGTGGGACGGTGGTATAGCTGATCGCCAAATTAGTGCAGCGCACTCAAGCTTGGGTGTAGGAGGGTTAAGATAAAGAAAGGCCAATTTAGCCATGAGAATGCCATCAACAGCATGAAGCCAAACCAGCTTGTCCATCAAAGGCGAGAGAGGAAGCGAAATTTAAGCATACTTTCCGCAACTGACGGATAGTGTAAAATAGAGGGAACATTCTGCCACTTACCATTTTCAATAATAGATTGCAGCCTGGTCGTAAGAAGCGGAAACATATTCGGAGGAGCATCCAAGATGGACACAATAGGCGCACCCAGCCAATTATCCAGCCATAAGTTAATTTTTTCTCCGTTACCCACAATTGAAATTGAATTCTCAAACACGAATTGCAAGAATTCCTTCACTCCCAACCAAATAGAAGATTTAAAGTAGCTATTTCGAGGCCGACCGAAAGATAAAAAACGGTGCTTAAAGAGCTGCGAGCACTGACTATCTTGAGTAAATAGATTCCAACTCAAATGAAGAAGCATAGAGGCATTCAATGAGCGAGTAGATTTGAGATCCAAACCACCAGAATCCCAAGGAAGGCAGACATTTTTCCAAGAAACCGTGCAAATCTTGCAAGTATTAATGTCACCACTCCAAATAAATTTTTTTATCCACCTATCAAGTATTTTTAACAGACGGATAGGCCAACGGTAAATGTGGAAAGAATAAACTAGCATACCGTGCACTATGGACTTCACCAACTGAACACGCCCCATGATAGACAGAAGAACACCCTTCCAAGTGGCAAGCTTCACCTTAATGCGGTCAACAATCGGTTGGAAATGAACACACTTAGGCTTTCCTTGGAATATGGGGCAGCCTAAGTATTGGAAAGGGAGAGAACCCACCAAAAAATCGGACATGTGAACCAACATATTTTTTCTGTAACGGTCATAGCCCCAGTAAACATTTTACTCTTTTCAAAATTAACAAATTGACCTGAAGCTTCCGAATATTCTTTGAAGACTCCCAGGAGACATCGAATGTTTTTCTTCGTGCCAACACAACAAATGAAAACGTCATCAGCATAGAGAATATGAGTAGGCAGAGACATACCCCGACAATAAGACATAGGCTGCAATCTATTAGAAATTCTTTCCATCTCCAAGGCTCTACTAAGCACCTCCTCGGCAAGACAAAAAAGAAGAGGGGAGAGGGGGTCCCCTTTTTTGTGAAAAGTGATTATTGTAAATTTAATTGGTGAAATTCGTGCTTAGGTTTTGATGTAATGTATGGGTATGTGAATTTAATGATAATTAAGTTGTTGATGATGAAATTACATGCTCAAGATGTGTATATATGTATACTTTGTTGATTTTGCTCAACTTGATGAAAAACGATGTTGTGGTGGTTGAATGATGGTGAGATCATGATTATATGATGTAGATTTTGTTTTGTGATGATGTTCTCATCAATTTATGCTTTGGTTGTTGATGAAAGTATTGTTGTGATTGAATTATGGTGATTTTACAACTTTTGTGAAAATGGGTTGATAATGAAGAAGTTTGATTTTGATGATGTTGAATGAGTTAAGGAAGTTGTTAGAATGAATTAGGATGATATGATTTTATGTTTTAATCACTTGGTTTTAGAGAGAAATCATTTTGGGAAGAAATCAAGTTTTTGAGTAAAAGTCGTTTTTAAGCGCTTTTGCAAAATAAGTCATCTTGGGATGAGTTTGATTAAGTTTTTTTTAATGTTGAAATGTCAAGTTTTCAAGAGTGGTTTGTATGGTCTAAGTGTTAGGAATGCATTGGCAAAAACCGAGCTGAAATCGGATTTGAAAACAAGATTTTATGCGCGAAAACGTAAAAATGCATTTTGCTGTACTGGTGAGGTGACACGACCGTGTCAAGGTCTCTTGTAAGGGATGACACAACCGCGTGTCCTGATGACGTGAGCGTGTCAGTTCTGCAGAATCCCGAAACCTCGTTTTTTTTCGTGTTTTTGTGTACTTTTAAGCATGCCAATGGATTCCAAATACCTAACCCTATTCAATCAAAGTATAATTAAGCTCCTAAGAGTATCATATCTTGATTCTACCTTGGTTTACAATTGGTTCTCATTTATGCTTGGTTAACTTTGTCTTTGAGCCGAGAATTGTCGGATTAGCGTTTAATCGCAATTGGCCGGTGAAACACACATGTATATACAACTTCACTTATATGTGATCTAAGTGTATACATTGTTGAGGCACTAGAACTTGTTTACTTAGTTTTGACTCAGTTGTCTCAATTGTTTTAAAGATGTAAAATGAGAGACATATTTTGTCGAAAATGGTCTTTAAAGCCGATTGCTTTGCCAATCTTTTGTGAATAGCTTTATATGATTGCATAAGGATGTATGGATGATTGTTAGGTGTCAAAAATGATATTTATCTTAACATGATCTATTTTCTCCTTTATTTGGATTGTGAGAAATAGTATGATGTTGTTGATTGATTGTGATGTTGTTGGTGAATACATATATGTTGATTGGTTGTGATATTGTTGGTGAATACATATATGTTGATTGATTGTGATATCGTTGGTGAATACATAAATGTTAATTGATTGATATTGTCAGTGAATGCATATATGCTAAGTGATGGTGATTTTGTTGGTGATTGCATATATGCTAAGTGAATGGTGATGATGTGGTGAATTGTTTGTATGAACATATGCATTGTGTCGAGTCATATGTTCATGCATACATGACTGATGGTGACGGATTTTATATCCAAAATGTAAGACGGGTGTGAAATCTTACATACGATGTTTTTGTTGCATCGAAGGTGACGACCTTGAGGTGATTTGGTA
>Ga0315915_1001027_pt1 | contig 32390 bp, 15 predicted proteins | sample MpolbnodulesMG_FD_207738 | JGI IMG/M metagenome (GOLD analysis project Ga0315915, IMG submission 207738) | Medicago polymorpha root nodule microbial communities from Los Angeles, California, United States - branched nodules | ecosystem: Host-associated > Plants > Roots > Nodule | place: USA... | reverse complement strand
ATATTTCAAGAATTGAAAACATTAATATCACATATTTACTTCAAAACTATAGTAATTGACAATCTCCATTTATTTAGGAAATGGAGAGGATCTTCACCCGATAATTACCCCTTCCCCCCAATCATCAGTTGTGCTACATACAATTGGAAAATGCAAGGGCAGGGTTTTAATTTTAGGAGAAATATGATGGGTGTAATTATAGTTGCTTTGGGAATATATTTCATCTTAAAGCAAGGGTACTTGTGTGCTTGGAGGGTATTAAAGAACATCTTTTAGATCATGAAGATTTTAAGGCTCATAAAACTTCAATAGGAACATAAGTGGAATGAGTCATCCAACATATATTGGTGCCCTAATAAAATTCTTTTAGACGAAATCATATTAAAGGAGTAATGAGAAAGAAAGGCGGGGCTTACAAATCGCTTGAGAGTTTTGGAGCAAAAAGTAAAGGTTTAGTCTTCTAGTCCATCTATTGATTGTTGAGTTATTCTTACATGATCACAAGATCAAATCTATCATGTTTAGATATAGAAATAATGAGGTACTACTTTTGATAATTAAAAAAAATTGATTAAATATTTTGGAGAAAAAAAGTCTATTTATGAGCATAAAAACTATAGATTTGGTCGTGTGATGATACCAATCTATCTGTTGATTGTTCCCCACTTAAAGAGTCGAAAGGTGTTAGTCTCATGCATGTATAATTATAATTACTAAGATAATAGTAGTAATAATTAGGGATGGGAATAGGCTAGGCCGGCCTACAGGGGCCTATAGTCTAGCCTAAGACAGACCAGGTCAGGCCAGACTTTTTTCTTAAATAGACAAGGCTTATGCTCTTTTAGAAGCCTATTTAACTTAAAAGGCCAGACCACATGCTATTAGAAAAGCCTTTTAGACCAGCCTACTTATGTATATATGAATAATATTATTGATTATTATATTATATACTATTAGTTTACACTTATTAGTCAACCTTTAAAATAATTTAAACTTATTAGTTTACATTATTTTTTCGCATATTTAAATGTATTATTATAAATTAGAATTGAAATATGATATAATATATAGTAAAGTTCTCTAAAACTTCATGTTAAATATGGAAAGAGAGTTTAATATCATTGATCTATTAGCTCACTGGTCCATTTAATCTTCTTGAATCACATTACTTATTTAAAGATGTTCATATGAAATAGGTTTTTAAAGAGGCTAGCATGTCTAATGAAGCTTTCATAAGGTCAGACTCGGGCCTAAAAAGTAAGCTTATGATAGGCCGCATGCCAGGCTTAGGCACAAAAATTTGACAGGTCAGGCTTAGGCCTTGCAAAGCCTAGCTCAGCCTAGCCTATTTCCATCCCTAGTAATAATAATAAGGCGTAAGTCATTTAAACAACCACTGTTTGGGATAATATGTGAAACAATCAAAATATACAAAAAAAATAATATAGATATTGATACAAAAATTAAAACGATAGAGAGTAAAAACAATGTGAGTATGAGAAAAAAAGTTGTTCAAAGATATTTGTATAAATAACATTTCTCTAACAATAATAATAATATGTACACATCAATCAAGGGTCAAAAGTGTTTTTTTTAGGGATAATGACAGCCAAAAGTTTAACGCCCAAATCATAGAGTATTAAAAAAATGAGTATCGTTAACGAGTGCTCTCACGACACTCTTTAATAATTCTTAATTAAGAAACTATTCATTGAAAAAATCTAATACTTCAATTTTTGATCCATTAAATACACGAATTTTCATAAAAAATTACTATCTAAAGTCCCTAAAGAATACCCTTAGTCTGCGAAGTCCAAATACAAGATACGATACTGCACCGATATGCCGATACAAAAAAATTTCAAAAATCAAAATACAATACGGCTGAGATACGTTAATAAAAAAATTATATAATTAAATGTACAATATAAGATAACCATTTTTTTTAATATGCAAATATATTAACAAACAAAAGAAACCAGTCATAGACTCGTAGCACATCAACATAAATATAAATAATATTGACGATTAAGGGCCCGTTTGGATTAGCTTATTTTAGAGCTTATATAAAACAGCTTATGCAAATAAATAAGTTTTTATGTATTATTTATAAGTTTTTAAGGCTGTTTATGAAAAAACAGTTTATGAAGATACGATTTTCGCTAGTGAGAGCTTATAAATTAAAATAAAAGTTTATTTATTTACATAAGCTATTTTTCATAAGCTCAAAATAAGCTCAAACCAAACAGGACCTAAGAGAGTGATGGTTAGTCAATTACATACACAATATATCCCAAAAAGAGTACCATCAGTGTTATACTATATCCAAAAGGAACATTGTTAGTGCTATATTATATCGATCCAAAGAAGAAACATTGTATCCAAAAAGAACACTTCAGTACTCAAGAGTTAAATTATTTTAGTTAACATTAATTGAGAAATATCGGTGCATGTATCGGTGATAATTATCAGATACTCTTCTAATACGTATCGGGAAATATTGGATAATTTTTTTTAAAAAATAAAATAAAATTCAATCTTCGGATACTCTCTTGATACGTTTAGGTAAGAAGATGTATACGATATTTAGACTATTTACAATTGTTTGTTACTCCCTCCGTTTTTTTTAAGTGTCATTCTAGAAAGTTAATACAATCGTATATTTCTCTCGTAGCAAACAATTGTTAGTTAATACAACAAATTCATATTTTTGTGCACACTTTGTCTATCTCATAACAAACAATTGCCAATTTTAAGATAACAAGAAACAAACTTTAGTTTTCCAAATAAATAGAATTAATAAGTTTTACTGAAAAAGATACGAGTAATTGACAAAGAATATAATTGACAAATCGTATCCTTAAATTACCAAAACAACAGTTAAATATGAACGGTATAGTTTTTTTAAGAAAAAAAAATCACTTTTAAGAGTATTGTATCCGTTTGTCACAACTTAAAAAAAAATAAATCAGAATCTAAAATAAAATAATCCAAAAACAGCTTCAAATGAGAATCTGTTAAGAACAACTTCTCAAAAAATAGATTTTTTTAGAGGAGAGAGAAAATATGGATCAAAAGATTGAACTAATTTTGTAACAAAAAATTGTTTTATATAGTTGTATTCAAAGTTCAAACAAACTAAGGGCTCGTTTGTCATGGATTAAAATAAAAGTGATTTTGACATAAAATAATTTAGAGATATTTAACCATTGTATTATAAACGAGGGATAAATTTAGAGATTTAATGAAAAATCGTAATCCATTTTGCTTTTGCTCATTGTAATAAAAATCATTTTTTTAAAACAAAGAATCTAGTTTGTTTGGATACAACTATATTAAAGAGTTTTTTGTTACAAAATTAGTTCAATCCTTTTGAAATTATATTTTCTCCCTCCTCTAAAAAAAATTATTTTTTAAGAAGCTGCTCTTAACAGCTAGTCATTTGAAGCTGTTTTTAGATTTTTTTTAAAGGTTGTAATAAACGGATGCAAAACTATTAAACGTGATTTTTTTCTTAAAAAAACTATAATATACAGGCTCAATTATTTTAAAAAAGCGATCTTTATTAGGATAAACAAACGCAAAATAGATTCTGATTTTTCATAAATCTTTAAAAAATAATCCCTAAATTATTTTATGTTAAGTTCTTTTTATTTTAATATGAAACAAACGAACCAGAAGATATACAAAAATTGAAATTTGTCTAAGAAAAGATTGTTATTAAAAAAAAAACCGACAATTTTTTATTACAAAATTAAAAAAAAATAAAAAAAGTAAAAAAATCGCGACATTAGCGTGGTGATTGATTGAAGCGATAACAAGAGTAGTAGAAAAGAAGCTGAAAAACCTAACTCCTTCACAATTTGAAATCCTGAATCAATCAATCACTCGCAAAGATGAGTATACGGAAATTGAGCTTCGAAGAATCGCGATCACTGTATTCTCTTATCAAACAAGATCAACGTCCTCTCAATGAGATCCTTGCTGAATTCAAATCCACCATTCCTCACTCTCGCCATTACACTTTCTCTTCTTACCTCCTCATCCTCCTTCAGGTTATTACTTACGTTTTAGGGTTTTTATTCACTCTAGTGTGATTCTTCGTGGTTGTTGAAATTTTTAATGTAATTGTTCGTTTTTGAATGTTATTGTTGTTGTGTTGTTCAAGTTGATATTAGGAAAGATTTGAACTAAATGTTAGTTTAATTGCAGTTAGTGAATGTTTTGTTATGCGGTGATGAAAATTGATTTTGAGTGAATTGATTTGTTAATTGTTTGGTTTTGCGGGGTGATGAAAATTGATTTTGAATCAAGTTAGGGTTCGGTTCTTAGGTATAAGTTCACATAAGCTATTTCTATAGCATAAGATAAAACAAAGTTAAATTGTTTTTGTATGTGCTATAAGTTATTTTTATTTAGTTATATTAGAGAACTTATGAAAATAAGCTGAAAAAAGCTTTTGGAAATTGTCGTAAGCTGTTTTCATAAGTTCTTCCAAACAGTCTCACAGAACTTATGCAAGTAGATAAGGTCAAATAAGGCTATCCAAACAGGCTCTTATTTTACTTAAAAGTGAGTTCAATGTAAAGTGATTTATATCTGGATAGGTGAACAATAAATTTCCGTGTAAAAATCACGTATAGACTCAAGATACGAATCCTAGTTTTGAGTTAAAGTCAATTGTGGAGGCAAAATCAATTATACTCGAGAGTAATAAGACATGTCAAAATCAATTGTACACCTCCAGGGTGCTGCAAATGTGCAACCAAACATGTCCAAATTAATTCTACACCGCTAAAATCAATTTTGGCTCCTCCAAAAGTGGAACCAAACATACACAACAAAAATCATTAACCTTGATGTCCCAGCCCACATGGTGACCTTTATTTAAAACCTTGATCGTATGTAATTTAGGTATTGTTGTTCTGGGTTTTCCAAAGATGGATGGGGATTGTGTTTTGGTGTTTTTTATTGTTTTATATTGTTGCATGTGTTTGTTTTTGGTCTCTATATTTGATTGGAAATAGTTTTTAATGTTGTTTAATTGGAATCTTTTACATGCAGGACAATAAGGTACTTACCACCACCGAGAGATTAATAGCGTTTGCTCTGCTAGTTGAGGCTTATTCATCCCAAAATCCGGCTTCAAATCCTTTCATAAGCTTTATCATAAATGTAAGCTACTTATTGCATTGCTATATCTTATTTTGTTTAATTATTAGTTTATTGGGCACTACGCTGTTTGTCCATATCTTAGAAATTAGAACCAGTTCTTTAAATTAAAGGGAGAAGAAAAAAGTGAAGTGCAAGAGGAATCACAATATTCCTTCACGGAGACACAATGAAGAAAAAAAGAAAAGATGGGTAAACATCTTAAATATAGCTCTACCATTGAAATCAGTTGAAATATTGTCAATATGAGAGATAGTAAATAGCTCAACAAAATGGTAAAATCCGTTCATTAGAAACACATTTGTAGTGTGGCACCATCTAAGGGAACCTTCCTGATGGAACCGGTTAGAATGTAGGATGAAACCTGTGAAGAAACTGTTTTTGGAGCTACAGAGAGAAACTGCTGATGAAGCTAGAGTGTTGAAAATGCATTATACCTCAACTTTAAGTAACTGCGGCACATGGAGTAAGCATTGGAACCGGGAGTTTTTGACATTAGAAATGCTCTGTTTGAGGGAATGTGTGTGGATGCCTGGTTGGGCTTTACTAGCTCATGTTAATGCAGAATTTTTTGAGAATATGCAATCTACAAATGAGTTAAACTCACTAATTTGTCCTTAAATTATGCAATTAGAATTTGGAGCAAGTTTACTGAGCATATCATATGCCGAATGTACTGAGTTAATAAGAGTTCACACTGAGGCATGAAACTTTACAAGTTTATGGTTAAGACTTGCTTATTGACAACTGTGCTAGCGAGAAAAATTGAGTAAATGGAAGATAGTCCAATTAAAACGGGAGAAAAAGGCATTGTTGAAATTTCATTTTCCATAAAGCAAAGTAGTCTTTGGTGATTGATGTAGCCAATGTTGCCAACTAAATTCAGTCGTCGTTGTAATTCTTTAACTGATGTTTCTTTCTATCTGCATGTTCTATAATATTTTTTTGAATTCTTCTATAATGTATTTCAGTGTTGTTTTTGCACTGTGACTGTTGACGAGACAATGGTAATTTTTTGTTTACAGGCTTCCTGTCATGAAGGGTCCACAAAAATTGAGAAGGCGTTTATTCTGCAACTATTAGGTGTTGATGTATCCCATAACGGCAAAGAGGTATTCTATTTTGTTTACACTATTGTTGTCACTTATGATGAATGGCATTATTATTGGGCATGTAAGCAAAAAAAGATTGATAAAGGTGTGCTTTATTAGCCATTGAATTCTGTTTTAGATTGAAAAATTTGTGACTCATTTATAAGAGACTGCTGGTTTGATCATTCTATTATATTTCCTGTCTGTCATCTAATTTATTTGTCTTATTTGTTTGTTGTGGTTTATATCCTCTCTGATACAAGTACCTTAATTAAGCTATCCTCTTTTTAGCCGTTGGATTTTGTTTTAGATTGACAAATTCGTACATAGGATGTTCTTTGTTGGTTAAACATGGTGTTTGCTTGTTTTACCTTCAACATGCATATAAATATTTGTTTTATGTGTGTATCAGTTATACCATACATGGCATCATGTTTTTGCTGCTGGTGCATCCACTATGCTTCCTTTCTCTTGCTTTTTCATTAAATGTTTTATCTTCTAGTGGTTTGTAGTTTCTGATATGTTTTTCTTTTGCTGGAGGACTGCAGTTTCTTAAACAGTCGGCATCAGATTATGTGACAAGATTTGATCCGTCACTGAATGTAAGTTACTTATATATGGCAAAGTACTTGTACATAATCCCATAATATATCTATTTTCCATAATATCTATATATTCTGAGATGCGTCACTGCTGTTCCAAGGGTGTATTCTTATCTTGCTTTACAACATTTGGACTTCTAAACTTACATATCTTCTCTGATGCCAGGACTTCCCTTCACTAGATCAGTTGAAGCAGCAGTTTTCTGATAAAGCTAATCAAGAACCATATCATCATTTGTTTAAAGATGGTTTTGTAAAAAACGTAGTTCCTGACCCAGACGTTCCCCCAAATTGTAATACAGATTCATCAGAGTATGGCCCTGTTTAGTGGATCGATAAATTTATGAAGCATTTATTTGCATATTTCTTTACTCTTTTCAATAGCTTTCCCATTCATATTTTAGAATGGAAAATTGAAGATTATGCGGTTGATAATAATGATGGTCTATTAATAGGTTTGATCAGCGACCTGGAACGCAGCCTAAACTTGGCACCGGAAATAAAGATGAAGCAGTGGTTGGCTTATTGTCAAATATTTCACTGGAAGGATTGAATCCTCACTGGATTAGACCTCTTCCACCAAGGCTCCCGATACTTGATGGCGAGGTATTGCATATTTGTGTCTGCAATGTTTTTATTTTTATTGTGGCATAATTATTCTAACTATTTAATATTCTTCAGCTAGTTTGGGTCAACCCAAATGGTAAACCCTTTCCATCTATGGTAAACGCTTTTCAGCTAGTTGGGGTCAATTCTAATGACTACCCTGAGCTTATGTGGGACAATGGTATGTGCGTTGATACCAGTAGAGGGGCTGCAGTAAGGGACTTAATTGCAAAAGCTCAGAAGGGAGCTCTTGCACCTGTACAGCAAGAGGTGATTACTATTTTAAATCATTAAATTATTATTATAGAAGATGCTCTTTGAAAAAGAAGAGAGAAGATAAAAAAGCAAAGATACCCAATTTCTGTGTATATCTGTTGAGGATCTCTTGTATGCACCATATAAAAGCCAATAAAAAAAATCCATAAAGTGAGTTGTCAAATGAACCAAATAGTAGTGTGGTTGCACTACCATAAGAATTTACCCTCATACTCAGACTGAAATCACCAAAGGTAGTTTATATGACTCCGTCTAGGGTACACCATACCACACATTTAGAATAACAGAAACAGTTTGCCATACTTGGCTTCTTATAAAATGCATTCGCTCTGTATATGTAGAAAAAAGGGATCCATCACAACCATTAACGGGGAAATCAAGGGGTGTATGTTAACGAATCCATGATCGGTTTCTCATAACATTTATTGTTTATTACAAGTTGTTGATTTTCTTGTCAATATTTGAAATTTCTTACTTTGACATCTTAAACGTTATCCCACTTCAAGGCAGCCAAATCTTTCTACGCCATAATGACCAATGAGTTGGCAGTAGAGCAATATAGGAACAGACATGGAACTGTTTTTGAACATCTACCGAACATACACACATTTAAGAAAAATATGAGACTTGTATCCGGCAACTTTGTGTAAAATGATTGATTCATATGCAAAACATTTTTTTTTTCTTTTCAGTTGGGTTTCCAAGTAAAAAGTTTTATTTCTTTAGTATCATACAATATAAATGATATGATGTACATATTCCTTGGCTCAAATTGAAACACACAGTATGAAAAGTTATATTGTACCTTGGTTCTTTTCTCAAATTTAAATTATCGAATAAGATGATTTTGATTTTTGTCCCCATTTCAGCAATTCCTTTTGGAGCTTGCACGGGATCCAAAGGTTGTATATCACTGTGGACTGACTCCAAGAAAGTTGCCGGTACGTGTTTTTGCAATCTTTGATGAATCATTGATCAAGTTAGTGTTAGGATTCAGTATGAGAGGGTATTTTAAGTAATTGATTTTGGGTTCCTATCAGTTAGGGTTTGATGTTCTGTTCTTATTTATTCTCTATCAGGAACTGGTGGAAAACAATCCCCTAATTGCAGTTGAAATTCTCACTAATCTGATAAAATCTCCTGACATATCAGAGTATGCATTTTACTTCATATATCTCTGTCCTTAGCTAATACTCAGTCACTATTATTTTCTTTATTTCTATTTGCTTATTTATGGATACAGATACTTTACAGTACTTGTCAATATGGACATGAGTCTACATTCAATGGAAGTTGTGAACAGGCTTACAACAGCAGTTGAACTGCCGTCAGAATTCATTCACATGTACATCACTAATTGTATATCATCCTGTGTGAACATCAAGGTACTTCACTTTGCCTTGCCTTTTGCTGTAACATGATTTATTTATGCCTTTTGCTGTAACATGATTTATTTTTGTTTTTTTGAAATGGCAATGTTAGTAGTTATTTTTGTTAGAGGGGGCAGTTGAACCCATGACCTCCTTACCACTCCAATCCCTATTTTTCTTCCCCAAAACCAACTTATGACTCCCTTTTTACTTTAACATATGGCACGGACACTTCAGGTTGAAGGTGTCTCCCACACTCGTATGACATGGGTTGGACATTCCATTCTAGTGTCGGAAGATAAATGATTTTTAGGCTCCAACGTGTTTATGATACGTCTGGTACCAAATTATCATTTTTTTAATGCTGAAGATCAACTAGGGGGTGGAGGGCCTTTAAATTTATTAAATCAGATCCATTTAGCTTTTCGGTAGTAGATGGATCATGGATGAGTTGAAGGTGCTACACATAGTTCATCATCTTGTTTTAAAATAAATTTTTAAGAACCACCAAAATATTCAAATTGTATAATAATGTCTCTTAGTATTTTTGGTTATGACTCACTATCTTAGGTCTGTGTTTGTGCTTCGTAGGCTGTAGGCTTTTCATATTCTGCAAAACAATGATATTATTTATCACAAGAGTTTGCTTCTATATGAGTGTAGTTACTGAAATCTGTTTTATTCATAGTCGTAGATTTTTGTAGGGATATTAGATTTTGAGTTTCTGTATGATATTTCATGCACTTGTGAAGTTTGCATGGTAAACTTTACAAGTGTAAGATCATGGGAGAATTTCGAAAGACAAATGAAAGTAAAATAATTGCTCTTGAAGCAACATGTTTGATCTGAAATTAGACAAAAACCGCCACCAATCTATTTGCTGTCTTCTGGTATCATAGAACGGCTTTCTGAATAGAAAATACATGCTTATCTGTACATGATCTGTGCTTATAAGTTATATTTGCGCTCTTACCTAAACCACCCCTATATTTATGGGTATGTCAGTGTCTAATGTTGGTCCCCACTCTCCACATCTGGCTTTTTATTTTTCTACTGTTTGTCTGACCTTTAAGTGATATCTTAGTATAAACATTTATGCAAGATCATATGTCATATGTTGAGGCTTATTCTTATTTTCCTATGTCATTTAAAAATCTGTAACCCAGTTGAAGTTGTGCGACCATTGAATACTTTTCAGTTTGAACTTATTTTTATGGCATTCAATAAGTTTTATTTTGAAACGGTTTATATATTTTAATTTTACTGTTTTTGCCCTGCAAATCTCTTGTTCCTTTATATATTTTTTAGCATTAGGACTAGTATGTTGTGTGTATCCATACAAATGTGCCCTAGAAAAATGCAAATTTAGAATTGGTTTTGCAATTTAAAATTTAGTACATTGTATCCCTACTATTGCTATTTTTGCAATTAACACCTCAGCTTTCTACCTTTTTCCCGCAGGATAAATACATGCAGAACAGGCTTGTGAGACTTGTTTGTGTTTTCCTGCAAAGCCTGATTCGGAACAACATTATTAATGGTGAGTTTATCCTGTTTTTCTTGAACCCTGGAAACTCTTGATTGGGAGGCATTTTCTATTTTGTGTATAAATTGCTGAACTTAGAGAGACTGGGGGTTGCGTTTATGTTTGTCATCATAATTATTAATTGCTTAATAATTCAATATTTCTATTGTTATTTAAGTTAATTATTGCTTAATTTTGTTTCTAGCTACATTATTGTCTTAAAAAATGTGGCTTCAACTTAAATAGGAAATACGGATAAATTGATGATAAATAGCTAGTTTTGTCTAGATAATTTATGAATGGTGACGAATGTGAATGAGTGTAGATGCATTTGTCAAATTGTTTGAAATTTGTAAAAAGCTTTTGCGAAGATTGTAAGTGACAAAGTTCTTAGTTGAAGGCACATAGTTCGAATTCTTAAGGTTGTCCTTTTTTTTGAACATATCTTGAAATATTTCTATCACGTGAAATTACATGTAGCATGCTCTTGAATTTCTATTTTAGTATTTGAAAATGGTACAGATTCAAACAGATTACCAACAAACTGTCGTTATTGTGTAACCACTTCACTGGATAATCACACAAACCTTATCTGTGTTCTCTCAATGTGCATACACTTTACCGTTTTATGCAGATTTATAATTATAAAAAATTAGCATTAACATGTTACTTTAACCATGGTCGTTAGCCCCATGTCATATTGGTTTCTGTGGGTTGGCTTGTTTTGTTGTTCATCCCCACAATTATTGATCTGCTTCCTAATGTGTTAAGAAATAGAAATTATTTGTTGATAACATTTAATACACTGGTAACTTGAAAAGTTTTTTTTGAAGGTGGTAACTTGAAAAGTTAATGGGTTTCCTTTATTACTAGTATGCTAAGGATTATTGTTAGCATTCTATTTTTGTATATTTATTGACTGACACATAAAAGAGGAAATGAGAATTTGGCAGCATTTCATTTATTTTTGTTGATGATCCTACCTTGCAGTTAAAGATCTGTTCATTGAAGTCCAAGCGTTTTGCATTGAGTTTTCGCGGATTAGAGAGGCAGCTGCGTTATTTAGACTTCTCAAGTCATTGGAATGAGTACTGATTTAGCCTGTTATTTTTTTAACTCATCTCATGTCCTACCATTTCAAGACTTCTCTGTAGATATGTTCTACCTGACCTTGGTAGTGCAATTGTGTACTTTCATATTATGGAAAATAAAGATAATCTTTAACTTTATTTTCATTTAATTAAGTTTAAATTTACGAGTTTTAGTTTTGACGGGATTGAATTAATGAGTTAGACCTTATAGTTTACTCAAGTTTTTAATTAAGTTCCTTTAGCTTAAAATGATGTAGAAAGATACTTGTAGTTTCATTGTCTTTTTGTTGAAACTTAATCACTTTGTCAGAGACCTCATGTTTCAGTTCTCGCAAAATGGAAAGGCTATTATATTTTTGCTTGTTTGTTTTTCCCTTCCTTCCATTTGAAACAAATTGGTCACCCTTTCTTAATGCCACAAAACAATGGACCCAGGAGATGCAAATTATTGATAATACGTTTTTTTTCTTTTCAACTTCGTTTGCTTTCTAATGCCTTCATTATTACACTCACTCCTTGCATTCTACACATTAAGAACAATCAGGTTCAAGAGTGTGGTAACAACTGTATGACCTTAAATAATAAAATTGGCTACAGATGTAATGTAAAGCTAATGGGGAACATGTGTAACCTTTTTCGTGTGTTTTGATTAAGACTTGCAAACCACACCATGTCCTCAAATCGTAAATATCCTCTTGTAAAAATCAACTGACACCTACACACCGTCTGCAAACAAATTTTTGTAAGGCAATAAATTCAATTGTTTGTAACAAGAAATCCACATTTTTTTAATAAAATGTTTTTTATTCTGAAGAAATTTAATTTCCAGAATGTAAATTTTATTCTTGAATTTTGTTTTGGGAAGATATTTTTTTATTCTTGAATTTTGTTTTGGGAAGATATTTTGTTTTGAAAATAACTTGTATTCTAAAAATTTATTCATGACCACCGGGTTTTGAACTCCGACACCTCCATCTGTATGTGTGAGTTTATAATGGTTTTGTTATTTCGTCTATCTAAAAAAAATATAAGGGGTCCTCTCCAAGATAGAATTTCCCTTTACTTATTTCGGAGATTGCTTTTGAAAATCTGTGATGTGTTTTACAAATACATTTTTGGAAGCTCTGTTTCAAATTCTTTGATGGGGAAAATTGAAAACAAAATCCATTATTTTTGTATAATATATGGAGTCTAACTTATATCACACACTTCATAAGTGTACACTAATTCATCTCAACCATTATTTTATTAATAAAAATCTAGGATGAAGGGATGATGCACCCAGTTTAAAGTAAGGAAGACATTCGAGCTTTAAAAACATTTGCAAAGATATTTACATCTATCTTCCTCTAAAACATTAACGGGGCTCAAACCCATAATTCATCTCCACCATTAATTTGAGATAGTTGACACATATTACTAAATTGTTTTTAGATTATCATCACCATTGATTTCTGTTTGGACTTTGGACGGTAAATATCAATAAATGAGCTACACATTTAAGAGCATGGAATCTAATCTAATCAAATAAAAAAGGAAAATGGTAAGGAGTGTTGGAAGCACAAAAATCTGTAACACCCTCAATCATCGATGTCAAGTAGAATAATTGTACATAGTGAATGAAGAAAAGCTAGGAAAAAAGCATATCATATCCATAACATCTCTTTTGTACTAGATATACTTAATGACAAAATTTATCGTGTGATTAGACCCTATATGATCACCAGTCCCTAACCAATGGCATAAAATGAAAAACTTCTAAAACCATCCATAAACTGTCCTAGTGCAACTGTATCTTTGCCATCACCATAACCAGCAAGATCAGCCAAACGGATCTTCCTTGTAGAATGATAGCTGGTAAATCCAAAAAAAAAAAAACAAGTATTATCATATGGGAAATATATTGAGTAGGATTTGTACTATGTATCATTGACATTTGATATCGAAGACGTGTTGGTATCTGAAACCGACATGATACCAACTCATAGTTTTTTTTTTTTGAAGGAACCGACTCATAGTTATATACAATATTTTTTTTTCTCTCAAATTATCATCGTGTTATGTGTTTCTATATGTGTTTGTGCTTCATAGGATTTATACTTAAAATATGCATAAATGTTTTGACAAGTTATTTTTGGATTGAGAAATTAGAAAAGAGGTTAATTTTGATGCACAGTTGGTTTAAAATTTTCTACACAATCAATCACAAACCATCTTTTGTATTTTTTTTTTTGAGGAAAAACCATCTTTTGTATGACTTTTAAGGCAAATATAATAAAGTCATGGTTTGAATGATCAATTATTGGTTAACAATTAACAATATAAATTCTTTACTTTGTCAAAGCATGTCGATTAAATCCTTAGAAAACAATCCTAATCTAATTGCAATTTGGATAATAATTGTATTACTGTACCATATACCTGCCAAAGAATTAAAAAAATTGATTTTTCAACAGTTTAGTTGTTATGTACCCTGCTAGGATTACTTAGTGAATCAAAGTTCAACTTTTCTTAATATTTTAGAATTTAAAAACACATGAAAGGACTTAATTAAAGACTATCATAATGAAGCTAAAATTTTGTTTAATTACTGACTTAGCCATACAATTGTGAGTTGTGACCTTACCCTCATTCTTACTGTCCTCATTCAATACTGGTGGTGGAGCAGATGATGATGATGAGTTTGACATTGATATTCCAAGGTCAGAGCAACCCATGCCAATGGAACCTTCAAATTCAAATTTAAAATCTCAAGTAAGTTACTTAATTTATACCACTTTGGCACACAATATGATGTAACATAGATCATAACATTTTAACCAATCACAGTACTAATGATTTTACAGTTTAATTTTGATACATTGTCAGTGTAAAAAATTTCACACTATCAACAAATCACAACCAATTATGTGCTTAACTTAAAAAGTAGTTAGAGTTAAAGTCAAATGTTAATTTAATAATTCGGTGATTATTACACTGACAATGTATATGAATAAAAGCCATGATTTTAACTGAGTGAGGCTTGTAATCTTACATTCTCTAAAGCAAGGAAAGGTAGTGATATTGAGGAGATTGTAATAGCTTGTATCGCATTCACAACTATAGTTGAACGTCGATGTCTTCTTGCATGAGCCACCTCCACAATCAACCCAATGGCAAGCTAGAACATATGAAAAAACAATATAATAGCAGAAGAAAAAAAAATCAAATAAAAACTTGAGATCCCTCTGGTTTATATCTTTCAGTTACCATCAAATATTGACTCATTGGATTTTCTTGCTTTTTCTGGAGCAGGGGCAGGAGCTTTGGAGCAAGAGTAGTCCAATGTACCTAAAAAATAAAATGGATATCATTTTAACATCCGAGAAAATTAAATATGTCTAATAGTCATGAAGTGAACTCAAGAACTGTAAGTCATTATAAACAAATTTTTCTATAATAATCTCCATTTGTGTTTATACAAATTAATTGGTAAACGTTTGATGAAACTACAAGAATAGTTTTACATCGCAGTCACAATCCTTGATATTGCGAAAAAATTGTGATCAAATTAGGCTGATATGGTTACAATTGTGACCGGAGACATTGAAAACATTGACGTCGCAGTCACAATTGCAGTTACAGACTTTGCTATTGGTACAACAGAAACATACTGGTGCTCATTAGTGTTGCAAAGTTCCACCATGCAATTATATAAAGTTAGAATCTGAAACAATTTGACACAAAGATTGCATTTTCATTGATGGTTTAGTTGTGTGTGATTGGTGATCTACAATTTTGATTTTGACTTAAAGCTCTCACTTAATTTCTTCCAAAAGCAAATGAAAGTTTGGACAGATTATCATATAAATGCAGTAATACTCTACTTGACCTCTTTACAGTGTGATTAAACCTTGTTACAAATTTATGATAAACCATGTTGAAATTTAGGCATTACAATTACTATTTTGTCTTCATATTATTTTAGCATCTTACCTGAATTACACATTGACATATGATCCAAGCATATCAAGAAAATCTCTAGAATTTAGTAGAAAGTTTGGTAAAACTTCCACCTCCTTTGTTATTAGTTGGTTTCTTGGTTCTAAACATTTCACCAAATAACATGGACCTTTTCAATCACACACAGATGCAACTAACCGACGACATCAACAACAAGAAAACATACGACATAACTGCTTTTGCTTTGCAAAAATACACGTTTGCATAAACAGTTCACTATCGACCACTTAATCCTTCTCAGACATTATCGACGCATTTGTTCAATCTATGTTGGACTTATAACCACTTATAAGGACGTATGTATAAGTTGTTTCAACGATAAAAGATAACATAAAGTCAAACTATTTTTATATAAGATATACATTGTCTTGAGAAGTTATCCTAGAGAACTTGTAGAAATAAGCCGAAAACAGATTATTGACAAACCTGTCATACGCTGTTTTACATAAGCTCTCTATAACATTGTCACCGGTGCTAATGGCGGTAGATAAGCTCAAATAAGCCAGTGTAAACATGCTTAAGTGTTACTGTGTTGTATAAATACTTTTTTTCCACACATAAAAAATCTCCATTTAGATGTACAACCTAGTAAGATCGACTTATTTGGGCTTACCTACTAGCATAAGCACCTATGCGACTATTTGAAAGAACTTATCGGAAACAACTTATAAGTTATATGAAATCAGTTTGATGTTATTTTATCGTTTGTTCTATAAATAGGCCTTATTTCGATAAATAGATTAATTAACTGCTCAAATTGAGTTTATCATATAAGTGCCTATGTATAAGTTATTTCTATGACAAAAGATAAAATATCAAACTATTTTCATATAAGCTGCAGGTAATTTTCTTAAGGTATCTGGAGAACTTATGTAAATAAGCTAAACACACTTTATGAACATGTTATAAGCTATTTCTATAAGTTCTCCCAAACAATCTCGCAAATGATTATGTCAAAAGTACATAAGTTCTCCCAAACAATCTCGCAAGTACTTACGTCAACAAATAAGCTCAGATAAGTCAATTCAATCAAGTCCATACTTTATACATAAACAGAAAACAGCAGTATAAAACAAATGAACAATACTTTTTGTTAGTGGCCAAGAAAAAGGGATGATTTCTTACAATTAGGAATGATGCAAGGAAGAAACTTCAATCCCCCATCATCAGTGGAATCAAGAGCTTTCTTCCAACCATGATCACACTCACACTCAAAAGGGAAAGTACTATTCTTAGAAGGTTTGCATGTTCCTTTCCCACATTCCACTTCTTTGCACACATCCTCTAAGCTCAAAACAGTACAAAAAAAATACATCATATTAGATAAATTCATAAATTCCAAACTACATATTTTGTTCATCATAAAAACTTGAGATGACCCTTTTGATGATTCTTCATGAAATCACAAGACCCTTAAATTAAAATCAATAAAAATAGTATCTTAACAAACATAGGAGATAAGAGTATATATATGAGAAAGAGTTACCAACCAAAGATAGGAGAAAGCAAAGGAGAAAGGAAGTCACTTTGAGTTGAAAGAGGTTGAAGAAGAAGAAATGCAAAAAGAGGTATGAGACTTGCAAAAGCCATTTTTAACTTAAGAAAGTAGTAATTAACAGAATTCAGATGTGGGGACTTTATGTATATAAATAAATAATAACTACTAGTTAGGCAAGTTTGAAAATGTAACATATATGTTAGGTTTTTAATGTAAAGGAATAGAAAAGAATTTATGGTGGAGAACGTGGCTATATCTGAATAGGGTATGTGTTAATGAACAGAGTGGGTCGTTAGTTGGAAGTTGAGTGTTTGACTTTGACATATCTATTAGATTGTGTTTAAGGTCTTGGCGGTACCAATCATGATGTTGCACGTAGTTACCAGTCATTAAGGTTTTTTTGGGTCATGCAACTGGCCTATGCTAATTTGATGTGACTGTATAATTTGATTGTACATTTTTAAAATCATCTTTGATTGTACATTTTTTGTTTTATACAGGGCTTGAGATGGTGGTAAATAATATCGCAATATTTTTTTGAAAACATCAAAATAGGATAAAATGAATAATAACCAAAAAGTCATTCTAGTACAAACCGTGTCCATAGACTATAAAGAGTTTAGAAAGTCACCATACAACCAAAATTAATGAATACAGAAAGGAGAGAAATAAAACATAGGTAACGATAGAAAAGCAATGAAAAAGATTTAACCTCTAAAAGTGGAAATCAAAATCAAAATCAAAAATAGTGTATTTTGATTTGAGTCACCAATAAATTTGAAGATTAATCTTCTCGCATAAATTATGCAATTGCTCCTCCTTTTGTTGAAAAATCCTTCCATTTCTTTCTTTTCAAATTATCCACATTGTTGAAAAATCTTCTCACATAAACCAGCAACTGATTTTTCAACACTACTTCTTGCAATTACTCCTTGTTTTTTTACTTCTCCAAGTCACTAGGTTCCCCCACACATATTTTTATCTATAATAGTCCTTGTCCAAACTACATCAGTGAATATTTCCTCATTTTTATCCTTGGTTTTCTTGAAGAATAAACCTTTTCAAGGAGTTGCTTTTATGTATTTTAAGAGTATTTGCACAAACTTCAAGGTGTTCTTCATATGGAGCATGCATGAAATGACCAACAACACTTACATAAAAAGCTATGTCAGGACGAGTATGAGCCAAATATATCAGTTTTCCAACTAACCTCTAATATCTTCCAGTGCAAACTTGTGTGCCTCCTTTTCTCCTAAAGTTTGGCATTTGGGTCCATAGGAGTGTCAGCGGACTTACAATCATTCATACATGTCTCTTGTAGGAGATCAAGAACATATTTTTTCTGAGAAACAACATTTCCTTTTTTCGATCCTGCTACTTCCATGTCAAGGAAATACTTGAGGGGACCCAAGTCTTTGATTTCAAAATCTGCTACTAAGTTTTTCTTTAATCTCTTCATTTTCTGCCTCATCATTACTTGTATGAACATTATCATCAACATATACATTTTTTGTTGAAAACTCGATATCCGATCCTAGAACCGACTAATCCAAAGGGACCAATCCCACCGCCCACTTATTGGGGGCCCATTTAAAGCCAGAGCATAGCTCTGTATGGACTTGCCCACCGAAATTGGCACCAAGAGGAATTGAACCTGAGACCTTGAGAGGAGCAAACTCTAAGATCCTAAGCTAACCACTAGGCCAATTAAAATAGTTACCATCCCATTTTTACCTGACTTTGTCAATAAAGTAAGATCCGCTTGTCCTTGAGTATATTCTTGTTTCTTCATTGACTGTGTAAACTTCTTAAACCAAGATCTTGGAGACTGTTCCAACCTATATAAAGATTTCTTCAGTCTAGACACTTATGACTCAAACGTTTCTTCAAAACCTGGAGGACAATCCATATACACTTCTTCTTCTAAATCACCATTGAGAAAGACATTTTTTACATCTAGCTGGTGGAGAGGCCAATCTAAGTTAGAAGCAAGGGATAAGAGTATTCTGATTGTGTTAATCTTTGTAACAAGAGTAAAAGTCTCTAAGTAGTCTATGCCATAGGTGTGAGTAAATCTTTTGGTAACTAACCGAGCTTTGTACCTTCCGATTGATCCATCAGGATTAAACTTTATATTTTCAGCAATGACTCAAGGAATTTTTGAATGGTTCACATAGCCTTGAAGTAACTTAACATAGTGGTAGAACATTTGTTGAAAGTGCATTATGAAAATAAGGTCGCTATAAGCATTACTCACAATACTGTTCAACATGATCATACAAAGCGTATTGAGATAGATTGTCATTTCATCAAAGAGAAGATAGATTCTTGTATTCTCTTCTTGCTATTTGTTCCTTCCGGTCAATAGACAGCTGATATATTAACCAAGAGCTTGATCAACAAGTTGAACATGATTGATATTTACGCACCAACTTGAGGGGGTGTTGAAATATATTATTATTATTTCTACTATCCTATTTATGGTTACTTATCTATCATTAAATCACTCATAAAATAATGGATTTGACTCTGGTACTATAAAATGAGGTCATTCTCTTCATAATAAAATTAGCACATTATCACCCATATTGTTTTTCCACAATTAGTCATTTGTTTAAAAAGTTTAAATTTTTGTGGTGGAGGTTCTTATGATATTACGAACATGCCTGCGATATTGAGAACATAATTGACCCACAACTATATATGTTTATTCGAAACAAAATTGCGATTTTGTACGTTTTAGTTGAAATATCCAAATAAATCGAGACATCTTAAGAATTCTATGAAACTTTGGAGATTATTTCTATATATTAAAAAAAGAAGCTCAAAATTCAAATTCTATGTTGGAGTTTCCATTGTTTTGATTTTTGAATTTTTTACGCTTCAAAAATTCATAATTAATCTATTCCTTGTCAGGAAATTCTAGATTTATGTGGAAGACCTTATTTTAAAATCCTAAGCAAGCTTGCAAAAAGTGATGAAAAAATCCGACTTACAGATCACTTTTCTGAATTTTATGTCTATAGCAAAAATATGATCAATTTTTTATTTATTTCAAACTCTCAATTATTGCTAGGAAAAAACTGCTTAGGTAAATATAATAATTATTGAGGTGAAAAATTGTCACGTCATCAAAAAATTCACGTAGAGAAATTATGTGCCACATCACCGCATCCTATGTGGACTGGAGTGATGGATGACCAAAATAGAAAAAACATCAACTAAAATGGAAATAATAGTCACAAGAAAGGAGGGTTTGAATTGTGACATTTTTAAATTTATCCTGCACTTGTGGTAAATCATTTTCAAGTTGATACTTGGAAGAAATAAAAACTTGGTTAAGTTTAGAACATTCTGAAGTACGTTCAAAATTGTTAGTGTAATAAATAATGAACAAAGTGATAATGGTGTGAAAAATGAATTCAAACATTATTGCTGAAGATAAAGAGTAAGGGTAGAAAATTTAACACACGAGAGTTATAGTGGTTCACCAAGTGTGGGCTAGTGCACTTCTCACAACCGTGAGAGTTTCCACTATGCTGCTTGAGACAACTTTCTCAACTCTTGAACTGTACAATTTTGTTCCCTTGGAACAATTACAACATGTATTCTCTAAGCCTCGACAGGCTCACAATTTTTTTTGCTAAGTCACACAAGACTTTACAACTTTCTACTCAACCTACACTTTAATACCCTTAAAGTTAGATGAGATTTCTTTTGCTAAGTCACACAAGACTTTACGACTTTCTACTCAACCTACACTTTAATACCCTTAAAGTTAGATGAGATTTTCTCTTCTTAATGATTTGGAAGTTTGAATGAATTTGGACAAGAAGAAAGAAGAGGAGAAGATTATCTTTAAAAAGATAATAAAAGAATGATTCACACACTTTAAGATTTTAGAAATCTTTAGAGTTGATTTGTGAAATCAAATTTGCTATGAAGCTTTAAACACTTTTAATAAGTTGCTTAAGTATGCTTGTAAACTATGTGCTTCAATGCATAGTCTTCCTCTCCTTTTATAGATTTTCATGAACCCTTGTAGTAGTTAAGACGTGTCGAATGGTCTTGTACAAAGTCTCCTAGGACTTAGCAACTTTTGCGTGAAAGTCTTGATCAACAGTCTGAACTTAAGAGTGTTTATGAGTTCATCAGAATACTTCAGAATGTTGTTGTGTTCGTCAGGATATTGTTCCTGGGTTCATATGGATGAATGTAAGATTTGTATATGGGTTTATCCTATGAATGTTTGATGAATTTTTTGGCTTGTCCATGAGTATTGTTCTTTGTACATACTTCAGAATGTTCCTAGACAATAGCTTTTGCAGATCTGTTCTTGAAACTTATGCATGAGGGAGGAAAGTGGAATTGTCACTTCATGTCCATGCTTTAGGGGATTTTGCTAATACTGAACAGTACCTGCTCCCTTATGTGTGTAATTCTAATTGAATCAGACTTGAACTTGATTTTTACTTTTGTTTTTGATTTTTACCTACTGTACTATTCAGTCAGAGAAAACATGTAGTTGAAAACGAACCTTCTGAACTCAAAATGTTCATTTGTTTTACTTAGGACGATTTGTAAGACTTTTATTTTATGTAATTAAATCCTAATAGTAAAACTTAAATGAAGTGCATCATGTATAACATTTAGGATGATATTCTTAGAGGAATATTCCTAATGTTTGTAATTTAATTGTTCATAAATATTTAATGAATAATGAATATTTTTTTTGACTTTTATCCAAATAAATGCCTTTAATCTTTGATTGATCTAAAATCATAGTACTTTCATGGATTTTATTTATGTCATGTGAGCCTTGAATGTTCTCGATAATGTTTATATATTTCTGTGCTTGTTCTTGATAAATCATATGAACAACCTTCTGAACTATCTTTGAACCTTCTAAACTCTGACCAACCTTCTGAACTCTGACTGAGTTCATAAGCTTTAATGTTCTTTGATCACTTGATTCTTGGTTTGATTTATACTTTGTTCCTGCCTTAGTTAATCACTCAAGAACACATATTAAATACCAAGAAGTATCAAAGTCCATTAATCCTTTAATCACCATAGATGTCTTTAATGATTTCTTGATCCAAAGTCGAAATCTTTTTCTGTATATGATATGTACATGTCACATTTGTTCTTGCATGTTCCTGATATGATCATTGATTTCTGGGTTTGCTATGATAGAACTTCCAAGCAACCTTCTAAAGTCTTTCCGGGTTCATACATATGAACTTCAAAATGTTTCTGAGTTCTTCATATGAACTTCAAAATGTTTCTTCTGGGCTCTTGTCTTTTTTACAATTGTACTTTATGCTGAACATTATGATGTTCTTCAACATTCGAAACCTTATGAAGTTTGTTATTTATTCCATTCAAAACTAATTCAAGCATATAAATGAGATAATATCATTTGTTTTGACAAACAAGATGATTCTTTCTTTGAAGTCCAAAATAATATTTATTTGCATTTAGTTCATCATTGCTTATAACATATGAGTTTAAATATTCTTGTTGATCCATGAAGTAATCCTTTATTATTTTCGGAAATATTATGAGTTAATGTTCATGAACATTATAAACTCCATTCATATGAACATTTTGAACACTGAACTTCTTATCTTTAGAAGCTTTGAAAGTGTAACACTTTGAGGAGATTCTGAGAATCTTCATAACTTGTATGCATATTTCCTTTAATTTTGTTTTCCCATAGTAGATCTTCAAATCATATAACATAAAACTCAATGTGAGTTTTGTCACATAACTTCAAGCACATTCTTGTGTAGCTTGTGATGTAAGTTCTTCCATCATGATTCTTAAGCTATGAATCTTCGTGGAGATTTGATATTGTTGTTTCAATTGATGATATGCTCATTCTTTCATTGTTGAGTCGATATAATGCACTTATTGATGTGAGTAGCTTCTAGCTTATCCACTTATGTGATTCCTGTTTTTTTAGTAAAAACTCAAGTGCCAACATCAGTAGATCACCGTTCATAAAACTTATCATTTATTCCACGAGGTTTGTTATCATTAAAATACTCATCAAAATGATTTTTGCTTCAACAATCTCCCCATTTTTGATGACAAACCTTTTGAATAAATCTTAATTTTTATGATGGATATAATAATAAATGTAAGAATGTTCATGGATATGCAATTAAACTCTCCCTAAACACATGCAAGAGTTTAATTCATATCAAGCTAATTAAACTCCCCTTCAACATATGTAGAAGGTTAATTCTTAACATTCTTCGTTAATTAAATCCATTTTAGATTTTTCTCTCCCATAATACATATATCTCCCCATCCTAGGTTTTTCTCCCATCATATATATCTCTCCCCTTTTGTCATCTATCAATAAGTACTATGGATGATATGAAGGAAAAGTGACATAATCTTGGAAGGCAGGAACCATATGACATTGCATGTAGGTTTTATGTAATTCAAAAGTGCATTCATTTATCAAACTCATGGTTTAATTAAAACACATTACAAGGATCATGATCAATCATTATTTTAATCAGTTATTTAAACAAGACATGAAAAATGATAACATATGCAATTGTTTTAACATATTCAAAATATGAGATATTTTTCTGAAATTTGATAAAATGATTTTGTCCTTAATTTCAATGTTTTTTTTTTGAAAAGATCAGTATTTTCAAGTATTGATAACTCCCTCTAACTTTTATAGATGAATATCCTATTACATTTCAAATCTTTTGATTTTATAGGAAAATAATTATTTTCTGTCATAGCAGACAAATTTTCCATTTTGACACAGTCATACTCATAATTTAGAAAATGATTAACTAGTCTAAATTGTAGCATTCAAAATAGAAGCGATCAATTGATCTTATTTATCAATTTCTAAAATTGAGAGAAAATGAAGTATTTGTGGAAGCGGTGAAATCAGAGTTTAAAAAAGATCTTTCTCTCTTTACAATATTCTCATGTTGGAAATATTGCTGAGACTTTTTCAAAAGAGGAAATTCTTTAAAAGAAATCAATTTCAAGTAACAATTTTTTTACACAAATTATGGAAAACACACATGTTCACGATACGATTATGTTTACTTTCATTTGTAAGTGTGTGTGTGTGTGAGTTATACCTTTAAGTTTTCTTTCTCTTTTACTCATTGAGGAGAGCAGGTTTTAGGTCTTTTTTGACCTAAAATCACCATTTTGCATCTTTTTCCCTTTCTTTCAATCTAAATAAGTGATTTCCACATATATTCAGTTTTTCCTTTTGTGTTTTTTTTATTTCGTCATCTGATCGCAGCATTGTGTTGTTCGTTGTTTTAATGCAACATTGTTTAATTTCACGTCTTGTTGCAGTGTTTGTTTGGTTTCTATTGAAAGATCAACTCAATCAATCAAAGATTCAATCAATGATTTGAGCGTCAATGCTGCAGATCCTGAAGCATGTGTATTATGGTGATTTAGATTTTATCATATTATTTGTATGCATTTTACCGTTGTATGCTATTAACCTGTTCGTATCAACTTTTCAATTAGGGCTCAAGATGGGAGTAAGGTATTCTTCAAAGTGAACCCGAACAGATGCTTGAAGATACCATTCATGAAATACTGTCAATAGTCTAACTTAGAATATGCGACTGTCACCTTTTTGCTTGAAGGCAAACGTATTAACGGGAATCGTCAAACACCAAGAATGCTCAAATTAAAAAATGGTGCAGAGATCGATGCCATGAAACAGCAAACAAGAGGTGGAGATGCAACTTTGTAAGCAGGAGGAAATTAAATGGTTAAGCAGTGAGCTTAACATGAATTGTGAATTTGTTTGTTTGACTATTATTGTGGTACATGATCACAAAAGTAGGTATCTAAAACTTGTATGTCCGTGAGTATAACCTTATCCTACAAGAATATCTAACACGTACATTGACTAAGTGCGAATTTAAACTAATGCACTTATTTGGAGGACATATTAACGATACACTCGCATTTGCAGTTGGATCCAAGTCCATATTTTTGTGGGGATATATATGATCTAAATTCTTAGTAAAAAAAAATCTAAACAACAACAATGTTGGTAATAATATTTAACATATTTATTGTCTGAAAAAAAGTATTTAGCATATTTAATATTAATTCATTGGGTAGTAACGATTAATATCCAATTATATTGGAAAAATACTATGTATGACAAATAAAACCATGTTTTTATATCTGGCTTAAAATAAAATAAATAAATGTTGTTACCAAATGTATTTGAATTTTTATCAACATGATAAGGGTAAACATGAGTATTTAATTTGTTGTTTGTACAATTAAAATTAAAATGACATGCAAACAATATTCACTTTTGTTTGACATTTAGAGTACCAACAATGAAATGGTTGGTTTGAAGATTTTCTGCAATTCAATCCCATCATCTGTTGTCACTTTGGAAGGGATTGCTAAATTTAAAGGCATTGGGTCGTCGTCAAACATGAAAAAGTAAGCAAATATGGAGAATGTTGAACATTTAGATACCGAGAACCCAAACCTTCCTGAGGTGTTGTGTGAAAATGAAACTTTGAATGGTGCTACTATTGATGTAATTGGTTTCAATCTCAACAATGCAACTACCAATCAAACACCAATTTTATCAGAGCAATGGTTAAAATAAAATAATGTTGTCATACCTAAAAAGACAAGCAAACAACACACACTTGTGGTATTGTTTTCCCCACTAACCATTGTTTCGATTATGTTAATTTAAACATATTGCGAAAATGAATGGTATGTAAGTTTAATTTTGTTGAATCATGCAGAAGCTTCGTCAAATGAAACCACCAGGTTCTATTTGTGTCCAAGATCATATGATTAAAGATGGGTTGCACGTTATAAATCCGTCAGATGACATGGACACTGTTTATGTAAGGTCGAGTGCAAATGCAACAGTGAGATACAAACCAAGACTTTCAAGAGTGTGGAGAAGCTCACAAAGTGGCTTAAAGAGATCATAAAATGATTTGATATGAGACATACATTTTTTTCTATGAATACTATCAATTAAATACTCGGTATATAACTATATCAATATTTTGTTGAATTATCATAATTTAGGCACAACAAATTTCGCCAGAAGCTAGTGGTGTTATTATTTCCAAGAAGTTGTTTCAGACACCATCTTCTGGAACATCAAAAGTACAGACTCTAAAGTCTAGTGTAAAAGGGAAGATGAAGGTGGAAGAAAGTTAAAGTAAAAATCCGGTTAAATTACTCTATGGTCCTTTAAGTTTGAGGTTTGTAATAGATTGGTCCTTTAAGTTATTTTGGTCACACATAAATCCTTTAAGTTTGAGGTTTGTAACAGATTGGTCTTTAAGTTATTTTGGTCACAAATAAGTCCTTTAAGTTCGTAAACGTTTTCGATTTAGTCATTCGATTTACCAAACAATGACGTGGTAGAAGGACTCTCTCGGTGCATATCAAAACTCATAAAACAATTATTTTTCATTGTGACCCTTCATATTTTTTTATCAACATATTAACTTATGAATTGGTTGAGGTTATCTGTTATTAGATTATGCAGCTAAACGTTGAAAGGTTGCGTTTCGAACAAGAAGAAATTATGGTGGCTTTGCGTGGTATCTTCCACAGTCATTTGAGGTAATTATTGTTATATTTTTAATTACTTTGTGGTATTTTCTTGTTACATCGTTTGTTTTATTTGTTTATAGGCTTAATTAATGATTTGTTCCCTTAAGTTATTTGTTGGTTACATTTTAGTCCCATAAGTTATTACGTTACAATTTGGTCCCTTTAAGTCATCTTCCGTCAACCATATAAATCCCCACCGTCAAAACCGTTAAGCCAATGTCTAAGGTGAATACACATTGCAAGTTGTCACGTCACCGTTCACATGTACCTATTTAACGTTTTGGCAAAAGACTGACGGTGAGGATTTATTTGGCTAACAAATACTAACTTAAGGGATCAAATTGTAACGTTAATAACTTATGAGATCAAAATGTAACCAACAAATAACTTAAGGGACCAAATCATTAATTAAGCCTTGTTTATATGTGGTAGATAAGATACTTAACAATTATGTTTGTAATATTAGAGTATCATCTTTTATATATCCCATTAAATATCATAAAAAGAACATAAAAACATCAACACAAACACTTAATTCCAACTTATCCCAAAATTAATATACCAAATTTAGCATATCTCAGGACAATCCTCATTGACTTCGGATACATTTTCTGCATTAAATATATTGAGAAATTCTTGTATATCCATGTTCCAATGGCTAACACCTACATTTGTATAAGTCAATATATTCAAGCCCAAATTATCAGTAACTATTTCTGAATTGGATCATCAAACTCATAAACAACATTTTAAACACCTTACAAACCACCCTCACGCCCAATATTAATAGGATCTATCAAAACCATTTTGAAAAAAACACCTATAAATTCAAATAAATTATTTAGTTTAGCCTTCAATGTTTATTTTTAACTCATTAGATTTCATTTATTTTAATAGAATAATAAAGTTGAAAGAGTTAAGAAGATAAGAGTGTAACAAGATCCAAAAAACTAAATGACTTCTTAAAGAAAGAGATTGATGGAGCATATTCTATGAGGAGCTTACTCAACCTAAGATTATGACACATTTTTATGAAATTTTTGAGAGCTCATAGTTGAACTCAATCCCATTAATAGGCCTAATATTTAATAGATCATGTTTTACGACGACCTATAAGGTCAGCTGAATTTCCTCAAAGCCAACAAGACAACAAGTGATTTTCTTAAAAATAATCCATAATTTAATAATTAATTACAACTCAAATTCTTGAGGGTATTAACATAAAAAACAAGAAGATAAAAAGAGGCGTAAGGGTCAAATACATGCCCAAGTAAACTGGGGTGTAGAACAAGGGGCATAAGGTAAATGATTTATATATATATTTTATTTTATTTTAATTGGTTAAAAAAACTCAAACAACCATGTGTCCAATTAAATGAGACTTTTCCATGATAGGAAAGCATTTCATTGACCCGCCCTAAATGCCACCATAGTTATAGAAAAATATTTGAGACAAAAAATAGCAATGCTATTTTTTCGGTCTTATATATAAAAGAAAGAAAGACTTTTCTATTTTTTTGGTTTTATATATAAAAGAAAGAAAGGAAAATAGATCATGGAAGACCGAAAAAATAGCATTTCTATTAGTTATATCTATTTTTAGTGATTTTGTCCTATTTGATCATTAACCTTTCTTTCTTTTATATATAAAACCAAAAAAATAGATCGAAAGACAAAATCACTAAAAAAAAAATTGAGAGAAGAAAATATTTTTCTATAGTCACAAATATAATAAATGGCGTTTGATTACACATACATCAAAAAAGCTTTTTCTCAATGTACTAAATCATTTTACTATCAATTTTCTTTTTATTATTAGAAAAAATCTTTTAATTTCCTTTTAAAATGTCTTTTAAATCATTTAAATTTCTTAAGTAACTAGATATCATCGTTCTTCATCAGTTTCTATTATAATAATATGCAACCTTTGAATTTGATGGTCTTAAAGTATGGAAGAATTCTAGGGTGGATTGCCATTGTGGCTCGATAACGATATTGTTTGGATGCTTGTAATTTTATTTTGCTCTATTGCATTGAAAACGAGAATTGCTCCATTTCCTTTTAAAAGAAAATGATGGAATTGGAATCCACTGTTTGTTGTTCCAAGTGGTTGCTAATCTGCAGTCTTCATGTTAAATTATTTGAATAACTATGCTAGCTTTTCATTTGTTTTATGCTTTATTCATCATTACGTTTTCTTAGAGGATATATCTTGTAATTAGTCAATGAATCAATCTGTAACATGAAACAAAATATATATGTTGTCTGAATAGTTATTATCAAGGGGTGTTGAGTGCACAGCTTGGACTAATTATTGAGAATTGCCATCTAAAATGTTAGTAACATCATAATTTGAAATCAAAATAGGATTTGTGAGCACTTGGACTAACACAAGAAAAAAATAGTCTAAGATTTGCATGATACATCTTTGACTATGCATGTTTTTCTTATTATTTAAGTGAATCTGCATCACAAAGATACTACTTATTATAAATATAGAGCTAGTTAAAAATTTAGTTAGTTGGTTATAGTTTGTTATTAGGTAGTTAGTTTGTTAGTTCCTCATATGCTCTATATATAGAGCATTTTTAATCAATCATTTAACATGAATATCAAGGAATTTTCCTTTATATCAAAGCTCTCAAGTTTATTTCTCATGACATATTTTCATCTCTTTATATATTCTCTTTATATAAGTTCTTTATATATCCATTGGGATTTAGCAACCGTCTAATAATATACTTATAGATAGTGGGAAAATAAAAAAAATAAAGATCAACAAATTATGAAGCTTATTACAAAAATAAAGAGAATAAGGATGAATGGGCCAAATCCCAATGGTTGGTAATTTCCTCAATTGTATACCTAGTCAAATGGGGAGTTTATAAACATTCCATGTGATTGCCAACTAATTGTTAATTTTGTAGAAATATATATCCTTGATAACAACACAAATCACAAGCCTATGATAGGTGTGGTGGGGTCCATTCCTATTCCTATTCCTATTCCTATTAAATTTGATGCACATCTATAAGCAACCATTGTCCTCTGCTTCAACATAGTTGGTTGGTTGGAGTAAGTTATTTGTATGCAATTTATTCATCATTCATTGTAAATTAAAGTTCTTTCTACACTGCACATAACAACACAAAAATAAAATCCCTTTGAAATAAGCTAAATAAGAATACCATAATAGTCTAGTATATGCATTAGATACTCAAGTTTCTTAATAACTAGTATTTGGTTGAGGGATCCTTATTTTGTACGTGTGAAAAAATATCTATTAAAAAATGTCAACTATTCAAGTAGATTTTGTTTGGTGATCAAATAAATTTTATTTACTTCGACGAGTTAATATATGTTGCGCGCATAAGTTACTTAATATACAAAAAGAAGTTAACTAAAAATAAGAATAATTCTCATTCGAAAACCCTAATAGATCTGGTCGAACCGGATCTTCTAGAGCGATTGGATCCAACAATGCACCTAAATCTAAGGTCACATAGCAATGTAGATGGAATTCCTAGCTAGCTATGTACTCTCGGATGCAAAGTATTCAATTTCTTTCATCACTTTCCAGAAGTTGGAAAATCCATCTACCAGCCAGCATAGATGTGGTTTAATTTTGTCTTGCGTGTGTACTATGTTTTTGTTTCTTAACGAAGTAAAGAGCACTTGATATATGAGTACAATTTGTCGTTACATCTCATCTAACCAATCTAGCTATTTAAGATCTTTGATGTGGTGGCCCTCACTTACAACTAGGTTTCTCTCAATTTAAACATAAAGGAGGCAGGATCAATTAATTTATCTGCATTATAAGTGTAATTTTTTTTACACATAGCTAATTATATCTTACCATACAACATTTTTATAGTATTTTAAGAACTATTATAATAAAATTACATCATTGTGTAAAAAAGTTTTACTCGCATAATAATTAATCTCAAGTGGAATAGTTAAAAATAAAAATTGTCAATTTTTTCTTTCTACTTTTTAGTGCGTCAAATATAAAATATTAGCTATATTAAAAAACCAATTTCATCTTTTGGCAAAGGAATCATTGAGTTTTTATCATTATGTTAACCTCATAGAGGCAATCTAAGATTATTTGAGTGAAAATTGAGATATATTCATACACCAAATTCTCTATCCATCCACCATGGTCTCTGAGAAGGAAATTTTTGTGCGGATGTCATTGCCAAGTTATTATATCCGTTCACTTGAAGGGGAGGGGGCCAATTTAAAGTTAGAGCTTTAAGTTAGAGTAAAACTACGTATGGACTAACTAACTGAAATTGTGATCGAGGGGAATCGAATCGTAGATCTTAAAAGAAGCATATTTTAAGATTTCAAAATAATACCACGAAACCAATCCAAGTGGGTTCTTTCTTCTCAATAAGTAAACAAGAAGTTTAGACCTTTTATATAATTTAAAAAGGAAAGAAATAACATAAGGAAGCTGGTAGTTCTTCAATGTCAGTAAGTAAGCAATGTCCCAGGAGCACATTCTGCTCAACAGGTAGCATAAAAGCACTTCAATCCGCACAGCTCTGGTGGTTGGAAATTTAAACAGAGAGTTGTCTTACTTTTAATTCATTATATCTTAGCTTATAAAACTACTATATTTGTACATAAGTTATTTTCTTTACCCAACAATAATTGATCTATTCGTTAAAAAAATACTATAAAATGATTGTTACTTTCAATCATTAAGGTGATATTAATTATATTTTTTCAATTATAACATCTAATTAATTTCCCTCAATTATTTTTAATTAATTAAAAATTCTCTAAAAAAAAAACCTAATTAATTAATAATATATACATCAGCTCAATTTAATATCTTTCACTTTATATTTACCATAATGATAAATACATCAATACTTAATAATGGTAATTTAGTAAAATTATCATCATCATCATCTCTCTCTCATTAACCCTTTTTTCTTAATTTATTTAAAATCGCCAAACAAGTCGATTGTTTACGATACATAGGATTATAATTTATAAGTTGTTTTCACAAACTTTTTTGAAGAGTTTATCGAAATGAACCATAGATAGTTTATGAACATATCATAAATTGTTTATGTTAATATATAAACAACGCCAATAAAAGTCTTTTAAAAACTTCCAAGTCTTTGTTTCTCTTATTTTTGGTAGGGTTTAGACCCCGTTTATTCATTAAAAAAAGCCAATATAAATAAAAGTTGACAAAAGGAAAAGGTTAAAACTTATCAACAAACTTGATACAATCATCTTTTAACTTTACTATTAGTTTTTTTTTTCTTCTTCTTTTAACTTCACTATTAGGTAAGTGCAAAACTGCATGATCCGGATGTTGGCTTCAATAGGGTGTGTAGAGAATGAGCAATTCTTCTTTGAGTACAAACACAAATAAAAAAAAGTTTAAACACACTCGTAAATAAATAAAAAATTGAGAAAGAATTTAGTCACATTATGCAATTATTTCCTCTTTTAATTTTTTTTTCTATTTATAAGTGTGTGCTTAAACGTTTTTTTTTTTTTTTTT
>Ga0315915_1001026_pt1 | contig 32401 bp, 16 predicted proteins | sample MpolbnodulesMG_FD_207738 | JGI IMG/M metagenome (GOLD analysis project Ga0315915, IMG submission 207738) | Medicago polymorpha root nodule microbial communities from Los Angeles, California, United States - branched nodules | ecosystem: Host-associated > Plants > Roots > Nodule | place: USA... | reverse complement strand
ATATTTGATAGATTGAGTCTTGGAGCAAAAGAAAGAGGATTAGGAGCTGATTCGGGATGAAAATACGAAAATATGGGACAAAAATATGTCAACCCCAAGTCAGGAACTTGGCACGGCCCGTGCCACCAACAGCACGGTTGTGCCTGCCTTCAGGACACTCTTTTGCTGTTTCTGCTTCATGGACAAACTACCTATTAGTTTACTTCTGACCTAAACACCCGTGGTTTCTTGTGGAACATTCTAGTGTTATATTTCTTAGGGCTTAAGTCATTATAAACTATAAATAGAGTAGCTAGAGCAACTCTTATAGGCATTTGCTAGAATACACCCACTTATTTTTTTAAATGTGTGTTTTAGCAGGTTATAACTAAAACGTAGTTATATACACCCTAAGGTATTTAGCTTGTTAAAACACTTCCACATAAAAATTCAGTGGGTGTGTTCTAGCAAATCCCTTTAAATATTGGTTGAGATATAGAACTATATTAAACACATTAGTAATAAAATGCTATAATCCTTATCTTTCTAAAATCATATTAACAAATATTAATTATCAAATGCGGAATTAATAAGCTCGTATAACTGCCTCTAACAATTGTTGCAAAAGGGGAAGCAGTTGAAATATCTTTGTTCTTCCAACCTTTTACTCTCCAACTTAGACTGTATGAGAAACAAAGAAGTTCAGGGACCAACAACTTATTTATAGACATTCATAACCATTAAAAATGCATTGATAACCATTACCACTAGCATAAAGTTCATTCAAGCTATGAAATTTCACATTCATAATCTATGAAGCACTACATTGTGGTCTTTCAAAAGCCAAAATTATTTGGATCACGAAACATAATTTTAATAATAAAATTTACTCATTAATCAAAAAAGTCAATTTGAAACTTTCTCCAGAAACTAACGAGTGAATCATATAGTTCATGGTATACCCAATGTTTATCATCAATGTTAAGTTTCTCCCAAACTATTTGTATGACGAAACATAATTTTAATAGAAAATTACTATATTCGCACCTCAAAAAGCTAGAAGATTAATTTTGAAATTAAGGACTGCTTACTTATGGTATTTCGTGTTTTCATTTCTATACTTGTAAGCTAAACATTGAAGAATTAAAAATAGGTCAAATTTTGAAAATTCAGAAAAATTTCAAAACCTGGTTTTTAATGTTTTCATAAATGAATTATCTATAGTTAATTAGTAGATTATTTCTTTTCTCTATACAATTAAAAAAAACATAAGCAAATGTCGTTTTAGCCACTAACATACAATGTCAAAATTTAAAATTGAAAACATTGATAGGAAGTAACCAATTAATATTTTATATAATAGTAGTTTATATTAAATTTCTTATATCCTTCAAAAAAAGGAAATCTTTTATATATGATATAATCAAATAATTCCTAAACGGCTATGCCTATCCAGATTCTATGAATATGTTTGAAGTTTAATAAAACTTTGGCATAATTAATAATTTGATCCTTAAGATATTTGTTGGTTACATTTTGGTCTCATAAGTTATTAACGTTACAATTTGGTCCCTTAAGTTAGTATCTGTTAGCCAAATAAATTCTCATCATCAGTCTTTTTCCAAAACGTTAAATAGGCACATGTGAACGGTGACGTGACAACTTGCAATGTGTATCCACCTTAGACATTGGGTTAACGGTTTTGACGGTGGGGATTTATTTGGCTGACGGAAGATGAATTAAAGGGACCAAATTGTAATGTTAATAACTTATAGGACTAAAATGTAACCAACAAATAACTTAAGGGACCAAATCATTAATTAAGCCTAAAACTTTTTATATAAAAAAAAATAGAGTAATAAACAACCTTATTAACAATTAAAGTTGATATTGTTCCTTTAAAAAAAATTAAAGTTGATATTATCCCACTTATATTAAAGAAAAGGTATAACTAGAGTTTATAAAGAGGGTTATCCTCATCTTATAATACCAGTTTTACGAGGATGGGTTAAATTATATTAGATTTTTATATTTGGATCTAACTTATTCTAATGAAACAAACTTGTAAGTTGAGAGGTGTCGGTCATTCTATACTCTAATCATGCCATCTTTAATTAATAGGGAACATAGTTAGTTCAGTTGTTAAGGAATTATGATATATCTTGTTATTCTTGTAAGGACATGGGTTCAATTCTCACCACCTATGTGAGTAACAATTTGATAGATAATCAATAAGCTTCTTAAACTTTGAGGCATGTCCTAACCTTTATATATCTCTAAAACCCAACTCGCCTATACTTTTATTCAACAAATATAACTAAAATCGATGGTGGTCTGAAAGATAGAAAGTTAGAGATTAATGCCTAACCGAATAAAAATTATGTTAATTGCTTGTGTCACCTTGAAGTTGGATCCTAAAACCCATTCTGCCTAATTCTCAATGAAAATATTTTTATTTTAGGGCTACCGTCCTCAATACCTCAACCGACAACGAATAAAAAATATAAGTTTTACTACTTCAAATGGTTTAAATATTGCTGTTACAACTTTTTAATAAAATATCATAAGTTATTTTTATTACATATAAAATGTTACTATATTTTTTTTATAAATTAGATAGTCTTTACGTACAATTACAAAGAATAATCTCTCCGATTAGGTAAATTGTAATGTGTGACAAAACTATTTCTCAAGAGATTTATTTTGTCATCATGTTTAAGTTGATATTTTCCGACAATACTATTTTATAATAAAAAGAAACAAAAATTAAAATTGAAAGAACTCTCTCCTAAAAGTTATGAAAGACTATTGCTATTCTCAAGCCGGTTGGTAGAGTGTGAAGATTATTCAAGTTTTTTTTTTATCAAGTAGCTTAGTGGTTAGAACTCACACAATCTAATTGTGGAGAAGTGGAGTGTCCGGGGTTTGAACTCTGGCCCCTGCATATAATATGCAATATCCCTACCAACTGAGTTAAGCTCACGGGGATGATTATTCAAGTTTTTGATGATGTAAAAAAGTATATAAAATTTGGGAAGGGGAAATTTTATTAATAATAGTGGTACTAATTGTTAAATCACAACTGTTTTATGTGGGATATAAACTCTATCCATTGAGGTTACAAACTACTCACCATTAGAAAAGGTTAACAATTTACACACACACAAAAAAAAGGTTAACAATTTAAAAATTATGGCAATAATGAAAAATTTACTTTTCAGTAAAATGAGTAACATGTATCATTAATAAACAAATCAATGATTAACCAAAATATTTGACAAATAATTACTTAATAGTCAAAAAAATATTTTTCGTTGTTCTCGTGAGCTTAGCTCAGTTGGTAGGGATAATGCATAAAATATGCAAAGTCTCGGTTCGAACCCCGACCCGACCACCACAAAAAAAACAAATATTTTCCACTATACTAACCATTCACCTAGATAAGTCAATTTCTAAAAAAATATACACAATTTTTTTACAAGGAAAATTATTTATTTTAACCGAATTAATTACATACATAGATTGACCAAAATATTTGACAATTACCACCTAATAGTCAAAAAAATATTTAATGATGTATTCTAAAATTCCACAATAGTTCCCTGATTTTAGTGAAAAATTATATGTGGTAGTTGAGCTTTGAACACACCATTATACAGCAGACTTCTCAAAATTAATTTAAGTACAAGTAAACTAATGAAAGGAAGCAGAGATAAATAGAGGAAAAATCCAGATAATTTGGCAAGAAATATCACACAAGATTTTTCACATGGTATGATGTGAAGGGGCATAAAGGTTGAAAAAGAGAAGAAAGACAATATTAAGATATTAAAAGGAAAGAGTGGGATTGCAATATGATAGGTAAGCATAGAAAATGACATTATCTAAATTATAAAATATATATCAAAGAATCACCTAATAAACCCAACCAACAATTTTGGGCCACGCTTTTCATAGAAAAATCTAGAAGTTAACGGCTCTTGTTCTCTCTTTCACATTGCTTCCCACTTGAAACACTAATATTATTATTTTTATGGTACAAGACAAACTAACATTATTATAATTCACACACAAAAAACACCAATATTATTTATTTTGTTTTTGTTTTTATTTTATAAAAGTTTAGACTAAGGGAGGCATAACTATAACTCATGTAAAGTTAGAGAGAACAATCAACTTTATTGAAGATTTATAATAAAATTACTACCTATGAGGCTACGACCTATTAATTGTAGAATTTTAAACTACTAATATAAACGGAAAATCTAACCATATGTGTCAACCGCAACCAATACACTAATATTATCACTATAAACAAACCTAGAATTTTTTTTACATCATTTTCTCAACATATTCTAAGAATCTTCTCTTTCTCTTTCTCTCTCTTTTATTATAAGCAACAAAATTCTATCAAGTCTCTTATTGTTGTTGTCTATGACACTTTTTGTAATTACTTTCTGATTTCCATGCCTACAACAGCTGCAAGTTCCTGAGCTGAAAAAGTACCACTTGCCAACAACTACTTTGTTACTGTTATCAACATGTGTGTGCAAGAGGGTGAACAAGTTGATCAAGATAATAATAATATGGAGAAACTTGATAACAGAAGAATTTCATGGCCTTTGCATTGTGATCTTTTGCATGACCAGATGGATACTACAGAAAGAGACTCTTCTTTTAGAATTTCCAGTGACCAGATCAGTGCTCCTAATTCATTTCCTGTTAGTATTTGATTTCCTTCATCTTCTCTTTCTTTTGTTCCTTCTTGTTATGCCATTTTTTCTTTCTTTTTTGTTCTTCTTTTCTTCCTTTTTTGTTTTTCTTCCTATATATTATATTATAAGCTAGTTTTGTATTTTTGAAGATGATTTTCCAATCAGGCCTCTTAGACTTTAATTATACTTAGGATATGTTTAGATTGACTTATTTGAACCTGTGGCAAAAACACTTATGAAACTGTTTGAGAGAGCTTGTGAAAACAACTTTGACCTGCCTATAAGTTGTTTTCAGCTGATTTTCATAAGCTTTTCAAGACAGCTTTATGGAAACAGTTTATAACACATTTAGAAACTGTTTGACTTTATTTTGTCTTTGTTAAATAAATAACTTATACGTAAGTGCTTAGTTAAATTCTTCATCCAAACCAGGCCTTAATTGCTTAATTATGCATTTTGTTTTGATTTTCTTTCCTTTTGTTTTAAAGTCTTCTCTAATTTTCTTTTTTCTAAATTGGAAATTGGTCTTTTCTTGTATGCTTCTTCTGCATCTTTGGTTGAAGAGAGGCTGCAAATGAAATTATGATTTTTAAGGGTTGCTTGACCTTGAAATTCTCTTAGATATGATTTTCAAAGACTATAGATGATGTTAGCCTTTGATACAAGATGTGATTAGTCTCTAGGGATGTATTTGTTAGCACAAATTGTTGATAAGATAAATGTAAATTGCAGTGTTAAATTATCTGCATTCATTTTCTAATTATAATAACTCTGTACATTTTAGCTGGAAAGCATTTGTGAGGATGCAGAGATTGCAGACAAAAAACAGAACCTGGTAAATTTCGTCCCTACACTTCGGTCTGGGGAGTGGTCTGATATTGGAGGTCGCCCTTACATGGAGGATACTCACATATGCATTGAGGACTTGGCAAAGAAATTTGGTTACGATGTTGTCTGCGACGAAGCTATTTCCTTTTATGGTGTATGCCATGCCATCTAACTGATTTTGTTAATTGCCTATTGTCATAAATTTTCTTTTATCTCTTGCAACATATTATCTCATTTTTGTGATTATAAGATAGGAAAAGTGCATTCATAACAAAAGGATAAACATCTTTTAATCAAGATTTAACATTAAAGGCAAATGGTATTCTGTGCAGGTATTTGATGGACATGGAGGAAAGAGTGCTGCACAATTTGTTCGCGATCATCTGCCGAGGGTGATTGTTGAGGATGCTGACTTCCCTCTTGAACTCGAGAAGGTGGTCGCAAGGTCATTTTTGGAGACTGATTCAGAGTTTGCAAAAACATGCTCTATTGAGTCTTCCCTGTCTTCTGGTACAACTGCTTTGACTGCAATCATATTTGGAAGGTAAGCACTTGTCTCCACCATTCTTTGCCATTTTATAACCATAAGATCATTTTGTGGAGAGTCGCACAACTTTGGGTCAGGTGCAATACCTACCTAGCCAAGATGCACAAACACCGAACACGACATAGATAAATATTGACCGCTACGGGTATCCATTAGAGTTATAGTCGTGTTGGAGGAAAAATAATAATTTCTAATTGGATACCTCTAAACGAGAAGTCTGACACGTGTCATTATTTTCCTAGGGCACGCATAAAATCATAGCACCTTGTTTAATTATCATTATTTTCCTGTACAGGTCTTTACTTGTAGCCAATGCCGGGGACTGCAGGGCTGTTTTGTCCCGATCTGGACAGGTAATAGAATTGTCCAAAGATCATAGGCCTTTATGCATGAAAGAAAGGATGAGGATCGAGTCGCTTGGCGGATTTATTGATGATGGTTACTTGAATGGACAGCTAGGCGTGACGCGGGCTCTAGGCAACTGGCATCTTGAAGGAATGAAGGAAGTGAGTGGAAGAAATGGACCATTAAGTGCTGAGCCAGAACTTAAATTGATGACATTGACAAAAGATGACGAGTTTTTGATAATTGGAAGCGATGGAATATGGGATGTTTTTCGTAGCCAAAACGCTGTAGATTTTGCTAGAAGGAGGCTTCAAGAGCACAATGATGTGAAACAATGTTGCAAAGAAATAATAGGTGAAGCAATAAAGCGAGGAGCAACAGATAATTTAACTGTTGTGATGGTATGTTTTCAATCAGAACCACCACCACCTTTGGTTGTTGAAAGGCCTAACAGAGTCAGGAGAAGCATATCTGCTGAGGGACTTCAGAATCTTAAATACCTGTTAGAAAGATAGATTATTCTTCTCTGCAATGCCTTATTTTTGGAGAGCTGAGATTATTATGTACATAATTCATCTATGCTTTTATCTTGTGCTAATCAGTGATCACTGGTGGGGTAGAGAAATAATGCACTGAGGTGCCAAATTTAAAATAAAATGTATACTATTGTATGATTGTTTTACCCATTGTTAGTGGGAAAGAGAGACGTTAACTATGCATATCATGAAGCACACGATATTTTAGCAGTGTACTCAATTTATCGTATATGGACTGCATACTGGTTGTTTTCTTTTAATCTAATTTTTATCCTATTCCTATGCTTTTGAGGATTCTGATTTCTGACAATAGCATAGCCAGATACCAGTGCAAAATTACTAGATGCTCTTTCGTACTCTAGAAGGAAACTATACTTGACGACCAATTATCAAGGAGCCAGTTGAGACACCAAATTGCATAGCGGATTTGAAAAATGTATTTTCATGGTTCCGAATTCCACATGATGGGTACAGCAATGTGGTACCAGCATAACAGAGACCCATCTTGTGGCAAACGTAGTCAAGTACGTGCCAAGGAATACATCAATGAACACTAAAATACTAAAAAGATGTTGAAATAGCTCAGTGAAAAGGAATACATTTGTTTTTACCATCATCGAATCAAAAGACCGGAGAAAGCAATGTACATTATCAGAGGCTTATAGCAAATTCTCAAACTAAAAAACCAAGACAGACAAAATTATCAAGTGAAAGTGAGTGTCCTGCATTATCTGACTTTTTGTCTTTGACCCATGTCACAAGTCTTACAGTAACCTTATCTTAAATGGGTCATTCTTGATATATGTCAGTATGCAGACATTGAAAATACAAACTTTTTCGTACAATTTTGATGGTTATATTGTTGGGGGATGCTACTACTACAAAATCAATGATAACATAACAGAATTAGAGACAATATGCCCCCCAAGAGGCAATAAAAAACTGTTCCAGTTCCGTGAGTGACCATAATTGACTTCTATCTGAATACCATTATAGCTAGCAGCAGTATGTAAAATAGCTGTGTCAAATCCCGGCCAACTCCAAAAGCAACGAACTCATTGTTTGCTTGTATCATACATACAATTTGCTTCCAGTTTCATAGTCTAAAGGTGGAAACTTCAAATTACACCCCAAATGAATATTAAACTGGACAGAAACATTTATGAAGAATCATATCATTTGTTGGTGAAGATCTGCTGCCTGCTGTGCGAGTTCCACCATCATAGCCTCATCAAAGAACTTACCTATACTTACATCTTCACTCATTCCCTGCAAGAAAAACACACAATAAATCCTTTGCAGTAACCAGTTCTTCCCCTCTAACTTTGCATGACTCAGTCATCTAATTTTATGTACAAACATTTTAGTTTTTATCCCCTTTCTTTCTCGAAAAGGATAAAGAAAATCATCAGACATAAATGCAGAATGAGTATCATCATATGAGACCTCCGAGTAAAAAAACAGTGCACTTTCATAATAGTTAGCAACTGTTGAGAACAAAAACAGAGAGGGAAAAAACATACCTTCCTACGCCTTGTTTTTACCATAAACTCACGGGCAAGATGCTGGATTGGTGCAGGTTCAAGTGGGCGTAAAACGATGCTTTTGTCCAGAGGATCTCCTGGAACAATAGCCCAGTGATCAAAAACTGATTGGCAAAATGCTTGACCTTGTGTATGATATCTTAAGTCTGTCTCAAAACCGAAAGATTCTATCACAGGCAAAAATGCCTGAAAGATGTGGAGAACAAAGTCGGTATAACGTAATAACCAAAATAAATTTCAAACCATGGCAGTCTACAGAAGCAAACCCCATTAAATTAGTTTATAGGGAAAAATTAGTCAATGACCTTAACAAGATATGCCGGGGTGCCTGGTTGAGGAACATCAGCAGTAACATGTCCACGCCTACGAGACAGCACAGTGTAGATCGCAGATACACAATCTATTGGTGTTTGAATCTGATTCAAAGGCCAAAAGAGCAATGAAAGTATCAGTGAAAAGGTAAAATTGGTGTTCAAAGGTTTCTATTTGAAATTAGTGCAAAAAAATACGATAATTATTTTGCTAGCTGCCGTAAAATTACATTACTTCAGCCTACAACAAGGTTATTCTGATTAGGCCATTATCTAGTAAAGGATTGATATGTTCTGCTAGTTAGCTTGTATGCAGCTCCTTCTCACATGTTATAATCATCAATTAGTTCATGAACACAATTGAATTTACTATATGCAACCAACATTGAAGCATAAAATAACAAGTATATATACCTCTACGAAATATACTGGTTCCATGAGCCGAGGGGTAGCCATAAGGAAAGCTGAATAAGCTACTCGCCGTGCTGTTGGAATGATCTGGCCAGATCCACGATGAAGCGGCTCAGGGGCAATCCTTGCATCAACAATCTTAAATTTAACATTTCTAATAGGTTCGTCACACAAAGGTCCTTCTCGTGCACCCCACTGAAATCTGTTAAATGACATAACATAAAATCATCAGAGTGAAAAACAATTAATCAATGAACAATTGAATAAAACTTTGTATTGTATGTTTACCCCTGAACAATGGAATCCTTCACAGCATTAAGCAGGCTCTTGTCAACTTCAGTCGGAAGGGTATCATCTAACAGAATATTAGGGCCCTGCATTGGAACTAGAATGTTACACAAGTTCAAGGAGAAAGTTGGGTAAACAGATAGATTGACTGACGTACCTGCTTATCAGGGCCAAATGCCCAGATTGAGCGTGCAGCAAGAAGATCCCAGTCATATTTAGTCTGGAAAAATTCACCCAGTTTCTTTCTATTCCAGTCAGTGCTAACAACACCATTCTCTATGTCTTCTGCCAAACCTCTTTCTAGTGGCTCAGCAATCTAAAAGAATGGTCAATATTAGTTTGAGTAAAGTGAAAAATAAATCAGCCTCAGAAAAATGTATCCATGAACTAAGAAATATACAATTATTGACAAAGTCTATGCAATACCTACCATTGTTATTTTATTCTTCTTGTTTGGTGTTTCAGCAAAACATTTCATTGATGAAGATTCAACCACTGTTTCACAAAATGAGACAACAGGATCTGCAACCTGCAAAAGCACAGAGAAAGGACCATCTTCAAAAAAGGAACAGCTTTAAGTCAATGTGTAACCCAAAAAAATGAGAAACGTAATTATTGGCAGAAGAATTGAAAAGGGAAATGGATAATATATAACCTTAACTTCTACTTCAGAATAGAGCTCTCTCAGGTCCTTCATAATTGAATCCAAGTACAGCTCACCAGTCCCTAATATAGTGTGTTCCCCAGACTCCTCAACTTTAGTAACTGCTAAAGGATAACTCTTGCTAATTTTCCTCAGGCCCTCCACCATTTTTGGCAACTCACTTGGATTTAATGGCTCAGTGGCTGTTTTCACCACTGACAGAGTATTGAACAGAAGGGGCCTGAATATGTATACATCCTCGTCAAAATCCACATTACAAAGAGTTGCGGTTTTCATTATTGAAGCATCCACGCCTTCGATTAAAACCCAAGAACCTGGAGGAGCCTCAGCTATTGGCATCCTGTCGCGAGCTTGATAAACCCACAACTTTGTTACTTCCTTAACAGTCATGTCCTCTTCATCATCCGGTGAATATCCTTCTCCAAGAACACGAACGGTCTGTCCTGTCTGTATCTTGCCACTATAAACTCTACCAAAAGCATCAAACACGCTACAATCAGATTTTGGATACAATTTGGTTATATTAACCATTAGTGGGCCAGAGGAATCACATTGTGTCATGGCTTTGTAAATGGATGAGTCTTTAGGTCCAGTATATATATGATCAACTTTCTTAACTGCAGCATCTCTTGGTGAAGGTATGTGCTGAACAAGCATATCAGTGAAACCAGAAGCTGAACCAAAAACAGAGCTACAAGCCAGCCTTAGCAAAGGTCTAACATTCAATCTATAGGCTGCATTACTTAGAGTGACTCCAAGTTCAGCAAGGGTTGTCTCGACACTCTTCTTGTGTTCCCCAATCACTTGACTATATATCTTGTAAAGGGGCTCCAACACAAATTCAACAAAAGATCGTTCCCCACCACCCACAGGGGGTTTCTTTTTGAAGGTTCTGGTATCGGGATGATAATAGAAGTCACCCCAAAGGCGAGAAGCAAATTTATTAGCTTCCAAGGGAACTCCATGTAGCTTCCCATACATTTTAGCAAATGATTGCAACGTAAATGACCATCCAGCGGTACCACTTGCAAAACAAACATTTCCAGCAACTGGGTCAATAACTTGGACATCACCAGCAACTGAGGAGGCAGCAGCTATGTGGTTATTAATGACTTCTAAAGTATGTCTCAACTTATGGTAAGCATCTTTTGGAGGTAGTTTAAGTTCAGTTATGAGCCTGTCAACCTGAAAACAAAACAGTTAACAACTGAGAACAAAATATGGAAATATAAAAGACTAAGATTTAAAGCCACCATTCATATCGACATAAAATCTGTTTACCTTATTCATCACAACAACAATAGGCAATCGCTCCTGAATTGCATGACGTATTGCCCTCTCAGTGTTCACCTACAAATAGCAAGAAACTATAAACTCAATGTCGTCCGACAGTATTTTTACTCATCTCGAATATAAAACTAAAAAATTGAGCAAAGGGGGAGAGCAGACAACTACCCAACCAATATATTGATAAAAGAAAAAGATACAAAGAGGAGGGGGGGTAGACCAAAACCCTCAAAAGCTTAAAAAAGTCTATAACATGGGAGACCAAGCCTGATATGATGTAATCCTGGCCAGTGGAAATTGGAACAAGATCCCACCAAAGCTTATTAGGAGCAGAGAGACCAATGTTGTCATGCAGTAAGTTATGTCATAGTAACTAACATCATAATAGAGGATATAAGGATGGCTTGGTGGTTAAGGAGGTCGAAGGTTCAAACACAACTCTCAGCATAATACTAATTATTACTAACAATACTAGCATCGGTTGTATAGAAAAAAACTATCTAACCAATAAGCCGTGGTTTTATCTTTGAGCAATGAAAAGAGCAAACCTATTCATAACCTATACAGCACCAACTCAGATACAACACTAAAACATACACACCATTAATAATTTAAGAAAATTGAACTCATTAAATGTATCCATATATGTTGGTCTAGTCCTTGACACGTGTCGAACACCAGACACGTCTTTAATTAAGTGCCAATGATACATAAGTAATTACTATTAACTTAAACCTTTAACTCTTAAGTGTTAATGATACATAAATCATAACTACTATTCACCTATCAACCCAAATTGACCAAGGCAACTAAGCCTAAACATCAACAAGAGATACCAATCACCAGAGAAATAGTAAAAGCAAAGAAAAAATAAATAGTTACCATGACTCCTTCGCCAGCATCAACAACCAAAACAGCACCATCAGCAAGCCTCAAAGCAGCAGTCATTTCATCAGAAAAATTAACATGACCAGGAGCATCCATAATATTACACAAATATGATTTCGCATTACTATCTTCCAACACAAGCGACATCGGAACCGCCTTGATAGAAATCCTCCTCTCTTGTTCATCAACCCTAGTATCAGTATACCTCGTATGTTTCTCACTCTGAGAATCAAATGTTGCCATATGATGAGTCTGCTCCACAAGCATATCCATAAACACCGTCTTCCCGTGCTGTAAATGACCCACCAACGCCACATTCCTCGACAACGAAGGATTCGACATTAACCCTAGCATAAACTGAGAAGATACATAAGTTGAAGAATCTTTCACACCTACTTCGAATTTCTTGTTTTTGACTGGTTTGATAATGGGTTGTTCTAGTGGCTGGTCATCTTCGTCCATGACTAGGGTTTCAACATCTTCCCCGTACACTTCATTGGCAGTGGGGTAGTACTTTTTGTCTTCGGCGAGAACGACTTGATTTTCGAGATTGTCGATATCGTCAGTGGTGGTTGTTAGCCACCCGTTTGACGGACCTTCACCGTCCGATTGTGCGGCGCGGTCGTCTTCTTCGTTGGGTTCGTCGCGGTCGGAGGGGTCATCGCCGTCGGAGTCTTGATCGGATTCGATTTCGGGGCCGATGTAGTTACCGAACTCATCGTACAAGCTGTCATCCATGGTAGAGAGAGAGAGAGAGAGAGTAGAACCGGAGAAGAGAGAGTGTGGTTTCGAGCAGTGAGGGTTTTAGGGTATGAAATGAGAGAGCTCAACACACACCAGAGAGGGAAATTGGAAGGGAAGACGATATTTACACTAAACTGGGCTAGGCCCAATGCATATATGGATGAGAAAATTGCTTTTATGAGATTGATAACTTTACAATGACATAAGAAAATTACCCAAAAGCCCCAGCGATAGTTAATTACCGTTGGACTAATTGGCAGCGGCAGTTAACCATCGTTGTGTTCGTATAATTTTGTTTGACATTCGCGTATTCAAATAAAGAATGACTAAATCTAACATGAAGTCGAATAAAAATTGTGTATTCTAATAAATACTAATTAAATCTTATACGAAGGAATTTGATATCATAGCTTATATACCTGATTCTCAATAATACATGTTCCTAACTTATATAGACGAATCATTACAGTACATTACATTCGGAAATGTACCTTCCAACTACAACAATTATGTTACATCTGAATGGGGTAAATTCAAACTTGCTAAGTAGCAGGACTCCAGCATTCGACCGACATTTCTACTGTTCCATTCAAAAGATTAAATTCTTGTTAGGCTTGGTTTAAATGACAGTATTCGAGTGTCAAAAGAATGAGGTTCATTCCTTGACACTTCAATACCTTCATTTAAACTCACCTAATAATAATTTAATCTTTTGAATGGAACAGTAGAAATGTCGGTCGAATGTTTTTTTTGAAGAAGCATGTCGGTCGAATGTTAAAGTACTGCCGTTTAACAAGTTTGAATTACCCCATCTAGAGGAAGATAATTCTTGTAGTTGGAAGGTGCATTCCCTACCTAATCACGATCTTCTGGCGGAATTAGACTGTTGATGACATTTTCAGTTGATCTCAACAATGTTACCCGCATATTGATCCACTGGAACATATTGTGCTCCCAAAACATGCTCTTCACGTTTTCGTCGTTCGTTAATTCCACCCAAGTGAACGATATTCTCCCCTCGTCGAGTGTTGGACGTTTATACCGAACGTATTTCACCTTCCTTGTGTCTCTGGGGTTGACTCCTTCTTTGAATTCATTAAGTTGATTCTTGAGACCTCTTAACGTTACACCAAGGCATCGAACTTTCAACCTCTGAGGTTCTCCGCCGTTGAATTGTGCATGAATGTCGATCCACCCGGCCATTGTTTCAAATCTTCACAATAAGAAGTTAAAAATAATTAATGAAAAACTCATTCAAACATTTGCTCAAACACTTGTAGTGAAAATTTTACATAAACCCTAAATATCCTAAATAAACCCTAAAAAATTTATAAAATTCAAAAAAAATATAGATTTAAGCAATATAACTCTATTATAACAAGTATTCATAATATTTGTTAATAGCATTTCAGATCTACAATATAACTATATCAAAAAAAAAAAAATCAAACCCTAAAAAATTTATAAAATTAAAAAAAATAAAATTAAGCAATATAACTCCATTACAACAAGTATTCATAATATTTGTTAATAGCATTTCAAATCTACAACATGACTATATTAAAAAAATATTCAAAATTTAAAAATTAAACTACAACTAAAATTATAAACATATAATCATATATACTAACTAAAATTTATGACAATAGCATAAGTGATAACTTACTTGTGATTTAGTGAGAAAAAATTTGGATGATTTGGTGGAGTTTTTTTAGAGAGTGAAAATTTTGAATTTTTAGAGAGAGATGGTGATGATAGAGTGGCTGGAAGCTGGGTTCTGTGTGTTCTTGTGTTACGAACACAACAGCAGTTAACTACCGTTGGGGGCTTTTGGATAATTTTCTTGTGTCATTGTGAAGTTATCAATGTCAGAAAAGCAATTTTCTATGGATGACTAGATCGCTGACCCGTGCACTGCATGGGTCTTATGAGTTAAAAAATATATAATAAATGGTAAACCAAAATGCTTTGTAACATGAAAAAGGGTAAAGTAGTTGGACATATTGTATCATTAAACATACATATAAAAATAAATCAACACACTGTGTGTTTTAAAATATTACACATTTATAAACACTTCTTCATAAACAACATTCGACGTTTCATCGACATCTTCACTATATTCATTAGTTATTAACATCATCAACCCTTCTCTAGATGTTACACTTGAAAGGTTTGCTTAAATTAAAATAGTGTCCATAATAAGTTAAAATGATGCTTCACTACATTGATATTCTAGAACTGAAGCATCAATTTTTTTATTGACAAAACGAAAAGAAAGCAAAAAAGATGAAGCGCACGACACTCCATAAAAAGGGTACGAAAAAGAAAAAAACAACAAGGGAAACATTTAAATAAACTGGCAAATTCCAACATAAGTAAACCATCTGCAACTTCCAATCCTAACTAGCAATGACAGTTAAATAGATTGTATCATTATGTCCAGCCACTAGCACACCAAGCCTGGTCTTAACCCCTTAATGAAGCATGCGAGCATCCACAAAACGCTTCCACTCCCCACCAATCATGCAGTGTAGGTATGGAGCAGAGCCAAAAATCAAGATGCAATTCCAACTATTTCTGCAATCATCCACCAACTTGATAGAAGTAGTTTTGGTATCTAACATCTTCTCAACTTCCCCTTCATAAATTAGCGCCTAACACGGAAAATAAACTAACATGTCAACAACCTAACAAAAAAAGACAGCCGCTTTTAAACATAAATATGTTCACAAAAGACATTTTTCATACCGAAAAACCTTTGGCTACATCAAATTCTGTTAACTTCTTCACAAACTCTATCTGAAAGTTGTTGACATCGTGATGATAAGAAATCAAAGGAGTGAAAGAGGGGAGATTAGGATCAAAAGTTGTCTGGACATTTGTTTTGTCGATCACAAAATGCATAGGAGGGTCAAAGACGAGATGCTTAATCACTTTGTCAAACATATCCTTCAACACAATCGCGAACTGACCTTGACCCACAAACCCGAGAGAAACCCAAGCTGATACCATAAAAATCACGCAAGGCTTTCCATCCCTTGGAGAAAAACACAAACTCATTCATTCTTTCCACCAACACCTCGAACTGATTACTCTTTGTATCGATCAAAGTTGTAAATCGTTGAACTTGGTCCCCAAAGTCATTTTTGAACATGTTACATAACATAATAGCTCCCTGATTCAACAACAAAAACAATTAGAATCATTACAGATAACAACATTAAACCAGAAGAGAAAAAAAACATGTCAGACAAAATCATTCTCACATCTTCAACATCATACTCGACTATGTATGTCCTAAACTTCACACGAAACTTGTTAAATGATGAATCATGATTATTGACCAAAGGACCTGCAACATCATAAAGTTTTAAAAATAGGAAAAGATAGTGAAAACAGACATCATAATTGTGAGAAAAAACTGCAGCATCTGTCAAGCAGTGATAGGACAAAAGAGTTTCAATACCACGACCTTCCATTGCCTGAATCAATGATAGAATAATAGAAGAAGAAATGAGGCGTGGTTTTTATCAAGTATGAAGGCCGCATCTTCATAGTAAGAAGAGATAGAGTTTGGAAACGTTTGAGTGCATTGGAAACAGACATTTAATTGTGCTTGGAAGTCTGATCAATATTGCTTGGGATATGCAAATGTGTGATTTAATTATAAGAAACTGATGGTAAGCCTAAAAAAGTGGAAAGCCAAAAAACAGAATGCCAAGTTCATTGCACACGTTTTGGATGTGCTGCAACAGACCTAGAGAGAAATTTTGAAATTCAAAATTCACAATGTGAAGAAGGGAAATATTAGGGCTACAAATTTAGTATTAATTACATGTGATTAGAGGGAAAATTCAGGTTTAGTTATAGCAAAACTAATAAGCTTTAAGAATCAGTGATATAGAATCTGCTCTTTACCCAACACATTTTGCTCATTCCCAACTGAAATTCCAAAAATACCCTTGCGTGAGTTAACTCACACTAGTGTTAAATCTGCGTGAGTTAACTCACGCAGATGTTATACCCCCATGTGAGTTAACTCACGCTAGTTTTAAAACTGAATTAGTCCACCAAATTTTATCATGTTTTACACGCATGAAAATGTCAGTAACGAAACAAGGGCACTATTTCTTCCTCCCATAGAGATTATTAAGCCACTGACATATAACCAAATAAACCATCTTCAATTTTAATCAAACACTTTTAAAATAAAACAATCAAAAGCTTCCTACATTGTTCCTCAAATCTTAATTGGTCCCTTCAATTTCAATTTCTTCAAATACAACCCCTGGTTCAAGATATAGAAGGACCATCTGTTTGATTATTTATTCTTAATTGGTCCCTTCAATTTCAATTTCTTCAATTCCAATTCTTATTTTGTCATCATGTAAATCTTTAGATATAGAAGGACCATTTGTTTGATTAATTTTGTGGATCAAGATGAATTTATTATGAGAAATGGATGAGGATGAAGAAAAAGGAAAGAGGGTTATGTTATGTTGGCTGATAAAGAAGAAGAATAGAGAAGGAACTGCCAAAGCAAAGAGGAATGTCGTATAAGTTGTGTTATGTTGCGTTTTGTTTCTTTTCTATGTAGGCATCACAATTCAGTTTTAAAACTAACGTGAGTTAACTCACGTGGGGTATAACACCTGCGTGAGTTAACTCACACAGGGGTATTTTTGGTATTTCGGTTGGAAGCGAGCAAAAACTGATGGGAGAAGAGCAGAATTCGATGACATAAGACATGTTTGGACTTTCTTATATTTTTGAGTCTGGCAACATGATTTATACAAATAAATAAGTTTTTATGTTTATTTATAGGTTTTTGTTAAAGAAAATTTTATTTTCATGAGTTGTTTTTCGTAAACTATTTTAACAAACTTATGAATAATTCATAAAAGTTTAATTATTTGTATAAGTTGTTTTGCATAATCTCGAAAGTATACAAATTCAAACGAGCACACTTACTCTTACAAACCCTTAAAAATATCAATTTTAACTCTTTCCACAATCAAACTCATTCATTCCGGCCAGCTTTTCTGGAATTAAAAACGTGACAAGTTTTTTGAAATTAATTACCATATCGAAAGTGATTTGGGAGCATTTGCCTTTTCTTGTATGGAAAAAAATTATACGTATTTATACACCTGTTTGATACGTTGAGAACGAAAGAAATAAAGAGAATAATTTGATAGATGTGATGTGTTAGTGATAAGTTTTTTTTGACAAAATGTTAGTGATGAGTCGTGGATCTAAAACTTTAGGTCCGGAACTCGTATGTGCTAATTTTGTATTTTTTTTTTTTATCAAATAAGGGCAACATTAAAGTGTTTTATAAGATTTGAACTGGTGACATTTTAGTCACATGACAACAAATTTACTGGTTGCGTCAAGGTTACCACTCTTTTTTATATCAAATATATAAAAATATTTAAATTAAAAAAATAGATTTCAAAATTGTTAATCATCATTTATATAATTGAACATGTACGCTACCAAAAAAGGTATAATTTAATATGTATTTCTCACTATTTGTATTCTATCTAAACTATTTCATCGCTTTTTGTGTAAAATAAAAATAAAAATAACATAAGTTGATTTCCAAGAGCTAAATGTCATGATTCAACCAATTAAATATGAACTGGTAAAAATAGGAATGGCTCGTGGATTGAATGGGTTTTGTGTAGCTTACAATTCCTTCCCATGAATTCAATTGAATGGGTTTCGTGCAGCAAATAATACACTCGATCCTGTCAATGAGTTCAATTAAATGAATTCAACGGAGTCGTGTTCCTCTCAATCGGCGAGGATGCAAATAGAATGCAGAAGTAAATAAGATTTATCAAGTTAGTCTTTGTTATTGAGCCCGTGATAAACATATCCAACGAATCATATTTGGTATAAGTCTGTCAATGAATCCTGACTCTATTTTTACATGCAATTTAAACACGAATTTTCCAACATTAAAGTCACGGAGTTCGTAATCCAATAACACATACGCGGATATTGATCTTGGTCCAACATACATATAATAAACATTTACCTCTTTGTTTATTGTTCTAGCAGCATGCATGCATGATACACAAACACCATAAATAAGTAGCATAATAAGTTAATAACCACAAAGAAATACATAGAAATAGAAATAACATAATAACCACACAGCGATGCATGGTAAAAATACATATAGGGAGTGGGGGGAGCTATATAGATTTATTCGATTCACCAATACACTACCCATAGTTCCATATAGATCAAGAAAAGTCATTAGTAATATTCACCATATAACCACATATTCATATGTAATCAACGACGGTGGTGGTGTGGAGGGTGATCATGTGGCCCAGGAGGACCGCCAAGTAGAGGTGGCTGAGAACCAGGTGGAGGTGATGGGCCTGGTGGCGGGCCAGAAGGTGGATGAGCATGCGGCAGATGAGCAGGTCCGGGAGGATGTGGACCCGGTGGCCCATGACGGTGAGAACCTGAGCCTGTGGGCGGAGGTGGATTGTGCATATTTCTCGCAATAGTAGCTTTCTCCGTTTCTCAACGATGAGATGAACCACACTTGTTTTTACCTTATGGAAATATAATTGGTGAACCAATGAATCAAAACAACAACTATTTGTAATACACAAGAGAAAACTCTAGTCTTTTACTATCTACCAGTCAAACCACATGTAGTTGGGTAACTAACATTCACATATCAATAGTTTAAATTTGATTTAACGTTCAAATCCTTCGTGAAATAAATAAATAAATATTTATATATATTCTATAATTTATTTGGTTTGTCCTCCGTTATGTGCCTTTCTTTTGAGAATTTCTTTTCTTACCTTAATAGTTTTTTTTGCGCACTTTTCAAATTTTTTATTTCTTTTTGTAAAATAAATAAAATTACAAAGAAATTATAAACTCACACACATAAATGAAGATGTCGAGTCTCAACCTCGATCATAGCGTCTGATCTAACAATTTTAACATTTTTTACAGTATAGCTTTGATTTGTGGACTCAAATTTCCTATTTTACCTCATTTTGATTATATAATTCGAACCATTTTTACAACATTTCGAATTATATAATCTGGGTCTCCTAAAAACTCAGAAAACACCTACAAATTTTCTTGGTTCCTTCAAATCTTATTTCAACATGCTTCGACAAAGACAATCTACAAAAGTTGAAACCAATTCGGATTATATAATCTAAAATATGTAAAACTCTCCTATAGACAGTTTCAAAGATCAATTGCAGTTCATAAGTTGATATATTTTGAATTATATGATCTGAAACTTATAAAATACAAATTATACAGTCTGAACTATGTCAGCACATACAGAGAGTATGTGTTCATAATTTATCATATTATAAAAAAATGGAAGAAAATGAAACAACATAAATTATCCAAATGTTACAATATACAAACAACACTACAAGTTAAATAACAACAATATTACCTTCAGGCCCTAAAAAAAAAAATTACCTTCATTTTTACCTCATATAATAAAATTAGCTCACACTACTACTAAATAGCAATAATATTACCTTCTCTCTTTACTTTCTTTTAAACTATTTTATTATTTTTATAATATTATTTAAATTATCAAATGAAAATTAAATTTTCTTTTGTAAATAAAAAATTAGTTAAATCTCACTAAAAGAGGAACAATCCACAATAATAAAAAAAAAAATTAATTGCAGTTTTGTTCCCCCTTTTTATTCAGTTTTTGGATTTTGGTCCCTCCATTTTTAAATCCGCAATTTTGGTCCCTCAATTTTTATAATTTTTTTAAATTGAATCTAGGATTTCAATTGACACACCTATTCTAATTGCAGAGGATATTTATGACAAGGGGAAAGGGAAATCAACTGACAAGGAAGTGTTTATTGATGTTGAATATGAGTGTGAAGGTGATGTTGAAGGTGAGGGGAAAATGAAGGTGTATCTGTTGAAGTTGAAGGTGAATCTGGTGCTAAAGGTGTCAGTGAAGATGAATTTGTTGAACATAAGGAGTATGTTGCGAACAATGGTTAAACAAGTGATGATTATGCCGAAGATGAAAGTGATTTTGAGGAGAATTGGGATTGGAACAGTGTTACCCCAGCATATACAGTTAAGGAGGTTAATTCTAACATTGTCAGAACAGAGATAGATGTTAACTTGGTTTCTAATATGGCAACTGATCTTGAAGTTGAAATCTTGGATTCAATTTCAAAAATTAGAAAAATTGAGGGACCAAAATTATGGATTTAAAAATTGAGAGACCAAAATCCAAAATTTGAACAAATGGAGGACCAAAACTGCTCTTAAGCTTGAAAAAACAATCAACAATAATAAAAATAATACTAGACACTATAATTTTCTATTTATTTTGACCTTATATAATAAAATATTATTATTACCCCTTCAAAAAAATTATTATGTTTTGGTATAAAAAAAATTCTTTCAATTTTTAATTATAAATGTGAGATGTAATAACTTGTCATAAAAAAAATTAATTATACACTTAGTGAGTCATGTAATAAAAAAAACTGACTCAACGTGCCACTTAAGCGTTTTAAACGAGTCAGAGTCTGTTTCTGCAAAATCTTCTTATTACAAGGTTGGAAACTAAAAAAAATTAGAGAGGGTAACCAAAACTCGCTAATATTACATAGAGTTATACATATATTAACCCATTAATTTTTTTTATCATTATATCGTTCATTGCTAATAAAAATGGAAAGAAATGCACTAAGAAGACTGACACGTTAGTTTATGCAAAGTGATAATAAATTTTTTAGTAAAGTAAATAACAATAATTTGGTCATCTAAAGACAACTCGTCTTACAACTGCAAAGACAATAGTACGCAATAGTCAAAGTTTGAATATTGCATTTCTCATTTCTCGACACTTAAAATATGTGAATTAAGATTCAGTTGGCTATTAAATTACCTTATGAAAAAAAGAGTAAAAATCAATAATTTGATTAAATTGATTATAATTATTTTTTTGGTACAAGCATTTTTTTTTATATACAATTGATTTTTTACCTTATTACATGTGCAAAATTTTCATTGTCATTTACCGATGATATGTTATTCGATGAAAATGTTTGAGATACACAACGTATGTTTCGTCCTCTTAACCAATTTTTCTATACACAAGTGTAGGATTAAACCTTTCAAGTTTCATAAAACTCATTTTTTTTAAAAGACAATAACCATTAATAATCTCACGCATACAGCCATACACACACCATTTAGGAATCTTAAAAATTGATTATATTTTAATAATGGACGTGTTTATAGAATGTCACTGAAAAAGGTAATTAGGAATTTAATTGCAGGATCCGATTGAATAAATATATGCTATAAATACATCAACATTTAGTTTAAAATATAAAATATCCTAAATTTTTCCTTTTCCTTTTTTGTTGATAAATTTTAACTTATAAAAAAATTATACTTATCTTTTGTAAAAAAAAAAAATCATATTTACCTCATATTCAAATTTCAAAATTATTAGGGCTTATTTATATGAGAATAAAAAAATTAACAAAATAAAAGAAATTTCTATTGCAAATTACATGCATAGTGTATGACGAAACTATAAATGTTATGTTCAATTTCTACTTCTTTTTTTTGGCATACGTCAAAAATCATCTTTCAACCTCTTAATGTCCCTACTTAGATCACGGGCCTTCGTTATCAAACTCGACAATTTCAACTTGTATTGTTATTTTAAAAAAGCAAAAGTTAATTTTCTAACAAAAACAAATTGCACTATTTAAGCTTGTTATTGCCTTAGTAAGAAAAAAGTTGCAATAGATGAAATCAAAGTTCAGACACCACCGTAATTAACGTCGTCGTATACATTCATCTTCATCTCTTTTAGTATCTTTAGATCTTTTTCATTTAAAAAATAGACATATAAACTAAGTGGGACATTTATTTATTTGAGAATGAAAATTTAGATGCAAAAAGAGATAAGAAAATAAGAAAATTGGGAAAGAATTGATTGAGTGAATGAAGAAAAAACTGAAAGTTGGTCAGCTTTCCATTTTGATCACTCACCAAGCAAAGCAATAATCAATAAGCAATAGACACACACACATCAACATCTTCTTCTTCCTCTTATCTTTCTCTCACTTTGACCCCTCTCTCTCTCTCTCTCTCTAACATGGGTTCCACCTCTAGTCGACTTGGGTCTCGCTCTTCTTCTTCTTCTTCTTCTACTCAAAGGGTCAACAACAACCATCGCTTCAGATTCTCTTCCTTTCTCTGTGGTGCTTCCACCTCTCGCTCCACTTCTCAGGTACCCATTTTCTTTTTTCTACTCAGCTTCACTTTTTCAATTCAAAATTTCCATTTTTTTTTTTTAAATCTCTGTTCATTCATCCGATCCCCTTTTTTATTCATATGATCAAAACAATACATGTAGTGATTCTCATAGTTTATGATGATTATATAATCTGATCATTTTTCAATTGATTCATACTATTTCACATATATGAGCTTATTCAATCAAGTTATTTGATGATGCCAACGATATTCTTGTTTGTTAGAAATATTGATAAATTAAATCTTTACATGTTACAAGTTTATTCATTCATTGGAAAGTAGTGCCAATGCTTTACTTTCAATTGAATTCTAGAGGGATGTTGATTACCTAAGAAGCATGGACAAAAACACCAACACTAAACAACACTGACACATCGTCACGGTAGTAATTTGAAAAGATTGACATGATTGAATGTAAGCCATGTGTCGGTGTCAAACACGCACCAGACACACTTTCAATTAGAAGTGTCAGTGATACATAGTTGATTGCCACTGATTTATCTATCTAATAGAATAGTCTGTTTAAAGATGGATTTAGAAATTATGTTTTTTTTTTAACTAGTCGAAGTCTCTCAAGGTAAATAGAATGTACAAGAAATGTTGTCAATCGCGGATAGTGGAAATTATTGGTTTGTTCAAATTCCACCACACGATCTATTTGACAACATACTGTACTAAACAGTGTATCGCAGAACAATAACGATTCGTTTAAATTCCACTGTGATATAGTGCGATAGCTGCCATTTAGCAATGTTGTGTATAACTATGACATGTAAATTTATGCCCTCAAACATGCAGTAATTCGAGGATGGTTGTTAAATAGATATTCAGAGATTGGCTGATTAAGGAAGTGATATTTCTACTTTTTTTTTTGTAGTTGGAAGGACATCAATATGAAGAACTTCAGGTTGATCCAGCTAGAGATTTTGATGATCAAATTCAGAAACTCGCTGGTGAGTCGACATTATCAAGTGCAGAAGAAGTTAGATTTAGTTGTTGTGCTCAAGCTGAAAGTTCAACCTCGACCAATATGGGAACTGGATTCCGCGAGAATGCTACTGTTGAAGGTTCTTTTGGAAATGCTGCTACAAGTAGTCAGAGGAATTGCTTGTCTGAACAAAAGGAGCTAGTCCCTCCTTATCGGGTAAGTGCTGGTCATAGCCATCCTGAATCATATAGTGATAGCAACAACACAGCTAGTACTTCATTGGTTGAACAGAAATCTTCAGATCCAGTCTCTCTCTCTGTTAATGATTCTGCTAACAAGGATAGAATCAATAATGTTGATGATCCAGTGCTTAGTGGCGTCTCTCAAATATCTCATGAGACCGCGCGTCCAAGGAGCCCAATCTCTCAAGAGTATGGAAATTCCAGTTCTGGTGAAATTTCTGTTGAGATCAACACAGATGCAGGCATATCTATCCATAGTTCTTCCATTCCTGTTTCTCAAGCTTCTAATACTCTACCAGCTTCTCAAGTGCCAGAAGATGGAGCTCGTCACGAAACATTACCTTCAGGTTTAGGTATTCTTGTGTCCAATCGGGAAATAGTACATGGAAATGATGGTCTTTTTCAAGTTGATGTGGTCGCAATATCTTCCAACATTTTGTCTGGCAGCAATGCAGATGCCGATGATCATGACGCCAGAAGGAATAGTAGAAGATTATTTTGGGATGCTTTTTCACAACGCAGTTCAAGAAGGCTTGGCGATTCTCCAACCATCGTTTTCTCTTCTGGAGGCGCTGATGATTTGGGATCTCAAGATCGGTGGCATGTTGATTTTGATGAGGATTTATCAAATTATGGTGTTGGAGGTGTGTCTGGACATAGGGGCAGCAGAATTCACAGATTGAATGAAAGAGTGCGAAACTCAAGATCTGAGGTGATTCTGAACATTTGAAGTATTTTTTTGAAAGTTGCGTATGTCACTAGTACTTGCATTTTTTAACTGGGTGTGTGATCCCTTGCATGTTACTTAAGTTGTTTACTTAACTAATACAGATCTGGGAAAGGCTTCGTGGCGGCCTTGATGAGATTGGTCGGTTGAACACTTCTTGTCCATTAGGACTCCATGCAGACGGTATGTGCTCGTGCGAGTCATTCCCAATGGCTGAGGAATCTAGCACTCGATCAAGTATTTCAAGAATAGTCATGCTGGCTGAAGCTCTTTTTGAGGTTTTGTCCTTGTCTCAATTGTCATATGTTGTTTTTCTTGCATAATTTAAACTCCATGCATCTATAATTCATTGCTTTAAGTTTTCAGTATTTAGTTTAATCCCAGTTCTTGATGATTGTCAGTTGGTTAAATCTTACTATGATATACCATTGATAGGATAGTGTGAACTTACATCAGAAAATGTTGGTTGGCATGTGCTAGTTGTTATGTTAGCCCCAGATGTTTCGTGCATAAAGAACTATGGTTTGCATGGTGAATCATTCATTATCCATAACTGTTTCAAATTTATTATTTTCTGGTCACCTGAAATGACCCTCATTAGACCTAAATAATTGTTTGGCCCAAAATGATTCTGTACCTTGCCATTGGGACCATGAGAAGTCTGATATGTGGACCAAAACCAATTTGCTCATTACCATATTTTTCCATCGCAGGTTTTAGATGAAATCCATCGGCAACCTGGATCCCAGTCCCTATCCACCTCACTCCCTGCACCTGAATCAGTTGTGGACTCTTTCCCTCTGAAGTCTCACAAGAAGGTTGATGCAGCTGATGGTGGCAGTGATGCTGAACAGTAAGCTCTTTGATCACAATTATTATAATTATTATAATTAATATTATTATTATTAGCATCATCATCATCATCATCAAACTAAACAAATTTCCCTAGATTAGTAGTCGTGGCTGAGTTTTTAATCCTCTTGTTTGTCTATGCCAGTGATGTTTTGATACTTTGTGCTGCCCTTGAATGCTTACATGAAAGTCATACTTTTTTTTTTAGCAGTTCAAAATTCTGGTATCTTCCAATAAAATAAATTAAATTTAATAATCATTTGGTAGATGTTACATATGCCTGGCGGAGTATGAAGATGGGGACCAAATACGAGTTCTTCCTTGCAAGCATGAATATCACATGTCGTGTGTCGATAAGTGGCTGAAGGAAATACATGGGTAACCAGATATTGTCTCATTCTTTCCATAGTTAACTGTTTCCAACATATAAGTAACCATTTTTTTCCACTTCTATCTTTTACAGTGTATGTCCTCTGTGTCGCAGCAATGTTTGTGGAGGGTTAACAGAGTTGTCAACTGACTCAGAAGTGCAGTCTCGGTGATATTGTACATATGAATGTAAATAGTTCAAATTTAGGTTAAACTTCCATTTTCGTCGTTTACATATTTACATATACACTTCACATCAATTTGTTCCTCCAGAAATTAGTATCATCAAAATGGTTCATTTTGATAATCACAGAGAACTTGACAGATCATCTTGATTTCACTTTAAAATTAGTTGAAAGACTAATTGATATGAGAAATCTTGAAAGATTAAATTGATGTGAAGTGTATGCTGAATAACTGAATAACCATAAGTGATAAATCCATCCGACCTTTTGGCAAATGATAGTTGCTAAATAGCTAATGAAGGAGGTGAAATTTTATATCTGAATTTGCGAGGTTTCTCATATTCCTTATTCCATGTTTATTACATCCCCGACAAGCTAATTAACAATATGATAAGATTAGATGTTTAGGAACCCCGAACGAGTAGTCATGTGATATGAATTGGGACACCAAAGAAGTTCTATGTAGAAGGTTCAAGACTAGATCTCTTCTAACAACATTTTCCAAAGAAGTTCTATGTAGAAGGTTCAAGACTAGATCTCTTCTAACAACATTTTCCATCCCCCCCCCCCGACAAATTAATCATTATAATTTGGCTAAGAAAGATGGAATTGAACTTGAGTGAATGTACTTGCTTACTTACGCTAGGAAAGAAATGAGACAAATTATTTGTGTTTCCTCTTGCTCTACCGCAACATTGAGAGGATGGTTCCATTTTTTGTATTGTGGCAATGTCACTGCAGTATCCAGACCCATATTTTCCCCCAATAATCCTTGTTTGTTTGTTTGTTATAGTGTGTTAACAGAGGAGAGAAATAGATAAGGCGAAATTATGCATTATAATTATAGGGTTGATTGAGTTCCTTAACATTTGACATTGGTTCATGTCATGTTTCTTAAATTGTCAAATATATGTGAAAATGCCTATCAAAACTGAAGTAGCAATGACGACTTAACACTAAAATGTTTGACATGGAAAATATTGATGTCATAAAAGCATTATTGATAATTCAGACAGCGGTTAATATCTTTTTTGTAGTCAAATAGTTAAAACTCACGTCATGGAGTTTGAGGTTTACATCTTGGCTACTAATGTTACTTACTACGGCTATCATTTGCCAACATCAGAAAAATTTCTGAGGATGAGGTTCCTTAGAGGAAGAAGCTGATCGACCCCAGCTTAATTAGTTCCATGTACTCTCGGTATAGTTGGATAGAAATATGATGTATGATAGAGTATTATGGTGTGCCGATTTCATTTAGTGGGATTAAGTTTTGTTGTCGTCGTACTCTCAGCATAGCCACGGGAAAATGGTTTGATGTTACGACTGCGAACTGAATTATCATGATGAACAATAAGATTTGGATGAATGGGATGTTTTTCTCTTGCAAATGTGCATGTTTTCCATTTCTTTAACGTGGATTTTGAAATTTTATATCCGAATTTCGTGAGTCTTCTCATACATTCCTTTTTCCTTGTATAGTTTATTTATATCCCCCACAAGCCAATTAACAATATGATTAGATTAGATTTATTCAAAAAAAAATGATTAGATTAGATCTTTCAATCCTTCAAAAAAAAAAAGATTAGATGTTTCAATAAATGGAATGGAACCCCAACCAAGTAGTTAAGTGATATGAAGTTCATGATTCGATCCTTGACACTAACACTGTTCGATACGGAAATCATGAAAGTAGTACTATTTTCTTTTGAAAAGCATGAAAGTAGTAGTAATGATAATTCAGACAGTAGTTAAAGTTTTTTTTTATGTCATTTTAAAGTCTTGACAGTATTATTAGACTCCTCCAGTGAGTTTCCACACTCGCAGTTCAAGTGCTTGAACATATTCAAAGGAGTTTGAACTTTGAAATATAGATTCAAAGATTAAAATCTTGACTACCGGTACAATATACTCTAGTACAATAACATTTGCTTGTATGAACAAATTCATGCATGTTGCTTGGAGAAAGAAGCTGATAGAGATCTCAGCTTAATTAGTTCCTTAGAGGAAGAAGCTGATATAGACCTCAGCTTAATCAGTTCCATGTACTCTCAGCATAACCATGCGAAAATGGGTTGATGTTACTACTGCGAACTGAATTATCCTGATGACCAAAAAGATTTGGATGAACGTTTTCATCATCATCAAATGTTGTCCACCGCTTTGAGTTGCCGGACAAATGTTTTTCTCTTGAAACGCTGTGCTTGTTTTCCATTTCTTCAACGTGGTTTTTGAATTCCTTTTTCACCACATCCAACACAACATCACCATATTTGTCACACCATGATCTTCAACACAGTAGACACACAAGATAAGAAACAACACCGCAAAAATTGAGTACATAAATCAATTGTTAAGTAATCCAAAGCTGAAACCACATTTTATTACTAAGTTGACTCACTTGGGAAAGTAGTTTTTCAAATCAGCCTTATCCACTGGAATTCTTGTAGAAATTGCTTCCATCTGATCATTCCTGTTTGCGCACAGCAAATGTTACATTTCAAAGCAAAACATTATCAATTTTCCAAATGAACTTTAATGAGAAAATACTCACGAAAATTTAAGATTTGGGTTTGTGCTGCTAAGTTCTGTCTGGATTCTTGACAACTCCTTCTTTATGTTGTTTCCCAAAACCTATTAATAAATCACAAACAAATTGTTTAATATATATGTCCAAAATTATCTCAAAGGATAAGATCAAGAATAAATCATCGATTTAGTCTCTAAACTATCCAATTTAGTTCATAAAGTATACGGAATATGTCACTTTAATCCATAAAATATATGTAAGTTTGTGCTCTTCAACATTAAAGAGAGTGTGATATCTAAGACTAAGACTAAATTGACTTGTTCATGCTAGATTGAAACATAATGGAAGGATAAAAAAGAATACCTTATCTATGAAAAAATCAGATGGAGAACCATCAGAGTGCAACTTCTTCTTGATCAACTTGGTATCTGGTCCATCACCAACTGCTCTTGTAAAAGACTGAGATGAAGCTAAGAAAGCCTCACTATCAGATCTCTGATTCAGAGGCAAAGGAGCTGTTTCATCATCATCCAATTCATTTCTCTTCCATTTCTTCAATCCATCAAATCCCCATTGCTTTTTCACTGATTTCCCTCCTCTTTGTTCTACCTCAGACCCACCACCATTTCCCTCTCTCTGCTCCTTATGAAACAAAGTCCTAAATGGTTTCCTCTTCGACGAACCACCACCGCTTTCCTTTGCTGGTTTTGGAGGCTCACTTTCCTCCATAAGAATAGTTTTCCCTTCACTTTGTTGTTTATGCAAAGGAGGTGAATCAAATATGCTCTTTTCATGCTTGTTAGAAGAAACAAATCCGAAAACTGAAGCTGCTCCTTTAATCTGTTTCAAAGCTGATCCATGACTTGATTTTCCCTTAGAATTCAAATTCTCCTTGTTCATCAAACTCTTATCATCCTTCAAATCAATCACAGACCATTCCTCTTCAGAATTCTCTTTTAAATCTTTTGATTTTCCCGCGATCACGTCTCTAGCATCAATCTTAGCTCCTTGTACTGCTAATCTTTGCACCAATGGCCTTTTAGAAGAATGGTAATCTTCTTCAGAAATGCACTTGGCATAAAGTAGTTCCTAATAAGGTTCAAAAAGTAAAAAACCAAAAACAATAAACAAAAAGTTAAAAATGGTTTAATAGTTCAATGGTGAATTCAAAGGGTACTAAATTTGATGCTAACCTGCAAAAACAGAAGTTTGTCTCTTATTATGATGGGGTGTTCTTGTTCTGGAGGAGAAGAAATAAGGGTCTCAAGCAAGTGAGTTTTGAAAGCTTTAACTTCAGTTTCAGCAACAATTCCTTCTTTGTGAAGACCCATCAAGTTCAAAACTTGGTGGAAAGAATCTTGTTGCCATTTAAGGTTGTCGGATTGTAGCTTAGACAATCTATGTTCTGCAGAAGGTAAAGAACGTTTTTTGAAGTTGAAAGGAAGAATGGTTTTGCAGAAAGAGGTGATTGAATCATGAAGAGTTGAGTAGTAAGTGGGTGTGTAGTTGGAGTACACCATTGTTGTTTGATGAAATTGTTTGAGGTTTTTGTTGGAGATGAAAAACTGTACCTGAAATTATTTATGATATTGTCTATGTTGAATTCGGTGTTTCTGAGATTTTGAAACTTTTGGAGTGTGTTGTTATTATTGCTCAAACGGTCATTTGATTCTGGAAACTAGCCGTTGAGGCTTATGCACCATCGTGGCATCATGTGGTCAAACCGACCCTTCCATGTGGCTTATGATTTTTTACACAAAAAATATAATTAATCTCAACTTATTTTTGCGGTAACCCTGCTGATCTCAGTGAAAGGATCTTGCTTATTAGGAGTTCAACCGGTATGTGAGAATATTCTGACAAAAAATTATTTTATTTAAAAATTTGAACTCAAGTTCTTTCAAACGATTCGTTACTTGAGCTAAATTGCTTGGTTATTAAATCAAAAATTTAGTTGCTCAATTAGCTCTTCTTAATTTAACAAGTAGTTACTAAAAGGGTTGAGTATATTTTTGTCCCTAAATTTTTTTTCTAGCGCCTGATTTGAAATCAAATTATATATATACTTCATATTTAAATCAAAAATTTAGTTGCTCAATTATCTCTCCTTCATTTAACAAGTAGTTACTAAAAGGGTTAAGTATGTTTTTGTCCCTAAATTTTTTTTTCTACCGCCTGAATTTAAATCAAATTATATATATACTTCACATTTTTGAATAATTTTTTATCGAGATGTTTATATTATTATAGCAATCTCTTCTGCAAAAAAAAATTTGATTTTTTAGAATAATATGAATCAGAGAAATGTTAGCAACACACATTTTAACACATATTCTCTTTGATTAGTTAAAATTTACATGAAACCCATCAAATTTATATGAGACCTACATAATTTGGTGGGACCCATGTAAATTTCTATCAATCAAAGAGGGATCTGGATTTGTTGTTGTAGCAAATTCACACAGTTTGCCGCAGTAGCAAATCTCAACCACCAATCCATGATCTGACGGTTCCAAATTCATGACACATATTTCTACAATTTCACACACTGTGAGATCTTGACCGTTCATTTCAGATCGGACATCTGAGATTTGCTACTGCGGCAAACTGTGTGAATTTGCTAACGAAGCATATCCAAATCCATCAAAAAGAGTGTGTTTGAAAGTGTATGTTAAAATGTGTGTTGCTAGTATTCCTCTATGAAATAATATATTTTTTTAAGCGTTAAAAACTTAAAAATTTATATTTAATTTATCAACTGTTAAAAAAAAAAAAAAAATTTTGCGTTAGAGATTTATATAAACTAAACATGACCACGAAAAATAATACAAATTTTTATCTTCCGTCACACACAATTTTACTTAAATACAAGAACCAAAAGTTGTGATGAATTTGTTTTTAAGGACTAAAAATTGATAGAAAATTTTATAAAGACTAAAATTTTAAATTTAAAAATTTTATAGGGATCAAAAATTTATTTAATCCTTATTAAAATAGTTTTTCTAAGAATCATTTTAGGATAATTACATTCAACGTCCCGAAACTTAATTTTGAACAAAGATTTCGTTATTTATTTATTTTTCAGGTCATTTTGTCTTTTTAATTCATTGTATATGAATTTTTTAAACTCATTTAAAATTTATATGAAAACATAA
>Ga0315915_1001025_pt1 | contig 32402 bp, 24 predicted proteins | sample MpolbnodulesMG_FD_207738 | JGI IMG/M metagenome (GOLD analysis project Ga0315915, IMG submission 207738) | Medicago polymorpha root nodule microbial communities from Los Angeles, California, United States - branched nodules | ecosystem: Host-associated > Plants > Roots > Nodule | place: USA... | reverse complement strand
ACGGGACACGTCTGGGTAACTTTAATAAATAAGAGATGTTATTTTTCCATGAAACATAACAATTTTAATATATTAGACTAAATTTAATTATGATTAAAATTAAATATTTTATATTGTAAATAACTTAAAATATTCATATCTTTTTAACTTTAAAATATAAATAAAATCCTATTAAAATATTTTTATAATTTAAATTTGTTATTTTATTAGGGTCTTGGAGGAATTTAAAAGTAGAAAAATTGTGTTGTCTCTTTTAACTGCTTAACGAATACAGAGAGCACTGGTTAACATTCTCAGTTTTTTTTTTTTGATACAAACGAGGGCCAAAGCCCAATTAACATAGTTTTAAAAATCGGCTCGGTTATCGAACCGGTGAGGGTGTTGGGTCACTGGGTTATTGGTTGAACCACTGGGTCGTTGGTCGAACCGCATAACAGAACTGAATTAAACCGATTGACTCGGTTATTCGACTCGGTCTCTATAAAATAATTTTATGTATTAAACTGAATTAATAGCTAATTTTCTTTGAATAAAATCTAACAACATTTATTTATTTGCTATTGTAAAGAACATTTATTTATCTTTTGACAAAACAATACATTTAATTTGTAAATTTATAAATACTTAAGTGAATATCTAAACACACTGGTCACTTTGCATTTAACCGTATAAGCATATTTTGATGAGTTTTTTTTTTTACAATGAGATGCACATTATTTTAGGGATACAATTTAAAGCAAAAACAATATACATCGAACATACTACTACCAATTAATTGCTGTGGAATTCTCAAAGAAAAAACTAACCAATTTACACAATTCCAAGAAATATACCTCGTCCCAAAACATACAGTACTAGTTTACTACCCCAACTAATTAGTTTTCCAATCCCTTTTCATTGTTTAAAAAACTTTCATTGATAAGACTCTCTTTCTCTTTGCCTGCAAAACATTTCCTTTGTTGTTCCTTTTAATTTTTCTTCTTCTTCATATGTATGTTATCCTTCCAAAGATGGATTTGACTGCTCTCCTTCATGATGTCGGTTCCTTTCTTCTAGCTCATGTCGGTTCCTTTCTTCTGGCTCTCAGACTTCATTCTTCTGTTCTCTCTTTTCTAAACAGTGAACCGGTCCGGTTTGAAAAACCTCCGAGTCGCCGGTTTTGACCGGTTCTGGCCGGGTCATGCCGGTTCACACTGGTTTGATTGCATGGCCGATCCGTTGGCTTGCTCGAACTGGTAACCTCTCCGGTTTCTGGTCGGACCAGTTCGACCGGCCGGTCCGGTCCGGTTTTTAAAACTATGTATATATTGACCAGCCTACATGATTTAAAATCAAAGTAAAAATTTATCATGGCAAACTTGAAAAAGTCTGTCGTGATATTAGTATTTAATATATACCACTGTATATGTGAACATGTCAGATTAGTGTAGTTAATATCCCACGTATCCCAAGATACGTATCCCGATAGGATATAAAAACAGCCATGGGAAATACGTATATGGGTCTGTGTCCCAAATGACATTGTATCCCAGGTGTATCCCGATTCAATCTAGTATCATAGGATACTCTGACATTTGTGTTTGTTGCAGAAACCAGGTCGGGTTGCGCAACCCAGCAAAAGTTCCAAAAAAAATTCCGTTTTTTTATGGATCAGTCCTGAAACCAGGTTGGGCTTTGCGTCACCCTCCAGAAAACCCCAAATTTACTCGGTTTCCTTGGATCGGGTTTGTGTGACCCATCAGATATTGCAGGTGAACCATTTTGTATTCAAGAGTTTTGTTTTGTAACCTACCAATTAATTTGGAGCTATTCCCAAAAGCCACTCACCTTCTCTTCCTTTACGGCTTCCAACACATACACGATCTGTTTCTCTACAGTCTATATGTTTGATTTTGATTGAATTAAGGATGCTTTATGTTATTTACCTTTGCTTATGACTTGCGTTTTGAAGTATCTTGAAGTTTACATATGATATTTTAAGTATTTTGTAGTTTATATATGATATTTTAAGTCATATTTTTTTTGTCCATGTATCTTACGATACACGATACAATACATGATTCAAAAAAGTGGTCAAACGATACACAATACGTATCCCGATTTGACTACCATGTGTCAGATATTCATATTGTGCATGTGCATTCTCCCAAGTCAGACATTAGCCAGATTATAAAGATTTATGATGAGTAGACAGTATAATGAGCAGAAGTAGAAATGATTAAACAGTATAGGCTAGTTTGCATATCTTACTCACAAGCTCCTCATGTTCGATGCCAGTATCCAGCTTTGAATCTAGGACATGGGTTTTGAACCACTCAAAAACTTCACATTCTGCTCCTGTCTTTCCTTCCATTCTTTTAACAACACGATCTATCTATGCATAAACAGTTAGAAGAATTAACACGACGGTTCATCAACAAACTTTCACAAACAAACTCAGTCACAGTAATATGACCATAAACGTGAAAGACATCCAATTTAATTATAAAAGAAGGCACATAAAAGAAGAAGAAAAAAATATCCAAAATGAAGGCACTAGAGTAGCATTCGGTCTGAAACTAAAATGAATAGCTGACAATCTGACACTCAACCCAAACAATACATTCTTGTGACCGAAGACATATATATACATACAATATACAACACCAAACAGACAAACATTTGTCAACTAGGTGAGGTTGACAACGTAGGTCAATCAATATCATAAATCCTTATCACATACATTTAAATATAAACCATTTACTCCGGCTCTGTTTGGATGAACAACTTAACTAAGCACATATAACATAATCTTTTATCCTAAATGTGCTTATGTACATGTTATTTCTATAACAAGAGATAAAATAAGCCAAAGTTTTTTCATATGAGCTATAAGCTGTCATAGATAGGTTATCGAAATAAGCTGAAAACGACTTATAGAATATGGACATGTCATAGTTGTTTCCATAATCACTCCAAAATCGTCTAGCAACTGTTTATGTTAGTAGATAAGCTCAAACAAGACAATTGAAACAAACCCTAAATCTCTAACAATAGTTTGGCCAGACTGACAACATACATACATTCATATATATAGTTAAACCAACCTGTTTCAGGTAGTCATCGAAAAACATTACAGCATGATCATCTTGTCCGGTATTTAATTTAAAAAGACGAAGCACTTTATCCCTCCGTAGCGACTGCACAAATAAATTAATTTTAAATCTTAATACTAATTATCACATTAATCAATCCATCAAAACTTAAGAGCTTAAATAAGCGACAACACTAATGTTTAGTAGCAGATAACAAAATCAAAATCACAAAATTCCAAAACAAACAAACCTCTAATTCTCTATCAACTTGTGTTCTATCCTTCACACTGCTATACAATTGAGATTTCAACATAAATGGTTGAACCGAAACCTATAAATAGAATGATCATCATTAATCAAAAACTCAATTAAATATAAATAACTAGTTGATCAAAAATTCACATAGTTACTGCTGTTTACGTTGGGAATTTGTGGAAATTGAGCTCGCATGATTTGAAGAGCGAGAAGTGTGTCGGTGAATGTAAGATCGTTCTCTGCGAATTGGAATAGAGATTAATTGAACGTGTAAAGAAAGAGAAATGGAGGTGTAGAATAGGAGAGGATTGTGCGTGTACCGAGTGATGATGAGGTGTTTCCGGCGTCGGAATTTTCAGTTCGCCGGCGTTTGGTGCCTTTTGATGAAGATTCTGAAACTTTCTCCATGCGTCTTTTTCTCCTTCTTCCTTTGTTTGTTCGGGTAGAAAGTGAGAAGAGATCATCTATTATTTTTTTTATGTTAATTAATCTTCAAATGTTTTAATTAAATTCAATTATTCTAAAATTTAATTCAAAATGTTGCTAAAAAAAATTCAAAATGTTGGTTAAACCCCAAAAAAAATTAATTTAAATGTTAGAATTTCATTTAGTCATATAATTTTTGTAAAGTTGAACATGATGAATCAATCCATCCCGATTTTTTTATCGTAGACCAACTTAATTTAAATGGTCTAAAATTTCATTTACTTTGTGCAAAATAACATGTTAAACAAATTTCATCGATATTAATAAGGGTTAAAAAAAGATAAGAAAATAAACAAGCATAAAAGTATTTAAAAGTATACACGAGTATAAAAGGAATAAATCTTCATTGTTACCAAAACCAATGAGTGTATTACCAACAATCACATGAAGAGGAAGCTCAAGGGAATAGTTGCTCTCTAAACTAGATGAAACTAATAGCAATAAAACCATGTTAGTGATTATGCCAAAAATTATTATAATAAAATGTTTAGATGAATCTGATTTTGAGGACTCGTCACAATTAAGGTAGATCTCAATATTCAAATATTATTCTTTTTTTTAATATATTCAATGATCGTTGATAGAAATATTTACAAATCATTCATCAAAGAGGTTCTTTCGTCAAAAAGTGAAAGATGAATTACGTTCTTGCGAAGTATGGTCAGTATACTTACCAATTAAACCAATCTTCACTCACATGATTATGCCAATTTCACCCTTTATTAAGAATGTTGACTTTAATATTACTTGAAAATCGTGGTTGAGATCCCAAACTTTTAGCTTGGAGAAGGCATTTGCCTTGGTTATTTATTTCCTTGAGGATAGGGAAATTACATGACAAAGTGTACATCCTACAATGACGTCGTGTGTTTTTCAATGTGTTTAACATTGGAAGACACCCATTTCAAAAAGAGTTAGCCTTACTTTAAGGGTTTGTTTTCTGGGTATGGTCATGCACATTAGCACCACATGTTTTCACTATGGCTCATGTTAACTAGTGCCCAAGGCACTGGTTAGGAAGCCAAAAGAAGAAATTGTAAGTCAAAAAAGATACTTTTTAAGCTTTTAATGTATTGATTACACAACTTTCAATGTAAATATTACTATATTTGTTTCCTTAACCAGTGTCTCCGGGGCACTGGTTAACATTTCCCTTTCACTATGGCCATTGAACATTGTTGTGTTCATCTCATCCTCGTGGAGAACAATAAATGTCATAGACACTTAACTTGGATCTGGATCTCAACTATAACATTCAGGATTGTGATTAAGTTAACATTAAGTAATCACTTTGTCGTGATCATTGTGCCTAATATCATTTCTATTAGTTCCACCTGAAATCCAAGTGACTTTTTGTTTAGGAGTCAGTTTGATTCTGCTTAGTTTTTAGTGGCATGAGAATCTAACTCACAACAATGATTTTTGTGTTAAACTTTTGTTAAAAAAAATGTGTCCTTTGTTAGTATATTATTAGAGGGGAGGGGAAAATGTTAGCACTCTTAGAAAAATGTATTGTGTAGTATATTATTTTGAACCTTTTTCTTAAACTTCAATGTCTCAATCTCAATACTCTTAATCGCACTTTATTCACTTTGATTAGAACACTAAAAATTTATATGGATCAATCAAATTTATATGGGGTTCATTTCATTTTAAAGAGGCATATGTTCTTTTTTTTTTGTGAATCAGATACCATTTATGTGTAACTATACAGACTAAACCATCGAATCGGGGGTAGGACTGCATTGAGTGTCAGAACTCTTGGTCAAGAGATTTAAAATAGCACTTTTGGTCAACATATGCGTTGATCCGATAAAAATAAAATGAGACGCCCCTTTTGGCAAAATGGGATAAAGTTGGGGGTTAAAAGTGTTATTTTAAAAGTTTAGGGGCCAAAATTGTCGGTTTGTGAAAGTTATAGGGTCAAAAGTACAATTTAGGCAAAATAATACTCCTTCTCTCAAATTATAAGTTGTTTTGGGAAGAAATTTTTTTTGTCCTAAATTATAAGTAGTTGTAGACCATCCACAATGGAGAAATCCATTTTTGATTACATAAATGGGCATCACATGTACTCCCTCCGGTCTCAAATATAAGAAAAGATTTCTTTTTTAGGTTCATTGAGTAGTTAATGTATATGGTCTACATTGTAAAGCAGATACATTAATCATTCAATGAACCTAAAAAATGAATCTTTTCTTATATTTGAGACCGGAGGGAGTACATGTCATTCATTTATAATTTTTAATAGTAGTATCTAATAAGTACTCAATCTCTCCGACTTAACATTTCACACAAATTTCTTAAACGAGACTCACTAATCATCTATCAATTATTCTATATAATTATTCTAAGATGTGTGCTGCTAAAAAATGGGATACTTATTTGAGACCTTCAATCTTATTAAGCACTCATAAAATTTCTCCACAATGGTAGTACCTAGTTATGGATTAAGACCTTACCATTGCGGATGATCTTAAAATACCAACGAAGTATTAATGTTAATTTTCTTATTGTATCATTAATTATTTATTACTTTTTATTCTTTCAATTCTTTAATTTATCTTTCTAATATAATTTTTTTATTGAAGAAGCCAAAATGAAATAAATAATCACCAAGAGCGATTCATCTCGCACAGGGTGTGCAAAGAAAATTACTCCTCAAAAGAATACAAATCAAATATTTGTTGCCAAATAAAACACAACAAAAGAGATGAAGAAAAAAAAACTACTCCATAACACCCATACAAGTTAAAGGGTGTCGCTACCAGTCATTATAATTGAAAGCTGAAGTTAGCTTATTAGCCTTTAGCCAAGAAAACCTTTAGCCAAGAAAAGGAAACAAACTTTACAATGTCTAATAATTGTGTCAAATCCCTTGCTTTGTTTTTAAAAATCATGTTGTTTCTTTCCTTCAAACTGTCCAAACGCAAGCATGCCAGATAACTTTGAAGAAAGAATGTGTAACTCTCGGTAACCCTGTCATATGGCCAAACTGATGAAAATGGTCACAGCCAGAATTTGGAGAAATGAAAGAGAAACCGAGTCACTGGTAAACCCTTAGCCAAATATTGCCAAAGATGTCGCAACTGAAAGAAAAAAAAATGATTCGTCGTCTCCTGGCAATCGCAGCCACCTATGCAAAAGATGTCTTCGTGATGAAGAGCTCTCCTACAGATAAGATTATCTTTGGTAGGAAGTCTGTTGCGGAGAAGTCGCCAAACAAATATTGATACCTTTAACGGAACCTGCTTCAGTCACACAACGTTGTAAAGACCGCTCTCCACAAATGTGTCAGGTCGCATGAGATACTGATAAGTCCCCTTAACTGAGTAACCGTTAATAGGATCCAAAACCCACCGCCACCTGTCATGAACATGATCCTGCAAAACAATATTATACAGCAAGGACGAACACTCAGTAACTAACTCCTCTTCCCACGCCAAAAGACGCCTCCACCACTCCCAAGCGTCACCTCCAACCACCCATCCTCTACCAGCCATCTCCCTCACCGTCGCCCATTTATTTTCAGCCAGATCGAATAAGCGTGGAAAACGCACATGTAAGGGTGCGCCCCCCACCCAGTTGTCCAACCAAAAATATGTGCTACTCCCTCCACCAACCACTCTACGGACGTTCTCCTCAAACTAGCCCCCTCCCCCGACCTGACACCACTACGGATAGCGGACAACATCCTCCACCACACCGAACTATCCCTCCTCCCTTCCTTCAACCGACCTCCCTCCTCCCCGTACCTAGCCTTTAAGACTCGATACCATAACCCTTCCTTATCCACTAACATACGCCAACACCACTTCCCTAATAATGCAACAGTAAATTCCCTCAACCTCCGAACACCTAATCCACCCTCCTCATGTGGGGGCCTTGAAGAAGGAAAGAAAGTAAACCGGAACAGATGACATGACATATTTCAGAAGGATCAAACGACCACCAAACGAGAGAAATTTGCTTTTCCAGTTCGACAATCTTGAAATGATACAGGTTAAAATCGGTCTCCAAAAGTCTAGCTTTCGCGGATCCCCGCCTATAGGCAACCCCAAATACACAAATGGAAAGGCACCGACACGACAGTGTAAGACCCTAGCAGCCTCAAACAACCAAGAATCTGAAACGTTAACTCCCGTAAGCATGCTTTTTTGAAAATTTACCTTCAACCCAGACAATTGTTCTAAAATCAACAACACAGCTCGTATAGAGCGCACATTCAACCAACTTTTTTGACCAATAGTCAACGTATCATCATCAAACTGAAGATGTGACATGCTCATAGTATTGTCAAGCCCCACATCATAACCATGGAACAACCCCGCCTCCACCAACGACTGCATAAGAACATTAAATCCTTCGGCCACCAACAAGAAAAGGAACGGAGAAAGAGGATCACCCTGACGCAGACCTCTTTCCATAGGAAACTCATCCGTAGGGCACCCGTTGACCAACACAGAAGCCATAGCCGTTCCGACACATTCAGACACCACTTCCTCCAGAGGGTAGGGAAATTCATTCTCTACATAACCATATCCAAGTAATTTAAATCCACTGAGTCATAAGCCTTTTCGAAGTCCACCTTAAAAAGCAACATTTCCTTCTTAAGGCGACGAGCTTCATCCACAACCTCATTTGCCACCAGAATACCGTCCAAAATCTGCTTGCCCTTAACAAAAGCTGATTGAGAATCTGAAACCACACTTCTGATAACGGCTCGAAGTCTATTAGCAAGAATCTTGGCTAGCACCTTATACATACAACCAACCAAGGATATCGGTCGAAAATCATGTAACCTTTGAGGACTATCCACTCTTGGAATTAAAGCAATAAAAGTTGTGTTAATCCCCTTTGGCAACCTACCACTGCGATGAAATTCCGTTGCAAAACGCATAAAATCATCCTTCACTACATTCCAAAATTGCTTTAGAAAACCGAAACTGATGTCGTCCGGCCCTGGGCTCTTATAACTGTCACAATCCCATACCGCTTGTTTCACCTCCTCCAACGTAAATGACCGAATAATATTACCCGACTCAATCATAGATAGCTGACGAAAACAAAGATTATCCACCCCTGGACGCTCCACTTCTATATGTCTGGAGTGCGATGAAAAATGATTAAACACAGCTGCACGGATATTTTGGACCCCTTCAATTTGGACCCCATTCACATGTAACATATGAATAGCATTGCGACGTCATCTTGATTATTAATAACAACTAATATAATTTATTAAGAACAGTCTTGTAAAACAACTTATAATTTTATTTTTCTAATACAAAATTAATTATATTTTCTTAATACGTGTGAAATGTTTAAAATTTCTAATAATTAATTATTAATTATAGAGTAACATATTAGAGAATGTGTTAATTTAAGATTAATTATTAATTATGAATATGTGACCACATGCATCAAGTATTAACCCATGTTTGTAAGGAAAAAATGATAAGATTACAGCTTTTTTTTTGAAAGAAGATTACAGCTAGATGTTGTTACTTAGCTCCTCAACATTGGTAAATGTAATGGACTTACCCCGTTTCATCATCTGATCTTACACACAAGAAAGAAAAAAGTTTGGGATTTAGATCTCACCATATCCCAATCCCAATACAATACAATACCTGTGACTTTGATGAATAAATAAAAAATGAAAAGATTCTATTGTTCACCCTTTAGCAACATTTTTCATTGTTCGTTTTCTGTTCCAAATCCATTACCTCACTTTCACTCTTTCTAGCAAGGTACGTACGTGCTTCAATCTTTCTCACTTCTTCATTATCTTTCCTCAGATCCATTTTCATACCCTTCTGGGTTTCAATTCCCACTTACATTTACAAAAATGCCAACTTTTTCCTCTTCTTCCATCTTCCACTTCAAATTCTTTGTGCCATCAATATCTGTTCAATCGCTGAACTATATTCATCTAATGGGTCATTGAAAGCTTGCAACTTTCGGTGATGCGTTTTCTACCCCACCCCACTTTTTCCCTCTTTTCCTTCGTGCAATTTCTATGGATTTCATTTTCATTCACGTACCAGTAATGGATTGTTTTGCTTTTAGCTATTAGACAATACTATGATTCCACAACTTGATTTCTATTGTATATTTATGTGCTGCAATCAGTTAGTTATGACAGTTTGGTTTTTTTTCTCTTTTCTGTTGAGTCAGTTATGTGGTAATCAATTTGTATGTAAACTTTTATTTCAAGTAATGAATTCAGGAAAATCGTTTCTGTGAAATAAATTGTGTTTGACATGCTTCTAGTTATGATAGTAGTGTTATTACTATTTCATTGATTTTAATTTAAACTTTGCATGCAGTTCTTGCTTTGTGGTTCTCAACTGCATCACCTAGGCGATTTGTGGAACTCGGGTCATTAAGTTGAGGGCTTCTTGTTGGGTGAACTTTGAATCAGTGAGTGTCTGAGTGAGTGTGGTGAGAAAATTTTGGGATGGTTATTTGACTGGATAGTTTTTTTCATTGAAATTATCGATTTTTATATTTGGTAGTTGAAGTTATTGAAATGTGATTCTTGTGTAGTGGCAAGAATGGCTAAAGGAAGAGCAGATGGGAACCCGAGAAAGCGGTTGATCACAATTGTGTTGGTTTTATTCATTGTTGGTGGTTTACTTTACCTGTATTCTCGGAATAGTGGATCATCATCTTCTATTGAGTACACAAGCAAATCATTAATTACCGGAGGCGGAGATGACATTGTTGTACCGAGGACCATTCCTGTGAGTTATCTCAACCGGAACTAAACAACTTTTACATTTTAAGCAGTGTTGTCAAATAGTGGCTATAGTGTTATAGTGTAGCAGAATTTTAACAAACCACTATTGTTCTGAGATATGCAATTTAGTACAAATGTTGTTAAGTAGTGGCTATAACAGCGCCTTAACACTATAGCGTAGTAGAATTTAAACAAACTGCTATTTTTTGCAATCCGTGATTAATTTAACCCTTCCCGTTAGCCTCAAGTGATGGTGTCTATTACAAAGCATTCAAGTTAGTTTACTCTTTTCACTTTTCAAGGTTTGTGATGATCGGCACTCGGAGCTAATTCCCTGTCTAGACAGAAATCTCATATACCAAACAAGATTGAAGCTTGATTTGACTTTGATGGAGCATTATGAGCGACACTGTCCAATGCCCGAGAGGCGTTATAATTGCTTGATTCCCCCTCCTCCTGGGTATAAGGTTGATTTCTCTTAGACACTGCTTCTCATGTGGAATTAAGAAAGTTCATTATAAAATTTGAAATTTTCAATGCTTAGAGCTTTTAGTATCTTGTGTTGTTCTTGGTAATAATAGATTCCAATCAAGTGGCCCAAAAGCAGAGATCAGGTATGGAGAGCAAATATACCTCACACACATCTTGCAACTGAGAAATCTGACCAGAACTGGATGGTAGTAAAAGGTGAAAAGATAGTTTTTCCTGGTGGAGGAACTCACTTTCATCGCGGTGCTGATAAGTATATTGCATCAATTGCCAATGTAAGCTGGTTACTCTTGTGATTTTATTTGAGTTTGACTAATTACAAACATAAAACTCTTACATAACTAGAAAAAGTAATGACTTGATATTTTTGATTTGGTATTACAGATGCTCAATTTTCCAAATAATATTATAAACAATGGAGGAAGACTCCGTAATGTTTTTGATGTTGGCTGTGGCGTTGCCAGCTTTGGAGGATATCTTCTTTCTTCCGATGTACTAGCAATGTCATTAGCACCAAATGATGTTCATGAAAACCAAATCCAGTTTGCTTTAGAGAGAGGAATTCCGGCATATCTTGGTGTTCTAGGGACATTCAGACTACCTTACCCTAGTAGATCTTTTGAACTTGCTCACTGTTCACGTTGTAGAATCGATTGGCTTCAAAGAGATGGCATACTTCTTCTTGAACTGGATAGGATACTCAGACCAGGAGGCTACTTTGTTTACTCGTCTCCTGAAGCTTATGCTCAGGATGAAGAGGACCGGAGAATATGGAGAGAAATGAGTGCTCTTGTAGGGCGGATGTGTTGGAAAGTAGCTGCCAAGAAGAACCAGACTGTCATATGGGTCAAGCCTCTAACAAATGATTGTTACTTAAAAAGAGAGCCCGGTACACAACCTCCACTCTGTAGTTCTGATGATGATCCTGATACTGTTTGGGGAGTTAAAATGAAAGCTTGCATCACACGTTACTCTGATCGTGAGTGATGTTTTCCCTATTTCATACAATGATTTTAGTTTTTTCTTAAGCCCAAGATTACTTTTGTTGTTCTTGATAGGTCCATGTTCTTTTTTATTTCGTTATATTTGACACTAGTTACACAACTGCATATTTGCATATATTAGTGTTGCACATTGTTCTGTTACATCAGCAATTTCTCGAATTAATTCATTACTATTGTATTAAAAGTTGAAAAATCAATAACCAGATATTCTCATTGACTATGCAGAGGTGCATAAAACAAGAGGAAGCGATTTGTCTCCTTGGCCTGCTCGATTGACTACTCCACCTCCTCGTCTTGCGGACTTTAACTATTCTAATGAAATGTTTGTAAAGGACATGGTAATTTGAAATATATCCTTTTTTCTGCATTTAACCGAAGGCATGATAGTTTCATGGCCAGCATGTCTGATTGTGGGGTATATGACCTGACTAATTTTGTGCAGGATGTTTGGCAACGGAGAGTTAGTAATTACTGGAAACTGCTAGGCAATAAAATAAAACCTGACACAATTCGAAATGTGATGGACATGAAGGCAAATTTGGGTTCTTTTGCAGCTGCTTTGAAGGACAAAGATGTCTGGGTTATGAATGTAGTGCCTGAAAATGGGCCAAACACACTCAAGATCATATATGACAGAGGGCTGTTGGGAACAGTTCACAACTGGTATGGCTCTTATATTGATCTTCTCTGCCTTTATATTAACAACTATTCATGTCTAATTTATTGCTTCATTTTTCAAAAATACTATACCTTGTTGTAAATAATGAATATACAATGCAAGATACCCATTTGAAACCACCTATATAATATGAACCTTAAATAAAAGAAGAGGCCTGTACCAATTGAGTTTCATGCTTTAGTTAAAGACGTATCGTTCGGGAGAATCCGAGTTCAAATCCTAACTGTAGCAATCATTGATCAGGCTTTATTTACCTAAGCTGGACTCCAGATTACCAAGGGGCCTTCCCCTTGGAACCGGGAGGTTAAGACAAAAAAACTTTTCATAACCTTGTTTTGTGCATCAATGTAACAACAGGTGTGAAGCATTTTCTACTTACCCTCGCACGTATGATCTACTCCATGCATGGACTATATTTTCTGATATCATCGAGAGAGAATGCAGTGTACAGGATTTATTGATTGAGATGGATAGAATACTGAGGCCAAAAGGTTTCATAATTATTCGTGATAAGCGATCAGTTGTGTTGTCTATAAGGAAGTTCTTGCCAGCATTGCACTGGGATGCAGCGACGAAACCTAATGTGGAGCAAGATTCAGATACAGGTGAGGATGATGCAGTGTTAATAATTCAGAAGAAGATGTGGCTGACAACCGAGAGCATCCGGGTTTCAGAAAAATGACATACTCCAACAATGGACAAAGTCTTTACCATTTCACTTGAAGTTTAAAACTTCAGCAACTGAGTGAGAAATGAGCACATCATTGTGAAAATTTGCTTTCATATGATGTAGGTGTCCTTTTATGTTGTTCCTCTTCTCTACACTACAGGCTTGAGTTACAATGAAAGCTCATCCTAAATCGTCTTTTTGAACTTATTTGATTTTGAACACACCTTGTTATTGTGATTAGGAAAATTAGATGAATCTGAGAAGTAGTTTTACACTGTCAGTGCATAGAGATTAATCTACGTCGAAATTGATTTGAAGAAGTTAGTGGATATATATAGAAACTTCAATTATTTCTGAGAATAATGCTTTGCACAATTAAGAGCATATGGTGCTGCCGTTATAAAGCTCTCAAATTAAATGACACGGGTATTCTTTTTAGAAATTTAACATATTTTTAATAAAGGCTATATAATAGCGGGAAAAATGTAATATGTGATTATTTAGTTTGGAAATTGACATGGGATTGGAAACATGCAAGTTTTTTTACTATCGTTAAAACGGGTTATGATTTATGAATGATTCATTTTTTTTTTTTGTACAAATAGCGTAGAAATTATTTTTATCACCCATTAACATCTTCAAACACTTCTGCGTGAAAATAACAGGGTAGTCCAATAATATTGTGAAAATCCAACCTTTGAATGCTTAATGTATATCACACGAGTTAGGATCATCTACATTACATGCTCTCAACAATAGGGGGTTTCATATTACATGTAAAATGGGTTTTACACATTAATATTCCATCAATTATATTTTGAAAAAAATTGAGATTATTTCTACTTTCTAGGTCTGTATTAATCCAGAAATTACAGTACGTTGTCTTGCAAAAAAAAATTGAGATCATATACGTTCAATTGTTTTAGATGGCTTTAGAGAGGGCAAGTAAGTATTACGGAAGTACTAAGAAACTTTCCTCATATCAAATCTTGTCCATCCTTACATGCCGGAGACAGCTTAAACGTACTATCAATGTAGACATGCAAATACCAAGATGGTACTAACATTTAACAAATGGTAAAAATTACTCAAATATCAAGTTATAACGTTTGCAAGTAAATTGCTTTACCTTCGCCTGATGTGGAAAAAAAAAAATGCTTATTGTTTCCTTTCTTACATGTCATGTAATTTCTCCCTTTCATATATTTTACCAGTGCTCTATGCATACACTCAAACGGTTAAAAACAAAAACGTTGCATATAATCCCTCAAAAAAAAAAAAATACGTTGCACATAAATTATATATAAGGCCTCTCCAAAATGAACTCGCCCTTTAATTAAGATATGCTAATTAACATTAAAGGCAGGTAGCATATGCTAAAATAGGTGGTTTGTGTTGATAGCTTCATCAGAATAAACCAAGATCAAGTCAAAGCTTTTCTCGTGCAATATAATGATCCCTAAATTTGTTATTAAATAATACAACAAAGGTCCTACAAAATTGGATTAGTACCATCTCTCTAGAGGAAAAACTCAAATTTTCTATCTCTTTATAAATAGACATTTTCTGTTTTGCTCATGCCGATTTCAACTTGGCTGATGTTGAAGCAAGATGGGAAAGAATCCTGTGTCCAACAATCATCGTAAAAACTCCCAGAAGACCAAGTGTTTTGAGTGTGGTAAATAGGTCCAGCTGCACATGAACAAAAACGGCAAGAATAAGTACTTAAGAGAAAAAATTGGACGAAACTGACAACAAAATGCTGTACCAGTGAAAAACCTGACTTACCCAAGTTTAATTAGAAAATGTAATAATCTTAAATGAACGTTAAGTGGACATACCTTCAACCAGAAAAGTACATAAAGCAACAGAATTGCAGCAAGACCAAGATGGAAAAGGGTGGCAAATGTAGCAGGTACTGTTGAACCAGGGAAATTCTTCAGGTTCACCCCCAACCGTAACAACTGTAAATGATATAAAAGATATAACATATAACTACCAAAACTAAGATCAAATCAAAAGAAAATAAAGCAGCGCAACAACATTGTTGTTTGTTACAACATAGAATGCAGGAGCCAAAACATCCTTTAACTTTTCACTTCTACCTTTCTATGCATACGAAGAAGGTAAATACACCTATTAACAGATAGAGCTGCCAGCCTTGGCTGACAATAAACAACTTAAACACTAACAACATCGAACGATCAATAGACCAGGCCCCGAAGAGGCCTAGTTAAAGATAACCACTCAAAATTTTGACGTTTTACGCAGCTTATTCAAAATATTACATGTTAAATTTTGAAAATATTATCCTCTATGTCATGCTCTAAACTTGAAATACTAATCACTCAAGGAAAGACCATTTCCCCTTCGTAAGCCATTTGCATTTCCGATAGAGAAATATATCTTATTGGGAACTGGGAAGAGTGTCCAAAAGGTAACATGAGAGATAGGGTGATAGACTATTCAATTTGGGTCTCAATAACCTAACTAGAAATCACCAAGCATTTTTTGTCCTAATTATTTAGATTTAATCCTAAAAATTCCAAAAAACTACATTACTGATTTGTTGATGGTTTTGTAGATTACATTCATAAAAGTAACTTTACCAGTAAAATAAATAGCATGTCTAAATAACCAAACCACATTTTCCCTTTCCACTTCTCTTATTTTACCCATTATTATCTTCATCGCCTTCTCTTAAATTGGCACAGTACATTTGTGCTGCTCTCTAGCTAAGATTATAAGAAGACTTACCCCGACCAAAAAGCCAATGAATGGCAAAAGGATCAAACCCAAAAACACGAGAGAAAGTTTCTGTGGTGGCCGCTTTTCAGGAGCCCTGAATATGTGATTAATCTCCGCTTTGGGGCCATATCTTGTGTAAGGATCAACAGGTGGTGCAGGAGGACGTGCTGCTTTTTCAGGAGCTTCGGGAAGATCTAATTCAACATGGCCCAGTAGTCGTGAGAAAGAGTTCTCCTGAAATGAAATATTTTTATTCAGATTTCCTGTAGAATATTAGAGGAAGAAGAGAACAGGAGGGGTAACTTTAAAGTAGGAAGTTGTGCACAATACCATGACGGCATCACCAACAGTCAGCTCAATGTCATATTTGCCAGACAGATAAAAAAGTTTTTCCACCAAGCCAAGAAAATCCTAAGAGCCAAATTGACATGTCAGCGAAAAAAAAATTGGAGGAAGATGAGAATCAGACTAACATACAGCCTTTCCAGATATATAAGGGAAAAAATAATATAAGCAGTTATCACAGCCAAGCTCAAAAACAGAGTGATTTATTACACAATATAATCAGTTGAAAGTGTACCCAGGAAGAGATCATTAAACCTAGAAAATGAGACAGGTAATAAGAGATATGAGATACTTACAAAATTAATCTCAAATTTCTTGCCAGTATTTCTAACCAAAAACACGTGTTCAATCTTTGTTTCATGTCTTAATGTTAAAAATGCCTGCCAAACAAAAAAACCCTCAATAAACAGAGCATTGAAATGACATTCATTCGTAGGGTTTTAAGAAACAACTGCAAACCTGATGAGGCTTGAAAACACGACCATGAGGAGTTTCCAATGGAAAAGAAAGCCTCAACTTCTGAAGGTGGGTGGCGGAGAGTGAAACAACATCATTTCCAGCCAAATCCAACCTGGATAGGAAAATTGTGGGTGAAAGTTGAAAATGAACAAATTCGAACCATACGTGAAGCAGGTACAAACAGAGGAATACGGCATTAAGATACAAGTCTTATGCGATGCTTACGTAATTCAAATGCATGACATGATATAGTGAAGAAAATCATACAATGACATACTAACCAGAAATCCAAAGCATCACTGCAGAAAATTTACAAATAGAATGCTTAACAAAAATAGAAACATACGTCTTATGGGTTTCAACATTTCCAAGATCGCTGTCCAGAACTGCTATTTCTGCACTGCCAACTTTAATAATTCCAGTGACGTAAATTGGCACATGAATTTGGCCCCCAGTAGCATAAACTTTGTCACTTTCAGAATCTTGTAGCACAATCTACGAAGTAGGGTAAATTTTTAAAACAATAGGTTGAATCAAATATACCTTGGTGCAACTGAAATGGAAAATATATAACTGAATTACACAGACAGGAATACCTCGAAAACAAAGTCATATGTTCCCACATCAACATTGTTTGGGAAGGAATCCAAGAAATGAAATCCACTTTTTTGGTCATACTGAAGCTCCTGGATCAAGCAAAGTAAAAGGCCCAAGAAATAAGAAAAGATTCCCAGTATACTAAACAATTGTATTATAGAGAAAAGATTCTCAACTCACAACCCTCAAAAAAGTTGATGAATCATCACTGACCTTGCTTTCAATAATAGCTGAATCTTTTGCACCAGTGCTAGAAGCTCGGACAAGCTTAACTGTCAGAGGTGGTGCAGCTGAACCAAGCACTGTATTGACCTTGACCTGATTGATATTGTAACAGTTATATATCCTCAACAATAAAAACTAATATAAATGTTTCACAATCACACATCTAATAATGTGAAGAGACGACAGAAGAAGATTAAAATTGTCAGACAAAAATGCCAAATGTCACTGTTGAGATCCCACATTGACTACATATATAGCCAAAGTAACAAGGCTTTGCAATCCTCCCTCTTGACTTAGATTTTGGGGTTGAGAAAGGCCTAAAGCTCATATTCTAAGATGATATCTGAGTCTGTCATAAATCTATTTATTATTGGGCCACTCGTATTTGTACCTCTAGATGTCTGGTCCTAAGCGTAGGGGGTAGTTATTAGGTCACCCTCGTTTTTCCATGATCTAGATGTATAGTCACAGGTGCGAGGAGGTGGAGTGGTGTGTTGACATCCTACATTGACTAAAGATATTACGAAAATACGGACAACCCTCCTGCTTGAGCTAACTTCTGGGGTTGAGTTGGTCTAAAGCCCAAATTCTGAAGTCATGGTGAGGCAATGGTACCATGATTATTGGTATCTCAGAGTCACAATATATGTGATTCATATCTTGATTCGAAACAAAACTAAACTCAACGCTACAAAATGACACGTGTGTCTATTTTGGAAATGAATCTCAGCAGGAATCTCAATTCATGGCAGCAAATCTTATGAATTGCAACTTGTCCCTGAATCGCATGTTTCACGTTCAACAACGGGTGCAACTTTGAATCGAGACATGAGACATGTTGCATGACCCAATTTCAAAAAGGCTTGCAGAGGCAATTCTTTTGCATTTATTTATTTTCCATGTAACCCTTCTACACTGCTTTTTTGTTAACCCACCACACACACACAATGTGTTTCTCTAATTCTTCCAGCCTACATGGTGTTTTGCACCCTTTCTCCTTCATTCGTCCCTGTTTTTGGTCCTCTTGTCTAGTTTGGAGACAATGCACTCTCTTCAATCCCCACTTGCTCTCTAACTACATGTTGCTTTGTTGTATGTTTTTTCTTATATCACTTGGTTTTACTTATAAATGTCGGTTTTATTATTATGCACCTTACAATTCATAATAAGATTTGATTCACACACAACAACGACAAAAAAAAAACGCTTTATCCCACTAGGTGGAGTCGGCTACATGAATCAAACGACGTCATGGTGTTCTATCAAAAACCATATCCAACTCATTAATCTCTAGATCCCTCTTGATAGTTTCTCTTATAGTTTTTCGATAAGAGGTTTTCCAATTCACGATTTGAATCTCAATCCGATAACCATGATTGGGACAAAATCCCAATGTATGCCGCCAACTACCCGTCACATTCCATGTTCTTAGAAAAAAAGAATTATAAATACTTGCAAACTAAGGGATCTGAATCCATTAACTTAGTTGCATACCTTAAGCTGCCCTTTTTTGGTCAATGAATAAACTGTTTCAGGAAGTGACAATATCAATGGAATGGAGATCCTACACCACAATAAGAAATCCCAGTTAAATATTGTTGCTGAACGATAGAGAGGCCAGCACATCAGCACAGAAGAAAAAGGGAAATATCTTGATGAAGCTGTAACTTAAAATAATAAATTCATGCTTGGAAAGCACTTGCCTGTTGCTCTCTAAAAAAGATAACGATTCAACTTGATGGAAGAAGTCTTTGGCATCTCCTGGGATTCCAATGCCGAGGAAAAACTTTGCTAAGCCCAATATTGTATCCCTTGGAACCTGGGAAATGCAAAGCCAAAACATTAACAACAAATTCCAACATATTTAAAGATTAAATAGCAATTCCTCATTTGTTACTCACATTTATTTTCCCAGACGTTACTGCAGCAAATGCAGTAACCCCTCGAACAGCTGAAGAAGTCGTGGAAAGAGAACCTTGATGCTCAGATCCTCTAACAGTTTTCTCATCAAAATAAAATGCTCCATCATCTGAAATATGATATGTTCATCTCAGTCCGATATGATAAGATATAAAGAATGGCAGGACAGTCTATGCAATTCACAGATTTTAGGGAAACAGATCTATTTGTGTGGAATGGGGGGGGAAAGGCTGTTCTTAATACACAAGAGCTTCAAGAAAGTTATGTCACTTGATGTCAATTGGCACTCTGCAGGACCAAAGTGCATTGCAAAATTGCAAGCCTTAGAAAATCTAAACCCTACAGGATAAATAGAAGTTTATTGTAGGTCTTTAAGATTTAAGCAATTTGAAGAGGTGTACCTACTCTCTTGAGGATACTTGGTTCTTAAAACTTAAAAGCAGGGCCCGAGTTTATCAAATAATAATAACGTTCTGTTAACAGAGGCAGTTAATCCAAGAGAGACCATCAATTCTAGTAGTTTCCTCTAAGGAAGCTTACATCCTACAGTCCCGCACTATCAAGTATCACCTTAGAGTTAGATCTTAAGGAGGTCATTACAACTTAATCAACTTTTAAGCACCCCTCCTCCCAAAAAAAAAATGTGATGAAACAAAATGCAACAAACATGACACCATGGCTACTAAATCCAAGCTAGGTAATTCTAAATTTATAAACAAACATGAATATCTATCACTTGGAATGAATTAAAAGGTAAAGGCTTCACATACCATATTTCTCAATGCTGTCGAAAAGCTTCACTATACCATTGTTTACTATACTGACCTGCCAGTATGGGGCAAATATAAGATATTGATATAAGTGCCAATATAAAAGTATGTAGGTAAAATTTATCAAAAGCTAGACAAGTATGTGTAGCAAAGGCTAAAATAGATATTCAGCTAGATGCAGCAACAGCGCTGGTGAGTTTAACTTTAGATTCAAAATATGGCCCATAACATACTGTGTAAAATTGCAATTCCGTGCACGGATTTCTGGACAGTATGAAATTATTGTTCAACTATAGGAATTAGGAGCATTAAAATAGTGAGGCAGTCACTAAAAGATTAGGAATTAGGAGCTTTAAAATAGTGAAGCAGTCACTAAAAGATTTAGAACTTTACCTTACTCTGATCAATTTCAGAAGAGGCAAGTGAAATCACTCCAGCAAGCGCTTCAAGTGCTAATCCTGTGAAATACAAGATATGATATAATGTAAGAACAGATAAATGATAGTGATTGCAATGTTTTGAAGGACCTCAAAATGCTAGTTTCAGCAACAAAAGTGTTACATGTATTAGAGAAAACTAACATCCCGGTTATTATGTGACATAGATGTTAATTTGTATTTGTTTATAATTATAAAATCCCTATTATAACATTCTCATCTACAACACTCGCTATTTCTCAAAACCTACTCAAAGTAGCTTTTCTTTATAACCAGATTTCACGTTTTTACATTAAAAAATCCTCAAAAAAGATCATTTCTCAAACACAAAAAGCTGTCTGTCATAAATAAAATAATATAAACAAACGAGCTCTGAATATCAACATATCTTCATGCAAAATATTACCAGCAGCATGGATACTAGACTCTGGATTATTGGAGCTGTAGCGCCATTTTCCATCACTTTGGCTTAGAGCCTGCCAAAATTGAAGGACGTTGAATCAAATGTGCACTAGGCAGTTTAAATTGAAATGGCAGAATGGTTGAGGTAGAATATGTGGGAACTAATAAAAGTTGGGTATAGTTCTTAAACAGAATTTATCATCATCCACACTAATGTATCCAGAAGAGTAATCAGTAATCACGAAGAAGCAACCGCAACCCCAGTTTAATCTTATTTCATAGAAAAAGCAATAAGTACGGACCTTGATTGAATGAAAAACGCCATTAGCGTCAGTAAGAAGAACATCAACATTAGAATCCTGATCCTGCATACAGAGAAGGTAAGGAACAAGGAGTGAGGACTATAACAGAACACAATACCGCATTACAACACAAAAGCCACACCGATATACAACTTAATTAAGTGCTTATTTAACATCTTTTTTTCGTGTAAGAGCTCATATACAAGTTGTTTTGACAATCAAAGAGAAAATTAGGATACACTCTACATAAGACCTAAGGAGTTTATGAAAATTAGGGTACACTCTGCATAAGCTGAAAAGCATATTATAAGGACTACTACATCAAAATAACCTGTGTAGAGGAGCTTATGTAAATAATTAGTAGCTTATAAAAATATCATATCATTTTACATAAGCTCTCACGAACACTTGCGCAAGTGCTTATGTCATAAGATAAGTCCAAATAAGCTCCTCCAAATGACCCACAAAAAAAGTAACATGCCAGATATCTAAAAATGACATAAGAATGTTTTGTAGATTCAATGAATAAGAGATACCATATCAACCATACGGTCGGGGTGAATAGGTAATAACCTTCATTTTTACAACAGTATTCCCGAAGGAGTCTGATCAAACCCGGTATGACATAGCCGTCTAAGCTCAAAGAGTAGAGTAGAGACCAGATAATTACCTTGATAAGAACCAAACTTCCAACTGAGTAGTATATGTCAAGCAAATTACTTGCATCATTGACGGTGGCTTTAAGTCTTGAGGCAGTATCCTTCACAAAAACAAATAAATAATAAATAATACTTAACATCAATTTTCAGCAAACCAAAGCAACAACACAAAACAATTAGAATTATGATCAAAGTAATGATATTTGGACACAAAAAGTTGACACCATATACAAACACCGTATAGAAATACACCCAATTTGAGTGTTGATTTGATTAATTAAAAACAAAAATCAATAATGACGTATAATATAATGTACGGCTATGAAGCACGGACACTCCTCGGATTAGGTGTGTCTTGGTGTTGGACACGTGTCATGTCCGTGGTCATGTGTCGTGTCCGTCACCAACACATATAATTACACTGAACTATGTGATTTTCGCAAATTATTAGCGGTAGCGTGTGAGTGTCGTGTGCGTATCCAAGCTTCATAAATGTATGGTGATAATGTCAACATATTGTGTCAAAATTAAATTTTTATAACAGTAATGCCCGTGGAAGAAAAACAAAATGAATACCTTGAAAATCGCAGCACCAACGTTACATTTCAATATGCCATTAACTTTCAACGCATAGAACACATCCTTAAGAGGAGAAGATGAACCTAGATTCTCCAACACTTTCTGACAAGTGTCTTTGGTAACAATTGGCTTCTTCTCAATTGATAGAATCTCAAAAACTCTCAGTGTCTCGTACGCATCTTCCAAACTGATAATAACATTCAACAACAACACATCAAATACGCATTTAAATTCACTACAAAACAAATCAATAATATAAATCTAAATCTAACAATCTTTCCAATGCAATTCGCATAGATCAGAATCAAACGCTTCATTATCGTAAAAAAATGAATTGGAATTGACGGGAAAAAATGAAATGCAATGGATCGGGAAGCGGAAAATGAAATTGGGATGAAAAACGAGGGTTTAAATTAGGGTTTTTGTTTGTTATGACTGACCTGGGAGAGAGTTCGGTGAAGAGATTGGAAGCAGCGGATCGGTGAGAATTGGAGATCGGTGGAGAGATGGAGATGGAGAAAGGGAGAAGTAGCAGCAAGAGAAACGCTGCTGCTCCAACGGCGGTTGTAGCCATGGATGAGATGAGATCGGAGAGAGAGTCTGGTTTGTTACACTTCGAAGACGAAGACTTCTACTACTGACTGTGTAAATGTGTGATGTAGCTGGTTAATTATAAGAGAAAATTAATCTTGTCCAAACAAACATCGTACTATATCTTTTTAAATTTTAATTTTCTTTGTTGTATTTTATTCAAGTTCGACACTCGATTTAACCGTTTTAATTTTACTATTAATACGATTTCATATATTTGCGAAAATTGTTATCAAGTTTTGCATCATTATCATATTTTCATCAAACTTGTTAATAGATTGGTGTGTTTAGATAGATTTAACACACTCAGTCCTCGTGAGCTTACCTCAGTTGGTATGGACAATGCATAATATATACAATGTCCGGGTTCAAACCTTGACCACCACCAAAAAAAAGATTTACCACACTCAAAATAGGTTTCATAGATGTATTATTCGGTTTTGATTTGAAAGAAAATTGATAGATTATTTGATTTATAATATTGTTGATGAAATATTTGTATGTAAAATTAGGTTTGAATTCAAAAACAAAAAGAAAATGTGTGTAACAAATTATAGCATGGTTCATAAATCATTTTTAACAAAGTTGTGGTAAATATTAAATTACTTATTGTACCAAAAAAAAACTCAAAAGGACCAAAGTTTAACACACAAAATACCAATTTGTACCCAAAAATAGTTAAAACACTATCTTGTTATCTTTTTTTTTGGGATAGAATGGAATGAATTTTAATTAAATACGTGTTTGGTTCAAAAGATGGGAAAAAAGGAAAAGGGAGAGATTTTAATTAAAGGGTTAAATATATTTTTGGTCTCTGTAAACTTATTAACTTTTTGTTTTAGTCCCTTTAAAATTTTCTTTAAACTTTTAGTCCCTACAAAATTTTCAATCGCTACTTTTGGTCCCTATTTTAAAGTTTATTTTTTTATTTTTTTAATGAAATTGTACAGAAATGTATAATATTGTAAAAATCACTCAAAAAAATTAGAATTTGTTAACAAAACATAAATTAAATATGAATTTTTTACCGTAATAAATGTAAAAATTCATATTTAATTCATGTTTTGGTAAAAAACAATCTAATTTTTTTTGGGAGAGGTCCTTATAATATTATAAATTTTTCGGCATTATTTTGTTCAAAAATATGAATACTACATATGAATTTACTTTAAAAGAGGGACCAAAAGTGAAAATGAAATTTTTTTAGAGGATTAAAAATTGAAGAAATTTTTTAGAAGGACTAAAACAAAAAATTGACATATCTATAGGGTCCAAAAACATATTTAAACCTTAATTAAATATAGGGTTAAATATGTTTTTGGTCCCTATAAAATTGGGACATTTTAAGTTTAGTCCTTGCTTAATTTTAATAGTTCTTTTAGTCCTTAAAAAAAATCTACACTCAGTATTAGTCCTTACACAATTCAAATTTGTTTAATTTATGCTTAAACTATTGAGTTTTTGAACAATTTTTTTGTAGACATGTTAAGAACATTACAAAAAGTTACTTTGCAAAAAATTGTCACAAAATTTGATTTCTACGTTCAAATTTTGTTACGTTTATCTTTAACTTTTGTCGTTTTAAAAAATTCATATTTAATTCGTTTCATGTTTAAAAAAATTAAATTTTAGTAAATAAACCTTTCATAGTGTTATATACTTGTATAAAAAAAATCGTTCAAAAAGTTGAGAGTTTAAGGATAGTTAGACAAACTTTGTTTTAGTATGGACTAAAATTAGAAGTAATTTTTTTTGTAGGACTAAAAAACCTATTAAAATTAATTAAGGACTAAACTTAGAAGTTCCCAATTTTATAAGGACCAAAAACATATTTAACCCTTAAATATATGTTTGATTCATGAGAGGGATGGGAGAGATTTAAAATTAATTTATAATTTAACCCTTAAAATAACTAAATATATGACAAAAGAAGAGTGATGTATTTTTTATTTGGGTATTGTTAATCGGTGCCCCCGTGGTATTGGTTAGGGAATTCATTAAAAGAAATTTTGTCTTGGAAATATAAGGTGTTACTTTTGACTAAATAGTGATTATATCATTTTTTAAAACTTTTTTGTTTTGTATGTTTAACTAATGTATGTGGGGACACTGTTTAACATTCTCCTTTTTTATTTTTATTTTTGTCAAGTGGCTAGGAACCTCAACCCGCATATAGCAATGCATATCTTTGTCAACTGAGTTATATCCACGGAGACATAGTGATGTACTCCCTCCGTCCAGGATTAACTGAACCATTTGCTCATTTCACATGTATTAAGAACAATTTATAGATGAAGGAGAGAATGAAATGGTTTTAAGTGCTCTTGTTAAGTATTTGTGCATTCTCCACTATCATAAATGCAAAGTGAAATATATTGAATTGGGAGTGATGAAAGTAGTATTAATTACAGTTATAAAGGGAAAAAAATATTAATATTGTATTGAAAAGTGAAATGACTTAGTTATTTTGCGACAATTTTTTTTTGCAAATGGTTCAGTTATTATGGGACGGATGAAGTATTTTTTAATGCATTCATTCTTTTATCTTTTATAACTTCGTAACTCGTTTTTTTACAAGGAAAAATAAATAAATGATACTTCGTAAAAAAAACACTCAACACTTTCTTTCTTTTTTTAAAAAGGCTAAAACACTTTTTTGGTCACTTGTCTTTATTACGATGTTCACATTGGTCCCTTGTTAAAAAAAGGTGCAGATTAGTCTTTTCATTTGTTTAATTGGTACACGTTAGTCTTTCCCTTCTAATCCGTTAATCAAAGTAAAATAATAATAATAATAATAATAATAATTGGGACCACATGGCACATATGTGTCAATTGAGAAACAAAAGCAAAGAATAAGCAAACCAAAGGACAAAGAAAGGAAAAGAGCATACAACACAAAGAAATGAAAAAATTAAAGGCTTTGAGAAGAAGATGATAGGGGACAGAAATTCATTGGCTTTTTAAATCAAATTCATTATTCATCGTGTCTATTTGCTTGTGTTCGTCAACAGTTTGCGCCGCTTCAGATCAAGGTAATGAGTTATGGGTTGTGTTAAAATGGGTTATGGGTTATTTTATCTCCTCCGTTTTTAGGGTTTTTAAACTTGAATGTGTTATGTTAAAATTGATTAATGGGTTAACAACGTGCTTACAATCATTAACCGTCTCTTTTTATTTTGTCTTCTCCATTTTAAGGGTTTTTAAAAATGGGTTATGGGCTATGTTATGATTTTTGAGGTATTTTTGTCTATGTTTACAATATTTTCTTCTCCATGTATGTTCAGTTTTCATATAAAATCCAAGGTAGTTTTGTTAATGTAATAAAAACATTAATTGCCCTCCTAAAAAAAATGACAATTTATGGAGGAGCAAAAAATGGTGTTAGGAGGGATTTTTGGCTTCCCTACCATTCTTAAAATAGAACCAAACTTAAAACACCCCCTCCCCTCCAAAACTCTTGATCCAAACCAACCCTAATGGACCTTGGAAGAGATTTAGCTTATTCTTATTTTTAAAAAGTTTGGCTTAAATAGATTCTTCGTCCTTTATCTTTCGCAAAAAAAAAAATGTTTTGGTCCTTTATCTTATTATTAACATGTTTTGATCCTTTTCCTTTTTAAAAAGGTGTTGTAGTAGTCCTTTAACCAAAAATCATCCAATAAGTTAACAAAAGTTGTGAATGTGACGATGACGATGTTAACCTTAACTAACGTGGCATAGAAGATAGGAAACGACGTTGTTTGAATTAGGAGAAGTTGCAGACGCATTTGACCAAAAAATCTTGAAACTAAAAGCCAATGAAGTTCTCCTAAACTCATCCAAATAAAATTACACATAAAATTGGAGAAATGTGATTGCAGCTCTCTCAAACACGTAGACAAGGATTGGGACGCGATTGCAGATCTTTCAAAGTAGGTGATCAATTCAAAAAATAAGGATGTAATAGTGAGAGAAAAAAATTGCATTGGTATTATAAATTCACGATTACTTTAAGACACGGAAAAATTGTAACAGTTATTTTAAGACGAAGGGAGCACTTGGGAATATGTTGCAACTGGAGTAATATACTATTTGAGTGACAACTATATGTTTTTAGGAAGTGAACAACCAAAACTAAAAACATGTTATCTATAATTGATAATAATGCACATGTACTTCAATTGTAAAAATAAACTTATTATAATTAGTGTTTCATAATTTTTTTATTGAATTAAACCATCTAAGTGGTAGAACTTGGTATGTTGTATACTTGTATTATTTATGTTACATAAGTTATGCTTTCAGACCCGACCGAGAATATAAAGACATCTATCTAAGCCTCCTTGGGAGATTTGGTGGCCTTAGATGAAGTCTTACTATAGTTAGTGTTTCATAATTTTTTTTATTGAATTAAACCATTTGAATTGCAGAGCTTGGTATACTATCTAGATGTGTTATTTATGCTACATATGATATGCTTGCACACCAAACTGAGAATCTAAAGACATTTATCCAAGCCTCCTTGAAATATTTGGTAGCCTTAGATGATGTCTTGCTAGCAATTGCAGCATTTTTTGGTCTTCTCAGACAAAAGAACATGGTTGATGTCAAGAAGAACACCACCATGAGCAACGGTAACTTCAGCCTGCAATTTACCAAGCTCTTCATTGATCCTTATCGCCAACAGCATATGCCTTGGGATAATCCTGGTGTTCCTGTTGTCATGAGCTGCATTTTCAACCAACTTAAGCACCTTAGTTGCAAGATATATAGCCATGATATTCAGTAGAAATTGTTGACAATAACAGTTTGATAAAATGATCATATCATTCTCAACAAATGATATATTAATAAAAATCATAATGAGAAACTAATAAATAAAACAAATTAATTAAAATCAACTAAACACCAACATAACCACAAATCAAGACACATAATTTTGATGAAAATCTCAACGACAACCATCACAATTAAAGAGTGGTAATTTGATTCAACAATCCAACAATCACCCCCTTGTTAATTCATCCAATTGACAAACAAATGATCAATAGATTGAATTGAATCCATTTATTTCAAAATAGTGGATTGTTAAATGGATTATTTTAATCCATCCATTGACATTCAAACTCAAATTCATCAAATCCATATATTTCACCATTCCTAATCACAACAAAATGACTGCATTAAAAATCAGAGTGCTGTTAATAACTTGATGGATGTATGAGGGGAACTATATATTCTTATAAATCGTTTCTCAATGTAACAATTAAAAACATATATTATCTTAAAAAATGAAAAGCATAGATGAAAGATTATATTATATAAAATTATACAAATGTAGAATGTTTTAAAAAATTAATAGCCACTTACTAAACCATGTCAGCGGATGGAATAACTTGCAAATTCAAATAAGAAATACACACTACTTATCAAAATAAAATCAATCAATTCAGATGGTAAACATGAAGGTTAAAATATAAAAAGTTCGTGATTATTACCTTTTGGAACAAGGCAAAATCGTCTCATCATTTATGTCCACATTTTACCCATATTAATCAAAGAAATCACACTCGTTAGAATTATCATAAAAAACAATAAAAGCATAGCACATCACAAAAGATGTAGAAATATAAGATATCATTTTCGATTTCCATGGATTCATGGTTGTGATGATACTTCATGAGCCGAGTTTTGGTTTGACCCTCATAGATCTGGTGGATAAAAAAAACACAAAATCAATAGGTGAAAATAAACCCCAGAAAAAAAAGAGGGACATAAAAATATTAATAACATGGAATTTATCGCATATAAAGGAGAAAACAACCTGAGTTGAGTAAATTCACAGTTTGTATATGTTTGGATCTCTGGAATATCATCATACTCAATTCAATACCTTGATAAATTTATTGAATATATCTTTTATATGAATGGGCGATGAATAGATAGAGAAGAAGTGAATTTGCAGCTCTATACAGATGCAAGAAATGCAACTAGATGGAGTGATCTTGATAGAACCGTCGTTGCTCCTCACTACTTTTGCCAAAGTGGTGAGCACAGCTGTTTTTATAAAGGCTAACCCTAGGGTTATACGTGGGTCGGTTTGGGCTGGGTTTAGCCAACCCATGACCCAAACCATATATGATACTTCAGTTTGGGTGAGAAAAAATAACGACCCGGTGAGAAAAAATAACAACTCGTTATACTACTGGGCCAGTTTGGACAAACCCACTTATTTCTAGTTTGGGTTGTGGGTTACCTAAATTATTTTTATGTTTTGTTGTTAATATTAAATTAATAAATGATGAATCCTCATTTTTTTCATCAAAATTAATCAATCTTTTTTTTTTAAATTGTGTAACTTATTTTCACTATATTTTAGCCTCATAAAATAATAAATGTTGAATTAAATAATAAATTTTAGCATAAAATACTTGCAACAAACTAAAGTTGCATTAGCATCAAAGTAACCAAAAATTGCAACATCCTAATTTGTAACTCTAACATGTTTTGATTTTCAATATATGGATGTTTTGTGTCAATTTTGAAAATTAGATTGATTTATGACCAAAACTTTGTTTTTGAAAGATTATGACCCAAACAATTGGTATTCTACTTCCTCCATATGAAAATAAAATTAAAATGTTGACGTTGTTAGGTAAGTGGGTTTATTGGGTATGAGTCTCGTTTTATCCGAAACTCGTCATTTTCAAATACCTCTTAGGAAGTTCTACCTTTGTTACAGGATAGTCTTTAAGTTTTATGAATTTTGAACATGCCTTTTAAGTTATACAACATTTCAACGTTGTCATTTTCCATGAAAGTCCGTCAAACAATGATTATGTGGCAATTTGGATGTTTACGTGGCACATCCACATCATCAAATTTTATTTTTTAATTAAAGTTCACTAAATAAAAAAAAATGTTTTTCTTTTACAAAAGAAAATAACAAGGTTAGATTGTTTATATTCATTCGTCTTCAATTCATCATCATCTTCTCCATCATCACCACCTTCAAAGTTCACACCCAAAAAACAAAAAATTCAAAAATTAAAAATTCAAACACAATCAAACGCATCACCATTGTACTGTCTCTTCACCATGCCTCTCCAAAGTTTGATTGCTCATTCGAATCCGACCTATTTTCCCTAGTTTCTTCTGTTGGAACAAAGGGTGTTTCTCAAAATCACCTCTTGAGTTTTGATAATAACAAGGTATTAAAAATTATTAATTGGATATGCTAAACAATTTGTTCAAGTGTACAGGATCCAAAATCAAAGTACTATTCATAAAAATTCTGATCGAACAAGTCAAAGAGTAAAGGAATTTTATTTGAAGCGTAAAGCGTCTGGAAGAATGCATCTGAAGAAATGCGTCTGAAGAAGTGCGTCTGAAGAAACGAGTCTGAAGAAGAGCTCCTGAAGACACGTCATCAGAAGCAAGGTTATCAGAAGCAAGGTTATCATAAGCAATGGTCATCAGAAGCATCTCCCCAGAAGCTACTTCACCAAAGTTGACAAAGTACAATGTACGAAGTGTACAACCACGAACTCTGCAACCACCATCTCTGCAACTTTGTCTCTTCATCAAGACAAAATTAACAGTAACATTGCTGCAGACTTTGTTGCGTTTCAAGTGGAATGGATTTGAAATTAGTTCTTCATAGGACAAATATCAAATCAGGCAAAAAATCAATGGTGAAGAATCAAAGCTTCAAGCAAGACAAGTTGATATAACAGCTAAATTCTCAACGTCTCTCAAATCCTCTATATATAGAGATAAAGACTTGAAAAACAAAAATATTCATACAAGGCCAATACTCTCTGTGCAAAACGTCGTAAACAAAACATCAACAACAAAGAGAATTCTTTCAATTGTTCATATCTTAGAATTCTTAAGTGTCTAGAAAAACAGAGTCTGTTCAGTTTCGTATTGTATTGTGAATACCTCTGATTGTATATCAAGTATTCAAATCCTTATTCAATTCTTTGTAATTGTTAAGATAAGTCTCTTTCAGTTGTGATTGAGCAAAGGAAGTCTCTTGGAGTTGTCCTTGAGCATAGAAGTCTCTTGGAGTTGTCCTTGAGCATTGAGAAGTCTCTTTCTTGTGTGATTGAGCAACTTGTAATTTGATATTACATTTTAGTGGAACTCTCCTTGGAAGTGCAAGGGGGACAAGACTACTTCCGGTTTGTGGAAGGCACCTGTATAATTGCTTGTGTTCTTTCTTCCTCTGTTCTTTTCATTTATCCGCTGCACTAAGACTCTGAACTCACTCAGACTCTGAACTACTTCAGACTCTGAACCTGAGAACAGTTCTTCAGAACGTAAGGAAGAAGTTTTCAAAAACACAATTCAACCCCCCCTTCTTGTGGTTTTTCTCACCTTCAAATCCATGCGTGCTGCTCGCAATTTTCAAATGGAAGATCAAGTGATTCAATTTCTCACTAGTTTGAATGATAGTTTTTCAGTTGTGAAGACTCAAGTTCTTCTCATGGATGCTCTTCCATCCATAAACAAAATGTATTCTATGGTGGTTCAGGAAGAAAGGAATAATGTTGCACTTACTCCACATGTTTCTTCTGAAGATTCTAGCATTTTGGTTGATGCTTTAGATGCAAGAAAACCTTTTGTGTGTGGTAAAGTCTCTAGTGCTCCTCAATCCTAAAATAATTCTAGGTATTGCACCTTTTGCCATAGAAAAAACCATACTGTGGAGTATTGCTATCAAAAACATGGCTATCCCAATGCTAATAAACCTGTTGCTTCTTCAAATGTTGTTAACTCTGAAGGTGAGAAAAACCACAAGAGGGGGGGGTTGAATTGTGTTTTTGAAAACATCTTCTTTAACGTTCTGAAGAACTGTTCTCAGGTTCAGAGTCTGAAGTAGTTCAGAGTCTGAGTGAGTTCAGAGTCTTTGTGCAGCGGATAAATGAAAAGAACAGAGGAAGAAAGAACACAAGCAATTATACAGGTTCCTTCCACAA
>Ga0315915_1001023_pt1 | contig 32476 bp, 7 predicted proteins | sample MpolbnodulesMG_FD_207738 | JGI IMG/M metagenome (GOLD analysis project Ga0315915, IMG submission 207738) | Medicago polymorpha root nodule microbial communities from Los Angeles, California, United States - branched nodules | ecosystem: Host-associated > Plants > Roots > Nodule | place: USA... | reverse complement strand
ATCATTACATGCATTTCTTTTCTTCAAATTATCCTTCTTCCTCAACAGTCCAGCCTTCCAGACATCTTGATCAAGTGTCCCATTAAGCAGCCCCAAAGCCTCAGCCTCATCAACCCATACAAAAAAAATTACAATTGTACTTATGATCCTGAAAATCAAAATCAAAGTCACCCAACATATCAAAATTACCCAACAACTTAATAAACGTCAAATTTAGGTATAATAATGGGGTAAATCCCTAAAATTACAGAAAGACGTAAACGAATTTGGGAAAAAATAAAAAAACTAAAATTAGGGTTCAATTACCTTTGGAAATGGGCATGAGAAAAATTCTCTACCAAAATTATATTCAGTTCCAGCAACTCTTACCATAGATACTCGTTCACAGTGACATTTGAGGGTAATAATGTTCATGCTTTCACCCATGGAATGAGAACTTTTTGTTTCTTTCATTTTTCTTTGATTTGTATATCCAAATCCACCACCCATCATTTTCAAACGATTTAGAAGGAAGAAACTGAATTGAGATGGAGAAGAATGAGGTAGAAGATGAAGTTATGGTTATGTACATAGCAAAGAAGAAGTTACCGTTGCAGATACAAAAAAAACTTTAAAAAAAATCAAAACTAGGCAAAAAAAAACCCTATGACGTGTCTTAATCAAGTGTCTCACATGGATGTGCTATTTGGCCAGTTAACGACCACGTCACCATTCAAACGGCAGAAATGGACGGATGGACGAAATTGTTTAGGGGGGGGGGATAATTGACGAAACCTGCAATTTCAAGGGGGTATTTGACTATTTACTCTTATAAAAATGTTAACTAACGTCTGTGAGACACTATTTAATAAAACGACAAAAGTAAGAATTTTTAGAATCTGTATAATCAAACGCTTAAAAAAAAGGAAAAGGTTGTCGCCAATACAAAACTTACATATTTTGTTTGTTTAACTAATGTCTAAGAGACATCAAAGTTGATTTGGAAGACACAAATAAAACAATAATAATAAAGAATTAGAGAAAGATAAGGAGGGGACATTCTTAAACAGGATTATAAGGGGAGACAAGAATGCGGCAATGAAAATATGTCTGCCGGGTCTTGAGTAGGACATGTAACCTCCTTCCCTCTTATCACTATCTTTTTCCATCATCACAAATTTCTTTCTCTTTCATGGATTTTCTTTCTTTGCTTAAATAAAATTCATTTGAAAATAGATACATAGATGATAAAATTTAAGAGTAAAATGATATTACGTGATGTCATTTAATTATTTTTAGGGTCTTGTTAACGAGCGCTCTGAGGGTACTCTATAAGGATTTATAATTAAGAAAATGTTTATTGAAAAAATTAATTAGTTCAATTTCAAATGCATTAAATTCATCAATTTCTTTAAAAACTTACAAAAACTTACTCCCTCCGTCTCAGTTTAACTGAGTCAGTTAACCATTTCACACAAATTAAAAAAAGTATATAAATGAAAGAGAGAAAAAATGGTTTTGAGTAGTATTTGTGCATTCTTCTTTATTATAAATGTAAAGTAGAATATAATATTGAATTGAGAGTGGTGATAGTAGGATTAATTCAAGTTATAATTTGAAAAATAAATAAATTAATGTTGTATTGAAAAGTGAAATGGGTCAATATTCTTAGGACAATATTTTTTTACAAATGACTCATATATATATATGTGTGTGTGTGTGTGAAATGCTAATGAGTGTCATATCCCTTACAACACTCTTTAACAACCTTTAAATAGTAAGCTTTTATAAGAATTGATGCATTCAATTCTTATGGCCCTGGAAATAGGCTTGGGGTGCGACAACCGAGCCTATGGCCCATGCATATAGGGGGCCAAAAAAATTATATAGGGGTGTATACAGCAACATGTACTTTATAAGGGGGTATGTATAGCTAATGCACCAAAAGGGACCAAAGGCAGCAACACCATAGCTTCAGCCCAGCAACATTTAAACCGTTTTCATCAAAAAGGGCCCATACCTATGCAAAAGAGGGTCTGTATAGTAATTCAAAACTTTAGCAAAAGAGCAAAACACAACATAAACTGAAAATGAAAACTCTGCGGAAACGTAAACGCAAAATTAACAAAACGCATCAAGGGTACCAAATCTTTCGTCTCCTATCTTGGTGATGATGTGCCAAATGTATATAGTATTGAAATTGCTCATTTTGATATTTATGATCCCGAAAATCGAAAGAAACTTTGATAACATGTCAATGGATAGTCTAGTTGATAAGGGGTCTACAAGTGAAATAAATCTTAATTAAGAGCTTTGTATTGAAAATAACATTTATTTTTCTTTATATTTTTAAGAGTTTGATTGCATAAGTTCCAAGATATTGTTACTATATTTGTTTCCTTAACAACTTGTTAGTTTTTTTTTTTGATAACAAGTGCCCTGAAGGCGTTGCTTAAGGAATTCACAAAAAGAAATTTTGTCTTGAAAGTACAAGTCAAATACATATAAAAATCACAACTATATAATTTTCAATGTAAAAATTACTACTTTTATATGTTTAAATAATGGCTTAAGGACACTTATTAAAATTTTCCATATTTTATTACTCCCTCTGATCCTATTTAGAAGAAATAATTGACTTTTTAGGTACATTGAATAATTTATGGATATAATTTAGAATCAAAACTAGATACATAAATTATTCAATGTATCTAAAAAATTCAATTATTTATCGTAAAAAAGACCGTAAGGAGTAGTATTTTAACATTAAAAAGCAATGGGACCCACAAAGAGTGTTTGGTTGAGATACTCTTGTCAATAGGTACCTATTCTTATGGGTTGATATACCACTATTGAAGATGGTCTTGGCAACAAAAATACACTCCCTCCCTCCAATCCGTTACTTGGAAATTACAAAAATCACAAGGGTTAAAAATTTGTTTTGGAATAATATTTCATTTTTATAACATTAAATAAAATAAAAAAAATTAGATCAAAGAATATGTTAAATGTTATAAAATTGAAGTAGTATTCCAAATATTTATATAGACTTGGTAGTTGTTTCTTGACAGGGACATGACAGACACAATTTGAACAGGCACAACATGGTAGTTGTTTCTTCTTGACTGCCTTGAGGAAATCGACTTCTATCTTCATTGTCATCCTCATGTAATCTTTAAGAGCATCCACATTGAAGACACCTATTTTTGAGTTTTTAAATAGATCACATGTACACATCACTCATTTATAATTTTTTTAATGGTAGTACCTAATAAGTACTCAATCACTTCAACTCAAATCTCACATAAAGTTTTTAAATGAGACTCACTAATCAACTATCAATAATTTTATATCATTATATTTCAATTTTGTAATATTAAAAGAGTGTGGGTCCCGCTTAAAAGTGGGGATCTTAAGTAAGACCCCGGGTCTTATAAGACCCTACAAAAGATTCTCCCAATGGAGATGGTCTAAATTGCAAAATTGTTAGTTTACCCTCGTTGTTTTTGTTTTATCGATATTTGCCGGCTCTAATTGTGCATTGACGTTAACCAAGTTGACCTCATCGGATCCTAGTGGATTGAGAGCCATCTTGGCTAGATTTGATCTATCTAATTTATATCCATTAGTTATCTTTATGTCCATCTTAACATTCTTCAGAGTCTAAGAAAGAAAATTGGAATATCTTCATATTGGTTTTTAATGTAGAGACCTCGTTAGTGGCATTTTGAGGTGAACAATTGAAGAAATAATATAGAGTTTTCCTATAATGGGTCTTCCGGTGATACAATTATAAATCTATTTACAGTCTAATGTTAAAAAAAATTCTTCTTCACAGGTTTCTTCACCTTCTTTCTACCAAATGTCACGAGCAAGTCGAAGAATCACCAACGTCGGCATATCGATTTGTTGAAACCTCGAAGGTCGTAGCTGTTGTATAAAATAATGTTTTTTTTCCGACTAGTTTAAAGGCTTTGAAGAGTTGAGAATACGTTAGGTCATAGGAGCTCCCCTAATTTATCAAGACTCAACAAATGTCGTGGTTGACAGATATTGGGGAATCAGGTTAATGAGAGTTTCATTGAGAAAAACCTCATTGTATAAGATGTGTTTTCCAAAGTATAAAATATATACTCTCATAAGATAAAGTGCTAAATAAAAGATCCTAGCTTAGATATCAATTGAATATGCAATAAAACATTAGAAATGAAGGGTTTAAGTTGTTTGACCTTAAAATCTCTTCTGAAAATCGTTTTTAAAAAACTTTCTTATATTTTTTAAATACATTTTCAATGAGAATTAAGTAACCATAAAATCAATACAAAATTAAAAGAATAAGTGAAGTAAGAACAAATTTGGTATTACTTCATAACCTAATTAGTTGTCGCCTCTTGTTTCTTCATTAAAGAGGTTTACCTTTGAACAATAAAGTAATATTCGTTGAACCAAGATGGATTCTAGAACAATATTTCTAAGATTTTGATGATAACAATGTATAAAGAACAATTGGATACTTTAAAGTTTGTTCAAGTGTCCATGACTATAAAATTGAAATCTGACTCTGTAGTCAACGCTCTGACTCTGAAAGTCAACACACTAAACAAAGAAATGCAATTTTGATACTCAAGAGAAGCTCCGACGACAAAGCTCTGATATGAAGATGGTCAACAAAAAGTCAAAGCTATGATCAAGTATGCATCAAGTTTTGAAGACGAAGCTCTGATTTGAAGAATCAAGTCAATGGTCAATGCTCTAATGAACATCTAACCAAGTTTTGTATGTTCTGAAGAACTGTCACTGTCCATACGTCAAAAATACCTTTCCTTAGTGAATTAAAAGAAGACACTTTACAACAACAAATAAGTCTTTGAGAAAGACAAATTGGATGGAATGGATAATTCCATAAGAAGCAAATAAACTCTGAAGTACCTTTCAATGAATAACTCTTTAAATGACAAAGATTTTGAATCTGAAGAAAACTTCTCAAGAAAGCTTGATGAGCTAACACTTCTTCAAAGAACGGCTCTATTCAAATCTCCAATAATAGGACCTTGAGAATTTGAAGAAATATGAAGAATAATATGCTATTAACTGTGCCATAACTTTGATCAATTCTTAGCGTAAACACACATAGAAAAATTCTTACAAACTTCTATCTTAAAACTTCTAAGTGTTTAGAAATATTATCAAGACACAAAGTCTTTTGTAATGCGCTTAAAATTGTTTACCGTTCTTTGAGTCTCAAGTGTAAACAAACATCATATAAACTCTTAATCATGTTGGATTAAAGAAAGTCCTCAAGGAGAGGAAGGAAATCTTAGACGTGGTGTCTAAGTATTTTTGTAATCAAGAAAATCTTAGACGTGGTGTCTTTGTACAAAATTTTGTGCATTCTAGTTTGCTTAGTTCAATTGGTAGGGACATTGCATTATGCAGAGGTCATAGTTTAAATCTCGAATTCTTCATTTATTCACCTTTAAAAAAATGAATTTCTAACCACCAGACTTTTCCAAAATTTTAATCTACTCAAGAGTTTTTCGTTGCATCTATTTGAATGTTATACCTACTTAGAAAATAAGGGTCAGAGCCGGTATGAAGTGAAAGATAAGTTTATAAATTTGCACTGCAAGTCACTTAATCATTACACATATTAATTGGGTGGAAAGTTTAAACATGTCGATACCCTAATCTCATAAAAATCTTGATCAAATCAGCGGGCACAGCACTCAGGAAAAAAAAAGAGGTCTTGATGAAATTTAAATATATTATCTGATTTCAATTGCAGTCTACTTGCAGGTATAAAAATACAATTGAACCATCAAAGACTGGATTTATAAAAAGTACGTTGAATATTAAACAAGTGACAAATATATATTAGTGAAAGGGATTAATTGAATATAGTGGAAGTATCGTATACTGCTTTGATTCTATGGCATGATAATTATCTAGCCACTGGAATGGTCCCAATTATCGAAAGATACATCATATAGTAAGGGACCAAGACTTATCACAAAACCATTTTGCTTGCTTGCTCATTGCGAGACAGCACAAATTTATCACATAGATGCTCAAGTACAGATTTTACATTGACCTATGAATTTTAAAAGTTGTACACGAATGTCCTCTACTTCACTTTGTGCTCAATGGTCCCCAATGCTACATTGCTTTGATTGCATGAATTTATAACTAAAAATTATCCGCTAGAAATTCAAAATTGAGTTTACAAACATAGTAACAAGTCAATCAACTTGGGAAGACGCTCTTTGCCTACGAAGCATTGTTGTCCAATTTGGGAAAAGAGTCAATCAACTTGCACATGTTATATACTTCTCCAGCTTTGGATAAGGCTGCACACTAATGCCTAAATTCAATTCTCAATGTGATTAATGGCCTAATGAAGAGTGCATTAGTACCATATGTCATTGGCATAGTTTGTTTTGGTTGTTAGTTTGCCATTTGAAATACTCAAGTTGTTATTTGAGTAAAAGTCGGAATAGTTAAATTTTGCGAACCAAACATAAATAAAATCATACTAGTTAATAAGCAATTTTTATATCCCATGTTGATAGAAATCTAACAATATGCAGGGTTCAAAATTTGAATCTAAAATTCTCCGCTTATTCATTTTAAGATATGAAATTCTGACCAATAAACTACTTAAAAAAACAATGTTTCTAATTTGTCCTTTTGAAATGTGCAAGTTCTCTAAAGTTAGAATATAAAGGATTTAATTTCTTATGCTGTTGAGCACCCAATTAAGGTAAGTCTTTGAACTTCACACGACATATCCATTTGAGACGTGACTTATTTCTTTTAGTTCACACTTTTCAGCTGGAACTACTTGTCATAGCAACAAGTTGGATACTAGGAAAGTATTGCCCATCTTGTTGTATGGTTATCCAGTTTTTGTTTCTACTCTAAAGAACTTTTGTTAGTGTGAAAGAACATATTCCTTTCCATGTAAAAATTAGATTTTTGAATAAGATTTTTTAACAAAATTATAGATCTTACATTTACATTGAAAATGTGCAATTATCATCAGCACAAGATTCACCAGATGAATCAATTCCATCTTATTGCTTTTTATCATTTAGATTTTATAATCAACTTATTTCAAGTAATTCACCATTCACATTGATAAATTATATTTTCTAACTCAAAGGTCCCATATTGGTGAAAATCATAACTCAAAGTGTTATTTTGACATAAAGAAAAGTTTTCTTCGATCTCTTGATTACCACAATTACAATATTACAAGTCTATACGTCTGCTTTTTCACTCTTATTTTCTTTCAACATTATTTTTATAGTTTTTTTTTATTATAATAATTATTTTAATGGAAAATATAGTATTTCTTTAACTTCATGATTCATATATCTCCAAATTCGACGTTCCAATAAGTGGATGTTTCGTCACCTCCATTGCAAGCCAAAGATCAGTGAGCCCACTAACCTACCGTACCATTTTCCGGACATGACATTCTGGTGCAATATTTTCGTTGAAAATTTAACCCTCTTTTTGTTAAATTTGAGCTTCCACAATGGTAGTTCTTAACAGAGACTTCTTAAATGAACCTCACATGTACACGTCACTTATTTATAATTTTTTAATAAAAATATATATTGAAGACTCAATGACTCTAATGACAATTCACTAACATGGACTCCCATGAAAAATACTTAAATGGGTTCCACTAACTTTACATCATTAAACAAAAAAAATTATGTGGGACCAATTCTTAAAATAATACTTCTTTTGCAAGATGCTCTTAGATATTTTCTTTATCTTAAAAAAAGAAAGATATTTTCCTGAAAGAAAAATACTGTCGAGGACATCTGAGATGCATTTCAAGGGAAAAAGTTACAATGTGAGATTTTTTTGTCAATAAGACTTTTTTTTTATACTAAACCAAGTGATGAAGTCTAAACTTAAAATTTAAATATAGCGTCTGTTAGCGGAAAAATTCAACTATATGTTCAACTCTACTTCATTTGATGTCCCAAACCAACTCAAGGAAATTTATCTAGAAGGGGTGTTGTTGGACGGAGCAAGTCCGAATTGTGTGTGGTGTCTGAAGACTCTTGAAGCAAAGGATAATTTGTTTTATCGATACAGCTTTCTCGGAAGGGTTTGGTACTTAAACTTTAAGTGGATTGAAACAGAGTGATTTTACCCGAAAATGTTATTTATCTATTTGACTACTTTGCAAACTCGTCCTCAAACAAAAAGCATTGGAAGGGGTTAACATTTATTTGGCAAGCCACAATGTGAAAGATTTGGGAAGCTAGAAATTACTTTGTTTTCTCTTTGAATTGTTGTGAGGTGGAAAAAATTGTGGAGGGTATAAAATCAACCTCTTGTAGGTGGTTCCTAGCTAGGAAAAAAGGGGACATTGAATGTATTACGAGTGATTTTCAAATCCGTTTTGTTTGTCTTAATTATTGAATAGGTTGTTTACGGGTCGAGTACCCCTTGTACTTTTTCCAGGATGTAGGTCAATACTCTTTATACCTTTCTCCTTATTAATAAAATTTTGACATTCCAAATAAAAATATACTAGCTTATTTTACAAGTCTATATCTAATATTAGTATATAAAATATGTAAAGTTAACAAAATCATCTTGAGACTCATAACTTTGGAAATATTTCAAAAACACACATGAAAGTTTCTTTACTTTCCTCAACTTGCTCCTTTTCTTTTGTTGATACACTCTCCTAAGTGTTTAAATATCCCACGCCTACTTTCCTTTCCCGCAACACTTCACCAACTACACAATCCTTTCCCATTTGCTTGCCACCCTTTCTATTTCACTTCATTCTATTCATATGAATCATATCTCATAAGTTATAGTTAATCCTTCCTTAATTTCCTCAACTACGCAAATACATATATGAGTAATAGTATTTTAAGAAGAACAACACCAACACCAACATCAGAACAAGCAAGTTATAAGAGCTTATCAAAGGTATATGATGATGGAGAGCCCAGATCTTTCCCCACCTCAAGTAGACACATCTCGACCGTCCCTTGGTTTCCCACTAGGTACTGCTCTCCTCTTGCTCATCATATTCAGCTTAAGTGGTATCTTCTCATGTTGCTACCACTGGGAAAAGTTCCGTTCACTTCATCAATCTCTCTCTGATCTTGAGGCTGCACAAGCACATACCCAATCCTCACCTTCCAAGTCCAAATCTCACTCCACGGTAAATAATTTCACTCTTTCTTCATCTATGCTTACTTTTTCATAATTTTAGTAACACATTCATAATTTGAAATTATAAAATTGGTTTACGATGCATATATAATTTTTGTCTCACCAAAGAGCTCTAGTTGTTTAAGTCTAAACTATTTTTTTAAAAAAAAATATAATAAACAAGAGAAAATTATAATAAATTCAAATGATTCTAATGACTATTTTACAACTGTATGATCATTTTTTGTCTTACACTGTCAATGTCAAACTTTTAACACTAAATTCGCGCTTTGTGACTATTGTTGTAACTAATTTGAATTTACAATTTTGTTTGTTGGTGGATAGGAAATGGAGGGGGAAAAGAAGGGGCAGAGTGTGATGGTGTTGATGCCAGGGGATGAGGTACCGAAGTTTATAGCCATGCCTTGCCCGTGTCAGCATTTGCGGCTAGAAGAGATTATTGTTAGCATAGAGAGGCCACCGTCCAAACCACCGTGACCCCACCGTAGCATGTTAATTATCGATCATAATTACATTAATTAACTTGCCATGTGTATAAAAGAATTAATGTGCATATGCATTTCGCTACCAATTGTTTGTATTGATACATGTCTCGTATCCCAATGTGTTTGTCAGAAACGTGGCAGTACGTTACCATAAGTAAAATTACGATGATTCAACGTGATTGTGCTAAACACATTTTTCCGACGAAAAAGATATATTATAAAAAGACCATGGAATTATGCCGGGCAAGGCAATTTCATTTAATTCGATGTTTGTTTTCTTAAACAACGTGTCTCTTTCTATTGTCTCATGTGTGGGCACTTGTACAATTCGAACTGTATTTGCAGTTTGCGGAGATGCAACTACCGCTAGTATTTGATTCCATTTTTTTTATGTATATAATTATTGATTTAAAGGAATCAAACTGTTTTCAATTGATTAAACTTTCCAATTTGGTTTTCTCTTGGCTTGCAAGTTGCAGCAGAAAGAAACAACCAAAGTTGTATTTTTTTTTCTTCCCAAAAAAGCCAAAAAATTAATTAAAATATATGACTAGACTAGCATAAGGAGTGCCATAGAAAAGTACAAATAAAAAGTTCATCTTACAATTTGTGAGACTTGCTTCAATTACAAGCACGAAACAATAAGATATATGTGGCTAACTAACAATTTCATTGTAATTAACTAAAATTTGAAAATATAAAATAAAGATAATTACAATATAAAAAAAAGGAAAATGTCATTCATATTAATGAACCATGATTTTTTACTATACTAATTAAAAAATAATATTTTATTAATAAAAAATTAAAAGTAAAAATATTTTTATGCATTTACCTACTGTGAGTAATAAATTGTAAAAAATAATGTTAATAGATAAAAGTAAGATAAACAAAATCGATCAAATATTATATAATTAATTAACTATTATACAATAGAGGCTATTTTTATCCATTTGGTTATATATTATCAATTTTTTTATTACAAAGAGAGTCTAAGCCTAGGAAAAGACTACACAACAATAATACGCGGATAAAAATTCTCATTACATCAATTATTACCAAATGACTGAATTAAATCTGACAAGCATCATAAAAACAATATCAAACCTCAACGAACAATAAAAATTAGCTAACACATCAGCATATAGATTAGCTAACACAATTATCTATTTCTTTGTTTCTTCTCAATATAGGTGGATTAGTTTTTTATTGTGCCCCCTCACAATTTAATAGTTTGACCATGAAAAAAAAAGTGTAGATTCTACAATAAAATAATCCTCTCATATTGAAAATAAAATAGACGAAAATAATATAATATCTGTAATTTATAAAATTGAAAATATTTATTTGATTTTTAGGAAACATTTTTCCTTTTGGTATTTATATTCTCCCTCTCATATTTTGTATTTTTTTCACAACATCCACCTCTTCCTTACAAGGTCATTCAACAAAGAAAGCATCTTCCTTACAAGGTACAATCAATTGCATGTATTATAGATAAATATTTAACCTTATTGGGGATAAATAAATAATCCATGTGTCACGCCCCCAATTAAAACTTTTTTTTTTTTTGGCAATTGAAATGATTCCTTCATAAAAAAGAAAAGAAATTGAAATGATTCAAATCAAATATATATAATATAATAGTGGTGCTAGTACATAATAATTGAGCCTTATGGTAAATAAAAGTACATAATAATTGAGCCTTGGTGTCGTTCACCCTTTGGGAGACTTATAACATAGTGGGGCATATATATACAATTCAGGCAAAACATATATCCCCATATTGTTAGAACTATCCTAAGATGGTGAGATGAAACGAGTACTCATTATATATTGGAAATCCTAGCAAAATATTAGGTACATTACATATCATAGAGCACAGCTATCATGCAATATTGCACAATATCTCAGCACCATATTCCTCCCTTTTCATTATTTTGTTTTCTAAGATATATTATCATGTTCCCTTCTTAATTCCTTTCATCATCATCGAATATTGTTTTCTTCTACAAAGTAAGAAAAAATCTTCAAAGACGGCGATTTGTTATAAATCATGCCTTTATAATAACATAAAATCCTAATTAAATTCTTAGGAAGAGATAGGGATTAGTGGTCTCAAGTTGCAATTACGCATCCATTTTAAAGATTAATTAGAAATCTAGAGTTCAAATCTTGAAATGATATAGATCCTAAAACTTTTAAAAAGGAGTTTTGTCATCTATACATGGTACTATTGAATTTTTATATTGTCTAACTTATTTTTATAAAATCGGTTTATAAGGTAAAATATATCTCTCTTTATAAACTTATTTCAAATTTTGTCTTTATTTTACATGGGACTTAAGTTATTTGGAATGACTTGAGGATAGTGATAGCCAGCTTTATACTAAAATAGGAAAGTGATTAAAGTACAATTTTGTTAATCTATTTGATCTTTTGAAGATATTGGATTGGTTTAAGGAGAAAGTGGGAGGCAGGGAAAGAATAGAATTAGGTTAGATGAGTGTCGTTGCAGTGTCATATGCGTGTTGTATATTAGTGTTATGGGTGGCCAAGCACATTAGATAAATTGCATGAATGGAATTATGACATCAGCTTTTTATATTTATAAACATGTCATTGATCAACAAAAAAAAAAGTCATTTAATTTGCTCATATTAATCATACTTTGAAAAACATTAATCTAATGTCTCCATCCACTTCCAACTACTCTAAACTTAAGAAAACAAATAACTAGGAAATTGGCATAGTAACCCCATTCCTTTTCTTGTCATTTTTGTGTTCATTTTTAAGAGTGATAAATTGTTACTTGTGAACTTCATTATTTTTGGATGTCTCTTCATTGTTTTGATGTTATTTTATGCAAACTCGTCTCTAAAAAGTATCGTTAGAAAATAATAAAATTCATACATAAGACAAATACATGTCATTAAATGAGGGTTCAATTGGTAAAGTATGTGGTGCAATCCATGTTGATACACACAATGTTTGTCTATTTTTGGCTAACAAGTCTTCTTAGAGAAATACATAAATGGATAAAAAAACTTCATAATAGAGTGGTGATATTAGCAAAAAGAAAATGGTTATAGTAGCATGGAAGAAAGTTTGTGTTGATTATGAGGAGAGAGGTTTTGCAATCTCAGGAACAATGGGATATTCTTTTAAGGAGCAGGGTTTTAAGGAATTCATCTTGTATCAATCATCACATCTTTTCTTCAATATGGAGTGGGGTAAAAGCTGAATACTTTGTTATTAAGGACAACACCAGTTGGATTATTGAGGATGGTAAACATATAGATTTTTTGCTAGATCTTTGGTGTGGAGAGTCACTCATTCAATCCCTGCAGAGGTAATCCAGTTAGTTCCAAATCCGAGATTACTTGTTTCTCAAGCAACCATTCCTACTCAATGTCAAGAAGATAGGTTGATTTGGAAACACATCACTTCACGTGAATTATCTTTGAAAGAAGCCTATGATTTCAAAAAACATCATTATCCAAAAGTTTGATGGGCCAAAACTCTTTGGTCTAAAGACTTTCTGGAGATTAATGTTAGGCAAACTTCCAACTGGTGAAAACCTTTCTGCTATCTATGTGCTCTCTATGCTTCAATCATGAACAATCACTTTTCCATCAATTTTTTGAATGCATTTATGCAGTAAACCTTTGGTGTTGGTTTGCATATATGCTATATGTAACTCTTCATTTCCAATCCTTACAAGATATGTGGTCCATTTGTAATAATCCTCAATGCAAAATTGTGATTACTTCAACTATGATCAACATCATCAACTCAGTTTGGTTTGCAAGAAATCAAATGAGATTTAGAAACAAGAAAATTCATTGAAAAAGTTCTCTTGCCACAGTGATATCTAATACAACTCTTTGTGGAAATCTTTCAAAAGCAAGTATTTCAGATTTTGTTATTTTAAAGAAATTTAATGTTACTCTTCATCCTCCCAAAGCTCCTCAGATCATTGAAGTTCTTTGGAAACCCCTCCAAAGCTAAACAACATGAATAGAGTAACCTCTGGCTTGAATGTGACTCTGCATTGGTCATAAATGCTATAAAGAACAAATCTTTGGTTCCTTGGAGGTGAAGAAATCATTGGGAGAATTGTATGCACACTGTATCATCAATGAACTTTCTGGCTACCCATGTGTTTAGGGAAGGAAACAGTTGTGCTGACCCTTTAGCTAACTTAATTAGGCTTATCCCTTAATCATCTTATGGTCTGTTTAAGTGCTCCCAATTGTATTAAAGCATCCTTAGCTAAAAATATATCAGGAATGTGTGAGTTTGTTTGTTAAATTCTAAGGAGGTTTTGACTTTATGTCCCCCTCCTTTGTTTTTGCTTTCTCTTCTTTAATATATTTTGGTAGCCTAGCTCTTTGCTAGCTACTTTTTGGTTAAAGAAAATACATGTCATTAAAGAATTATTAAAACTCCGTGTTTTTCTTAATATTTTTGACATAAAAACACTATAGAAAATGCTAATAAATGCCCTTGTGACATTGTTTAAGCATCCAAAACTAATAACTTTTACCTTGGAAATTGTGTAGTTATGATTTTTATATGTGTTTGACTTGTATTTTCAACATAAATTTTCTATTTATGGTTCCTTAAAAATGATCTTAGAGCATTTGTTGGAAGAAGAAAAAAAATGCTAACAAGTTGGAACTTAAATCAAATCTCTCCTAATTGATAGCAATGATCGCCATCAATGAAACTATGATCAAATAACACAAATGTTAGAACTAGACAACTTTTTTTGTGACAAAATACATCTTTCATTGGCATGAACATGATGTATGAAACATTGAGGTCAACATGTATTCTTTTAAACGTATATGATCATTGTATCAATCATTTTTTAATTGTATTAATTAATAAAACTTTCAGTCTCAACCTCCTTGATTGAGGCCTTTTTTGTTTATTAAGACTAATGTCAATTTTTTTTATCGGAGATTTTATTGAGGTCCTTATCATTGTCAATTTTGCCTCATAATAATATGCTACATATACTTTCATTAAATTTGAGAAGTAAAATGTTATACGCTTATCTTATAATCATTTCCTTTCTCTTAAAGATCCAGGTTTTATGAGAAATACAAACAGAGATTTTTTGCTTTGCTATGTCCTTATATTATATGCTTGATGCCTTTATTTCATTTTCCTGATTGTTTAGAATTTCAAATCTATCTATTATTTGTTGGAACCTTACTGAAGACATTACATTCACATTAAATCTATCTACCTATGTTAACTCATAGCAATAACAATGAAATTGAAGTGCCTCAATCAAGTAGTAGATTAAAGTTTTTTTTGTGAAGATATCAGCGGATAAGGAAACTCTATCACATTTTATCAATTAATGGAAATTCTTTGAGGTATATTCGGTTAAATCTCATTTTCTCCTCTCAATTCAATAACAGTTTGAAAATCCGTTGATAAGTTTTGATGAAATGTCAACAGTTTTTATAACTTATTTTATAAGGATATTGTGACGATGTACGTATGCGGGTGTAATTCGATACAAAAATGTGGATACATAAATTTTTTTACATTTAGGATACAATACGCCACACTTATAATGTGTTATTCTAGCATAATGGCTACTTGAAAAGAAAAAAAAACCAAGGGGATGATCTCCTTAATATATTGACCTCATTAGAATCGAAAGGAAGAACTAGAAGTCCAATTTCGACTATTATGTGAAAAGAATGGAAATCCATAAAACAAGAAAGAGATAGAAATAAACGACTGCACATAATTCAAATCCTTAAATATTTAACACCATAATTAAACTTAAATTTTATGATAGATATTTTTTATTTTCTTTTTGTAAGTAAGACTCGTGATAAAGTTGGGGTGAGGACACGACTAGATATAAGCATATATAAGTCGTCTTTTATTCCTAGATGCCATAAGCAACACATGAAAAGAGTTCAACTCTAACTATCCATGTCATTTCTGGGCTAAGAACCTCAAATGGTGGCATATGCATCACCTCCATCACTCTTAAGGGGCATGAGTCTATGATCCGGAAGTTTGTAAATTATTGAAAGCATAAACCGTAAGTTATCTGATTAATACTGATTAAAGTGAAAAGTGATTAAAAGCAATGCTAGATTCAATGGTGTAAGATTCAGTAACAAAAGATGGCTTTGTAATAAGATTTAGTATTAATAAATTGATGAATCACTCTTATTAATTTATTGATGTGTCGGATGAACTTAGTTATCCTTTAGAGGCAATCAAAATGAGGAGCGCAAGTAATACCCCCATTTGTCAATTCAGCCGCTTTCCCTCATTCCACTCGTCCAGCCTTTTCGCAAACTTGTACAATCGATGCCACAAAGATAGTCAACTCAATTATCGAAGAAATAAGGAAATAGGCGACGATTTGGCACCAGATATCCGGAGGTGTGGAAAGAGCAGCGGTGAGAAGTGAAAAAACCATCAAAAAACAACAATTGTTCGTGAAGGTTTCCACAGAAAGACCCCTTGGTTATGGCAAACAGATCACAATTACAGTCATGGCCAAAAACTCATTCCCATGATTTCTTTCGAAAAATGCCATGAGTCATAAGCACATATCTTTGCTACACCGTGCATGAGCTGCCAAAATTTCTGCCAAATGAAAAAAAATCCCTCCTTAAATCAAATTATTTGCTTATCTCCTTCCCGAACTTTGAGTAAATGCTAATGCATTCGCTTATCTCCTTCGTCAAAATGCCCATATTTATCGACCATCTAAAAATCTATAAATAGAGAAAACAACTGTAAAATCAAGTACATATTCTCATTTCGAAAAAAACATGAAAACACATCGAGGTCTCAATAGCTTGGAAATTGAAGTATCTTTGCACGAACACCACTTTGCACTAGTGAAGAACCACTGTCAACCACCACATCAATTTCATAGCACTCGTTCCAACCGTCTCTTATGATCACTATCAATATTTTAAATAATTGAATTTTTAAACGAAATTATGAAGAAAAAAACACGTAAATAACTGAGTTATTTAAGACATGTATTTTGTTTACAAATAATTCAATGTGTTTTTTGAAGAAAAAATAATTCTAAAAATATTCAAATTCAAAATTGGATAAATATAAAATATTTAAAAAATGATTAAGGATAAAATTAGATTTTGACTATACTTGTAGTTGTAAGGGTAAGGTGTACTAAGTAAGTGAGGGGGTAGAAAGTAAAACTTGATAGTTTGTGTTCATTCCCATTCCTACAATCACAAGTTTGAATTCAGAGTAGCAACACATAGTCCGTTCTTCCATCTTCCCAAACCCTACAATTTCAACCTCATTTCGGTACGAACCCTTTCATTTTACCTCTTGTATGCTTTTGTCTTCGTTGATTATTTCTCGAAATCAAGTTTCACGAAACCCATTTCTTGCATTGCATTGCATTGCATGTTGTTATTTTCTAATTGTGAATTCCTCAAAAACAACAAAGCTATTTTCTTTGCTTCAGCACCCACCAAGTGTTTGTGAAAATGGGAAACAGAAAACCCACCGTCGTGTACCCACCTGGCACCCCACGAAGATCATCCAGACTCCTCCTCCTCCATCAAAACAACAACCCCACCACCCCAAAACCCAAATCTTCTACCCAATCAAGATCCAAAACCGTTAGGGTCAAGTTGAATGATGAAGTTCCGTCGCTTAGACGATCTCCTAGATTCTTGAAGAAAAATGATGTTAAAGTGAGTGAATTTGGTTCCTTTGATTCGACGAGAAAAACGGGTCCTGAAGGAAAAGGGAAGAAAAGTAGTGGGGTTATTGATAAGGGAGTTGTGGGTGAAGGTGGTAGAAAAAGGAGAAGAAAGCGTGGTGGCTATGGAATTGATGAAGGGGGGAAGAAGGAAGAGATTGAAGGTGGCGAAATAGTGGAAGAGTTGATGAAGGAAGAAGTTGAAGGTGGTGTGAAAAGGAAGAGAAAACGCGTTGTTGGTGGTGTAGTTGCGGAAGGGTGGAGTAAGGAACAAGAGTTGGCTTTGAGAACAGCTTATTTTACTGCAAAACCTAGTCCTCATTTCTGGAAGAATGTTTCGAAACTGGTATGGCCTATTTTCCTCTGTATGTAAGATTGCACTTTTAGAAGAAGAATTGATTTCAAGTAAAAGCTAAGTTAATTAATCATGTATGAATATTTGATTGAATTATGTGTCTAAACGAGGAAGAACTAAAAAAATTATATGAGAAACTTTTAAAAAGATTAATGGGTTGGATAGAGATGTGATATGTGACATAATATTATGGCTTCATTTGATCCATGTAGTAGACAATATTTAGTGTGATAAGGTTTGGTTGTTGTTGTTGACGTGTTCAATGACTTCAGTAAGCTAAATTTGTTTGGTATACTAATATGATGAAATTCGTCAAGTATCAGCAAGGTTCAACACTATTAGTAAATAGCTGGGTAATGTGTCCTAGGTTTAAACTAGTTAGTAGTGTGTATGTCTAGAAAGGTCTTCTCAGGAGAGTCAAAACACAGGTGATGCCTTAATCTCAGCGCAGATTAGTCTACGATTGTGAGATTTGAAATTTCTGGGTGATTAACCATTTGCTCAAAATTAATCACTCAAAGATGACGACTCTGGTTTATCATGGCCTTATCTTATGCCTTTGTTTTGTTGTTGTTTTTCAATGTTAAAAAACAAAGACATTTGCCTGAAATGTCATGTGAAAACAGTGCAGCCGCTGCGATGCTGCACGCAATGATAAAGAAGGCATTACAGCAGGGCTTGCAGCAGTAGAGTTGCACACAGTGCTGCCGCTGCGATGCTGCACACAATGATAAAGAAGGCATTGCAGCATGGCTTGCAGCGGTAGAGTCGCACACAGTGCGGTTGCTATAGAACTGTTGAATCTAATTATAGTGTTTAATCCAATGGTTTTATAGAAGGCATTGCATCAGGGCTTACAGAGGTAGACACATACATTGCGGTCACTGTAGAACTGTTGAATCCATGAAAAAATATTTGTAGTTGTAGAAGAATTGATCTCAAGTAAAAATGAAGTTGATTATTCATGTATGACTGTTTTATAGAATTACTTGTCCAAATTAATGAGGAAGACCTAGAAAAACTATATGAGATAATATTAAGAAAAACCTAGTGATTAATGAGTTTGATAGAGATTTAATATATAACAGATCGTTTATGGCTTTGTTTAATTCTTGTAGTTGACCCTACTTAGTGGGATAAAACTTGGTTCTCGCTGTTGATGTGTCTAAATGACCTCAGTAAGCTAAATTTGTTCGGCATACTATGAAACCCGTCAAGGGCAGCAAAGTTCAACACAATTGGTAAATAGCTGGATCGTGTGTCCTAGGTTCAAACTAGTTAGTGTGTATAGAAAGTCCGTGTCCGGAGAGTCAGAGCGGATTAGTCTCCAATTGTGAGATTTGAAACTTCTGGGTGATTCACCATTTGCCCGAAAGATTCACTCAAAGACGATAAGTTTGGTTTATCACTACCTTATCTTATGCCTTTGTTTTGTTGTTCTTTAAATGTTAAAAAAACAAATATATTGCTTGAAATGTCACTTGAAAACAGTGCAGCCGCTGCGATGTGGCACACAATGATAGAGAAGGCATTGTAGTGGGCTTACAGCGGTAGAGCTGCAGACAGTGCGGTCTCTATAGAACTGTTGGATCTAGTTATAGTGTTTAATCCAATAGTTTTATAGAGGCTGCACAATGTCCAGTATGGTAACTGTTGGATCTCGACGTTTTTGATGTTAACCGTTTCCAACATGGTGTTGTTATTGAAAAGTTTTCTGTTTTTATTTCCTAAAGGCAACTGTTAAATATAAAATATGAAATCTTTCATGTTTATCGACTATCGGTTTTGGAATAGCTTATTTATGATATGATACTAGAGTTTCCATGACCAAGTGATCTATCTAGGTGAGCATTTGAATTATTCAGGGGTCAAGCTTGCAATTGCATGAGGGGACGTATTAGATATTAAACCACTGTTGTCTGCTGTCAGCTGGGTTTTCTGCTGGTTGTTTAGCGCCCTACCTTGCTTGGTGCGGCCTGCAGGTTGCTGTTTTGGGCTGTTGCCATTCCTGGTGGTTGCAGGCACTTGTGGCTGGTGGCTGTCTGACAGCTTGCAGCAGCTGTTTGCAGCTGTGGGTTGACAGCTGTAGGTTTTATTTTAGGAAGCTTGGTTTTGGCTAGTTGTGAGGCAGGGGTATTCCTTTGTTTTTTCCTGGTGTATTGTTTTATTGCTAGGACGTTATGCTTCAGTTTGGCATGTGTATACCTAGGCCTCATGATTATAGAGGTTCCTTTGTGGTGCTTTTGTTTCCTTTGTTCCTTTCCGCGAGTTTTTGGTGTTTCTTTCACCCTCTCGACGAAGAATAAATTTTCCGTTTCAAAAAAAAAAAAAAACCATTCAGACATCTTTATGAAATCACGGAATCACTTTTACTTATCGGATAACTGGTTAATGATTGTTATTTGTAACCATCACAAAGAAAAATGTAATAAAATTATAATTTCTTGATGGTTAATTGATTGCCATATAAGTGCATACGTGCTTATTTGCTTTGGTCATTGAAATTGTTGTACAAAATCTGTTGCAGGTACCTGGGAAGTCTAAACAAGATTGCTTCGATAGAGTTCACCACGACTTCCATACACCACCTCAATGTCAGCCTCGATCAAGGGCAAAGGCAATTAACTCATCACCCCTTCATCAATTCTCAATATCTGCAAGTAAACTGCTCATACCTACTGGAAAGAAGGTTGGCAAATCAAATATTCTCAAACCAAAGAGCATTGTTACTCAGAAGTCTATTGAGAATCTGTTACAGTGCCATCTTAAAGTTGATCAAAATCATAAAGGGGACATATTTTCTGTTCTTGAACCCAACATTGATTTTTCTACTAATGCTATTCTGCCTAGTCAAGAACTTTGTACTCCCAAGCAACAAAAGGAAAATCAAGGGTTCCTACAATCATCTTCAATTCATAAGAAGTCTCTTTCTAGATTTAGTGGCTCATCAGGTGTTAAAGATCTTGCTAGTCCACCTGTGCTAAAGCAAGTAAAGAACAAGGTGCAGCATGAAAAATATGTGAATCAATTAAGATTTAGGGACCTTATGAGAAGAGCAGCATCTACACGGGCAAAAAAATCTGTACCTGGAGAAGGAAAAGGCATTGAGAAAACAGATGTTGTTAAAGCTGCAAAAGTTGCATTGGTTTCTGAAGCTAGAGATGCTATCAATAAATTTCAGCAATCCCAAATCAATTTCATTGGCGACACTTGTAGTTCTGACGAGGACAATGGAGTTGAAGATGAAAGTCCATAGGCTCTTCTCGAGCTAATTGACTGAAACTTGTTGAATAATTGCGTGTATAGTTTCTTTTAAAGTTTTAGACATTGTAGCTTAGTCAAAATCTAGTTCTTCTGAAATCCCAAGTTTTGTAGATGTAGCATTTACTTGTAATATAGTTAATAAAAAGAAGCAATCTGCTTTTCTGTTGTTCCAAAGAATTTTTAGACGTAACTAGCATGGGCTACGCACGGGTGAAATTTTAATCGTAGATCAAATTTATATGTTTTTCTTAAACATAAATTACCCTATTAATTACTCTTTTTTTAAAAAACTATTTTTTCTTTATCATAATAAATTATTTTTTTTAAAACTTCATTCAAAAATTAAGGTCTATGGCATTTTTATAGTGGTAGTTTGGAAAGTGACATTGTTACATTAAGGTCCGGTATTTGTTCATTCCTTTTACCCAAATTCTCTCGTGTTTTTTCATGGCCTCCATACTTTCTATCTAATTTTTTTTTCGTGGCCAACTAAATTGGCGATATTGATCGATTTCATATAATGGATAATTTTCGTGGCCTCTTGACAAAATTGATATCTTCTATCTAAAGAGTAATTTTTGTGGCCTCCCTTATAAGTATTCTTCAGCTAGAATGGCATTACCGGCTAGTAGTAATCTTAATTGTTCTATGAAGTTTAAAAAAAATTGAACAATTAATATGATAAAGAAAAAACATCATTTTTAAGAAAAGAGTAGTTAATAGGATAGTTTATGTCGAAGAAAGTAGTGTATTAATTGCACCTAAACATGTATAACATTGCATAGGTTAGAAAAACCCTTAAATAGAATATTATTTATTTAAAAGAAACAATGAACCCTCGAATATTTCTAATTAAATATTTATTTAGGAGACACGATAAACCCTCAAATATTTCTAATTAAATTATGAACCATGCCTTGAGAAATACAAAACAACCCGCAAAAAATAAATTTATAATTGTCAATGCACCATGCTCATGAAAATGATAAGTAGCAAAATATATAAACTTTTCACTGATGTTGTGGTGGCAAAAATATTCATTTTAGTACATTGAATATTAACAAATGACTAAAAATATTCGGTTATCATATCATTCTAACATATTTCAGTGTTAAAGTATATATTTTAAAATAAACTTCTAATAAGATAATGTTATATACTCCCTCCATTTTAAAATGAGTGTTGTTTTAGCCAATTGCATACAGATTAAGGAATGAAATAAAGTAGTCAAATATCATAGCAAGTTTACCAAATTATCCTAATTAATTATTGGTTTGTTTTTCATTAAAGAAAAGAATAATACTTGGGAAGTAGTGTAACATAATATTAATTGAAGGGTACAATTGAAAAGTTAAAGTTATTATTGCATTGGAGTAGTATAATATATGCATTGAATACTCTAAAGATATATTTTCAATATGTGGTCTCTATACTTCATCACTTAATTTTATAATAACTCAAAACATTGGCATTTAAGTAAATGTCCAACATGTGTCAGCTCGGTGGTAAAAATTTACTTTATAGTCTCAAGAGATGGTGTTCAAATTTCACATTAAACAACTTTTAATTGTTTATTGGTATCATCGTTATTAGAAATAATGATATTTAAATCAATATCTAGATAAATGTTTTCACACATGTTGCATTCAGTTATATACATCGTGATTCTTTTTTGGATTAAAAAAAAATCAATTATAAATATAAAATTATTGCATTTTTTTGTTGAAACACAGTTAACAATTATTTATAAATAATAATTGTATGCAAACAATTGATACATAAAAAAATATTTTATAAATGTAAGTAATAAAAACTAGGCTAAATTGCATTTTTGGTCCCCTAACTATTTATGCAGTATCGCTTTGGTCCCTTAACTAAAATTTGATTTATTTTGGTCCATTAACTTCTCTCTGTTACACATTTTGGTTCTTTCCGTTAGTTTTAATTCAAAAACGTTAGGTTTTCTTCATTTTCTTCTGGAATTTTTCTGTGATTCTTGTTGTTGAAGGTTGATGGAGATGATATGAAGATGAAAAAGAGGAGAAGAAGATGAAGAAAACCTAACGTTTTTGAATTAAAACTAATGAAAAGGACCAAAATGTGTAACAGAGAGAAGTTAAGGGACCAAAATAAATCGAATTTTAATTAAGGGACCAAAGCGATACTACCTAAATAGTTAAGGGACCAAAATTGCAATTTAGCCTAAAAAGTTTATCTGCATAATATTTTGATTAAAATTAAATCATATAATCTTGAAAAATAGATGATTGTTTTATTCCGTGTACACAAAATAGATAAATTGTTATAATTTTTTTAATTACTCTAAACAAAGATAAATTTTTGTGTCAACATAATCTATAATTACTTAGATATTTTGTGCTTTGATTTCTACACAACTAAAGTACTTTTTTTTTTTGTGTTTGTGTAAGATGCAATGTTTTTGTGACAAACACACACAAATGTGTGTTTTGTATGTGCATTTAACTTTTTATATGCATAAGCAGATTAACGTTTTATATATATAAAAAAAATTTACATTTAGTTTGAGAGATTAATCATATCCTTTTAAGCAACACAAACATTCTAGGAATGAATCATAATAAATTTTCAAAAAAATATATTAAGAATCAAATCGACAGCTCTAACTTTATTAAAATATGAATAATGCTAAAAATGCTATATCTATTACATACTTTTCAACATCTCTTTTATATTTTAAAACTCATGAGTCCTAATGTGATATTTACATGACCCTATCTAGAACAACTCCACCAAATTTATATGAGACTCACATGATTTGATAGAATTTATGTGAGTTTTAACTGATTAAAACAATGTTGAAACTTGAAACATATATTTAAGAGAGTTTGTGAAGCACTGCTCGTAAAATATATTTTAATACTCTAAATATGGTTCCCTCATCACATATTTTTAAATATTCCATAATTAATTGTTTTAGTTTTAACTTCCTTATTTTTTTTACTCTCATTCGGTTTTGCGAATAAAAATTTATTTCGTAAAAGTATAACTAAAAAGCGCACATGAATGAATTGAACTTTAAATTACATTATTTTCATAAAGTTGAGGTTGATTTTTACACAATAAAAAGTTACTTTTAAAAAAATTGATCTTGCCTTTTATAAAACATTTTTTTTCTTCTTAAAATTGATTCTACAAAACACAATTTCTTTTACGGAAGAATTTTTTTGTTATGCAAATCTCAAATTTGATATTTTTAAAAAATATATTTAAATAAAACTAAAATTTAAGCTTTACAACTTGTTTAAATTTTGAATTTAAAATTTCACATATTATTGTTTCTAAATTGAGTTATGTAAAACACATCATCATGTTTTTGAAAGCAACTTGTAACTATCAACTCAATTTTGATTTTTAGAGAACTTGTAAGTTTTTTACCTTAATTTTATTAAGTTTTAGGGATTATCAGAATCTAAGTGTGGCTGGTGTATAGAATATTTGAACATTATAAATTTTGGCGTACTTAGATTGATTCATAATTATCAAATAAATTAAACTTATAAGTATATCAAGTTCTATTTATCAAAATGAGCGATTGGAAGAAGAAAATATGTGTGAAACTAAACTTTGAATTTCAAACATGTAACTTTTTATCCTATAAAGCTCACAAATAGATTTTGTTGATAAAAAATGTCTCAATCAATTAAAATTTGAGTTTTACAAAAAAAAAAAAAATTCCATAAAATTCAAATTTCATTTTCAATAAATATTGTATACAAAATTTGATTATGTAGAACACAATATAATGACCGTTTTATAATTATACAATGTAAGATTTGAACTACGACACTTAAAATTAGAAAGTCAGTCTTACTATTGAGTTGACACTTCATGAACGAAGAACGATGGGTTAAAGTTTAATTCATAATTATAAAAATGTAGCCTAGGTATTTGTGTCTATTTGTCAAATTAATGGGTTGAAATGATCATGTGCAAAACTCAACTTCAAATTTTAGGCAAGCAACTTTTTATGGCGTAAAACTGAAATTAAGTTTTTGAATTTTTGCTCATTATCAAAGAAGCATCATGAGATGCATTAAATACATATTTGTCGCAAATAATAAGAAGAGTTGTGTTATTTAAACAACCATTTCAATGACACTTATGAGACAACCATAATTTACAAAGAAAATGAGGTATTGACACAAAAACAAAACAATCTCATTTGTAATATGTTTAGCTAAACAGAGCCTTAGGGGCCTAACAAATCTATGATGATTTGGCATGTAGCTGGGCATGTATAAATACCAGTCCCTGTGATTGTTGTAACTAATTATCAATTCATTAAAGATGATTCAACAAATGAAGATCACCCAGACTCGTCCCACAACCCGAAAACAACTAACAATTCTTTAACCCGATCAAGATACAAAATTGGTAGGGTAAAAATCACCTAATTTGGGCGATGAAGTTCCGTCTCTTAGACGGAGATCTAGTTCGATTCTTGGTACATTTATATTTTCTATTGTATTAATGACTTTTTATTTATGACATTTTATTCAAAAAAAGGTTTAAGAGGGACTTGTACCGCGGTTCTCAATGATAGATTAAAGAAAATAAACCACTATAGCAATCCATAATTTTGTTAATTTCTCAAAACTGTTTCATATATATTCTCAAAATATTTGACACCCTCATCAAAAAATTTCAAGATCCGCCTTTACCTACGGACATAATGTAGGTAATTTCAAGAAGACCATTTTAAAAATATTATGGACCTCTACCTACGGTTGTAGTTGTCATTAAAACTTATCATTGTTTTATTTTATTTGTTATATTTTCTATTCTACTATAAATTCTAAAAATGAATAATTTATAAAATTACCACTAAAATTAGTTTAATCAAGATAATAAAATATTATAATCAATATCATTGGAATTTAAAATTGATTACTATAATCAATTTTTAGAATAAATTCTTGAAGTGAGTTAATTAGAATAATTCTCCCTAACAATGAACTGTTATACCATTCACCCAAACCAATACTCACAGAAATTAAAATTTATATAAACTCCATTGTTCATTTAATTTATGGTAACAAAATTTGAATCACTACTTAAAATAGCTTATTAGACAAAAAGACATAATATCAAGTTACTTGATGATATGTTACACCGAGCGGGAGATATTCAAGTCACTTGATGATGTTGATTTTATTCGAACATTCATCGCAAAGAGGTCTCAGATAGGGTCTTCACCTCCTAATTTTATTTATTACACTATTGACAAGTTGTGTTTCATCTCTCTTATTTCAAATTGTACTTTTACTGACAAAATGACGAGCCGCTCAATAATATTCCCGGCTCCGCCAATGGACGATCTCCTAGATTCTCATTTTTTTTTTATAAATATTTTTGACATAAATCAATTTCATGGACGACACTTGTAGTTCTGACGAGGACAATGGCGATAACATTGGAGTTGAAGATGAAAGTCCATAGGCTCTTCTCGAGTTAGTTGACCGAAACTTGTTGGATAATTGCATGTATAGTTTCTTTTAAAGTTTTAGACATTGTAGCTTAGTCAAAATCTAGTTTTTCAGCAATCCAAAGTTTTGTAGATGTAGCATTTACTTGTAGTAGTTAATAGAAGGAATAACAGTTTTAACCTCGTAACTTTTCCAAAATTGTGATTTTGGTCCCTTAAGAAAAAAACTATAAAACCGCCCCTTAAGTTTTGCATCTGTGACAGTTTTGCCTCCCAAGACCAATTTTGACTCGGTCTACGCTGACGTGGCACCCTAAGTGAAGTGTCACGTGTTATTTTTAAAATTTTTTTTTACCAAAAATTGGCTTTGGGGGGCCAAAACTGCTACAGTTGCAAAACTTAGGGGACGATTTTGTAGTTTTTTTTCTTAGGGAGCCAAAATCGCAACTTTGAAAAGGTTAAGAGAGTTAAAACTGCTATTAAACCTTAATAAAAAGAAGCATTCAGCTTTTTTGTTGTTCCAAAATTCCATTGTAATATGGCAATGAGAATTTTTAGACGTAATGCATCTAGATTAGGCTATAGAGCAATGATAAGTGTCTTGTATCCATCTGGTACTTAGCTTGAAATACAAATCACAATCGGCAATATTTGCTCACTGCCGGTTTTGGAACCTATTTTGGAGGTTCATCGAAATAGAATGCAACGAAAACCAAGTTTGAGTTTGTTGATAAGTCTTTTGGAGTTTATTAGTTTTATATATTGTAGATCAAATATTAGCATATTTGATCAATGAGAATTTTTGAATTTTTGTGTTGTATTATATACTTAGGTCATTATCTAATTTCCTTTAATAGAACAGACTGTTGAATTTCACTAAACAACTTCAGTGATAGTTGCAAGCATTCAATCCCAGATGATCAGACTTGAATTGAATGATTGAAGAATACAAAATGGTATTTTCCAAGATGAGGGTGTCATCCTCCTTCATGATTAGCAACTTTCATATGTTGATGGCCAAGACATTTTAGTATCAAGTTACTTGTTGAAAATACATTGTTAGATGTCTCAAAACAGACAGTCTCAAATCCCTCATTGAATTAAAAGTTAACCAAAACGTTCATATTACTTTCAAACTATGTATATTTTATTTGGCAATTGGCCTAGTGACCACACATTGAAATTAATATACACACCGGTAGGGGAAAATGTTGTGACTTAGATTCAAACCTGTAATTCTACTTAAAACATCATCACAGCTAAACCATTCGGCCGTAACGTTGAGGATAGTTTTTCTATTTTCTAAGACGAGGGCATAATATTACTTTCAAACTATTTGATATTTAATGTCTTCATCAAATAACTTCGATATTTATAACAAATTAACAAATGAAATAACTCTATTGGGGCTTACTCTGAATATAGATCAGGTCAATAATTCAATTTATAGTAAGGGTACATTGGATAGTTGGATTAATGGCTCTCAATTTGCCCAATTCTAGAGGTTAGTCCGGTTGGGTTCCGACAACCATCATACATGGCATGGGTGTTGGGTAATGACATAACAACGTGATTGGCTGAATGAATATAACAAAGCATACGTATGCCCTTTTCTTACCATACATCATGATAATTGTTCTTTAGGTTAAGTGTTGCTCAGAAACCCCTCCGTTTCTACTGGAAACTAAGTTTTCGCGTATTTACAAAAAGGGAGTGGGATCCTCTCCATTTAGTGTCTTCGTCATTTCTTCTATTCAAAAAGATAAAGACACAATGAAGTTTGAAAAAATATATAAATAATTAATAGTGGTGGATCCACTTTCCAGTAAGATCCTATATACTTGTTTGTGTCTATCTCTCACTAAATGATATTATCCATTTGTTTCAAGTAAACAGAGAGGATTTTTTTTTTTTTTGACATATTATTTTGTCACTTAGAATACATCATCGCTATGGTTGCTTAATAGACACCTCCATTTTACTTCCGATCGGATCATAACTTCGGATCGTTTTTTCTTTCCAACAAATGAACAATTTTGAGGTGTCTATTGAATGACCATCTATCATCACCCGATATTTCAAGAACCGGACATTTGCCATAACTTGTGGGTCGGCCCACAAGCTTGACTGACCTCAGCTTCTAGCCCATTTCACAATGGTAAGTCATTAGCTTGGTATTTTTTGCTACTGTTCCCTGCATGATTCCCTGCCTGCTTGTCCTTTATTATCAAGTATCAATCCCCCACAGGATAAGTAATACTCTGATTTGATTTTCCCTAAAAAAAAAATACTCTGATTTGATTCAAGGGTTAATTTTTATAGAATCCCCCACATGATAATAATACTTTGATTCAAGGGTTAAAGAGTTTGTGTTAAAAATTAATCATTTAAGATAATTAGAATTCAAATTCCGGCTGAAACAGTTATGAATCAGATTTTTTTTTTGTCAAGTAGTTTAGTGGCTAGAGCTCACACAATTAAATTGTGGAGAAGTGGAGTATCCGGGGTTCAAACCCCGACCTCAGCATATAATATGCAATATCTCTACCAACTGAGTTAAACTCATGATGATAGTTATGAATCAGATTTACTTACCTCTACGCGAAATATTTATTACATTTTTTTTATATAACTTATTATTGAAAGTAATGTATAGAAAAATGAAATGAAATAATAATGATTATGAGAGAATTGTTACATCAAAAAATACATTAAGAGCTATATAGTCAATTAGACCAACTAAATCTTAACTAATCTAACTAATATGTAACTAACCTTTACATCTTTAATAACATCGGAATATAATAAAAACTAATTCTTCAAGAAATTAAAAGGTTGTGAAAATTAAAACCACAATTAATCTCTTGCCATCTAATAAATCAATTATGCCAAAAGTTCAAGTTATTAAATAAAAGGACAGGAATTGTTTTATACTTTTATAATACCTAAAGTTATAAAAACTTTTTTTTGACAGGTCATATAAACATATTCCTTATATTCTTCTATCTTATAAACTATCTTTGATTAGTGGGGACCTGTATCTATTTCATGTCTTTTACCATGTCCATATTGTACGTGCATATCTTGAATTTCCCGTGTAATACATGCAGTCATTGATGTGAGCAAAAACCTTGATATATTAACATTTGTTAACAGCATATCTTGAAGTATGTACTAAAACGGTTTGATTTTCAGTTTTTTAATTTCGACCTCGGACATTATTTTTAGTCATCTAGAATATGTCAGGTTTATTCCGTAAAAATCAATCATATTCTAGAATACACATTCATGTCAAAATTAATTATATGCTTTTAGAATCACTTTTGCCACTACCAAAATTGAATTCAACTACACAATTAATACTCAAAATGCTACCAGCGTGTCTTTGATTTCATGTTTATTACAACCACTCTTAAGTAACAAATTGTTGCTTCTGTGTAGTTTATGCTATAAGATGCAGACATACCCTAGGATTATTAATGAGTGTGTTATACATACCATAAAATTACGTGAGTCAACTCATGTAAATGTGCTCTACATGGTTGGTTGGTAATTGGTGTTCACATTGCGAAGTTACCAGTTGTAGCTTTTGCCTCAACGTGAGTTTTAGTCGCAGAATCTTATATTTCGGTGATCAAAGAAATCACGACAACAAACCACGTTAAGTGTGTGAAGCTACAATTCCAACTTCACCGTTCAAAGAACATTAAACATGCGGCCGCATTGACCCACTGAATTATCAAACATAGGCTAAATCTTTAGAATCACTTTTGGATTTTCCTAAAAGTGATTCCAAACATGCAACTAACATTCTATATGATATTTCAAAGGGACTACCTCATCTTGCAATTATTGAAAAACCATAGAGGAACAAGGAGAGTTACATTTTATCATTGTTTGACTCTTAGCTATGCAATTTTTTTTACCAACCTTTTAAAATAGTGTGCATTCACTCTTTGTAGCCACTGCAACTTGATACAAAGTACACATAATCATATGTTTAATGTCCCAAAAAAGAAATTATAAAGCATATGCATATTCAGGAATCTATTAAAATCACTTGGAATCCACTTGGATTTTTGGCAACAACTTTCCATTATCAATGTACTACTAAAAAGGTGGAATTTTATCACAATGGGAAAGTGAAGCTAGCTCTAAAATACCCTAGTGTATGTTAAATACAGGGTAAAGCACTAAAAGTGATTGCATAAACCAAAGCTAACTTATTTGGAATCTCATTACAACTTTTTGACATGCTAATTCCTTGAATTATTGATATTGAAGAGGAAAACTTCGCCTCTTTTTCATCATCTGCAATTTGTTATGTCAGCTTTCCATCATTTTCCTAGAGACATCTCCCACCATAACCTGCATTCCTGAATAGTGATTGCTTTATCTCTTCAGGGTTCATACAATTTCTCTGACCAGCTACCTAAACACATGGGAATAATATGTTAAAAGAAGTAAGAACATGTTTTATTTTAACCGTGCAAACAATTATTGAGGCAAATAGTCTATTTTTGGTTCTGCAGTCACAAAAATTGATCTTGAATTAATTGATTCTAGAAAATTGTTTCCGACTAAAATTGAATTGAATGTAATAAATTCGACGCAAAAAATCAATTGTAGAGAAAAAAACACTAAATTCTAACTTCAAATTAGAAGTGATTCCGAAGACAAAATCAATTCTACTCGCAAACATCCAAACTTTTCATAATCAATTATACCCCTTAAAGCTCAAAAGCTTAGTTTTTAGTAAAATGACGGTGAGACAATGTAATTCTGCCAAATTCGCTATCAATCCGAACATGCAGTAATACAATTTACTAACCTCTGAGCAAGATGCTTGCAATGAAAAATCATTGAAACTGCTTATAACACACTGGTGAATCTCAAGACCTAATGCTTCTAATGTGTTCACTGTTGACAGTAACAATCCTGGCTTTGTGGTACAGCAGATGCTGACTCTTGTGTCCTGGTCTCTCCTCTCAACATCAAACTGAAAAAGAAAAAGAAAACATTCCATTCATTACATTTATTCAGAAACTTGGTCTATGATTATGCATTAGTTATTCAAGGAAATAAACCATACCTTAGGGGAATTTCTTACCATTACTTCATTTGGCTTTAATTCCTTAGAAATTCCTAAAAGGTTTATCTGATTTGTTCCTTCTTCCTCCATTTCTTCTTGTAACTTACTAATCCTTTCTAGAAGCTCTTTCATGTAATCAATTGTATCTCCAAGAATTGATGTCCTGTCCATCTTACAAAATTTACATTTTCTTGTTAGTTCAAATCAATTTATATCAAAATCAAACACCAAATACATGTCCTAGTCAATGATAATAATAAGAATAAGCTAAAAAACACAAACATTTGTACCAAGATTAAAACACACACTATGAGCACTTACGTTAACACCAGACACAACACTAATAATCGACATCGATAATTATTTGACAAAAAAGAATAACTGAACATATCTTCAATCTGAAGTGTCGGAGCCGGACAACATAAACATACACACATACATTATATATATTGAATCACCTTGCTGATCTTAGGGACAATTGACCTAAGCATGGAAAGCCTGTCATTCAAACGCTTTCTTCTCCTTCTTTCAGCCATAAGATTCTTTGAAGGCTGTCCTTCAACCCTTTTGGATTTGGCTTTTTTCTCTCCACACAAACCCATGTTAAAAACTGGAGTCTCACTAACTTGTTCCTCAACTTTGCAGCTGATTTTACTCTCTTCAAACCTCTTGTTCTCACTTCCAACAAATCCAAACTCTTCAATACTTTCTTGTTGTGGTAAAACTGGTGTTGTATCATCAAACTCTGGAACTGAGAATCCATCAAGATAAGGGTATGATAATGATGATGCATCAGTTCCATAAGGACATTCAAATCTATGGTCTAATGGTGTTGAGAATGAAGCAAATGAAGGGTTTAAAGATGGATTGATGAGAAGAT
>Ga0315915_1001022_pt1 | contig 32487 bp, 18 predicted proteins | sample MpolbnodulesMG_FD_207738 | JGI IMG/M metagenome (GOLD analysis project Ga0315915, IMG submission 207738) | Medicago polymorpha root nodule microbial communities from Los Angeles, California, United States - branched nodules | ecosystem: Host-associated > Plants > Roots > Nodule | place: USA... | reverse complement strand
CTAGAACGTAAAAGAAGAAGTTTCCAAAAACACAATTCAACCCCCCCTTCTTATGGTTTTTCTCACCTTCAGACCTACCTTCATCTTCAAACCAAGCCATTCTAGCTTGTACTCCTTCCAGAACTACAAATGTCCCTTCTCCACCCACCTTGTTTCTAGATTCTACTATATTAGCAGATGTGTGTGAGAACATATTTCAGGAGCTGAACAAATTAGTTCAAGCTAGGAACAACCTGACTCATGAAGAAAGCTATGAGAAGCAGTGGAGGAGATTGAGAGAAAGAGTTGATTTTGTCATGTCTGAACTTCAAAGATCATCTCTTGATGCTCAAGACATTGCTCAGAACAACCTTCAGGATTGGTTGAAAGGGGTTGTCAACAACTTACAAGAAGTAACAGTCAGCAGAACACAAGAGAAGACTCAACTGTGAATAACAAACAGAGATGCTTCTGATGTCATTCCTTCATGTGTTGATCCTAAGGAGTTGGATCTCTCATGGTTAACCAAGATTAATGTCAAGTCAGTTTCTATAGAGTTGGAACTTCTACAAAGGAACTCTGAACTTGAAAGAGAAAACAAGCACTTAAGGAAAGAGCTTTTAGAACAAAAATTGTTACTGCTTGAATACAAGACAACTACAGAAGCTAAGCTGGAAGAAGCAAGGATTAGAAAGAAAACTTGATCAGAAGCAATAATGCTTTCAAAGAGGAAATGAAGAAGCAGTCAGAAGATACAAACAGAATGGTCAAAGAGATGATGGAAATGTTCCAAAAACAAGCCAAACCTTAGTTGCGCACCTTTAACTTGTTTATTTTCTTTGTTTTTACTTTTGCATGTTTCTGCTTTTGAATCACTTTTATGCTTCTGAACCTATTTTTGTGGAATAATGCAGAGTGAGGGGATGGTTCCCCACTGGGTAGCACTTCGGTGCCTCTGGTTTTGGTGTCTTTGGATGCCTTTGTCTCTATCTCTCTCCTAACCAATAATTATCTCTCATCAAAATAATTTATTTTAATCATTCAATCATCACTCTCTTTCATCTAAAATACACTAAAGTCACCAAAGTCATTCAACACAAAGTCCTTGAAGTGTCACCCTTCCTCACTCTATTTGACAACATATTCATAATTTTCTACGCTATCATCATCTATTAAACAACAGTAAACAATATTTACTTTTTATTTTTATATAAAAAATTAGGTTCATGGAATGATGTCCAGGTTAAAGAGTAAGAAAAACCTTAAAACTCCGAAAATTATGTGTGTCATTCTTCAGTTATGCAAATTTGTACTCCGAAAATTCAAACCAAAATAATGCATGTGTGTCATTCTTCAGTTATGCGAATGAGAAATCTTTGGCTAAGTTCACATCTAAATTTTCTGTTTTAGAACGCGGCGCAGCTGAACTTTGTTGCTTTATATCATAGCCTCCGATCCGATGCGAGGAATACAAAAGATTGTTCAAAAACTTAAGAGTATAAGTATAATTAAACAAATTTGGTTTTACCGAGCATTAAAAGTATATGTCGAAATTTTTTCTACGGACTAAAACAAGAAAAATTAAATTTAAGTCTCCATTTTGTAAGGACCAAAAACATTTTCAACACAATAATGTTGCGCACCGTATCTGTCATGGTTGATGGCACCATATAACCAATCAGACTTGATAAGCTGGAAAAGGAGATTTCAGATATCAAACGATTCCAAAATGGTTGGCACATGTATGATTTCGAGTAGTAATTTCAACTTTCTCTTTAAAATTCTATAACATTACAAAATTTGCAACAAGATCTGATTTATAATACCAGATACATAAGGCATCTTCTTTCAAACAAGTTTTTGAACATTGCTTCTTACTCTAGGAACTTATCTAGACTCATACTAATATAATTTATCTATCTATCTTCATATTCGCCAAAAAATATATATTAGCACGTTTTTAACAATATTTCATCCATATAAGTGTCACGGTGTTAAATGGGCTTGGATCTCATCCCAAAAGCTAGTTCAAAGGATGAGGGCACTCAACAGCCCGAGAACCTGAGCAATATGGGAGTAATAACAAACTACAAAGAACTTCAAAACCAACTTCAACAAGTGGCATTCTATCGGGCCTCTAACAATGAGATTGAAGCTTCATTTATTGAACACACTTTTGAAGAAGATGCTGTGCTGATTGTATTGTTATCTTTTCCTGCATAGAACCCAGGTTCACTTGGTGTTGGGAGTAACTTCTCACCCTTCAACATAAAAACCACAGATGACATGTTAGGCCTATTTTCTGCTTTCTGTTGTACACACAATAAACCCACATGAATAAATCTTATTATATTTGAACATATGGCCTCATCATATGGCATGTTAGCTATTAACTCCTTTGGCCTTTCTTCAATCCATAGTCTCCATGCCTAAAATGACATCAAGGTTACAAAAAGAGTAAGCTAAACATTTATGAAGTGGATTTTGATTGATTGGTTTATTTCTTGTGTATGTATTTGGAGTTTACTTTCAATTATTATTCATGATATGAATTAATATTCATTTTGAACTTTTAACCATCTAGAAAATTTATTGAGACAAAAAAAAGGGATAACTATAAATATTGTGTCATAAGATAGAACAAATACACTTCAAAACTTACATAACCAAGGAGGTTTAGATGATGTAGAGGGTCACAAAATCCGCGATTCTTCCTGCCGCTAATTATTTCAAGCACAACGACTCCAAAACTAAAAACATCAGATTTTATTGAGAAAGATCCATGCACGGCATATTCCGGAGGCATATATCCACTGCAAGAAAAAACAGTGAATATTTAGGGAAAAATATACATTAAAAGGGGTTGTGACATAACAGAACTAAAGGTTAAAATAACTTTTGAGTAACTGTAACATACAATACTTAACATAACATTAAATATGAACAAATATTACCAAAGGCCAATACCAAAATGATGAGGACATAAACCAATCTTTCATATATCTTAAGAATTCAGACTGACAAAAATGTTTCAAAGAAACGAAAAACCGAAATCAATGTATAATAATACATTAAAAATGAGATATTTAAGCCTTAAACTGAAGAAAAATAAGTCGAACTTACTAGGTTCCCATCACTCTATTTGTATTAGCCTCAGCTTGGTCTCCTATAAATGATCTGGCTAAACCAAAATCTGATATCTTTGGGATCATATCAATATCAAGAAGAATGTTGCTTGTCTTGAGATCTCTATGTATGATTCTTAGTGTAGAATCTTGATGGAGATACAACAGCCCCCGAGCAATACCATTAATAATTTCCAAACGTTTAGTCCAATCAAGTAACTTGCTTCGCGTAGCATCTAACAGATTTCACTTTCTTAAGTTAGCATGAGAACTACATTTTAAGCTTTTACCAAGAGAAAAATTGAGATCAATAAATTGGGTCGGTGTGAAAATTCAAACCAAAAATAAAGTAATCCAAGCTTCTGTTGGGCATGAATTCATAGATCAACATCTTTTCATCTTGTTGAATAGAACAACCAAGAAGTTTTACAAGATTACGGTGTTGAAGTGTTGCCGTCAACTTTACTTCATTTTTGAACTCCTCAATTCCTTGTCCCGATGTTTTAGAAAGCCTCTTAACAGCGATCTCTTGGCCATCTACCAGTATGCCCTAGGAATATTTTAGGAAATTTTAGTGCTTATAGTACTTGGCGAAATAAGGGGATAAACTAACTTGGTAGCCAAGATTTTACCTTGTACACTGGTCCAAAACCACCTTCTCCCAATTTGTTTCTGATAGAGAAGTTATTTGTTGCATTAGTGATGGTTGAAAAATCAAATATTGTTGCCAAGTCACCATCTTCCGTCTCCTTCTTCTGCTTCCAGTGAAATAACTTTTTTATATGGCCTGAAGTGATAACAATTAAAGTGGTCTAATGTTAACAATGTAAATGAACACATCAATAGAACTTAGTTCATTGTTAGTTATAACTAATTCTATTTGCAACACTACTTGAGTACTATTTAAGTAAATCATAAATAATTAAGAATTATTTGTCATAACTTGTTCACTTGTCTTACCAAGCTTCTTTCTATATGCTGACGTGACCAATAGGAGAACGGTTAGTCCTATAATGAATGCAATAACCCCGGCAAAAGTCCCAAAAAGCTTCAAGTTCCTCTTATTCTTTTTACGATCTGAGGATTGAAATAAATGTCAGTCGACAAGCAGGTATAGAAGCTTACTCAAAATAAGAAGAAATTAATTCATGACCAACTGTTCTTAGAAATATCTCAGGTACATACTTACTTAAAAGTGAAAAGAGAATTTATTAGTGTCACATGATTTCAAGTATTCAACAGGACTTAATACTATCAAGATAAATACTGAAATATATGAAATTTGTGCAATATATCTAACTGGAAAGGAAAAAGATGCAATAGGAAATGAAAATACCAAGTTCTGAAGATGCTAGCCGTATATAAATGTCTTGTCCTCGGTCTCGATGTTTTCTCATGTCCAAAATATTGTCAAACCAAAGTAAGCAACCACTCCAACCATCTTTGATATCTAAATTTGCATATGCAGTGCAAGTACAATTTTTCAAACATGTCGTCTTACATTCCTCAAGGCTCAAGCTCTTGTTATACCAAGATGCCGACGTGTCTGGCAACTTCATGTTTGTGTACTTCAAAAAGCCATCTCCATTGAGACAATTCAATTTTGTTCTCCTCAGACACCCGCCAGACCAATCCGATGACTTCCATTTTGATTGAAATTTTGGCGTGAAACCTTCCAAGCATTCGCATATTGGAAATTCATTAATATTGCAGTTAGAGTTGATACCACACCAGGCATACTCTTCACACTGGTCTATAGGACGAGTAGCTGTAGGCTCCCAATTTTGTGTCCAATCCGACCATATAAAACGTTGTGGAGTTCCATATGTATCTAGCACAAATCTAGTAATAATGAAACGGTTCCACGTTTGATATTGAAAAGTGACTTCTTTGTCGGTGATCACAAATGAGTAATTCAAGACCCTATGAATTCTTTCCCAAAAATCATATCCATTCCATGACCCTCCTCTATACATAATTGTTGTTCCCTTTGCAATAACCTGTTGAGGAAAACCATGAGTATCGATCCTATACGAAAACTCACCTACAGCAGGATCTTTAGAGGTTCTCCAAGAAGTGAGATATCTATACGGACCAGTCACTAAGTTACTTTTCAGCTTCATTCCAGCAAGCAATGTGTCACCAGGATAATCAAAGCTTTCCCACAAAAACTGATCATTTTCGCTGCTGCTATTTGCAACTTTTACAACAAGGTTTCCTGAATCCAACAACTGCACTACTGATTTTCCCACAATTCTTGATGAATTGGAGGACCAGATAATGCCTTTGGAGCCATCAACAATAACAAGAGTTCCCTGAACATTGAGTTTCAGCATCGCTGTTGAGTTTTGTACAGGGGTATTTCTATTGGCAACCCACACAATAGTCCTTGGGGATATGCTCTTGTACCATATACCGAAGTATTGGTGTCGTGGATCTCCAAAGTTGAAAAATCCCGCTTCAAACATTCCAGCTCCAGAAACAAGTGTATCACTGTATTGCATAAACTGATCTGAAGCAATAGTAGTAAGAGTTTTATGTTTAGAGTAAGTAGGCATGGCCATGAAGCAAAAGAAGAAAGTAAACACCATTAGCATTAGCACCTTATTATGGTTCTCCATTGTGTTTATGTCGATTTGTCCTCGTTATTTTCATTTTATCAAATTCCAAATTCAATGTTTAGAGTCATGCTTATAGTCAAGGTCTTCCCATGTAACTCCAAGCTTGCGAGTGTAACGTTAATTTCTTCTTGTTCATGGCAATAAAACAGATAACCACTCAAGTGCGCAATGAAATAAAAACCAAAGAACCAATCATTCTCTCTCATTTAAATAATTTATTTTAATCATTCATCAAGCTCTTATACATTAAAGTCACCATATTTGGCTCGAGGCCGAAAATCGACAACACTGTCTGTTTCAAACTCATTTAAAACAAAGTCTTCCCATGTGCTTCTTCTCCACTTGAAAATGATGTAAGGTCTAAACTCCAAATTACAACAACAGCAAGCTTGTGATGTACAAATTAAAGTCTTATTCAGCTTTCTTTATAGAGTTGCCTGTGAAATGGGTTAGTCCAATACTAGACGCAACTTCTCATAAACGTGTACAATGTAGAGACCTCAAACATAACATAAGAGTAAGGATTGAGTTGTCCTTAGACTTGATAATGACACAATTCAAGAAAAATGCTTCTCATAGTAACCGTTTTAGTAAACTCCCACGATATATAAATTATTAATCAGGAAACTAAAGGCAAGAAAAATAAATATTATTTTCATTGTTTATCAATAAATCGTTAAAACAGACCTCATCATTCCAAGGGACAATGAAACATAGTAGGGGGAAGTGGTCCCTATCTAAGCGCTCAGGTATGAAGTTTCAACACCTTAAATGATAGCACCTAAAATCATACTTCGCTATATTCTTAAATCTATGACACATTCAAAACCACATCCACACACATGATAGAAATCAAATTGGGGAAAAGAAAATGATATAATTTATATTTTATGTTAATCTAGTTTCCCTGCATATTTGTCTTGATACAACATAAGCAACATGCTTCTCATAGTTTTCATTACACAAAATGAAGCAAGGCCAGTTCATGATAGATTACAAAATTTGCCAAGAGTTGGCACAATGGGAGGAAAATATTATCTGCTAAATGCTTAATGAGTGAAAATGAAGAATTAAAACATGGGTAAATTCTGAGGCAGTAAAATTGCATTTATTTATGAACCCCCACCATTTCTGAGCAGTTTTTCCAGAAAGCAGCAGATTTGTACTCCAACAATTCAAACCAAAATGCTGTATGTGTGTCATTCTTCAGTTATGCAAATGAGCAATCTTTGGTTAAGTTCACATCTAAATCTTCTGTTTCAGAACATGGCGTAGTTGAACCTTGTTGCTTTCTATCCTAGCCTCCATAAGTCTTGCTTTCAAACTACCCTTCGGTCCTGTGCGAGGAATGCATCCTTTCATGCCTCGATTATGCACGCTTCCCGAATCGGGAGAACTTAACTGGCATAAAATGTCTTGGGGGCTCAGTCCACCTTTATCAAGTCCCCACTCAGGAGACATGATGCCACCATTAGATACCTTTCCATTTGAAAGCCTCCCGTTCATTCCATCCAAAGAGATTATCTTGTAATTGTCCTCATTGGTTGGTCCTGACCTCCAAAGCCTAGCTATCGATGATATCCTCTTTGATTGCTTCGTTGGTACTGAACAGACTTCACTTATTTCAGTTAATGGGGTCTCTTCACCTGCATTTCCTTCCCATTCTATCACACTCATCCCCGAGACATTGCTCTCTCGATCTTTCTTAGTCACTGAAGGGGCACTTCCTTCTAGTGAACAACTTGAGCCTTGATCTTCAACATGGCTCACAGTTTCCCATCCACTTTCATCTTCTTCAACATCACAGTTGTTATCAATATATATGTCAGAACGTCTCTGAAATCTATTCTTATTTATGGATTTGGCTTCAGGACTAACCGTGTGAATCTTTGAGGCATGACTCACCGGAGAGTAAGCAATGCATGATTCAGTCTCCCTCTCGTTGGGTTCACCAGAATTTACATCTTCAAAAATCGCAAAAATATCGTCTGGATTGGATGGCTCATAGGAAAATCCCTTGAGGTCTTGAATGTTCACTGAAGCTGCAGCCTGTTGAAGAGATTGTGCCTCTCTGATCTCCTTAGCATCAGAGTTCATATTTACTGACTTGAGAAAGGTTTCCAAATATGCCACAAGTTCATTCATCTGTGAATACTTCTCGTCAAGAGCAACTTTTGCGTCTATCAGTTTCATATGAACACGTTCTTCACGCCATACTTCAGCCATCTGTAACATCCTTCTCTCCTCATCCATTTCTTCCCTAAGATTCATAGACTCTCTCTTTAATTCTTCAACTTCAGCCTTGTCTTCTCCAATTTCCTTAGCAAGCTCGTCACATACCTCCTCAATCAATTCTCTGGCCTTCCTTTCTTTCTCATAGTCCTGCATGCAGCGTTTTGCTAATAACTTAGCATCAGCCAACTCATTTACCAACCTTGAATTGACAATTTCAGCCCTTTGACGACTTTTCCTTTCTCGATTTAAATCTGTTTTAATGTCATCAACATATGCACGGATTTTCTCATGCTCTTTGCTTCTCCAAGAGGCTCTTTCCTCACTGACTTTCTTTAAGAAATGCTCAAGTTTCTTTTTGGAGGAATGTCGTTCAGTCTCGAGCTCCTGAATCCGCACACGAGCCTGCTCTAATTCTGCTTCAAGAGCAGAAACAGTGCTATCCTTTTGGTCTAGAAGTTCCATCTGGCTGTAGATATGCTGCCCTTCATCGGATGTTTTTAAACTAACAGGATCCCACTTTGTCATTCCCTCCATTGCAGCAGAGGAAAACTGGAAGGAAGGGTCGAGCTGCAGAAGAACAAAGAAGGTTTAAGATTAGCACTTAAATTTGATTGTTTGTTCTTTCACTTCTGAAAGTGTAAGTTAGACAATTTCAATTCTATCCTTTATGGCCAAAAAAAAAAAAAACTTCCTTCCCTGGCTAATAATTTTAAATGCTATTTGTATTTTCACCATATCAATTTACAAAGCAATATGAAAATGTTTTCCCATGCACTTTACCTTAGCATGGATAGAAGCAACGCTAAATTTCGTTTCTCAGCTCCAAGAAATAACATTCATTAGATCTATCTACATTTGAAAGTTAAACTTGGGTGGTTATCATATAAGCCTCGAGAAAACACGGGTACCATTGCGCATGGATTTGCCATCTTGTCAAAATTCTTTGGTTGTAGAACACAGCCACATGTTTCTATATTACAGTTTGATATGTATCTACTAGGTATATATAGCCTAACTTAGCGAAATAGCTTCCTTTGGCACAAAGAACACAACCATCAAAATTAGACATGCATTAGCAAGTTGCTTTGTTTTATACGTTCGAAGGTGATAATACTACTGGAAATCATATAACATTAGGAATGAAGAAAGTAACTAAGGAGCTTGAAAGAATATAATGAAATATTTTATAATATCTTAATATTATGTTAAGAGTGTCTTAGTTTTTCTCGTAGGATTAGTTTATTAGTTGTCCATAAGGTGTCAGCTCAATCGTAAGAGTTTGTCCAACCTCAAGGAACAAAGTAAAATCCCCTTGGAGACAACTGAAAAAATTATATTTGTATCACTTTAATTGATATAAAAATAAAATAAAATATTGTCATGCAAGAAAGAGTACAATTTAAATTCAGTTTTCGATCTTTATTTTAATATGGCTTTCACTCAATAATCTCCAATTATCAGAGCCATTTGTGATTGTGATGGCTATAATTATGAAATAAATAGGAAACACAATACCTCACAAAAATGTCCATCCTTTGTCCTAGAAATGGAACGACGGGTTTGTGATGGATTCTTCATATCAGATCCATGCATAACGCCATTTTGATCACCAAGACATGGGTGGTCTGCATAGCCAATTCCATTCTGCTGCATATAAGTCACGTCAGTTATAAACTAGAAGTGGAAAGCTATTAAACTTATTGATCAAACAAGCTGCCAAGATCTGAAAATAATGACAATACCTACATGACGTTGTGCATTGAAATTTTCTAACAACAACATGAATGCATATATACCTAATAGACTTGTATAGTTCAGTTAAGGAATCTAGTAAATAAGAATTGCAATTCATTAGATTGCACAGTTCGGTTAAGCGTAAGCATTGAAAGCATGAATTCAGAATGCAAATACATTTACACTGTAGACATAATTAACAGCAATTATACCATGAATTAAATAGTCTCAAGTAACAAAGAAACCCTAATTCATTTCTTCAATTATAACCTAAAACAATAATGGCTTCTGCAATGTCCCTAAGCCAATCATGAGCTAACCAACAACAAAACACTTTTTAGGCTTCAGATTCCTTTTCAATGAAGATCTTGGATCACTATTACTCCAGCACCTATCTTTTTATTCTTGCATATTTATTTACTCATTAACAATCAATCATTTACTTCAAATCCTTTTAACTTTTAATGCAATAAACAACAACCAATACAAATCAAAAGGTAACAGTACCCTAAAAAATGCGTATCATGGCAAAGTGAAAGCTCAATAAAAGTAGCTCACAAGACACAAAATAGAACATGCAGAATGATGAAAACTTGAAAAAGGATTGAATCACAAAGGTCAAACTCAAACTTTGAAACTAAGCAACAACAACAATAAGCATAAAACATATAACTCATCAAAAATAAAACATAAAACACACCAAAACTTACCAAAAAAAAAAGGGTTTTTTTCTATTTGCATATTTGAGCTTATCTACTGAGATTAGCAATTGTGAAACTGTTTGTGAGAGGCTGAGAGCTTATGAAAACATAGTATAGCCAATATAAAAATAATTTGACTTTATTTTTGGCTATAAAAAAATCTTATACATAAAACACTTATATGATAAGCATTTATTTATAAAAGACTTAATTAAGTTTCATCCAAACATGACCTAAAGACAAAAAAAAATAAAAATAGACACTAGAATAGAAATCACAAAGCAAAATAATCTTCAAAAAAAAAAAAAAAAAAAGAGGGTTTTAGTTTACCTGAAGTCTCAAACCACCACGAGTTCCACAATCACCAGCCACCGCAACCTCCGGCAACTGCAACCGCCAAAGTCCAGCACCAAGCTTCCTCGCCGACACAGTCACCACCGGCTTCTTCTCCTGCTGCTGCTCACTTTTCCGACAAACCTCCACCGGATCACCACCACCGTCAACAACACTCCCCTCTCCGTCTTCAGGGATTTTCCAATTCGACGAAGGAGTTTCCGGCCTACTCCTTCTCCCGGAAGACGTACCACTTCTCCTCAAACGACTCCCCGGCGTCTTGAACTTCCGGCGAGAAGTTCTCCGGTGAGGTCGAAGATCTGAATCGGGAGAGTTGTTGGAAGCAATGCTCGCCGTGAATGACGGAGTATGTCGGTGAGATTCGCCGGAGATCTTCATCATCACCGGCGAGTATCAGCCATTAAGAAATATATAATAACCTTACTAAGTAGCAGCTATTAGCTCGGCTCGGCTACGGTCTCTCGGATTAGTCGGTACTTGAGTCGGATACAAAGTTTAAAGTAGTAACAGTTAATGGTTCAAACAATATTTATATTTGTGTGTGTGTGGTGAGGTTTGTGAGAGAAAATGAATCACAAGAAAGATTGGTATTTGTGTGTGATTGTGGAAGTTGAGTTGTGTGTGAGAAAATGAAGCACAGAGAGAGAGGGAGATTGAAATGTGTTTGTGTACGGTCAACGTATAATCTAGTTTTACCTTAGATTTTCTATGATGTAGATGGAAATTTTTTACTGTCTATGATGGAGAAGGAAAAATCTTTACTGTGTAGTTTTATCTTGGTAAATGGTGGGGATCGCTTTTACTTTTTGACTGGTGGTTATTTATTTTCCTTTTTTTGATACAAAAGTGTTTATTTCTTTTTGACTCAATATTTATTTCTTTTCTTTATAAGTAAGTATTTGTTATGCATTTATATCATTTCAAAATCCAAATTTTGAACAAGAATTTGTAAAACTTATCAATCATAAATCACTTATATTATGATATCGTATATGTTTATATTTATCTCTTTTTTCTTTTTATGCTATATAACTTATAACATAAATTACGGTTTATAAGGTAATAATCATTTTGATCTTTGAATGTGTAGCAAGTAGTCACACCACAATAGTCTTTAATATATCAAAATTTTAAAATAGTCTCTAATTATACATTTTATTATCCAAAATTAAAATAGTCCATTAAGGATGACATTAACTCTTTTTATATATAGACGGTTTTGACAGTCTGTAAATACTTATAGGCATTAATAAGAATATAAGTAAGTATATTGAAGTATTAATATGACAATATTAACAAAATATTTTAACGTAAGAGATTGTTTTTATTAACATAACGCGCAATCAAGAATTATCTTAAAATGTTCGATACATTAAGGACTACCGTGACTATTCATTACACATTCAAGGATCGCGCAATCAAGAATTATCTTAAAATTTTTGATACATTAAAGATTACCGTGATTATTCATTACACACTCAAGAATCAAATTGACTATTATTCCAGATGAAATTGGTCTAGTGTTACACATTATGAACGATTTTTAAGCATATGTCTATCGTAGTTTGTAGACTATATATGCAACATTATTGTGTCCTGTAAAATATTTACTTGCCTATCAAATTATCTACTTAACAACCCTATGTTTCATTTGGAAATCAAAGAATGATGCCATTTTTAAATACAAAGAGGCTAATGCGTGTGACATTGTTGTCATTAAATTGTTACCGTGAAGTTGACTTAAAAACAAAAACAAAATAAAAAATTGAATGAAGGGATTTAATTCAATTTTTCATCGGTGAACTAAACTTTTAAGATTGAGAGTGACTAACTTATGTTGTCGTGTTGGATTTATGTCAGAGTTGGGTTGCTTTGGGTTTGGTTGGTTATGTTGATTTTTGTTGTTTCGGTTTTTTAAAATTTTTAGGTTGATATTTTGTAATTTTTTCTCGTTTATGTTTATTATATCATCTATTATATATTTCTCGTTTACTTTCTTCCTTTTTCTTTAATTATATAAATAAACTTGTTTGTTTTCTTTAGTGTACTATATTACTTTATTTTATATTTTTACAATAATTATATCACTTCATAAGTTATTAGTTAATGCTTTTCACCAAAACAAACGGCACATGTACATTAACGTGTGTTATCATCCAAAGAGGTGTATATCTATTATAACTAGATCATATTATGACTATATGACCCCCATCACACCTCCAAGATTACTAGTTAATTACCATATTTTATATGTATATTGAAATATCATGTAGAGGGTTTAAAAATACAGTGAAGGTTTTATTTACCACAATAAAGAATCTAAGCCTAGCAGAGAATCATGGGCCAGTGAGTGAAGGTTTCATCGCAAATGTCGTCACATATAGAAAATGTTCGTACACAGTAACCTGTTCATGCACTTGTCTGCTTGGCCGTAGAAACGAGACAGATTCATCTCTTTGTTTTTTCCATTATTATTGTTAAAAAAAGATTCGTTCACACACATTAACAAACGTGTGACCATGTGTGACAGGCTTATTGGAAATAAGAGGAGGGAAATAAAATAGATGATGGACAAAAGAGAAAACAATTACAATAAGCGAGAGCATTTTGATGATATGATAAAATATCTCTTTCCGTTTAAACATATATCTGAGTTCGAATATAGTGTGAGAACGAAGTAATTAATGATAAATCATTAGAGAGAAAACTTTACCACACACTATGATAAATCATTAAAACTAAAATATATTTTTTATAAAATTACTAATGCAAAATATTTTTATCTATTGATTGGAGGACAGATTGTTGCAGAAAATATCTACACATTCAGTAGATAAATTCAACCCTTCAATTAATGTTTAGAGTGTCCAACTAAACAAACAAGGAATCCGAGGGAGTTTCCACTTGGCCATCCTAGGGTACGCCACATCCAACAAAATTCCAACTGCACCCACATGGGTTTCTTGCCCAAAATCCCCAACTTTAATTTTGTGCCATACTCTTATATGGTTTAATTCTTCGATCAATATTTTCTTTGACAACAAAGAATACCTTATTGCTTAGAAAAAAGAAAAGAAAGAATACCTTATTTTCCTATCAAAGATGAAGAATACCTTACCAAGTTAGTTAGTAACACGACACAATAAAAATGTTAGTAAAATCATCAGGTATAAAGAAAAAATCTGAGTTCAGTCCTTAAATCGTTTATTTAAAAGATAGTCCAACCTTATTTAAGAAAATCGAATATCATATAGCGTATTCAAAGGACATAAACAATATGATACTTAGGACATCAATTAGAGTCAAAGATTATAATTTGTGTGACTTAAAAAGAATACAAAATTGTATACATCCTATTGTTATATAGATAAACCATGATTCCTCAAAACAATTGTAGATAAACCATGATAAATAACAAAAAAGAAATTTTATATTGAATATTTTTTTTTAATATTTTTAAAATGTTGACCTTGAAAAAAAGATCGTTATTAATTTTTGTTATCCGAGCTAGCCTTGTTGTATGAAGATCATCAACCGTGCTTTAGCTTAAGGTATTTACTTTATTATATTAGATCTAATAGTTGTAACATTTTTTATTCATATATGTGTGATATTTTTTTTCTAGTTAGATCTAGGTGGTCTTTAAACTATGAAAAAGTGGCTAACGGCTACTAATCCTTGCTAATTAATTTTTAAGAGATTTGTTTAACAAGCTAGTTAAATTAATATATGTTTCATTATGTCTATGCATGCAAAGACATGACCACCTAGACAATAGACAAAGGAGTTTAATTTGATGAAATCCTAACCTACGAGGCTCTCTACAAAGTCCACACTAACATGTGGGCCACCTTCGTCCTGACTCCAAATTGTGTACCATTTAGAATATTAATCTTATAGAGAGCCTCCACTAGCTAAAGACGAGGAGCAAATGCCCCTGCTAGTATTTCAAACTCTTTCTAAACAATATCTCCTACGTTTTGGATTCGTTGTTTAGTGTCAAAAACTTGTAAATTGTGATTGATCAACCATCCATATCATAAAAGCCGGCTAATATAATCACCCTTCCTTGGGAAAAGGCTATTTCTTTTCATTTCCTAATTTCTTCATCATCAATGTGCAATGGATATTATGAAACAATTTCATATAGCAGGTCATCCAATATAATTTTTAACAGTAACTACGGCCTGAAACAAATTTGAATATAAGAAACCTTTTATGTCGATATACGAGTTCTTTTTGTTATTAAAAAATATAATGAAAATTTATTTTTTAATGGTGAGCCTAATGCGAGAGTTTTAGCTGCCTTACCCTTAACCTTAATGCATAATGATGCAAAGTCGTTACACTAAAAGATAGCAAAATCAAATTAGAATAAGGACCTTACAACTTTTGTTCTGTTTTCACAGAGATCTAACGCCGTTAACCTCCAAGGGAGGTATGTGTCACGTTCAAAATAAAATAAGGAAGGTCAATGTCATTTCACAAAATAGAGGGGGTATGAGTGACATTTTTGCAAAACACAAGGAAGGTCAGTGCAATTTTCCCTATCTTTGTTAATCTAACAGTTCCGAAGTGGGTGGCAGCGTGCTTACGTGCAACCACGACAAGGGTTCACATTCAACAATAAATTATGTGGATCCTCTGCAGCGGTTACTTAATACAATTCACTGCCAAGTTGTTGTATTAGGAGAGAAAAGCATAGTGTCGCCGCTGCAGAAGATTCATATTCAATAATGATTTATGGATCCTCTGCAGCGGATGCATAGTACAATTCATTGCAGTCTTTGGACTCCTTGAATGTAAAGAGAAAAGCTAGCAGAAACGTTGTACCATGATAGAAATACTGATTTCTCTCTTAGCATTGCCTTAATCTTAATTTTCTGCTAGTATGTAGAAGAGACTTGATACAAAGCTGAATAATAAACCGAAAGTATTGCATTTGTAATCCAAAACTAGTTAAAAACTCATGCTTCGCACGGGTTGAATACTGCATTTTTTAATATCTTTGTTTTAAAGGAGAAATGCGCAAATCAAGGAAAATAGTCGCATCTTTTTAAGAAATTGCCCCTCCATAAATGTGAAAATCAAGAAAGCATATTACACAAATCTCAACTATATGTACCTTTCTAAAACATTTACCAAAGCATTATAAAGCTTTGATGTAACATGTTCTATTTTGTTAAGAGATTAGGAAAACAACATTATAATTAACGTGATACTAATTGAAATCAATGAAGGAACCAACAATGTGTAGATTAACATTACATAATAGTTAGGTTTATAAAATAGACTGTCAGTGTCATAAACTAACTAAAAAGGGATTTTTGCCAATATTTACATCAGACAAAATGATCAAAACAAATGGCATCCTAAGGTCAAGATAGTTTAGAATTACAGTCCAAACAATACGCCAAAATAGTAGAAGGTCAAATAGTTCAGTAACAAAGATCTACTTTGGAACAACTCGAACGTGCAAGTTCTTCGGTGACTTTTCGAGTGAACCACTGGCCACCCAAGTATTTTTCATAGTTTGCTCTTTTGGTGGTAATGAGGCGACACTTATACTTTCTCTATGTCTGGTCATTAATGAGGGTGATTGTTTTGCGCTTTCCTTTCAGAATTGTTCTTCACACCTTGTTTGGGAAATGCTAAACAGAGAAATAATTGCAATATTAGTCTAATGCATATTAACATGGATACGATGTATGTGAATATAGTTACATATAATTTATAAAATGAAGGTAGCATAACAAATTTTAAGCTAAAGAAAATGTACCAAGACTTGTAAACTGTAATTTATGTTCCTATTATCTTCCTATAAAGTCTAGATAAATGCATACATGTGGATTATATGTACCCCGTTGACCAATTAACATTGTTGGAACAAAGGGAAATTAAGCATCACTCCGGCATGTATATCTATAGCTAGCACCATTTGACTTTGATGTCTTCGGACATTTGGTGCAACTATCATAATACCATCCAAACTGGTTATGATTGAATTTAGTTGTTTTCCCAATAGTGATGTAGTATGTATCCTAACACAAAGTATGCAGAAGTCCGATGATTTCTTAAAAAAATTACATTTATAAGAACCTTATAATTGGAGAAAAACAGAAATAAATTAAAGCACATAACTATACCATATAAAACGTCAGTTTTGAATTTTTCATCTTGAATTTCCTTAAATGAGTTATGCACCTTTGTACAAGAACCAAAAACAACCTTAAAGGGATGGTCAACGGGCTTAAATGCAATATCATTATCAAACACATGATAATTATACAAAATATAAGTCTTGTTTTCCTCGATCAGAGCCTTCCAATGCTCCAATTCTCTGTATCGAGTTATTACATGAACTCGATCACCCTAAATCCGAGAAAGAAATCAAAAAACATAAATAAATCAAAATGTACACTTATAAGTAACATTGATAAATCATAAAGGAAATTACAACAAATCTTAACTTACTCTTATCACCTTTACATCACAAATAATGAGCTCCGTATGTTGATTCTCATTACTACCCGTCACAATCTAAGAATCAAGCACTCTAAATCCTATTTTCCAAATGTCGAAATCCTTTTTGAGATCCTTAATGTAGTCATAATCCCTTGACATTGAAAGCCCTATATAAAAATACAACATCATTTAATTTTATTCCCTTTGTTCATTTTGATATCGAAAGAAGCAAACATATTTCTGTGTGATCAATTTTTGTATCATCAAATCAACCTGATCTTAAATGCACAAATTTCTGTATCATCAACTTTATGGACCTCAATGATATGACCAAAACAAATTTACACCAATCAACTTTCGTACGGCTCAATGATATAAGAAAGAATAAATCAAATATAAAAATTGTTACAGTTTAGGAATACTCACAAAATCAAACAGCTAATCAGTTCTTTATCATCAACTTGAAAATTTAATGCCACATGTTAAAATATTAGCTGCATTAGATCTTTAGCACCACCCAAAATTGAATCACCAAAATAATGACATCAATCATGATATATCAATATCATAACCCACATGCATCAATTTTTTCCAACTATAGTACCAGAAACTAAAATAACAATTGTGTCAAAACCTTACCATGAGCTAAAATTCAATCATCATGACCTCTACTATAATCCACATGCATGCATTTATTTAGACCATGAAAAAAATGCATCAAATGCAAAAACAGGATCGTCAAAAACTAAAATAACAATTGTGTCATAACTTTACCATTACCTAAAATTCAATCATCATGACCTCTACTATAATCCACATGCATGCATTTATCTAGACTATGTAAAAAATGCATCAAATGCAAAAACAGGATCGCAGCAACAAACATGCAAACATGACAACCTCAACTAAAAAAAACCATCATTCTTGAAAACAAACCCAAAATGAAGAACAAAACACCTGAGATCAAAGGAAGATTTTTCTACATCCATGCAACATAACAATCTCTGGTACATAATCCACTGACAATCAAGAGGAAAAAAAGCACAAAATAAAACCCTTAAAATGCAAAAAATATAATATTAAAAAATAAAAGAAAAGGTTCCTAACGTGAGTTGAAGAGAGGTGGTTGTGAAATAAATTGTCGAGAAGTAGTTTTTGGAAGTAGCATTCAACAACTTTTGGCCAAAGCTCATTCCATTCAATTTTATGCATTCAAAAAAAGTACTTTTTTTAGTATGTACTTAATTGATATTGTGTTTGACCTAACTTCTCCTTAAAAATGTAGAGAAGTTGAAAAAGAGCCGGATCAAACAGTACCTTAATCTCCAACAACGGCAGTATAGAAGCAACTGAATTTGGGAGAAAAAAATTGGAAAATAGTTAAGTTAAAAATATAAAGTATTACTCTAAACGCTAATGTATGTGTGTATATATTTTCGAGGTTGAAGAAAGGAAATAAAAATATTTGGTATCATTAAATGACAGCGTGAATAATAATATTCGTGAGGTTAATGATTAAACATATTGAAATTAAATATATAAGTGATAAAAAGATAATAAAATTCCTTTGAAAAAAGGATAATAAAATTAAATGGAACCTTCTTAAAAAAAATTAAATGGAACGATTCAAAAAAATTAAATTAAATTAAATGGAAGAAAAAATAACATATTGAAATATAGTATTAAAAAATAAAAGAAAAGGTTCCCAGCGTGAGTTGAAGAGAGGTGCATGTGAAATAAATTGTCGAGAAGTAGTTTTTTGAAGTAGCATTCAACAACTTTTAGCCAAACATCATTCCATTCAATTTTATGCATTCAAAAAAAGTACTTTTTCTAGTAAGTACTTAATTGATATTGTGTTTGGCCTAACTTCTCCTTAAAAATGTAGAGAAATTGAAAAAATCGGGTCAAACGGTACCTTAATTATCATTCATATAGTGCAAAAAAATCACATTGTCAAATATCAATCACAAGTCATTATTTGTATAATTTTAAAATTAAAAATTAAAAATAATTAATGATCAAAGGTGCAAGTGCATTAAAATTGTATTAAACAAAATAGCACATAGGTGCATGTCATTTTTTTTTTTGAGGTAATAAGTGCATCTGAATTAATTCCAATTCTTATTCACTTTTCAATTTTTCCCCAATTTTTTGTCCTTAGAAATCATTGAGTTATTAGATTAATAAAATATCCTTCTTAAGGGCTAATGAAGTAAATTTGTGCTTATTTATTTTAATAGATAGTAATAATTAATAGATAGTAATAATAAGTAGATGCTTTAAAGGTTCCACGAAGTTGCATCACTAGTCACAACATTGATTTGGAAGTTGACACATAAGTCTTCATTATGAGCTGTGACATGTGACACTAACTAATGAGATCCGTTAGAAAAATCTCTCAAATTTGGATGAAAAAAAATGCAAAAGTAGAAATAATATTGTGACTCAAAAAGTGCCACTAATTGAAGATATTATAAAACACTTCATTGCAAAATTATACACAGAAAGCACTAATTACAGAACTGATTTTATGGTGATCTTCATCCTAAAAATAGAATAGAGGATATAGTGTGTAACTTTGTTTTATTAACAGTATTAACAAATACTTATCAATAAAATTATATCAATTTCCACCATCTAAACTAGCTAGTCATGTAGTTCTTGATGGTGATTAGCACGTTAATTAACCATAGCATCGGATAGGATCATTGCATCCCTTGGAAGAAGATTGTTTGCGACCAAATCGGCCACCTTTCTCTAGGTATTGTTGATGATACTCTTCTGCCCCGTAGAATTTCTTGGCAGGAAGGATCTCAGTAACAATCTTCCTGTTTAACTTCTTTTGCTGCTGTCCCAACGACTCTCGTGCTGCTTTCTCTTGTTCAGGGGTGTAATAGTATATTCCAGACCTGTATTGTGTTCCCACATCATTCCCCTGTTGCATAGAAAGATCAAAATGTTACTTATCACTTAAGCCAAAGAGTGAATGAGACATGCAAGTTTTCATCGTATATTCGAAGTTCATACATGGATGCATTTGAATATAAAAAAGAATCGGCAAAAGCGGTGTGCTTTAAGGGAAGAATTGAAGATAGAAATGACTCTGATGAAGAGACAAAGGAGAAGACAGAAATGCAATAAAAGATATCCATGGTTCCATATCGAACTAGTTAGCCTAGACGTTCACAAGTTTTATTGGAGGTCTATCTAACCTTGATAATTCAAGAGTCAAGTCTGAAATCAAATGACAAAACAAAAGTGTTCGGCTAAAGAAAATTGACAAAAATGAGTGGCTGGTTACGCTAAGTTTAGATAGTGATTCATTAAAATGAACTAGGGTTCATGATAGTGAATCATGGTTCATCACATAATTTATCGGGATTCAAGATGAGATTCATGTTTAAAATCGGTACAAACTAGAGGTTTGTATTGATAACAAATGTTATGAAGTATATCTATGATGAGTACTATCTAGTTTAGTAACTAGTTCTATACTGCAATCTAAAGCAAAAGGAAAAGCTAGCACTTGCAGTGAACTCGCACAAAGCAACAGGTTGATCAATCTTGTAATAACATGTAAAAAGAAGATTTGTGTGTTTAATGGTATATATCAGCTGCATGGCTTGGTCAGACAGTTCAGAGTTGGATAACAACGAAACAGAACTTGTGAAAAATGATACTAGAGCTAAATAACAAAAGTATCTATTAAAAATTTACAACAGACAAAATCAATAACATCATAGACAAGTTTTGGTAAAAAAAAAAATCCTAGACAAGAACCTCATCAAACAAACAAATATTGCAAAATGGTTATCTTGTTAGGAGGATTCATTGGATAATTCTAAAGAAACCTTAATCGCTGAGAAACCAAAACCAATACATTGATAATCCACAAGTCCAACAATAAAATTGAAGATCGAAAAAGTCTTGAGATCACATTTGAAACAGATAGAAATGACATAAATTAGAAACAAGATCAATTCATTTAAATAATCAAACAATATAAGGGTTATAGACCAAATAACAAACTTTATATGTACCTGTCGATTCAGTGTGGTAGGATCGTGTTTAGCCCAGAACGCATCAAGGAGAGTCTCATAGTTACACTCTTTAGGATCATACTGGACTCTGACAACCTCCGAATGTTTCGTTGTCCCTGAACACACATCTTGATATCTTGGATTATGCAAAAGCCCCTGGCTATAACCAACCTCGGTTTTGGTCACCCCGGCCACTCTCTGGAAGGCCAGCTCGACACTCCAAAAGCAGCCGGCACCAAACTGGGCAAACTGTTGACCTAGTGCTGGTGTGTCGTCATCTGGTCCTTGAGCAATGGATGAATCCATCTTTTCTGTTACCCTTGTGCTACCAAACCAAAGCTTGTTCAGCAAGTACATGGAGTGATTGTTGACAGCAATATGAGGACAAGTTTCTGAGGAGAAGCAACAACAAAGGTGTGCCTTAAATTAATATGCCTAGAAAAACGTGTGAGAAGCTGAAATAACTACAACTGGAAGGTTTAATAAAGACTAATTTTGATGTATAAAATAAAAGTGCACCAATGCAAGTGAATGAGACTAAAAGAAAGATAGAATTTCATACAAGTTAAAACGATTGATGAATAGTTTATTCAGTAAATACTGCAAGGTAACATAAACTAGTATCACTGAGCAGGAAATTGAAATTCATAATCCAGTGAAACAAAAAATAGAGACTGTAATTTGCAGAGTTACACACACCTACCATAACTGGTGTAACATTTTCTAAAAACTAAATGCATTGCTTTTATATATGTTAGTGTTATCAACCCTAAGTTGTGAAAAATACCAGATTATTTAAATTCTGCTATGCTTGAACACTATAGCCGCTATTTGACAACACATACTTTGTATTATATCACAGAACAATAGTGGTTTGTTCAAAGAGAATAAATTATGCAATAAAAACTTGCCAGTTGTGTCTTGAAAAATTCTTGATTCTATTTTTCTAGAGAAATAGCATTTTATATCCTCTATTGTAACCAACTCTTCTAATCCCATATTTTAACAAACGCCACATTATCTTATATCCTACGAGTATGTGTGCGAATTAGTATGTATGCGGTATTATCAGAAAACAAAAAAAATGTCATCATCAAACCGAAGTTGAGATCCTCTTCATTTCTCAGAAGAAATGGAGAACATAGTTTATCCGAGAGAGACTTAAGTCTGATATTGGTGAGACCCACTTTTTAAAATATTCAAAAATGAGTCCCACCAATTTTAATTTCGTTTATAAGCCCGTCTACTATTTCAATTATCAACTAAATGTTCAAGTGCTTTAAATAATTATGTCTCTGGCAAACTAATATACAAAATCTGAATGGATATTGCAATATAGGGACCGTTTGGATTAGCTTATTTTTTAGCTTATGCAAAATAGCTTACGCAAATAAGCAACTTTTTATGTCAATTCATAAGTTTTCATTAACGAAAATTGTATCTTCGTAAACTGTTTTTTCATAAACTACTTTGGCAAGCTTATGAATAATAGCTTACACAAATAAAGAACTCTCAATTTATCAAGTAAGCCTCTAAATTACCAATCTCCTTTATTCATAACTAAACTAATAATAGCTTAAGGACAAAATTGAAGGTTTAGTGGCAAAATAATGAAACTGAACCAAACACCAACATTTTCAACAAATGATCCCAATCAACTCTTAAAAAAACAAAGAAAACTAATCAATGGAAGACAAAAAATAAATAAACTTGATAAGAAAAATAGTAAAAGCACGTACCAAGTGGTGGGAGAAAGAAACGAAGAAGATTGAATGGTGATTGAAGAATGAGAATGAAAATGAAGAAAAACAAGAAAAAAGGGGATAAATTTTGTAGGATTCGGTAACAGTGACAGCAACATTAAAAACAAGCGTTGTTTGCTTGTTGTTCACGAATGATGACGCTTTCGTTAATCTTTATGTTGTTTCTTCGTTGCTGCTGTCTTGCTTGCGTGTCAAGCGTAAAACACTAAAAAAAACCTACTCATCAATCTTATCTCAAACACTTTATTCTTCCGGTGAAAATCAACCAACCCCATTTTATTTTAGACCATTTAGGATGGTTAAAACCCTAAACATCCACCTTTTCAATTCTCACGCTTCACATCATTTTCTCTCTCTACTGCCTAATAATTCAAGACTCATTCAACTTTTACACTCTTTAATGTTAATTATTCAACACTCTACTCCGCCATTTTTTATTTCATATTCTTGGTTAATTTTATATTTTTGTTTTTATGATTACATAAAATTATAATTATCGATTATAATTAAATTAAAAATAATAAACACTTAACAATTTATCTCTTAGATTTTTGTAAAAACAAAATTTAGTTGAATAATTTATTTTTATTTTCTTAACTTAAAATGTAATACAAAAAATTAAGCACGCGATACACAAATAACTTAAAATGCAAGACAACAACTAAGCACACAACACACAAGTAACTTAATTAGTACGATACAAATCATCTTTAATCACGAAACATTCCAAACTTTGCCCATATGTGCTTCACTAGATTTGCTTGCAATTCGTTATGAACATTTGGATCACGCAACTCGGATCTAGCATGCACATGATTTGCAAAAGCGGGTAACACCTCGGTCGAGTATGGTTGCGGTGTACTAGATCTACTTTCCTCAAATTGCTCAAAATCGGTCCAACGTTGAGCATATTATGTAATATGATGCATGACCTCATGATGATACCCAAATCGGCTATGTCCCACATGCGAGCTGGTTCATGGATGATTTTAAATCAAGCTTGAAGCACTCCAAATGCATGTACGATGTCCTTCCGACATCCCTCCTAATGTTTTCCAAATAACTTTTCGGGTTCACTTTGAGGAAGTTTAATCGATTTAACGAAAGTTGAATAAGAAGGGTAGATATCATCAGCTAAATAGTATGTCGTATTATAGGGACGTTGATTCACAGAGAAATTCAGACTTGGAGCCTTTCCTTGTTCCACATCATCAAACACTGGTGACCGGTCTAGAACGTTTATATCGTTCAACGTTCCTGGACATCCAAAAAAGGCATGCCAGATCCATAGATCATGAGATGCAACTGCTTTAAGAATAACTGTGGTGGTTCCCTTATCCCCCCTAGTAAATTGACCTTCTCATGCTTTAGGACAATTTTTCCACTCCCAGTGCATGCAGTCAATACTCCCAATCATCCTTGGGAACCCTTGCATTTTACTAACATGTAGTATTCTTTGCAGTCAATGATTTGTTGTTTAACATATGCATTGTTGAGTCATATGTTTATGCATTCATAAATAGGATATTTATATCAAATGAAGACGATTAAAATATTTATATCCAATGAAGATGACCAAAGTATTTTATATTCAAATGACGACGACCGGTACCACGTGTATATAGAGTCGTGTCTAGGCGCATTGCATACATTAGGTAAAGTTGTTAAATGTGTCATATTTGATTATGTGCTTCGTGAACCTTGGTGATTTATGTGCATTGATGAACTTGGTGAAATTTGATGAACATGTGCAGATGTGTACTTGATGATGTTTGTTATTTTTGGTGATACTTGTACACTTGGTGAATTTAATTCATGATGTTTATTTTGGTGGAATAATGAAGTGTGAATTATATGTATGTGATTTGATGATCTCTTGGGTGACGATGATTTCCTTGCTTATACTTTTAAAATGATGAATTGTAATTGTTGAGTCAATTAGGCTAAATGAGAAATAAGGTGAGTAATTCTTATATTGATAGATGTTATAAATGAAGAGTTTTTGATGATGATTTAAAATATGAATATACTTGACGTATTATGATTGAGATAGGATGATATGAATTGCGTTGAATTGAAGATAATATTGAGGCTTAAATATGATTTTCGTCCTTGTAATTTAGGCGAGTTTTGGTTTTCGTCCTTGCGAAAAAAAATTGAAAAACGTCCATGCAAACAAAAATTTGTTTGAAAAAGGTCCCTGGTCCCCACTATTCAGCTGATTTGGCATGGTTCTTGCCACATGACAGTTGATGATTGTGCAACTTTGGCCACGTGGTATGCCACGTAATATCAACTTTTAAAATATATTTTTAAAATTATGAAAATTGTTTATAAAATTAAAAACTATGAAAATAAATTTTAAAAATTTTAAAAACAATTTAAAAATTCTGAAAATAAATTTAAAAATATTAAAATAATTTTTTGGATTTTTTTTTTGTATAATTCTCAAAATAAAATAATTTTTTTAATATTATATATATTCTGAAATTTATGAAAATAACTTTCCCAAAAAAAAAATGATTTTTCTATAATTAAAATTTTCGTAAAAGAACAATAAATTAGAATTTTTTTTAAAAATTATAATTTTTTTTCGAAAATTATAAATAGATGATGTAATTTCCATATTTAATTTTCAAAAATTTATATTCAGATTTTGAAAAATTATATAATTTTCCATTTTTTTCATATTTAAAAAAATTAATTTTTTTAAAATTATCTAATTGGAAATTATTTTAAATTATTTTATGATATTTTTATTTTTAAAATAATTTTTAGAATTTTAAAAATGTTTTTTAAAATTTAATATTATGTGGCTTGCCACATGGAAAAAGTTGCATAGTCAACAACTGCCATGTGGCAAGAGCCATGCCACTTCAGCATTTTGGTGGGGCCAGGGACATTTTTCAAACAAAAAAAAAATTGCAAGGACGTTTTTCAATTTTTTTTTGCAGGGACGAAAATCAAAGCTCGCCCAACTTACATGGAAGAAAATCATATTTAAGCCTAATATTGTTGGTTAGTATTCTAGGAATGTTGAGTATGTATATGTGTTATGCATAAAATCCTTGAATGCTTATGTTTGGTTATACTTTAATTGAGGCTAGCTTTTGAGCTACCTCGTCTTTTGCTTTCAGAGTCTTAGAGTGTCGACTCTGATTAGGGGTGTCTGTCTCTTATTTTTCATTTATATCTTGTTGAGATTTTTATCACTCAACATGTTAAGATGAGATTTTATTTTAGAGATGTATTATGATTATGTGACATGATTACTTGGAGATTTTTTATTTTGCTGTTGTTGAGATGTGATGATATTATATTTTGCTGCGATGTTTAGAGAAAAAATTATTTATGCATGTTTTGGAAGGTACAGAAGAAGTAGCATCTAAATCATTTGAATGTTTTGTATTATTCGCGTGATTTATCCCTTTAAAGGTTTAAAGTGTTACAATTATTTTCTTTATATATATTATAGAATAGATGAAGAGGATTGGGATTTTGGCTGATTTTATTTTTATTTTTTATAATTTCAATTATACCTTTATACGAATTTTCTTATATTGTTGGTGGTATTGAGAAAAAAAAAAAAGAATTTATATTATATTTTTTAAATTACTGTTGTCATTGAAATAAATAAAAATAAATTTTTGGGTATGTTATAATTTAAGAGTCACAAATATTTGTACTAATTCTAATCAAAATCTAAATTTAATATAAAATACCTTAATAATTTAGATAGTGCAATTATCTAAATTTAATATAAAATACCTTAATAATTTAAATAGCGCAATTAAAAGAGTAGAATGATAAAGATGTACTCATCTTTGTGTTAGTATAGATTAAACTTATTTAACCCTCTCTATATAAGCAAAGTTTATTGGGGTGAGTACAAATGGTACTCAAATCATTACAAACAAAGTGCTCAAACACTTTTGAGTATACAGTAAAGGATTACCAAACTCCAACATGGAAAAAAAATCGGATTTTATTTCAACCCATGTCTATTGATAAACCAAAACCACGATTAGACCTGTCACCTTCAAAATATGCATCACCTTAATTTCTATTGAGAAGAATATTGTTTTGGTCCAATCAAATGCACCAATTAGTGGCTACCCATTTTATTTACATCATTCTCTTCTTGCATGGTGCAAAGGCAATTAATTGAGTTATGATGGGCGAAATCGTGCACTCCCTGATCAAATTCTTTATCTATCCATTTTCCTATCAATTTGCACAAAATATATGCAATAACTAGCCCTCCATTATTATATCTTGTGCCATAAATATTAGGTCAAGGAAAGCCACTAGACATAAGATCTGGGTATACCCAATCACGCAAAGACCAATTATCACCACACAAATAGTCATGTTTTTTTGGTTGTGTCACAAATAATCACGCATTCTTCATATATAGTTTTCAGCAGCATGGAGGCCTACCTAATTTATAAGCCTTGCCATACATATAATTAATAAGCTCATGATGATTAGGAGCACAGATTCTTGCTGCACGTAATTATACTAAAAAAATAACGGACGTGAATATTAGCAACAGAAGCAAAACAAATTTTAGTTTTCTTTGTTTACAAAGTTGCTTGAACATAGTCTTGCCTTATTAATAATCAATAAAATGAAAATGATAAGCTATATAGAATTTTGTTCAGACTTTATGGACCTTCGTAGGTCGATCGTAAGAATGAACCCTTTAAATTAGTCAGTTTTTGAATTGAATACCGAATTTTATAAAAGAAAGTTTACTTTTGGTATTTGATGGTTATCTATCAAATCATAACTATTCCCAAATTTCAATTGAAGTCCACAATAGTGATTTTTCGAGGCATTTTCCCTTATGAGTTTTGTAAGGCGTCATATTTTTTCCTTTTTGAAGTACGTCTCGATAAATCGAAGAGTGCAAGTGTTTATAAATTATTTTTAGCTTCGATTGCTAAATAATGTGATACTTTTTGGCAGGATCGGTCTTAAGAAATTATATGCCCTAGACAAATGAATAAAGTTGTCCATTTTAATTATTCGAATGTATTTTTCTTTGTATCTCTTATTATAAAAGATTCATTCACATAAGGTTCTCTAAAAATATATTTCAATAGAATTACTAAGTACAAACTACTAAGTAAAAAAAATTATTTTTGTACCCCAAAAGTAGTGGTGCCCTTGATTTTTGGTGTACTGAAATGGTAGCTTTCTAGTGGAGGCTACAAAGCTAAAGGGTCCACAGCTTAAGCCCCCATCTTATACAACAAAGTTTTGACCTCAAGTTATTGTTAGTTTAAGGCTTTGTATAAGCCCTCACATTTTTTCCTTGTAAAACACTTATATTTTTTAGAGTCTTTTTAACGAGTGTTTCTGAGACATTTTTTAAACATTGCTAAATAAGAAATTAATTTTTAAAAAGTTAAATGTTTTGATTTTCTACAATTGAATACATGCATTTTCATTAATATTTACAACTTATGGTTCTTAAAAATGACTTAGAGGTACTTACGAGCATTTTACTATTTTTTATACCTCAATTCTATCTTTTTACTTAACATCTTAACTAAGGTATTTGATGTGAATTTTTTGTTCAATAAAATATATCATCGTCGATTCAATCTAATTTTTACAAAAATGTATGATGTATCAATCATCTCCCTTTATCCGTGTCTAATCTTTATGGAAAAAGTATTGACCATTTATTTAAAATGTACAAGTCATTTATCATTGGGACCAACCATATTTTTGTTGAGAGAATTCAGACCAACCATAAGTTAATAATACAAGTTATATTTTACCAACAATGAGTTGGTTTAAATAGTAAGAGACTTGTTATACTTTTAAGTTTTAATTAATAGATGGTAAATATATTCCACCACATGAATAATCATAAATTTGATATAGCTAAGGAAAAGTGGTTTGGCTGAGCAATTGGCAAACAGCATCTTCACTCAAAGATCCCTTTCGTCATTTTGTGTTCACATATATCTACTTTTATGCTTTGAGATTCCTAATTAGACCCTTTTCACACCAATAACCCTTTGACACTCTTCCACTTCTAAATCGGCTGCTGCCCTCCCTTCATAAATTGTAACCACAAACTCTTGAAAATATGACTACCAACAACAAAATGTCAAAATAAATTTCTTGATCACATATACTTTAGTACATGTACTAGAATTTGTGTTGAACCTAATTTTTTCTCAACAAAATCGGTTTGCAAGATGATAATTGTTTGAAGGTATAAACACAAGTTTATGTCATGTTTTATTCAATGTGAGATTCTTACCACACTCGTTCACATTTGTGGCTAAACATTTGGATATTACATATTTTATTAAATATAGGGTTAAATAAGTAAATTATCTCCTTAAATATATCAACATTTGATTTTGGCCCCCTTAAAATATTCATTAGGTTTTTTGTCTCTCTAAAATTTTCCACCTATGGAATTAGTCCTACATTTTAGTCAATTCATGTCTAAACATCATATTTTTTTAATGAAATTTTCCAGAAATTGATAAAATATTATGACAATCTCTCCTAAAAAAAATTAGAATTTTTTAACAAAACATGAATTAAATATGAATTTTTTATGTTTTTGGTGCTAAAAAATTCATATTAAATTCATGTTTTGTTAAAAAAATTTAATTGTTTTTTTTTTTGAAAAATATATTGTCATAATTTTCTACCCATTTCTAAGAAATTTCATTAAAAATTCCGAAGGTTAGACATGAGTTGACTAAAAGGTAGAGACTAGTCTAATAGATGAAAAACTTTGGAGGGACCAAAAATCTAAAAAATATTTTAAGAGGACTAAAATCAAATATTGGTATATTTAAAGAGATCGTTTACTTATTTAACCCATATATTATCTCTTTTTAACTAAGCCTAAGCTTGTTCTCACTAATACTTCTACGAATGTAATCTAATCTTTTCTTTTTACTCTTTAGCTAACTATATTACTTAAGATAATTTTTTTATCTCTAATAATAAGTGTCATTAGATATGATATGTACAAATTAGGATTGAATCTTTAGGTCCACCAAATAAAAAAATAGTAATAAAATTATTTGACTATCATTATCATGAGGCAAAAACCAAGTGCAGCCACCACTTCTAGCATGGGCTCCACTTTCCACCTAATAAAATAAAGGAAACAACCTCCTTCCTCTATATCTTTCAAAAAAAAAAAAAAACCATCTTCCTCTCTAAACTAAATCAAATCTGACTCATTCATTCTTCTGCCCCTTTGATAATTTTTCTTTTTGACTCATTCTCATCACATGTATGCAATTTTATTTTTCCTCTCCTATATAATACCCAACCCTCCCATATCTTAAAAGAAACCTCTCACTTTGTGCATAAGCAAAACAATACTCAATTTTTTTAGGCAAAAGATAACACTCAATTTAAAAAGGATAAAAAAGAAATTGCCAAACCAAAAATGGGAAACTGCTTGAAGAATCAATCATCAACCAAATATGCGACTGATGACGATGATTGGGATTTCCAGGCATCCGAAGGCGATTGCACGTTCAAAAGCAACGGTGCTCTTGCCAAAATGACAACCGAGGTGAAGATCAAAATTACAAAGAAGCAGTTAGAAGAGTTGTTAAGCAAAGTGGACATGAGGGAGTTGAGGGTGGAGCAAGTTTTAGCCCAATTGATGAACCATAGTAATGGCTATCAATCACTTCAAAGATCTTGGAGACCTGCACTTCAGAGCATCCCTGAAGTGAATTGAGCTTCATTTAGATTAGTTTAGGTGTATGAAGTTGAGGAAGATGAGTATTGGCCTATTAGGTCAATCTTTCTTTTTGCTTTCTTTGGAAAAACTGGATTGTCCATTTGAGATGGTTTATGGCATGTGTCCCCTTAGTGCACCAGACTTAACCCCTTCTTCTAGGACTCAACAATAAAGTGTAGATGTTCAACAGAATGGAGAAACAGACATTCAAAGAAGGAGAATTGAGAAACAAAATTCAAAGTATAAGACTCATGAGACAGACTTTGAAGATGAGGAAAATCTTTGGAAGAACGATGAAGAATAATAATGGACTTTTCAAGAAATATAAAAACTTATGGGACTTTCAAGTAACACCACTAGATGAATACATGATAATAGTTAACATGGTCTATCACACCCTAGATGAATACTTTCAAGTAACCCTGAGTCAAATCTTTTAGCCATTCAAATTCTTGCTAACCCCGTCTATCAACTATGCTTCTTGTAGCAACTTTCATTATGTTCATGGATGTACTATGGATTTTATTTACAATGATATTAGTTAACATGGTTAAACTAAAAAAATGTCTATGTTAATACATAGAATTTGGATTTTTGAATTTAACACGTATATGTCTTATTTACAAATAGTAGACACTTTTTTTTTTTCTTCTTTTGAAAACTGACGTTGAGTTTATCGGAAAATAACTCAACCAGGTTGTCCATACTTTAGCAAAAGTGGCTCGTAAACCAGCAATGTCCCATGTTTTATATGATGTTGCAATATATATTTTCACTCTTGAGCAAATTACCTATATACAAATATGATATAAAGTATACAACATTTTAGATTATCAAGAAAATGTTTACTATATAATTGAACGTTAGATATTTGCTTTGTGAAATAAAACGTGTTATTTTGTAACTGGAGCAGCGCAAATAGTTGATGCGCAACTTAGAGAAATGCTAGGGTCACTCATTCTAACACATTCCTATGACACACTCCAATAGTTGATGCGCAACTTAGAGATATTTGCCTGACAACAAGTTTTAATTTTTTTTGTAAAAAAGCAATTTTTTATTTTCTTTTCAGGAATTTAACTACAACTACGTCTTCTCCACAATCTCTTGTATTATAACCTCGTGTATCAATGGGAATCTCCTTCATTTTTTCGGGATCTCTATTATCTTTCTTGTGAGATTTGATCTATCACAACTCAGGTTTCATTATTCACCACCATATCCGCAGCAGGACTCTAGCGTTTTCCGTGTGTATCGTATTTGTTGCAACAGTTTCGATTGATCTTTAATTTGGCATATCAAGAGCAATTTGAGTTGGTTCCCATTTTTGGTTTTCAAACTGGGTATCAAACAGTTTCTAGTTAGATAATTTCGATTAAAGATAAAGGTATTGAGATCCACTAAAAGTTGGGAATTGAATCAATATTGGGATCCATTAAAACAGTAGGTAATTTGATGTTGGAATGGCAATTAGAACTCCGTATAGTTTTCATTTTTTATATAGTTCTATTAGGAATTTCAGCAGCAAATTTATATACAGGAAAATGAATATAGAAAGTGGGTGACATGGCTTATTTCTATTGAAATGCTTTATAGGAGTGTGTTAGAATGAATGACCTTAGCATTTCTCGTGCAACTTATGAGTGTTATAAACTTCAAAATACCGAATTCGATTCTTTTTCTTAAAAAAAAATTGCAACAATGATATTTTGATATCTTATTT
>Ga0315915_1001019_pt1 | contig 32521 bp, 20 predicted proteins | sample MpolbnodulesMG_FD_207738 | JGI IMG/M metagenome (GOLD analysis project Ga0315915, IMG submission 207738) | Medicago polymorpha root nodule microbial communities from Los Angeles, California, United States - branched nodules | ecosystem: Host-associated > Plants > Roots > Nodule | place: USA... | reverse complement strand
TATATATATATATATATATATATATATATATATATATAATGGGAGATAAATGCAAACATTATTATTATCGACATAATAATAACTAGTATGGATACCCGTGTTCAGTATAGGCTCGAATTTAGTTATATTTGAGAGATAAAATGTTGTGATGTATCAAATGTCAATTACATTCAAATATTGAATAAAAGATTGAAGGTTGGGCAACTTATAAGTTGGAAGACTTGTATATTTAATGCCTTAAGTATTTGGTGAAAATGTGATATCATTCTCACTTGAATGATTTCTCTAGGTCCAATAGATTGATCTACACTCCTATTAGCTCCCCCATAAACCCCAATGGTCTAGAATAACCCGGTTTGATTTTGTGATGGAAGCGCGAGTGGGAGAGATGTTAATGTGTGAAATGTGAGTAAAAGTTTGACGTTGAAAGCAAAAGTAGATGTTGAGCAACATTGCTTATGTGGTTTGGAAGCCTAATGCTTTAAGATTTACGGTGAAAAAATGGTGTCAATATCACTTATGTGGTTTCTTTCTATCTAACAACAACAATAAAAATATAAGCGTTTCAAAGACATTGAGATGGTGGTTTGGAAACTTCCATCTTATGTGGTAACTAAGACAGTGAGAAATATCGTACCAAAGTTTACCAAAAAAATCACAAGAGAGGAATAAATGTGTTGCATCTTCCAGCATGCCGCATCTACCCACACATAACTGAGCATTTGGAAGTACAATGTGTCTTTTAATCAGATTGTCTGTCCGTTATTGGCAATCTTTCACGTAACAAGCGCCATGCGAAGAGACTGGTTTTCAGGGGCACTTACTTGTTCCAAATCTCTGTCATGTGAGTAACTGTCAAGTTGTTGCTGGTTGATGTCAACAAATGGTTATAAGCACTTGTGACGTTATAATTGTTGGAGGCATGTAAGTGCACTATCCACCTGTCAGAATGATTAGGCTGCAAAACAATATTAGATAAAACATCACAACACTCCCGCACCTTCTCTTCCTCCCAAACTAACAAACGACGCCGCCACTTTCGAGCTTCACCCTCTTCCCCCCACCCAAGCGAATACATTTCAGCCACCGTTGCCATTTTATTAGTAGCAAGATCAAAAAGGATGCTAAAACTATTCTTCAAAGCTAACCTGTCAATCCAAGGATCCCACCAAAATAAACTTTGGGCACATTATCATCAAACCACCGCCCACCCAATATTATCATCAAACCACCGCCCACCTCCCACACCAGCCCCATTTCTTTATATTTATCAAATTATTCCACCAAATAGAGTTAAACTGCCCCTCCTCTGCGATTTTACCTCCTACCTCCCTGTATCTTGCTGCTAAAACTCTATACCACAAACTCTTATTTTCAACCCGCATCTGCCAACACCATTTACCAAGTAAAGCCAAGTTAAACTCCTGAATCCTTAACACTCCTAAACCACCATTCTCCTTTTTGGAACAAATAGTATCCCAATTAATCCAAGAAATTTTCCTAAACTCCTCACAGCCCCCCCAAAAAAAGCAATTAAAAATAGATTCAATAGAGGAAATGATACCTGCGGGAGCTTTGAAGAAGGAAATAAAGTAGAACGGAAGAGAGGACAAGACAGACTTTAGAAGAACTAAACGGCCACCCAAAGAAAGGTTTTTACTCTTCCAACCTAATAATCTTGACTTAATACGGTTAATCAAAGGTTGCCAAAATTTTCATTTGCGATAGTGAAAGGGAGCTCTGCCCAATTTACAATTAAGAACAGAGGCTTCCTCGGCCAACTAAGAATCATGAATATTAATACCTACTAACATACTTTTGTGAAAGTTCACTTTAAGACCAGAAGACGCCTCAAAGAGAAGGAGCAGAGCTTTCAGAGCTTGAATATTAGCCCAACTTCGATCCCCAATTAACAAGGTGACATCAGCAAATTGTAAATGAGTGATGGAAACATGATTATTTGCGCCCACCTTGTAGCCAGAGAAAAGGCCAGCCTCTACTAAAGTGTTCATCATGACATTCAATCCTTCAGCTGCTATTAAAAATAGAAAAGGTGAAAGAGGGTCACCTTGCCTCAACCCCCGTTCAAATTTGAATTTATCAGTTGGGCTACCATTAACAAGAACTGATACTGAGGTCGTACTGATGCATTCCATAATCCACTTACGCCATAAGGTAGGAAAATTCTTTTTTTTTTCATGACTGCTTCAAGGTAAGACCAATCAATGGAATTAAAAGCCTTCTCAGAAACGACCTCGAATAAGAGCAAATCCTTTTTCAGGCGCTTAGCATCTTCCACAATCTCATTAGCAATAAGAATACCATCAAGAATCTGTCTACCATGAATAAAAAATGATTGTCTTTTTGAAATAACACTAGACAACCCTTTGCAATCTATTGGAGAGGACCTTTGATAGAACTTTGTTTAAACATTCAACCATAGAGATTGGTCTGAAATCATTCAGGCGTTGCGGGCACTCAATTTTTGGAATTAAAGCAATAAAAGTAGTGTTGATACCTTTTGACAACTTCCCATTCCTGTGAAAATCAGATATAAAGCGCATAAAATCATCACGGAGTTTCGACCATAAATCCTTAACAAATCCCATATTAACATCATATGGTCCAGGATTTTTAAAGCTGTCACAATCCCAAACAGCTTCCTTCACTTCCTCAACTGAAAAAGGTTTGGTTAACTCTCCACACTGACCTATATTAAGCATATTAAAATTGAGATTCTCAATGTTAGGTCTTTCAGCAGCTACATATTGAAAATGAGATGAGAAGTGATTGAAAACCAGTCCCAGGATTCCTTTTACACCGTCAACAATAGCGCCATCAAGAGTTAAAGAAAATATGGAGTTTGCTCGCCGCCTAGAGGACATAATTCTATGAAAGAACTTAGTGTTAGCATCTCCCTCTTTCAACCAAAGTAATCTAGATTTCTATCGTTGCATGTTGGTGTTGATAAGAGATAAAGAACGAAATTTTGCTGATACAAAATGAAGCTCCTCAATTTCCTTCAGTAAAAGATCATCCTCCTCCCCTTTAGCATCTTCAAAAGAAATACGCTCTTGAACGTTGCTTAAACGACCTTCAAGGTTTTGAGTGTGATTATGATGCCAAGTGTTCAGGCTCCCCTTAATCAACTTCAATTTTTATTTAAGAACATAGCCACCTTATCCCTCAATATGATATGATTGCAAATTGTATCTAACAAACTGTTTGTAACCTAGTAGATCCCCCCAACACTTCAACATGCACCTAGGGCAAGGGCCCTAATTTTCTTCATCCATAGATATCAAAATGGGACAATGATCAAAATACCGCGATTTAAAGCATGTTGCATCATATTAGGCCAAAGAGCGTACCAGTCCTCTGATAGAAGAAAGCGATCAAGACGGCTCATAGAGACACCACCCCGTCTAAACCAAGTAAAAAATTTACCATAAAGAGAAAGAAAAAAAAGGATGTTACTATCAATGAACTGATTGAAATGAGAATAATATTCAACAATTGTGCAAACCACTCTGCTCTTGCGTTCAGGTTGAGACCGAATGGCGTTAAAATCACCACAAACACACCAACTTGTCTCTCTAAAATTTCTAATAATCGTTCCAAGTTGAGTCCAAACATCTTGTCGCCGAAGGGGGTCACACGGAGCATAGTCATTTGCAAGCGAGAACTCGGCCCCATTTTTTACCATTTTACCTTGAATAATAAAAACATGAGGCATGCTCCTAGTAATCTTGATGTCAACTTCAGCTGTGTCCGAAAGAGTTAAAATGCCACCGGAAGCCCCCACAAATGGTCTGTAAGAGAAACCGTAATTTTGATTACCCCAAAGCAAAGCACAAAGAAAATCATTAATAGTTTCCAACTTAGTTTCCTGAACACATAAAATCCACGGACGGTGAAATTTCACAATCTTTTGAATTTCCTTTTTTTTCTCAAAACTCCTCAAACCTCTTATGTTATAGAAATGAATTTCATTTTGACCACCAACACCTAAAAACGACACAACACATAAATCAACAACCAGTTGAAGAAACCTCAACATTTACGTGGCTTCCCTCCACGCCAACCTCACCTTTTGTTGCCTTCCTCTCTATTTTATTAGGCCGAGAGAGAACTTGAAACATATTAGAGCAATCACCCTTGAATTGTAAATTGATAGCTTTACCGATATCTACAATATCTTTGCCACCACTATTAGATTTATCATGTAAAGCAATCCAATTTTTCCAAACATTATTTATTCTCGCTGCCAATAGAGCAAGAGGGAGCTGTTGATTTCTTGTTAAGTTTCTTGAGAATATGAATTAAATTTTGTGGATCTTTGAGCGACATACGAGCAATATGTCGAAGGCTAATAAGAGAAGGATTAAGGGTAGCTTTACGCCGATGCTGCATCACCTTTTCCTTTCTTTTATGCGAAAAAACAACTCCAACGTCTCTAAAGTGGTGATACTTAATCCATTTGAAGCTCCAAGGACCCAAAATTGATGGAGATTTGCGAGTGTTGGAACAAGAGACTGCCTTTGTTGATTTAATTTTGCTTGATGCACCATTACTGACACCATTGGAATGAGCACAAGGAGTTGATCATTGTCCTTCTAAAGCATTTGACAACACGGGATCAATAGGTGGAAGACCCGATTACTGTTGAATATCAAAAGAAGCCGATGTTGGAACAAAATGTGTTTAACATTACCACCTTTAGTTTTGATGATAACAAGGTATTAAAAAGTCAATTGGATATGCTAATATTTGTTCACGTATGCAGGACCATAAACAAAAATTTATATGTCTTAAATTCATGTATTGGTTCTGGAAGAACAAAAGAGAGCAATGAAATTAACAAAGGAAGCTTATATTGCAAGACAGAGTCTAAAGACTACCAGAGTCTGAAGATCATCAGAAGCTGACTGCCAGAAGCTGACGTCATCAAGCATCTGAAGACCATCAGAGTCTGAAGTTCATCAGAGTCTTAAGTCAAGAAGCTGGAGTTAGTTAAAGTTTGTTATTTTGAAGGCACAAGATTGCAGAAGGTATAAAAGCCTGGAGGAACGACTATTTCAGAGGAATTACAAGGCATTGGATGCCTATCCACTGAAGAGCGCATAAAAAGGACATAACATAATTGTACAACCACTACTTTACTATTCCACTACCTTGGCTGGTTGTTCTCCAAACACAGAATGAATTTCAAATTATTCCCTCCTAGGACAATAACCAAATTAAGCAACAGATCATTGGTGATGATCAAGCTTCAACAACGACTCTTTTTGATGTGTTGGCAATCATCAACTTATCTCTCAAACCTCTCTATAAAGGATTGAAGACTTGAAGATAGTAAGAGACTCAACAGCATTTTTTTATAGTGTCAAAATTCTGTTGAAATTGTTGCACATCAAAGTTCACTTTGAATTTCTTAACAACTTTCATATTTTAGAAATTCTAGAGTCTTAAGAGTCTGTATCTGATTTGTATTGTGAACACCACTGATTGTATATCAAGTGTTCAACCTCAAACATTTTTCTTATAATTGTGTTTGTTTAGAAATCTCTTACTTTTGTGCTTGGGCATAGGAAATCTCTTTCTTGTGTGCTTAAGTATTTGGAAGTCTGTTGCTTGTGTGCTTGAGCATTGGTAATCAGATACTGATTTTAGTGAACTCTCCTTGGAAGTGCAAGGGGGACAGAACTACTTCTAGATTGTGGAAGGAACCTGTATAATTGCTCTCTCTCTCTCTCTCTCTATAATTGCTCTCTCTCTCGCTCTCTCTCTCTCTCTCTCTCTATCTATCTATCTATCTGTCTGTCTGTCTGTCTGTCTATCTGTCTGTCTGTCTGTCTGTCTGTCTGTCTATAGCTACCTACCTACCTACCTACCTACTATCTATCTATCTATCCATCCATCTTTACATTATCCGCTGCATTAAACTCTGAACTTTGTTCTTGAATATGAACTCTATCAGATTATGAACATTGGACTTAGTTTAAATAGAAGAAAAAACAAACACAATTCAACCCCCCTTCTTGTGTTTTTCCTACCTTGAGCCGAAACATGGCTGGTTTGCGCGGCTGAATGAGCAGCAGAGTGAGCTGTTGTTTGCTTTGCGGCTGAGTGATCTCAAGCCTCCTTGAGATCTTGAACTAGGGCATCAACAATGGGTTCCTAATTATGCAAATCATCAAAATGCTCCAAAAATTCAGAAGCAGGGTCAAAAGCTTCTTCCCCAAAACAAACATCACGAGCAAAACCCGCTTCTATTTCCTTCACAATTTTAATACTATAATATTTATCATCAATCAAAATATGCTCCACCACATTGACAGTATCAAAACATTATGTTCTAATTAAAATACGAGCAAAATCAAACCACTCCAAATTAGTAGTGCAAGGATCAATCTTTAACAATCTCCCACAAGCTATGAGGAAATAAATTCAAGAATTTTAATATGCCAGACATGTAAGGGAACTCCATAAATCTGAAACCAAACACCTCTTTCGGACACATTATCCTCAGCTAGGGACCAAGCAGGCATCTCAGAAAAGAAACAATTAAAAAAATCAGCAGCTTTATGGTAAACTAACATCATGTCTTCTTTGCCGGGACAAAATAAAACCACATTATCTCCTCCTCTAGGTAACACCCAAACATTATCAAAACCAGCATCAATGATTTTTTGTTGCACAATAGGAATAAAGTTCCCATTCAACACTCTTGCTAACGCCCCTTTACTTTCCCAAACAACATCTTCATTATCAGAATGAAACTTGCGCGTGACATTTGTACCACCAATCAGCTTGGATGCATCACCGACATGACTAATCTCTTTCTCTTTGAAGAAATCAGCATAAGAAATGTCACCAACAACGGCACCTAAACGTACATGCTCCCTTTCCTCCTCACTACCCTTAGCATTCAATTTAACCTGCTCAAGTGCCTGCTTTATAGCCAACGCCATATCTTCCTTCTCCGTATCAAGAAAAACTCCCTCATTGATTTTTTCTCCCTCATTATTTTTTCCTCTCATAACAATTTTTTCGCCTTCAACACTATTTTTCGATTTTTTTTCCTCCCATAATTTTTTATTATTTTTTTTCAACTTCGGCATTATTTTTTGACTTATTTTTTCCTCCACCTTCCGCTAATTTCCTACCATCCTCCAACTCCTTCAACAATTCTTTCTTAACCTCACCAAACCTATCAAAGCGCGCAACATTCGCCCACACCTTATTCAAACCTAAGTAAACATTATTCAAAGCTTTCTTAAGTTTTTCAACATTTTTAACATGAATAAACCTCATAAACCCATAAGTTCGCCCATGACCATTTCTATTTTGAGCCACATAAACATCCGATAAAATTCCACAAACCTCAGAAGCCTTACGGAGGTCCACATATTTCACATGCTTAGGAATGTTTGTTACATAAAAAGAGGCTCGAGAAGCATGTATGTTACTGTAACAACCCGATTTTCGTTAGATTTATTTTAATTAATCTTTATATGTGATTATATGTGCTTGTACGTGATTAATTGCTTCTATATGTATTTTGGTCGGGATTATTAGAATTCGGTGTTAGGAGGGTATTTTTAGTCATTTTGGACTTAGGGGTATTTTGGTCATTGTGTGAGCAAGGGTAAATTAGTAATTTTACTGTGATATTTTTTTTAGTGTGTTAAGTGGGAATTATATTTTCACCAAGTTACTAGTCGGTTGTAGTAATTAGTTAAGAGCCGGTAACTATTCGATAACTTTTAACCGTAAGTGGGTAGAAACGCTGTAAATTGGTTAATGAGTGTTTTGAGCCCATTAAGACATAAATGGTTAAGCCCAATAGTGGTAAGCCTATTTCAACCTTAGTCATTGAGGAAATTAGGTCACCTAGTATCATTTGTTCATTCTTATAAAACATTTTGAGAGAGGTAGAGAGAGAAAGAGCTAGAGAGAGGGTTTTGAAGAGAGAAGATCTTGGAGAGCAAGAAGAGGATAGAAACTCAAGGGATTGGAGCTAAAGTGAAGCACTAGTTTAGAATTGTGAAGATTTAAGGTAAGGGGGCTAGTATTCTCTCATAATCTTTGTATAATCTCTTTCCTACTCATATTCAAAAGTGCTTATTTGTGAAAAGTGATTAATTGTGAATTTAATTGGTGAAATTCGTGCTCTTATGTTGCTACAATGTTTGGGTATATGAATTTGATGATAATTAAGTTGCTAATGTTGAATTTACATGCTTATGATGTATATACATGTATACTTGTGTTTTACCCAAAATTGATGAAGAATGAATTGTTGTTGATGAATTTATGTTTGATTGATGTTGTTGTTGTTATGAGATGATGTTGTTGATGATTCATACCTTGGGTGTTCATAATTACGGATTTATGGCATGAATTGAGTTGAAAATGGGTTGAATTGATGAATTATGTTGAAATGATATTTGATTTCATGTTTGATGTGTTTTTGAAAGCCTTTTTGAGTACATGAACCTGTAAACAACCTTTGGGAACGAATTTGGATGTTAGGGGATCAAAATTTGGGTTTTTGGGTGAAAAATGGTTTGAGCCCGTGAAAAATTGTGCAGAATTGATGCACAGTCGCTTAAGCGAGCTAGAAGCGAGCTGTAAGCGACCAGTCACTGTAAGTTGGTTGCTTAAGCGAGAAGTCCTTCGCTTAAGTGAGATGCTCTCTGACAGCATTCCTTGTTTCGCGTTCTTGAGTCTTTTTGACACGTTTTTGTTTTGAATTGGCCTTTGGTGTAAACATGAAAGTTTTAGATAATTGTGTTAGATTTCCAGTGGCTTTGGTTTGACTTGAAAATGATTTTTAGATTTTTAGTTATGATGAAAATATTCCAAGGAGGTCTTGGTGAAAATTTATGAAAATTCCGCATAACTATTTCTAAGTCAACCCAAAACTTATGGTTTGTTTCCAAACTTTAAAACTAGAAGTATTAGGAGTTTAATTAAGAGGTTTAATAGTATTTAACCTATGTCTTGTTGAATCTAACTTGGTTTTGTTTTGAAAATGAATTGGTTTTGCAATATGGAAGAAATGATACGAACTTGTCGTAACTTTGTGATTTTGATGATTTTATCGCAGTCGGCCGGTGAAACGCACAGTATATTCAACTACACTCATATGTGATCTAAGTGTATACATAGTCGAGGCCCTAGAGTTTATTTACTTGGTTTTGGTTCATTTGTCTCAATTATTTTAAAGTTGTAAAATTAGAGACGAACTTTGTCGAAAATAATCTTTAAGACCAAATACTTGGAAAATCTTTTGTGGATAGTTTGATATGATTATATGAAGATATGTGAATGATTGCTAGGTGTTGAATATGATGTTTATGATAGCATGGTGTATTTTCTCCTCACTTGAATTGTGAGAAATAGTATGATGTTGTTGAATTATATGATAAAGTCGATGTTGTGAATACATATATGTTGATTGATTGTGATATGGTTGGTGAATACATATATGTTGATTGATTGTGATATTGTTGGTGAATACATATATGTTAATTGATTGTGATATTGTCGGTGAATGCATATATGTTAAGTGATGGTGATTTTGTTGGTGATTGCATATATGCTAAATGAATGATGATGATGTGGTTATGACTCTTAATTGAATTATGACTTGATTGATTGTGTAGACGTAAATACTTGATAATGTAATTGTTGTTGAAGTTGATCAATATAAATGGAGGTTATCCTTTATATTGTTGTTGAATATATATGAGGTGATTTTGCATTGTCGAGTCTTTGCTTGTATGTCCATGCATCATAGTCATCTTGAGTTGTTTATGTTGTAAAAGGGTGTGCTCGTTTACTTCGGAGAAAATGTAAGACGGGCGTGAAATCTTACATATGATGTTTTTGTTGTATCATAAGGTGACGACCTTGAGGTGATTTGGTACCACATGCATATATGTGTCGGGAATAGGCGCATAGCATAATTGGCATGAGTCTTAATTGTTTACATGTGAATGATGATTCTTTGATGATAGTGTGTTTTATGAATACATACTTGTGACATTTGAAATTGATTGGTTGATGAATTGTGTCATAATTGAATATGTTACTTGATGAATTTGTGCATTGGTGAAATTTGTTGAATGTTGTGATCTATGTGGATTGGTGTATATGTATATAGGTGCACTTTGTTGATGGTTGTAAATAATTGAGTTATGCTCTAATTGCACGCCTTACTTGTTTGTGCTTATACACTTGGTGAATCAATTTGATGATAATTATTTTGGTAATAATGATGAGGTGAGAATTGTATATGTATATATATATGATTTGGTGATTCCTATGACGATGATGATTGCTTGCTTATAACTTTGAAATGAAGAATAAGGTGGGTAATCCTTTCTTTGATTGTTGTTGATTAATGATGAGCTTAGTTCGATGACTTGTTTAGAGATTGAATATGCTTGCTATGCTATGTTAGTAATGTGATAACTTTAGGTGGATGGAATGAGGGACAATATTCACGTGATGTTAATATTCTAGGAGGGATGGGTATGTATATGTGTTATGCATGAGATCCTTGAATGTTTATGATTGTTTATGTTTGATTATGATTGATGTGAAGCTAACCCCTGGTGGTCTGTCGTGGACCGCCTACCTATTTGTATGAATGGGTAGACGGCGTGTAGGATTAGTTTGATTGCTTTCTTGGTGAGTTGCTTGAGGATAGCGGGAGCTTCCTCTGTTTATCCGTTAGTGTCTTAGATTAGGCTCTGATTAGGTGTCAGTCTTTATGATTCTCTGGATTTGTTTATGTTTTGGAGATTTTGCCCATTTGTCGGGTTTTGGAGATTCTATGTATTGATGTATTTGGAGTTTATGATATGCATACTTTGGTGATGTATGATTTATATCTGCTGCGTAGTTGTTTGAATATTTATGCATGTTATGTTTGTGGAAACCTTTTGGTGACGTGACATCTATTTCTTGAATAAATGCTTTATTCGCGTGTATTATCGCTTTAATAGAAATATGGCGTTACAGTTACCTTGATAACTTACTGCAATCGAAGCAGAAGAACTTGGTGAATGAATGTGGCGTCTGGTGCGTGACCTTCCATGTGACTGCTCAAATCTATGTTGTTCATAAGAATCCATATGCATGGCTGTTGAATGTTCACGTGGAGTATGCTTATGTTCACGTGTTGAGGCCTGTTTACGTGAATGTTGATAGTTGTTGTTCACGTATCTGGCAAGTGAAACCAAATGCTGCTCAGGCCTAGTTGGATAGCGATGAGGATAATCACAGTAACATCCAGAATGATCAAAACCATGCTGAGAGAAATTGTGGTTTCGGTGAGAAAACCCTAATCCTTCAATTTCATGAGAGTCACGTGAAAAGCTTGTTGTCCGACGGCGATCAGAAGAGCACTGTCGTCCTCCCCTAAAACCTACATGCCGAGAAGAAACCCTAGGTCTGTCCTGTCCTCGATCACCCGGTCGGATCGCTTTCCGACGTCTATAGCTCACCTTAGTCCAGCCCTCTGAATCCCCACCCCTTTGTGCCACCCCGATAGACGTCTCATCCCTCCCGTAAGCCGGCGAAAGGTGCCAGCACGGTTGTTCGAGGTTTCCCCCATGACCACCACCACTCTCCCACTCATCTTTTACTCAGGAAGATCCTTATTTCTTTAGTCCTTTTGATATATGGTCAAATTTGGAATCTTAGCCTAGCAAAATATGGTATCAATGACAAATTAACATGTATTTTAGTAAATTACATTTGTAGCCCTCAAAGTTGTTTTAAAGCTTCACATTGGTGATATAAGAGTTCTTCCTTGGATATTGTCACTTATTTTACAAGCAGTATATATTTTAGTTCCTTAAATATTACTCCTTTTTTCCCTAATTTTATTCCATTCGTTTCATTTTATATGTCATTCTAGAAAATGTACATGTATTAAGAAATGTAGTTGAACAATTTGGATCGGCAAAATGTTTACAAATAATATAATTAAATCCAAGTCACGGAATATTAATGCTTTCGGATCTGCAACGTTGACGCCTAACTAATTGATTGAATTTGTAATTGACTAAATCCGATGTTTCAATAGGAATCAAACGAACATCGCAGCAAGACGAGAAAACAAACAACGTTGTACAAAACGACGAACAACAAAACGCCGCACTCAGACGAAGAAATCACAAAAAAACACAAAAGAGATAACTTGGTACAAGTGAAAACCACTTATTTAGAGTGAATGAAATGGAAAAAAGATGCATAATGGGTGGTTCTAGATCAAAAAAATGACCTAACCTCTCTTCAATGAGTAAGGAGAAAGAAAACTTGAGAATATGAAGTTTCTTTCACTTGTGTTTGTTTCAAGTTTACCAAATTTATTTCTAGGAATAATATTCCTTAGAACATAAAGATGGGAATTTTATTCCAAAATATTTAGAAAAAAGATGTTTGCTTAAAATTATAATATTCCTCGGACCCATAAAAATAGGAATTATAATAGGAAATTACTCATGAATTTATTCTCATCTCCATGGGAATTTTATTCCCACCCTTTTCTTTAGGAAAAATTTTCTATTCCCAGGAACGTTTTATACCCGGAAATAAAATTTAGTAAACTTATAACAAACATAAGCATGTGTATTCCTCGTTTTATTCCCAAGAATCTACAAATGTAACTTGAAACAAATGCACCATAGGGAAGGTGTTATTAATTAGTTTATACTTTACAAAAAAAATTATTACACTCCCATAACTAGCGAATTAAAATTTAAACCTCAATGAATAGAAATATCTGCATTTAATATCTCACATGTCTCAAATAAATTTATCTCCAAAGGAGGGGATATATTTATTTAGGCATAGGTATTCTACCTTTTTCCATACGTAGTTTACTTAGACATCCTTGATAATGGATGGTTCCTCAATACCCCTATACTATATTAATCTATGATGGAACCTTTTCCCCTAACCCATACCCTACCTTTGTTAAAATAAAAATGGAGCTACGTTTCCATATATGGGCAAAGAAGTTGAATGATTGAAGCAAAGAAAAACGTACTTTATTTTTCTGTCACAATAGCATGATAAAAGTGCTACTTTTAAGTTTATGGTACTTAGCTAAGCTTCTCAAAGCTTAAGAAGATATCTATATAAAGGATTATATTTTCAAAGATCTAGCTAGCGACTTACAAAAAAAGCAACTAAGGCACTTTTAATTATTTGACAAAAATAAAAGGCACTTTTATTTAATTTTATAAAAGACAACGTCTTCGTGAGTTTAGCTCAGTTGATAGAGACATTGCATAATATAGTCAAGGACTGAGATTCGAACCCCAGACACCACCAAAAAATAAAAGACACCGTTTACATGTGGATCTTTTGAATAAAATGTTCATGGTCATGGTTTTCAGTCCATATATAATATAGGTGACGTTTTACAATCGGAATGTCGATTAATTTTTCTATAATGGAAAATGTGTAAGATGGTAACTATATTAGATTTTTTTTGACCCTAATGCCAAAAAAAATTCCATATCTGACCCCTATGAATATTATTCACCAAAATGACCCACTTTCTATTTTTGTTGGTTTTTTTTTTTGTCGTTTTCCTCATTCCCGCCATTTGAAACGGCGGAAATGATCCCTCTTCCCTGACACATGTATGTGCGTGACAGACGAGACAGGTTTGACTCTTTTTTATTTTTTTCCATTACCGCCATTTGAAATGGCGGGACTGAATTATTCATTTTTTTTTCGTTTTTTGTTTTTTTTGCAACATATGTATAGTTAAAATACAAACAATAATAAATAAAATCATATTAATGATAATGATGATATATTTAATTTATTAATTTAAAACACTAATAATTTTATTCATAAGAAATAAAAATAAAAACTACTTTCTCCGTGGCAACCATTTACGCCAATGTAAACTACAACCTCCCATAGCACATAATTTATCTTTTTTATTTCGTACGTGTCGTTGGTCAGGAAAGCCATATATGGTCTGCAAACACATATCTCATCTTCTTTCAGATAGTCGAGAGGCATCAGACAGACAGAGTAATGCTTCAATTTGGCTTACCACAACACCCATCTGCCTTACCAGATAATTTGAAAGATTTCCACAAAATTAATTTGACAAAAGATAAAATTAAAGGCTCGTGGAGAGATAAGCATCATCGTCAAGTCGAAAATTGGAACCAACGTCATCAATTAGCACTTCAAGGCGTTCGGTATAACCATGAGGTTTATCCAAATCGTCAATATTTTGCATGGTATGGGAATTTTTCGGAGATCATCTGTGGCTTTCTAGAGAAGTATTATTGACAAACCCAAGGCAACCATGTGCAAGAATTTTACTAGGATTGTCGCGTGACTATCCTTCAGCGCCAGAAACCTATACGGTGCCAGATGAAAATATGTGGTCAAATACACCTCCACCCTACAACCAGTTCATGACACCTCCACCCACCAACTTTGACCAAAGCTTTAACCCATCCACCAACTACAACCACAACCAAACATACCAATCACCGCCACAACCCACAATAACACCCCAATCCCATATCCAAGCTATTCTCAACAAAGTCATCATGGAGAAAGCTCCCGAACATCAAACTATTCATTTGATGACTTCAATCCAACTCAGTACACCACACAAACCAGTTACCCAGACCAATCACAATACTCCTCGTTCAACCTACCAACCCCTCCACACATTGTAAACTATCCCCAAACAAACTACACACCTCAATGGCCAAATTCACAAACTAATACCATAGAAAGTCTGGCAGCAGGGTTTAATGACAATGACTTCGTTAATGAAATCTGGACCAACTCAGCTTCACAAGTGCAAAATGAAGTCACTATGGAAACTAATGATGATGTTGAAATTTCTAACGAGGATGTGGAATAGGAGCACGAGGAAGAGGAAGAGCAAGACCAACGACCCGTACGAAATAAAAAAAGATAAATTATGTGCTACGGGAGGTCATAGTTTACATTGGCGTAAATGGTTGCCGTGGAGAAAGTAGTTTTTATTTTTATTTCTTATGAATAAAATTATTAGTGTTTTAAATTAATAAATTAGATATATCATCATTATCATTAATATGATTTTATTTATTATTATTTGTATTTTAACTATACATATGTTGCCAAAAGAAACGAAAAAACGAAAAAAAAAATGAATAATTCAGTCCCGCCATTTCAAACGGCACTAATGGAAGAAATTTTTTTTAAAAAGAGTCAAACCTGTCTCGCCTGTCATGCGCAGACATGTGTCAGGAAAGGGGGCTCATTCCCGCTGTTTCAAATGGCGGGAATGAGGAAAACGACAAAAAAAAAACCAACAAAAATAGAAAGTGGGTCATTTTGGTGAATAATATTCATAGGGGGTCAGACATGGAATTTTTTTTGGCATTAGGGTCGGAAAAAAAAAATCACTATGTTATCCATTGGCAAAAGATAGATATATAATTCCCATTTGAATTGACATCAATCAACAACATTTATTTATTCGACTTCTACATAAATTGTACAAACAGAGAAAAGAAGATAAAACAGAACAAAGAAGCTCGTGTATTGAATGGTTAATGGAAATGTTACAAGCATTCTATTTATAGGAGAGGAGAATCTAACTAACTCATAGCTTGTACCAATCAACTAAAAACGGTCAATAACTAACTCCCATAAGCTATGCTCTTTTATTATTCATACACCATAGTAATCATGTTGCTAAATGTGAATGAAACTAGTATCAAATTGTTTACTTGTTGAACAAGTAAACTAATATTGAACTTGATTTATCAAGTTTAACAACTTCCCTCAAGCTTAGCATGGTATGGGTTGAACCTGTTAAGCTTAGAAATGAATGAAAGCTCTTATGTTGAACATGAGGCTAGAATCTAGGGGTATTAAGATGTTGGAAGGTCCTTTGACGTGTGCCAAAAAAAACAAGTCAATCCAAACGGACCCTAAATATAGTTCACATCACTTGGTGACTTACGCATAATATATTATACTAATATTAGCTTCTGCCGATAAACCTAACCATCACAAGTATTAAGCACACTGGGTATACAAGTGATATTAGAAGTCATTCAATAACTCACAGATAGAACAAATCACATAACATTTCCTACAGTTGCAGTACAAAGAACTGAAGATCACAACATCTTACTAAGCAACTTAAAAAGAGTTACATTCCCAACTAGATCCAATCTCTCACAGATACATTATGATGGAACATCGGTTTCTTCAGACCTGTAAATTGAATGGTAGGCAAAATCGTGAGCCTAAAGTACAAATACTATACTCCTTACGATCACTATTATAAGCAAATGTTCACTTTTTAGATCACAACATCAATTATTCAATAAATTTGAAAAGCGATTTTTTGCTTATAATAGTGATCGGAGGGAGTATAAGATTATCAATGTATTTGACCAACAAAGTGAGCAAGATATACTCAATAACTGCAAGTATCACAAATCAATAACCTTTTGCCTTCAAGTTTGCAATCACTAACCTTGCTTTCTCCAACTTTTCTACCACATCAAGCATAGCATGTATAATCATGTTCTTCACCTGTTGGTTACCAAAGAAGCAGAAACCAGAAAAACATTACACAAACTACCAATAAGAATCTATAGACATGACATGATGGTATGATTTAGTAACAAATAGAGAAATACGTACACTAGATAGAAAAATATAAAAAGTAAAACCAATACTTTTTATTTTCAAAGAAATTCGATTAAAAGTATAAATTGTCTACTAAATTTATTTTTCCTATTACCATCAAATTTTCAGTAATTGACGTTACATTACAATTACTAGAGTGGACTATATAGCACCTTGCAGAGTCTAGAATCTAGATGGTAAAATATGTTTAATTCAAGAAAATATCGAAATGTGAATAATATGCTCGAACCATTTCAACCAATAAATGTATAACGATTTCGACAAATGCAGCATGAAAGTGCCAACAATAGGTGTAGCATACTGAAAACTCCCTATCAGGAAATTAGTTTGGTAGGTCAATCCCGGATTCTGAAACTGCTATGAAGCTATAATCAAATTATATAGAGAAGCTGATAACAAAATAAAAGATGCAATATCTAAAATTAATTGATAAGAGTATATGTCAGAATCAAATCCAGAAAAAGTAGTCAGGCATACCTCCAATTTGTCTTCTGTGGAACAGTGATTTACTGGAAGTTTACGGATTTCCTCTGTAAAACGCAAGCACTCGCCAACATTTTCAGGAGAGACAAAATCAAGTGCAACCTTGGTGCATGACTGCAACAAACATATCATTGACATTCATACAAACTTTTCAAGCATTATCTAGAAAGAAAAGCACTCAAGACATAAAAGTGATGAGCTAGTGGTAAATGACTTGGGTAATTTGTAAGCAGTTGTAGGTTCAAATCGGCACGCTGATATTGTATAAAAACATATGCAGTCTCCAAAAAGATCCAAGATGCACTAAAAACATTAACTTAACAGATTCATTGTTTTTGAGTTATGACCAACCCAAATACTAAGATATCAGAACCTATCCTATCCATTGGGCTACCAATTATCACGCCATTCGAGTCACAGTCTAGATGTCCAAATGATATGGATTGATGTTAAGCTCAATCCAAACTCTACATCCACTTTCATGGGAATCCATTTTCCCGACCGCCTCCCTTAGGAATGTTTAAATGAGATTATGGAAGTATACAAGTATACAACTATTAGGACGGTCTCAAACTTTTAAGAACTTGGCAGCATAATAGTTAGTTATCAAGTAATTTAGCTATCATATTTAACCATAGTTAGATTTATTCTCTCTTTTTCTTCTTAACTAAAACCCTTAAGGAAAAGTTACACCTTTATTGAAGATAAACCAAATCCGCCATGTGCGTAAAATTTACCTTCAGATTTCTGACTTGGTGGGGACAACCAGCTGGAATGAAAACAGCATCTCCTAGCTTCTGAACAAAACTCCAAGGCTCAATTCCTACAAGACAATGTTGAATTGTTGACAAAATGGTACAAGTCTTATGGACCAACACTCGACAAACCAAACAACGTACGAAAAATTATAAACACTACTAACCATACTCCTCCTTAAGCCTCTTCTTATGATTGTTAGTGAGATAAAAGGTCTGATCATGGATGGGGTGAAAAACCTACATTACCAAGGGATATGTCATTCAAGAAGATACACACATTTATAATTAGCGAACCCACCAGATTTTAGTTATGCCTAGCTGAGAAAACAAGAGAAAATGAAGGAAAATATAAACATATAATTGAGATCTCTTATTCGCATATCGACTTTACCTTCTTTAAAGGAGAGCAATAGATATGCCTGAACTCTCTGAAATGCTTCTTCAGATATTCCTTCAATTTAGGTACATCCTCTCTCCGAAAAATATCCCAGAGAGCACCATCTAAACTATTTTCTTGATGAACTGACTCAACCACCTTCGTATCACGTAATCCACTTCCATTTTCCATGACTGGTCCACTTTCATTTTCCACGACTCGAACACTATATTGCTCATCTGAAGCAATTACAGGAGAAGACGGATTATCAAGTAACTCACTCTTGTCTTGCTCAAGGTGCTTTTCTTTCAATTTCTTAATTGCAGCAATACTCACAGATTCGAGTTCCACTTTAGCAATATGAGTCAATACATTTACCTAAAAAGCCAAATTATAAAGGAACAAAACAACATGTCATTCTCCACATAATAGAGTATGCACTCAGACACAAATAAAAAAATATAAAGCACAAACAAAGAATTAATCAGGGAAGACAGTTCATCTGATGGAAAACAAGAGAATACTTTTTTTCAAATCCGAAGTCATCATTCATGCTTCAAGTCCAAAAAATATCATGTCTAATGATACAACTTATCATAAAAAGAATATTTACTTTTTTTTTCTTTTCAAATTATCACTATCAATTACCAAAACACCAAGGTAAATTACACATAAAATAAAAATATGTAATCAAATGAGTGTTTTCAAAGACATCGACAACCAAAAAATTAAGACATGTACTTGGAACCTCATAACTATCGGCTCATATTGCAATTGACTACAAAGACATTGCACACATCCTACAAAATCTGCACCTTTCAATATGATACTCACATAGAAATAACAATATAAGCATCAAAAGATTTATGACACATTCTAGAAAACACAGTCCAGGAAAGACAGAATTAAAACATACTACATCAGACATATCATAATGGAGCTTAGCCACAGAATCACCCCGCCCGAGCTCCTCAGCAAATCCATAAGCAAAATATGTTCCAAGTCCCATATGAACATTATTAGGCAGCTTCAAAGCAAGGTTAAGACCAGCTTTGAAAGGATCCGTATATTCTTTATACGGCAGGGAAGATATGAGCTCGGCACAATGGCGTGGCAAACTTTTCTCAAACAAATTAGGAGGCTGATCATTCAATTTCAATAGCTGAGGCCAATCGAGCTTATCCTTGCGACCATTTGTGTACCCGGTAAAGAAATCGTGGACACTAATATATCCCTGCATTTAATCAACAACTCAAATAAAAATTCAGAAATTATCAGCAACAAATGAACATGACAAGTATAGTAGTAACAAATTAGTAAAACTAATCAGTCATTTGAGAAGCTCAGGATTAAGAAATGATACAAACCTGGCACCAAGTTAAGCAATCAATTGCCTTCACATCCGAAACTGAATTGTGATTGGTATCACTTATCTGATGAAATGCATGCCACATGACAAGCGGTTCCCAGCTTATACCAGATGTGCTTGATTCAAGTACATTGCTGACAATTACAGGCTCCCCTTTTCTCCAGTGCCATTGAAAATGTCTTAAATCCTTCTCATGATTTTGTAGATCTTTAGCCCTAGGACAATATAAAAAGTTTTCACCGGAATCTTCACGAAAAGCCACCTTCCCTGGATCATTCGGTATATCATCTTTCTTCTTAACAGGCTTCAAACAAGAGCAACCATTATCAAGAGTCTCCTCTTTATCATCAAGTTCACTGGTTTCTTTAAGTTGTTCTGCTTTACACACCAACTCAGAGATGCAATTTGGCGGAAACATTCTTCTCAACTCAAGGAAACCATGATCACATTCATTATTGGCTTTTGGACAGCGAATACTACCATCGCGTCCTGCATGCCACCCAGATTTTGACCATTCAGGCTGGGTGGCAGCATGAGATTCAATTTCTATGGTTATTGTTATCTCTTCATTTCCACCATGCAGATAATCTTGCCCTTGGTTGATAACCTCAAACTCAACTGGATCTGCACCACCTAGAAGCTCCCCACGACGAAGCTCAGAGCAACAGCGGAGACAAAGGTCAAAAGAGCATTTTGTACAGCTTCTGTGGAAGTCAAATATTAAGGTTTGGCAGTTGTCACTACAAAGAGAAGTGTTAAGTTAACAAGAGTATAGAAATATAACAATAGCTAAGAAAACAAAAAATTATATGCCAAATTATAAGTCCATACCAGTATGCACACTCGTCTTTAGAGCAATCTGCTACATCTATTTTTAGCTCATCAGAGTGTGAGAGCCCTGTAATGTTCATCCCAAAAACATGGATGAGATGAAGTACAAACTTAATCAAAAAGAGCATGCAATAAAAGTAGTGAGAACAATGTAATCCAAAAGAAAGAAGAAAAAAATGTATATATAATTAATTCTAAAATAAAGAGTCAACTACTATGAAGCACGGATACAGATACGGACACCAAACACAATCGACACCGCAAATAATTTAAGAAAATCACGTATTTCACTGTAGTCATATGTGTTGGTGTCATGTCAATGTGTGTCCGACACCGAGAAACGCCTAATCCGATTAGTGTTCATAATGCATAGGTCAACTATAAAGCTAACCTATAAAGCATAGGCAGAGAAAAAAAAATAATGCAAGAAGAGAGAGTCTTGGAGGAAAATATACCTTGTATATTGGCTTCTATCTCCTTCTCAGCCATTTGTTCTAGATCTAATTCTCTTAAATATGGAAGAAGGTATTTAAGCATATACTTGGAGAACTCAATGTCATGATCCTTCTTGGTTTCTGTCTTGTTCTTAGTCTCCTGTAGTAAATAAGATTTTGAATCACATTTCAAATCAAATGGAGAACACAGACAAAGGACATGCATGCAAACAATTTTTCATTTAGTTAATCACATGAATGCAAACAAGCTTTGTTATTGCATTTGCCACAACACAAAGGACATGCATGCAATCAAGTTTCATAGTAATAACATCTTTGAGGGTACCTTATTAATAACATGCATAACAATAACTTGAAAGAGCAAAGAGATCAAGTGATGTCACCTTATGCATGCAATCAAGTTTCATTTTTCCAGCATTATTGTCCTTCTTCTCCTTCTTCACAAAACCATCATTTTCCACCTCTTTCACAGCTTCAGAACTAAAAATTATCTTTCTTTTCCTACCACGGTTTTCCTTTTTCTTCTCTTTGGCACAATGTTTTTCATCAGAAACTATCTTCCTTTCCCTAACTCGATTTTCCTTCTTCTTCACTACTTCTTCCTTCTTCAGTTTTTTCTTTCTACCACGTTTTTTTCTTGGATCAGCAGAAGAAGAACCTTTAACAGTTTCTTCATCATTCTCTAAAGCTTCCTTCTTCTTCGCATTACTCTCTCTTCCACGTTTCTTCTTCTTTGTCGCTAGGGCAATTTCAACATCTCCAGATACTGAATCTCTACCATCCTTCAACGAAGCCATTGACTAGAAACTTCAAATGAAGCTTTTGTTGGTATTTTAATAATTTTGTTATTTACCAGCACAAGCAAAGAATAGGGAGAGGGTTTAAGTAATGATTCATCTAAAAGACTATCATAGAAACATGCAATGCGATTAGACTTGACACCTCACAATTGTGTTTTCGAGGTAGGGAGGTTTTCAAATCTAACCCAAAGATTGTGTTTGATGTGGAATGCATTTTTTTTTTTTGACCGATTGATATTTGATGGAAAGCTATCTAATCTATCTAAAAATTAAATAAATCAACTCAAAGTTTTATTTTCCAATTTTTTTTTAATATACGAAATGACAAATTATCATTGAAACTCACACACATAAATGGAGGTGTTGAAGTATGAACTCCAGTTACGACATTCGAACTAACAATTTCAATATTTTTGTCAGTTGAACTAAACTTGTAAGCTTTTTATCGAAGTTTTAATAAGTGTTTGAAATGTGACTTGGATAATTTTGATCACAGACGTTTAGTTCGCTTTTGGATAATTACATTAAAATATTTGATCAAATCCATTTTAATATGATTTAATTTAGTTCGTTTTTTAAATATTCAAATTACAAATTTAAATTATTTTTTCTTCATAATAATTTTATAAAGAAGTGGTAAAATAACATGTTCGATGTAAAATATAACTTATTTATTATCTGAAAAGTTGAAAATCAACGATAGTGAAAAAAATTGATTTTGGAATGAGCGAACAATAGAGAAAAGTGAATACAAAAAAATCGTAGCTCCACCACCAACCCAAGATGGGGCCACTTTTTTTTTTTACTGAAATGCCCTTTGTTAGGTGCCAAGATGTATAATTTTAAAATGACAAAATGACAACCCTACTTTTCTTTGTCCTTTGGCAAAAAGACCCTGTCATTTGTATTGCTGGCCGTCTAAAATGCATCACAGGTGTCAAGAGTTATGCATGCAACAATCCAGGTGTTACCAATGCAATGAACCAAGTGACATGGCTCATGAGAAATACATGCAATAGGCCAAATGTCAAGAGGAATATATACACCAAGCCAAGTGTTACCCATGCAATAAACCAAGTGTTATGAATCATGAGGAATACCTGCAGTAAGTGTGTCAAGATGAATACATGTAGCAAGTCAAGTGTTACCCATGCAATAAACCAGTGTCATGGTTTATGAGAAATACATGCAACAAGGCAAATGTCAAGAGGAATACATGTAGCAAGTTAAGTGTTACCCATATAATAAATCAAATGGCAAGAATTATGAGGAATAAATGTACATGTAGCAAGCCAAGTGTTACACATGCATTAAACCAAGTGTCATGATTCATGAGGAATACATGCAACAAGTCAAGTGTCAAGAAGAACAGATGCACAACCAAGTGTTACTCATGCAATAACTCAAATGTCATGAGGAATACATGCAACAACCAAATTGATATCGATGTAATAAACCAAGTATCGAGAGAATTACATGCAACAAGTTAAATGTTATTCATGCACTAAAACATATCTCTTTCTTCTTCACTGATGAATCCTAACCCCCTTTCTTTCTCATGAACTCACCAAAACCTCCAAACTCTATCATCTCTTTTTTTTCCCTTCTAAAAAAGGTATTTATCTTCTTCTTTCATTAGTCACAATCCTCTCTTTCTTCTGGGTCCTCTTCGCCCTCCCCTTCTGTGCTCACTCTCCGCAAATCCTGTAATATTTGGATCGTGCATCTCTACTGCAACTTCTTCAATTGGTGAATTCTTTTGTGTCTCTATTAACACCTGTATTGACACCGTCAATGGCCTCGCCTATATGATCCTTGTTTCGACGTTAAACCTTCTGCCGTTGACAACCGCAGCTTGCAGTAAGGTCAATTGCATTTGAGTTGAAATCGATCTTCTTCTTCCTTATCATTCGGTACTACTCTCTCATCCTCTCTCGTATATCTCTTCATTATTCAATGATTATTAAATAATGGATGTAAACTAAAAAAATTGCTAGAAGTTTTGGAATGACTATAGATGTGTATTGTTTCTTTTAAAGAGTTAATGATATGATTATGTATTCAATAATTTTCTTTTATATTATTTATTTGTTTCTTAGCTGATTTGTAGAATTCTAAAGAGTGAACAATCTTATATATGTATATGACCTAATATGTGTAGATCAAACAAGGACTTATATGAAATTTCTTTCATATATGTTCTTGAAGGATTTCAAATTATTTATGTGATTGTTATTATTTTTAATAATAGATTTTAAAACTAATAATTTACGGTAGATTTTTTTCGAATTAAACTCACGACAACAATTTTATTCACCACAATTTGTAACAATATTACATTTTGCGATTTAATCTAACAAAAAGGTGACACATTGGCTAGGCATCATGATTGTTTTTTAATGTGCAGTATCAATAATTTTATTCACCACAATTTCTAACAATATTACATTTTTAGGACAAACAATCATTATGCTTTCTTGATGTGTACGTCGAAGTCAGATTGCACCCTGACTTGGTAAAAAAAAAACCTAACTCCAAAAGTTGTTAGCCACTTTGATACAGACAAACTTTAGTATTGACTGTTATCTATACAAAAATGTTATGTTGGCGATTTTTTTTTTTTTTTATGAGACAAGGCTAACACCAAAATGACATAAACACATAGTTGGGTTCTTTTAAAATTCTTAGAATCTCAATTTTGAATCTCCCTTAAGCAATTTCAAATCCCTTATCCAACTCCTTCTTTTTCCTCTTGACTCCATCCAATATCAAGCCCTTGACTTAAGTTGTCGTTGCCTATCCTCCACCACAACCAAAACTACCGAACAGAGTTGTTGTCTCGATGGTGCCACTTGTAGTCTTGTACAACATCTGAAACCACTTGTACATAGTTGTTGTTGATTTATATAAGGGGTTTTTGGTATCATTACATGGATGTGTAGTTGTGGTGTTGTTTATGGATATTTGATGTTTTAGCAAAGAGACATCAAACTTCGTTTAAGATTTATACTTATTCCATCTAGGGTGATTTTGTAAGTCTCATGGAGTATTCATTTTTATAGTCGGTTATCAATATATTTCTAATGGTGGTTATAACATTTGTTCCATCAAAAGCACCCCAATTTGCAAGTATTTGAATGGCTTTAAGTCTAGGGTTTTGCTTGAATGGAAAATGCTTGATTGTCCCGATGGAAATCGTAAGTAAAAATGGTAGATTTGTAAAAAGGAAGCTATAGTTGAGTATTTTACAAAAATAAAACTACCAAATGGTGCATCCATATCATCATAGTACTCATGAAGTTCAATATGTTTTAATACAAGCATAATGGCTATCTTACTTATTAAAGCTTGTCTGGTCAAGCTAACCCTAACCCTAAATCTAACCTAGCAATTTCTCTCTCATTCTAACGTATTTAATTCACAGGTTTGACCTCATCACCCTTTTAACACGCAATAAATTCATTTCATTTCAAATTGTTTGTCATTCATTAAATAATTTAAGGCAATTCATTTAAAATTTGAGAGCATTTCCTAATCAGTCAATCTGAATTTATTCTATTACATGTAATTCATACAATTGACTTCCTCATCCCTTTAACACGCAATAAATTCATTTCATTTCAAATTGTTTGTCATTCATTAAATGGTTTACGGCAACTCATTTCAAATTTGAATGGCAGTTCAACACCAACAAACAAAGTCAAATCATTCATATGTTTGACCTTCTCATTCAAAAGAAATTAAATGTTCATAAACTCTTATCTTAATCATCATCCATTCATTTGAAATTCAAAAATTCACTCCTATCATCATTCATAATATCCTTTGACTTTCTCATTTAAAAGCAATTGTGACTGTTAAAACAACATTAAAGCAATTTTGAATTACGATTTCACTCTCTCCTATTCTCAAATCATTTTAATGCAAATGAATGTGTGTTTTAATTGTCCATTGGAATATACAAACTCGATATAAATGTGTACTAATGCCATTCAAATTGTTTTTGGAAGTTATATAACAAAATAATTAATTAGCATTAGACATGCACATTAAGTATCATTATTAGTGATGAATGCTTATGAGGAACACGAAAGGAAAGAGTTTAATGGCCAATTGACTTATTTCAAGTACTATATATACACACCCTGAGATTTGTTTTTGCATAACAACAAAGATATCACCCTTTACATAAGAGGTAGCCATGATGGACAGCCAATCTGCCATAAATGTCACAAAATTCCCCAGTCACTAACAAAGAAGTTTTTTTTTCCTCAAAAGATGCTATCTTTATCTGCATTTTCGTTTTCATATGAGTTGAGATTTTGCAATTGATTTTTGGTGTCTTTCTTACGATTTTTGCGTTTACAAATATGGCTTTATGGGAATATGAACCAACAGATCCTCCTTATATTCATCTCTTGAGACTTAAATGACCTACCTATCACGTATAGTACCATCCAAAAGAGATATGTTTGATAACATACCTGATTTTGTAAAGTCAATGTTAGTCATATTTGTTATCCTTTGTTCATGTTATGTAGCATTTGTAAAAGAAAAAATGTAATAAATAAATCATTCCTATTAAGATTGTAAGCCAGACACAAAATTTGTTTGAGTTTTATGTATGATTGCTTTTAATTGATATTGACAGCACCATTGAGCATCAACATCAATCCTAACAACGATAAGTATATCGACACTATGAAATTTATATATAGAACATATCACACTGAATTTAATATCAATGTTGTATGTTGTTTAATCTTTGTTGTATCATCCTTATGCAGTTGCTTCTTTCTTTCTTTATTACATTGTTTCTCATATGGATGTTGTGTATCCTACTAAGTCCCGGTTTTGCTAATCCTTTTTGCTATTCTTAAATATTATTTTCGAAATCCTTTTTAATGTGCTATTTTTAATACTACAAGTTTTATTGATTACTACACTAATCGTATGTATGGTTACTTGAAACACTAATCATACGTATGATTACTTGAAGTTAGTTGTAAATTTAACCCCTTTGGATCAGATCTATATTCGAAGAGAGTTTGCAATAATCCATCAAAATTACATTAGTCAATTATTACTTAGAAATAATAGTGATGTTTTCAAATACGTTACAAATTTGGTACGATTCATACGTCGTTGAAAGACATATTAAGACACATTTTATCGCTATATTGTATATCTAATAAGGATTTGTCTAACATGTGCAACATTGCACACGTTAAAACAATTAAAAGTAAAAAAAAATGAAAAATATATTTTTAATTAAAAAATTATATATTTAATATAAAATGTACATGTCAATACAAACTTATTATTTTGTTTAAAAAAAATACAAATTTATTATTTTAAACTTCTTAATATGTGCAAATTTGCACATGATGGAAACAATCATCTAATAATCACATTTGTGTTTTTCGATAGACACATACACGACACATGTTAGATATAACTTATTGATCATTATAACAGTCGATAGGACCTGTGCGTCGCACGGGTCGAAAGTCTAGTTATGTTAATATCAAATCATATGATAGGTTTCATGATAAGTTAGTTGCAATTGAGCTAACAAATGTATTGAATGGAGATTGGATGGAATTAGGAGGAAGAATAAGGAAATTAAGGATTTGAAATTGATTAAGGAGATTTAGAATTGGGAATTTAGGAATTTACAAAGAACCCAAATATGTGTTTATGTCATTTTAGTCCCTACTACCACGTTATGCCTTGCTTGCCTAAAAATAAAAGTTAGTTCAATTTTTTGTAGAGTTAACTGCCAAATTTAATATTAGGTACTAAAATGACTAATGAATTTTGGAGTCAGATTTATTTTTTTGTTTTTTTCTTAGTCAGAGATTAGTGTGACAATGACGTGCACATCCAATAATCAAAATGGTTGTTTGCCCTAACATTTATAGTCATTTGAGGTCTAAAAAGGTTTCAGTCTCCTTATGTTTGGGGCTGCCTGACAACTCATCTAATATTTAAACTAACAACAACAAAAGTTAATATTTTAAAATTAATATTATTTCCTTTAAAAAAATGAAAAGATTCTTTTAATTTTAGAAAAATAATTTTAATATTTTTTGTTATAAAATTATAATCTATAAACATAGTTGTTATGGGCTAGATTTTTGACTTGGATCAAGCCCATAACACATCTAACGGTGCAAGTGCAATACCACATCAGTTGGTCTATATAAATTTCACCTCACAACATAACAAGTAAGTCTAATTCTAATTTCGATTAAAAAAAAGTTTAATTCTAATTTCTCACCCACCTCAAGGAGTGTTTGCCACTACACCCCCCTCCATCACTGTCATCTCCACTTAGGACTCCTACACCAATCTCCATTCACGTGAGCACCGAAGTACATCCCCTCCATTGCCATCATCTTCATCTTCATCTCGGATTTCGGCTTCCATTTATATTCATCGAAGTGTTCCTTTCACATGTGAGTCTTTCTACCCACTATAAATGTTTATTTCTTAAATTGTTATCTAAAATTATGTTATATTTTACATTTGGCATGAAAGAAAATTGTTATTAAATTATTTTTGATCAAATTTATAACAATTTTCAATTTTTGGCATAAACACAAAAACCACCATTCTAAATTGATAAATATTTGGCATAATAGTAACAGAGTTTAAAAGAAGCGTTTTTTATTTTTCTGCTGGTTGCATCACTGTATGATACTTGCTCACGAATGAACACAACTTTTCTATTTTGTCAAAAAAAACACAATATTATTTTTGTTTTTGTGCATCACCGTATGATAAACATAATTTATTTCTCACGGATTTTTTTCGTTTGCTACCGAGATTTTCTATAATATTTTTTCTTTCTCTTTTTAGAAACTATTCTATACTATTTTTTTTCTCTTTTTAAAAGTGAGTCTCACTTGATTCTTAAAAAAAAAAAAACTAATCATATATTTTCTTCTTTTTTATATAGTTTTCTAAAATAATTTTCAGTATTTTCTTCTTTTTTCAGAAAAATAACCTTTTTAAACCCACTTGAGTTGGTTGCTTAGGTCCATGAAGTGTACTCCACCTTCGATTCTCCCCGATGTCAACTTTAGTGAACTAGTTTAGTTTCTCCAATAAAAAATTATAACCATTTTACAGTCTGATGAGCCTCCGATTCCAACTCCCAAAACTTTTATCCATAAAAAATAGGGATGTATTCTGTTATGTAATAATTACTATTTTAAATTTCATAAAATATATGAAATTAAAATATTAGACTGTTTTTACATATGTTATGTACACAAAATAATAGAAATATTTATTTCATATTGAAAAAATATTATGTCAAAAAATATTCTGCATATATCCAACTACATTTTTATTTGTCGTATAAAAAATAAACAAAACAACCATGCACCATTAATCTCTATTACTACTACATGTTTATAAAATATGAAAATATACATGAAATAGTAATTTTCATATAAATTTATTCATAAATATATATTTCTTAAATTATTATCTGAAATTGCAATATAAGGAGATTGGAAATTTGTAATAAAATAAATTATGTTTTTTTTTGACAGAAAATAAAATAAATTATTTTCTAAATTACTAGTATTATTTTTTTGAAAGGCTAAATTATTATTTATGAAAACTTTAATAAATGTAATTTGAATTTTTAAAAACAATTGATAATTATTTTAATATTATTTAAATAGTGAAGAAAACCAGTGACATATTATTAATCATAACTTGTTCAATATGAAAAACAAGACAACACAAGAAGACTTTCTAAACCAATTAGAAGGTAAAAGAAGTGCTTTCTTGTTATGATAAAAGTTATTTTGACAATTTATAAATTGTTGCACACCGTACACTACTAAAAAAACAAAAATTAGTGAGGGATATTTAGTGAGGGAAAACGTGAAATCCCTCTCTAATTCCGTCACTAAATTTTGCGACCAAGGAATTTGTGAGAAATTTTATTTTTTTCGTCACTAATTTCCCTCGCTAATTTTGCTTTTTCTAGTAGTGGTATTTTTATAAGGTTGTCATTTTAATAATAATTTTTTCTCTCCTTCATCAAACTAGCTTGGTTTAGATGTATTTTTATACTTCTATGTCCATTAATGACCACTATGTAAAAAAATAGACTTAGTATGTCTAATTTTAGGTTTATCAACTTTAAAGAGGTTTTTATGTTCCCTCCTTGTTTTTCTTTATGTTTCTCTAGTATCATGCATGAATATATTTTGAGGTAGCAGCACCTTGCTCCACCTTTCAGGCTAAAAACAATATGTATATCTATAAGATGTTCCAATAGTTGTTAAGTTTAGTTGTTAATATCATTACTATATCATTTCTCTTTTTTCTACTATTATTATTATTATTAAAACCATTCTCCTGCTTGCTACTGTATATATGATACTCTCTTCACTAAAAGAATGTCCGGAATTTTCGTTTGCTAGGGAGATTTTCATATAAAACTTGTAATCTTTTTTATCATGTCTTTTTTAAAGCGATATCACTTGATTCTTGTAAAAAATTATTTATTTAAATTTTCCTTTTTTTAATTTTTTTTAAAATAATTTTTAGTATTTTAAAGAATTTTGGGAAGTTTAATATTATAATTATAATCTCTTAGGGTTTTTTTCCATTGCAGTCCAATTCAAGATATTAGTCTTTGCAATTGTGCGTCTAGAATAAAATAAGAATTCATCATGGTTCCTCCTCCTAGTTGTGTACAAAAACCTTCTCATACCTTTAAAAGCACAACGTTGAAAGTTGTCTATAGGTTGAATAAGAATACGAGTTTTGCAAAATCATCTCGTGTCTTAATGAGGCAATTGAAAAGACGAGCTGTGGAATTTCAAAATTTGATAGAAGCTACGCAGGAACAGTTGAGAACTCTAAACATAGGAAAACAAGATTCAAAAGCTTGTGGAACTAGAAAGCTTGATTTTGAAACTCTGCCGAAATGGGGTAATTTTGTTTCCAAATTTCTTGACAATCCTGAGATTAATGCTTTGGAGGAAGAGTTCGTGGTGCTACATTTAGATCCTTTAGACTTGGTGTTTGTGGTGCAACAACCGCTAGATGTCATTGTGAGTTCTTGCATGGTCGACTTGAAAGGTTTGTATGATTTTTGTGGCTTTGATGACCTTAAATTATCTGATTTTGATAACATTTAAGGTTGTCAAAACCGCAAGTTAAATTATGGAATCATGCAATTCCACGAAGATAGTTATCAATTTCAAGTTGACTTAGCTATATCCTCAAATAAAATCGAGTTTACTCGGTTGGACCTGTATATAGTAAAATCAGTAAACTTGCATACAATTTTTAATTTTAATTTTATTTTTATTTTTATAGTAAAGTATTAATGATTTTGATTGTTGCATTAATGAACATGACTTGTTGTGAATTCTTCTATAGAGTCACACCAAAACTTGATGTGTGGAGCAAATCATTTTTCATGCTATGAGAAATTATAATAATGTATTGATAATTTTGATTGTTGCATTAATGAACATCGCTTATTGTCCAAAACTAAAAGAACACAATAATAATAACCAACAAAAATTAAATAGCAATATGAAGGAAGAAGAAGTAGAAAAGAAACTTTACACAATGATTCTAAAGGAATTACAAGAATTAGTCTTCAAACCTATTTTTACCATTTTCTCGAGTTTGTAGCTACCTGGGACCAAAAGACTCGATGTTTCTAGTTGCACGGTGAATCCAATGATGTTTCTCGCAACTCTAAAGATCTTGCCAAGATAAAGTCTAAGAATTCTCTCTAAACTTAGATTTGATCTAATGACTGTAGTTATTATAACGATTGTTATTATTACTACGACCCCTAAAAATTACTACTATTAATTATTACCACAAAAAAAAAATCTGCTCCTAAAAACTAGAAATAAAAGGAAAATAAAGGTGTTAGTTCCTAAAAAGAAAAGAAAATAAAAATATTAGTACTAAAAAGAAAATAAAAACGAAAAAAGAAAAATAAAAACAAAAGAAAATTAAACTACTCTAAAAAGAAAAATGATATGGTTACTAACTAGCGAAAATTATAAACTACCTAATAATAACCAAACTAGATTCTAAATAATAATTAAAAAGAAAAGAATCTTATTTTTTGTGTTTTAGGAATATTTAAAAACGAAAATAAAATAAAAAAACAAAAAATAGAAAGAAAGAAAAAACATATAGGAATAAGTAATTTAAATTGCCCTGTCGAAAATATCAACAATCCTCGATAGCGGTGCTAAAAGTTTGATGGTCGGATTTAGGCAAATGTACCAAATTGTTTACAAAATAATAAAGTGTAAGTAGAGTATCGTATCCACATGGGTTGATGTTTCAACTAGGCAATTCGCGTTACTTATTTAAGAAAAAAAAACAAATAAATAAAAGATAAAGGGGGAGTTTGTGCAATTTGGTCTGTTTTTTCAAAGGGAGAGTTTAAAAGTAACCTGCTTTGATTGTAGAATGTTAGTGGCGGTTAGGATTCTTCGAATCGCCTATATTCCACTAGTGCAAATCAGGGATACAAAACCTGTTTTTATGAGATTTAAGACCTGTTTTTTGTCGGGGTTATATCATCGGATGTTGTAAGTTTGAGATACGACACCTGTTTTTTATTGGGTATAAAAACAACATATTGTACCTGTTTTTTTCTAATAAACTGGTGTGATATATGTATTTGTAACCCCACTTTTACACTAAAATAGGTGTAA
>Ga0315915_1001017_pt1 | contig 32569 bp, 19 predicted proteins | sample MpolbnodulesMG_FD_207738 | JGI IMG/M metagenome (GOLD analysis project Ga0315915, IMG submission 207738) | Medicago polymorpha root nodule microbial communities from Los Angeles, California, United States - branched nodules | ecosystem: Host-associated > Plants > Roots > Nodule | place: USA... | reverse complement strand
ATAATCTTGCTATGCATTTTATGGATGTATGCATAGCTATCTGAACTTATGAAATGTGATATATATTATATACAAAAATAGTAGCACAAACCCAAGTTTTACTGTCACTAAAACAGCAAAGGCAATCAATTTCTGACATGCATGCTTGGGATCTACAGAACTAATTTATTTATTGTGTATTATCAATGTCATGCATATATAAACCAGAATCCATATATGATGTTGAAGGTGATTCTTGATGTTTTTCTTTTCAGCATGAAGGTGCTCGTGAAGCCTTTGAAGGTGCTCAAAATCAGATGAAAACTATAACAGAAACAATTAAATCAAAAACTGCAAGCATTTCTCAAATTAAGAGTAATATAGAAAAGAGCAAGTGTGAAGCATCAGAAGCTCACAGAGCGGAAGAAGTGAGCAAATTTACCTTCTTGATTCCACTGTAACATTTTTTTTCCCAGGCTCTTGGTGATAATGTTCTTTTTCTTAAGGATTGTATCAAAGAACAAGATGCCCAGATTCCTCTTGAACAACGTGCTAGACAGAAGGTTGCTGAAATGAAGTCTGTTTTGGATTCAGAGAAGAGCCAGGGATCAGTTCTAAAAGCAGTCATGAAAGCTAAGGAAACCGGACAAATAGAAGGAATATATGGACGGATGGGTGACCTAGGTGCCATTGATGGTAAGGTTTTTTAATTGCAATCTTTCTGGCCTCACAATGTTCTTTTCAAGTTTTCCAAATTAGATTGCTTTCGTGCTATAAAAACTGCAAAAGCACCCTAACACGTGATGATCCTGATTGTTTCTATTATTACTAGCAGAAAGACGGGCACTAACATGCACGTCTATCTGCATTTTTTATTGTATAATATCTTCTTTATTTAAAATTCATTTATTTCTATTGTTTTATAATATTTATGTTATCTAAACTTATTAAATTTTACTTTGAATATTCAACTTATGTTTTTAAATTTTAATTTTCTTGAAAAAAATATGTTGTTTCTTATGATCTGTACAATTAATAAGGGTAAAATTTATAACAAAATATTAAATTCAACTTATGTTTCTTATAGAATTAAAAACATATTTTGGTGCAACTTAAATATTCAACTTATTTTTTTATAAATTTTACCCTTATGTTTCAACTCATTTAATATTCAACTTATGTTTCTTATAGAATTACAAAATTAGATCGCTTTCACGGGTAATATGATCTGTAGTTTCTTATGAATTGATTATTATTAGTTGTAATTTAAATGAGATGCGCTGACAGTGTAAAATAGTTTTACACCGTCATCCAATAAGAACTCAACATATTGCCATGTAAGTCTAAATTATAACCACTTTTTAAAAATAATAACCAAATACTCAATTCTTATTGGACATCAATGCACAAGTAGTTTACACTGACAGTGCATCCCTCCTTTTCTCTATTAGTTACTAGTTTACACTTTCCAAATATTTTTGTCTTAGTTTTACTTGTTGATTGATATTATGTTAAATTATGAATACGAAGTATTGAATTTATTTTCCAATCGATCTGGTTGCTTGTGAACAGTGATTTTGTCGGCATTGTATGTCATCAGAGTATACCACAATATTGACGTCTGAAATTTGATAACTGCAGCAAAGTTTGATGTTGCAATATCAACAGCATGTTCTGGGCTTGACTATATTGTTGTGGAAACAACAAATGCAGCACAAGCCTGTGTTGAGTTGCTTCGTAGAGAGAATCTTGGCGTTGCTACTTTCATGATATTGGTATTTATTTTATTGTTATATTATCTAATGTGTTTCTGTTGTTGAATAGCTGTTTAAGATTTTATATGGTGTAAATCAATTTGCTCACTTTAATTTCTGGACTACTCCAGTTTGATTTGTAAAGCATGGCTGAATTAATTCCTTAGCAATTTGCAAATTCGTGTTTTTTTCACATTGATTTCCAAGTTTTAGCTTCACTTAAATATTATATTAAATAGTATTGTAGACTTGATTGAATTGAATACGATTTCCCAGTGATTATCTATATAATTTTTTGTTTTTCAATAATAATAATTCCTCTTAAAAAAAAAAAAATTAACACCAAATCAGACAAATATACTTATAGTAGCATTTATTTATTTTTTAATTTTTTTCTTCAGGAGAAGCAAGTTGATCTTCTTCCAATGATGAAAAAGAGCGTAAGCACTCCAGAGGGGGTTCCCCGTCTTTTTGATTTAGTAAAGGTTCGAGATGAAAGAATGAAACTTGCTTTCTTTGCAGCACTTCGAAACACAGTTGTTGCTAAGGATCTTGACCAGGTCAGTTGTTCCTCCCAGGCAGAAAACTTTGTTCTGATATAAATTCTAGATTTATTATAGATTAGTTTTGAAATTTTGCTTCTTATATCATAAATCTCATTAGTTTGTTTTAAGATACAAGAAATAATAATTGAATTGTATGGCCTAATATAATTATTGGTTGTTTTAAAACAAAAATATATTACTTTGGTCTTGGTCAGTTAATTTGCAACTGTTTGTATCAGAAAAGGAAGGGATTAAATAGCGACATTTTTTCTCCTGTAAAAATTTTAGGCTTCACGCATAGCATATGGTGGAAACAATGAGTTTCGGCGAGTTGTTACTCTTGATGGTGCACTTTTTGAAAAATCTGGTACAATGAGTGGTGGGGGAAGTAACCCCAAAGGTGGGAAGATGGGCACATCGATTCGAGCTACAAATGTGTCTGGAGAAGATGTTGCAAGGGCTGAGAGGGAATTGTCTGGATTGACCGATAAATTGAATAAAATTCGGCAAAGAATGATGGATGCTGTGAAAAAATACCAGGAAGCGGAAAAAAATATTGCTGCTTTGGAAATGTTGCTGGCTAAAAGCCAGAAGGAGGTAATGTTTGTTTCTGAGCCTAGTAAGGCACGTTTATGGACTTGTTTGTGCAAGGCATTGAGTTTTCCCCCTTCTTCTACAGGTTGACAGTTTGAATTCACAACATAGTTATATTGAAAAACAACTTGGTTCCCTTGAAGTTGCATCAAATCCACAAGAGAACGAGCTTGATCGGTTGAAAGAGCTGAAGAAGATTATTTCTGCAGAAGAAAGAGAGATTAATAGACTTACCGACGGATCTAAAAAACTGAAGGAAAAGGTGGGCTTTGAACTTCCTTATGTTTGTAACTTTGAATTCCTTTGCTTGACTGGTCTTGCATGTCATCTTTATCTTTTGATATCTAGCAGTGTTTGCAGTTAACAAAGGCTATATCTTTATTTAACTTAAGTTAGCCAAACGGATTCCCCATTTTTAGGTTTCGGAGCTTCAGAAGAAAATAGAGAATGCTGGAGGTGAAAAATTAAAATCTCAGAAGTTGAAGGTCCAGAAAATTCAGTCTGTAAGCATCCTGTATATTGAGAACGTTCAATTCAATCTGATACCTTGCCTATACTAATGGTACCCATTGTCTAGGATATTGACAAGGCCAGCTCAGAGATCAACCGTCATAAGGTCCAAATAGAGACGGGCCAAAAGATGATGAAGAAGTTGACTAAGGGAATAGAGGAGTCAAAGAAGGAAAAAGAACGGTTAGCCGAGGAGAGGGAAAAGTTAAAAGGAAACTTCAAAGAAATAGAGCAGAAAGCATTTGCTGTTCAAAAGAATTATGAGAAAACAGAAGAGGTTCTTTTCCTTGTTCTTTTGCTTTTTTGGTTATATAAACTATGCGGTGCACTTACATGGTTAAATTCATTAAAAGTAATAGTAAAATATACCTATTCAAAGTTGTATATAGAAAACAGCGGTGGTGGTGGTTGTATGATCATGTATTGTTTACATAACTATGTAGATGATTAAGAAACATCGGGATGTCTTGGAGGAAGCAAGATCTGAGCATGATAAGATGAAAAAAGCAGTGGACGAATTGCGTGCATCTGAGGTACTTTTTGTGTGATAATTTTTTGTCTCTCAAAGTTGGAGTTTTCTCATTGTAATCTTTATTTTGCAGGTTGATGCTGATTTTAAATTAAAAGACATGAAGAAAGCATACAAAGAATTAGAAATAAAGGGGAAAGGTTACAGGAAAAGACTAGATGAGTTGCAAACTGCTATTTCCAAGCATCTTGAGCAGTATGTCATTTAATATCTGTTTTGGAATGCATTCACCACTATTCTGAAATTCTTATAAGATAAATTGGATGCAGAATTCAGGTAGATTTAGTAGATCATGAAAAGCTACATGCTACATTGACTGAAGAACATCTCAATGCTGCTTGTGACCTGAAAAAGGCCTGTGAAACGGTAGCATTGCTTGAAGCTCAACTGAAAGAGATGAATCCAAATCTTGATTCAATTGCAGAGTAGGGCATTTCCCAATTTATTATCCTGACTGGCTTCCCTTTTGGTGTTGCACTGAAGTGTTTCTTAATTTATGATATCAGGTATCGCAAGAAGGTAGCATTGTACAATGAGCGAGTTGAAGAACTTAATGCAGTCACTCAGGAGCGAGATGATATAAAGAAGCAACATGATGAATTGAGAAAGAGGAGGTGTGCATGCTATTTCTTTTGTATCATTGACTATTTTATGATTTCCTATTTGTGAAAAATTTAAGCTGAATCTTTAATTTCAGATTGGATGAGTTTATGGAAGGATTTAATGCCATATCATTAAAGTTAAAGGAAATGTACCAGGTATGGAAATCCCCTCCCTCCTCTCTCTCTCTCTCTCTCACACACACACACACACACAACAAAAACTTAACATTTTTGGATCATTATGTTTGCATGACTTCTGATAACAATGAAGTTATGTTTACACTGACACTTATAAACTGACACACGTAAATTAATGAGGTCGTAGATTCTCAGAACCAGTTAATAGAACTGGATAAGAGATTAGGAATAAGGAAATCATAGAAAGCGGCAGAATAAGAGACAACACCCTTCATTAATGGGAATGTAAACCCTTCTCACCCTATCTCGTTTAACTGGAAATTGTGAAGGGTGGTTTACATTTCAAAATGATTTTGATTTTCCTTGTCACATAAGATTCCCACCCATTACAATGAGAATGAAAATATGAACAAAAAAAGTTCCTCATAATCCCTCAAATTGCAAAGTTTTTTTAAACCTCAAGTCAAATATGGGAACATTACATTCCCAATCTCATTTATCCCAAAATATATAGCCATATCTTGAAACAAGTACACCCTTAGGATCTTTAGTGGTCCACAACTTTACACATTGAGAATAATTCTAATCAGAAGATACATGGTTCCATTGTCAAGTACCACTTGCACAATATTTTATATACCAATCTTTTTCATAAATATGTCCAAAAGCTCAGAGTTCTCTTGGGTATTAATTGCAATACTATACATAACTCTCACCAACATAGTTCCTAATGGATTCCACAGGGTTGTCATAATCAACAAGTATTACCTCTTTTTTATTGTTTGCAGATGATTACCCTTGGAGGTGATGCAGAACTCGAGCTTGTGGATTCTTTAGATCCTTTCTCTGAAGGCGTTGTATTTAGTGTTAGACCTCCAAAGAAAAGCTGGAAAAATATTGCTAACTTATCGGGTGGTGAAAAGGTATCTTCTCATCCTCCCTCTCTTCGTTTGATTTTTTATCTCACTTAATTCATGCATTATATGATTCATGGCAAATAAATATCTTTCTCCCTGTTAATATTGAGTGATGTATTCTTGTTATTTATTTTCCAGACTCTTAGCTCATTGGCTCTTGTATTTGCTCTTCATCATTACAAGCCTACGCCGCTTTATGTAATGGATGAAATTGATGCCGCTTTGGGTACTTGCTATTAACTTTGTAGCTAAACTATTTTAATGTAATTGCTGAGTCTTCCAATACACTAAACCATGTGCTATTTGGTCTGGCAGACTTCAAGAATGTATCTATCGTCGGGCATTATGTGAAAGACAGGACTAAGGATGCTCAGTTCATAATCATTAGGTAGGTTTGGTTCTTGAACAAAGTGTTTTTCAGGTTATTAGTAAATATTTGTTTAATATGTCCTAATACTTAGCTTGGTATGCTCATTTTTGCAGTCTAAGGAACAATATGTTTGAATTGGCTGATCGACTTGTTGGTATTTATAAAACTGATAATTGCACAAAGAGCATCACCATTGATCCGTGCAGTTTTGTCGTTTGCCAGAAGGGTGCATGAGATTTGTGGGTGTACCTAGAGATGTTAAATTGTTGAATGCTTAAATAGATTTGTGGGTGTACTTATGCCAGATTTTTTGGGTACAAGTCTTTTGTACCAGTTTGATCTGGCATATAATTGTTATTGTTATTTATTAATTTATTAGTGTGCTATGTATTCTGTATGACATCCAAGCTAACTTTTAATTGTAGCATCAACATACATCAGAGATAAATGTAAAATATATGTAATTAGTTTTATTTGTCAAATTGGCATTATATTTGAAATATTTAAAAATAGATATTGACAATTTACACATCAATATGTTGCATTCAAAATTTGTTAAAAACACTTAATTAACTTGATAAAAAAAATCTAATACAAGATTTTGGAACTATGATTTTTTTAATTAAAAAGTTTATTTAATAATAGTAGAATGATTTGTTGTATATAATTAAATGTGAAACAATAGTTTGCTCTAGTTATGTCAATGAGAAGGACTATGCTGGGTATTATAGTTTCTGTCCTCGTAGTTTGAAAAAGAAATACAGATATTTGGACTCATAACCATGTGGGTGTTAAGTGTATTTGTATCTTTTCACCAAAAAAAAGTGTATTTGTATTGTATATTCTATGTTCCAAGGTACCCAACGGAAGTATGTTTTGACTCCTATGTCTCTCCTTCAATATAATATTTCTCACCTTCAATATTTGGCTTGCGTGTATCGTATTTGGATTGGACAAGTTATGAGCTTTTGGCTTGCCTTTAAAACTTTAATCATCTAAAATATTTTGAATGAGTAAATATATAATAAACATTCACATAATAAATTCATATATTTTTTAAAACAAAGAGGGGAAGATGTGCCCTAATTGAAGGGGCTGTGAAGTCCCTAAAAAATACATCCCAAACAAGAGTACGTTCACCACACCATAACCTATAGCTTTCCTTGCTTTTTCCATCGTTTCCCTCAATAATTGCCTTATGACGAAGAATTGACATATTAACATTTCTTATATTTATAGATTGGCATGTGGGCTATGCCCTTTCAATACTTACATATACATACTACTTAGATCATTCACTGTCAAATTGTGTTAACCTTATATGGAAGGATGTAGCCAATATCTCTTTTAATCGCCGTGTTCTTATGTAGTTTGGCCTTACGACCTCCCTTGTATCGAAAAAAACATTCAACATGAGCATTGGGTTTCAATGTTTCCTTTTTAATCTTGAGTTTCAATGTTGGTCATATACCTTTTAATCATCCGAGGTTCCCCGGTTTTAAAGGAAAACCAAATATTTCTCACCTTTAATCAATTACTGATAGGATCAAAGTCAATTTGGAAACTTGGAAAGGATCTTTGTTAACCATTATGGGTAGAGTCCAATTGGTTAAGTATATTATTGATGGAAAGTACTTATACTCCTTCAAGTAATTGATAGGGAGTTTCATATGGAGTGGGGACATCACTATTCAGAAAGTTTGTACAATGGCTTGACATACAATATGTCTTCCAACTGAGGAAGATGGCCTTGGCCTAAGGTCTGCAAGATCAACCAATGAATTAACCATGCTTCATATTTGTTAGAAGTTTTTGAGCTCAAGTGATGAATGTGCTAAGTTATGCATACTTAGATTCCTTAGAGGTAAAGTCCTAGCTCTATGACTATGACTGCACCTCATGATCAGTTGGCTAAGTTAGCTTACATACATGATGTAAGTTACATCTCAATCTATAAATGCTAACCCAGTCAATTGGGACAAGAAAATTTGGTGTAACTTCCTAGCTCCCTCCCTTGCTCTCATTCATTCAATTTTTGGAGACTCGTTAATGCTAAGTTACCTGCAAATGGTAACCTTTGGACTTATGGTTGCATAATTGTCTCAACTTGCAGTTTCTCCATGAATAACTAGAAAACTTTAGATCATATATTTTTTAACTATATTTTTTTTCTCTATGAATAAGCAAGTCATAGAAAGAAGCGGCAGAATAAGAAACAACACCCTTCATTAATGGGAATAATGTAAACCCTTCCCACCCAGAAGATACATGGTTCCATTGTCAAGTACTACTCGTACGATATTTTATATACCAATCATTTTCATAAATATGTCCAAAAGTTCAGAGTTCTCTCGGGCATTAATTGTAATACTGTACATATCTCTCACCAACATAGTTCCTAATGGATTCCACAGGGTTGTGATAATCAACAAGTATTACCTTTTTTTTTATTGTTTCCTGATGATTACCCTTGGAGGTGATGCAGAACTCGAGCTTGTGGATTCTTTAGATCCTTTCTCTGAAGGCGTTGTATTTAGTGTTAGACCACCAAAGAAAAGCTGGAAAAATGTTGCTAACTTTCATTTTTCACCTCACTCAATTCATGCATTATATGATTCATGGACAAATAGCTTTGTCCCTTATTTTCCAGACTCTTAGGTCATTGGCTCTTTATCATTACAAGCCTACACCGCTTTATGAATTGACGACAATTTAGTACACATGCTAAATCGACCATCAAAAAACACATTAGCCTCCACAATAGCAATCACATCCCTGTTAGAGTTCTCACCAGAAAGAATTGAATAAGCCGATCTAACATAGTGCAACGTGGTCTGGTCTGGTCAACTATTTTGCAATGAATATTGGGAAGAATAATGGCTTTGTTGCTGAGACAATATTATTTAGTGGTCTAATTATCTAAAGTTTTTATGAGGAATGAATATTGTAGTGATAAATTTAGCCTTTCAAACTATTGTTTATTTCAGATTCCCCCCCTCCCCCCTCTCAAAATAGTTAAGATATCCATTCCTTATTTATTTGGGAAAGGATGAAAAAATATTGTTGAGCTTATTTATAATATTTCAAATAATTTAAAGTATATACTTATTTAATTTAAATATTTTAAAAATTTCAATCATTAAATATCTAATAAATTGATATAATAATTTTATTTAACTTTATACAAGAAATACACTATTTGTAAAAGAAGCATATAATTTACTTTGGAGAAATGAAATAAACATTAGTTTTATTATGATTTAGTTATTTAATTTTTATTTAGTTTTTGCAATTGTTAAATATAAAACTTAACCTAACCCTAACTCTTTCACCGATGAATTCTATATAAATGTCTAGTTAGTGAAGTTAACTTTGACAATACAAGCGGCGCCGCTTGCACACATCTTTCTCCATCTCTCTCTTTCCCTTATTATTTTTCGTTTGAGTTTTCAATATTTATCTATCGCACATCCATATATCAGATTTATTCACACAGATCTACTTCTATAGTTGAATTGACTACGATATGTAAGGAGAAAAAAAATCGTTTGTGAGTTTATATATATAAAATCTAAAACCATTCATCTTCTTCTACCATTGTTTTTACCAATAATTTATTTTTAGCTTATTTTCTCCTGTTTAATCTTGTCTTAATTCTTCTCTTTCAGATTTGTGGCGAGACAACAAAATTTTATTGATGAACTATTATTTTATGCTTGATGGAATGGAAATTATCGACGTTGTATTGTACTTCTATACCTTATCTACTATGATTTGCTCTATCGTAATGTTCAGAACAAATCTCTAACGAGTGTGATTTCTTTGATTAAATATGAGCTTTTGGTACGTATGAAGTACATAATGATTTTGTCTTAAATTTCAATAATTATGAAATTAGTATACAATATCCTAGATCTATTATAATTTATTTTGTTTTTTGATTGACCTTATTTGACCTTAATTTGATGAGCACTATTTTAATCTCATAGCTTTAAGTTACCTCGATGGCATATTTTAGTGAGTGATGGTAAGTTATTTTAAACATTTAGACGATGTAGGAAATAAGATTTAAAATCTTTAAAATAAAATGACGGAAAATAATTGTTTTCAATGTTATTTCCAAGGGATATTGATTGTGGTTGAACCTTTGTTCATATATTTCTCAATATCCATTAAATTTAATGTATATGTAACCAGTTGTTATGTCATTAATAGAGCATTTAGATGTAGAGACATAATGTGAATGTTGTATTCTTATAATAAAAATGTTTATAAAGAATATGGTTGTTTATAAAGAATATAACGCTAGGGTTTTTGCGTTTGATTCATGTTTTCACTTTCGTTTCACACTCTCAACTTTTTTTTCAAGAAGCACAATAATGATGAAAGCTGATCCTTCTCTCACCGTGTTAACAACCGAGCAGATTCAAAAGTGGTTGGAGGAGAATGAGGAGTTGATAATGGCAATACTGGAAGGTCAAAAGCAGGGGAAGCACGGCGAGCTCGCACCATATCAAGCCAAGCTTCAGCATAACCTAACCTTTGCTTTCCAGATGAATGAGTAGCAGCACAATAAGCAACCAACTTTCTTCCAACATCAACTTTTCCCTGAAGGCATGAATAGCTTTACTGGTACCAACAACAGTGGCATGCAAACAGGAAACAACAATCTGCCAGATATGCAATCATTCGACCAAATGGGATCAGACGCAAATCCTGGTTGGTCTTAGGAGTAATCTGAATTTGGATCTTGTGAAAAACTGGACATATACAAAACCATGAAATGTCTCTCAACTTCTAAAATACCATATGTGAGACTGTCTTTCAAACTTTAACAGTGATATTTTTCTTTGATATTGAAATGGGAAACGTTTATCGTCTATTTGTGAGTAAAGTTGTGAACCTCATTAATTCAGTTTTAGCAAGTTTTTCACGTTCTTCCATTCTATGTTGTATGGACTTGTTGATTTATTATTGATTTAATTTTGGGAACATACTATCTCATAAACTTACTTAGCCATTACTGTTGAAAATTTTGCTCAAGAATCTTGTCTGTTGTGCTTTGAAAATTTGGGCAATTTCTTCTGTAATACTACTATTCAGAAATAATTCTTTGTTTGTTGATGAATTAATTCTTGACTAGTTTTTGAATCCTCTTTCTCAAATTATAGTAGTATGGGAAGAGCTCAAGTTCTTCTTCACAGTTTGTAATCCTTGCATTTTCTAGTAGACACTTTTAGATAGAACTATTTGACTGTAAATATGGCCTCATTTATATCCTCACTTGATTTGGTTTACAATTATGTTTTTTTGAGAAATAAACATATCTTACTTATCATGTTGAACTAATTAATTTTTTTTATTGGAATAGCAAAATAAAAACATTTTAGTAAATGTTCAGTGTTATGTTAAGGTGGGGGATAGAAATTTCAACCTTCTAATCACCTTACTCTATTAATCTATAAACCCAGCTACCAAACCAATCTTATATCTCTTGAATTAAATTTTTATGAAGTGTGTCATTAATTACATGAATCATATTAACCTTAACACAATCTTATAATTTTTGTAAAATATATTTTTGCACTGCATTTGGAGGACATAGATATACATAATAAAGTCATGGTTTACAATCTATAGCTAAAGTAACATTTTGTATTTATTATGTTTATGAAACAAAACTCTTTTCTTACACCTATCTACTGTTGAAATTTTGTTTATGATTTTTTTTTTTTTTTGCAGCAACTCTACTTGGGTCAATATGGGTCAACCTTCTAACAAACGAGCAGCCCAACTATAGTTCATTTTATTAATGTAATACTCAATGTATGATGATTATAGACCTAATCTTTGTAGACCAAAAGTTTATCTTACATTTCTTGGTTTGGATACTTGGTAGTTGGTATAGTCCTAGTAAAAATTCGTACCAAGGGATATTGATTGTGATTTAATCTTTGTTTGTATATCCTACTATAAATTAAAAATTTGTGCGAGGCTGGAAGGTTGCTAAAGTACTTTTACCCATATCCATGAAAAATGCTATATCAAGCAATTTTTTTTTACATCAGATGTTGTGTTTTTTTTTGTTTTGTTTTGCGGATACATGATGAATATTAATCAAACTGACATCTCTAATTTTGTCATTGGTGGAAACAATTTTTAGCTTTATTCTATTTATCTTTTAGCCAAAATTTAGATTTTGAGGATCTTTTTTTCTTCTTCTGTAAAATCAAACCATTAAGACAAGGAATGGGACAAGGAGGTCATCTGTCGCGATATCTATTTATATTTGTGCAGAAGGTATGCCCTCCTTAATAAGGAAAGCAGAGGCTAGTGGTGATATCCATGGAGTTAAAACTTGTTGCAATGCTCCTATAGTTTCTTACCTTTCATTTGAAGATAACCATTTTTTAAAGTTGAGACTTCTAAAGCGATAATTATGACAAATATTATAGCAGTGAATGAATAAGCATCAAGACAGGCAATTAATTTCCAGAAGTCAAAAATTTTCTTCAGCAAGTATGTTGCCCAAGCAAAGGATAGATTGTCTATGCATAAAAATGACGGTCGAATGAGTTTCAAATGTTTGCCTGTTTTTAACTTAGCTATGTTGGGGAAATAAAGATGGCATATTATGACAAATCCGAATTATTTCATCGTGTGTATGTATAAGGCTAGGTATTTCCCTTGATGTGATTTTCTTAAATCTACATTGGGATACAAACCTAGCTATGTGTGGCGAAGTGTGTGCAACTTTAAGTTCATTTTGAAGGCAGAGAGTAGATAGAGAATATGAGATGGTGATGATATCTCAGTTTGATATAATAATTGGATTGTGAGGAAACACAATTCTGGTTTCAGCATCAGATAGTGACTTTCCCCTTTCCAACTTGAGAGTGTCACACTGTATATGTCAAGACCATAAAATGTGGGATGTACCTTTTTAAGAATCAATATTTGATTGATCAGTAATCGGTTGCTCATATTTTCAATAATGGGGTTTATTCAGTCTGAAGTGCTTACACGCTCTGTATGCATGAGTTGCTTGATACGTCAGAATTTAAAATTCCTAGAAATTGGAATCGGGATCTGATATGGAAGCTAAAGGTACCTCCGAAAGTAAAAAAAAAAAAAAGGGAAACGCTAAATAGTGCCCTTGGGGCAATGGTTAAGATGATAAAAATAGAAACATTGCATTGGGAAATGGTGAAAAGTAAAGAATTTAACTTTTTAAAAGTCAAAACATTGTTGAATTCAATATAAATATACTACTTTTGGTTTCCTTAACCATTGCCCTGAGGGCACCAGTTAGCAAGCCCCAAAAAAAATATATGTGAAGATTATACATGAATGTTCTTCCAATGCGTCTATGAGACAAGAGAGTTAATTGTCTGTTAAATTGTGTTATGCAATTCAGAACAAGAAGACAACAACCATATCTTTTTTACATATCCTAGCAGTAGGAATATATGGAATATGTCTGCCATATCATCACCTCTCAACACAGTTCTGAAGCAAGGGCTGGAATGCAGCAACATCATCTTTCAAATTCTGTAGGATCTAAATTCCGAAGATGCAACTGTTTGCGTGCATTCTTTGGAGTGTGTGGAAACAACACAACAATAAAGTATGGAATGATATAGTAGATGCGCTCTGTTTTGTGTTGGAACGTGCAACATCCATGCTATTCGAATGGAATGCAGCTCGAAAGGTGCAGGTGAGACCAACTATTGATGGGAGTGTTGGGTCGCAAACCGAGTATTGAAAGAATGAAATGAAGTATTGATGCTTCTTTTACTAATCATGAAAATTTTGGAATAGGAATGAGCATCCGGGATGAGGTTGGTGCGTTTCTTCTTGCAAAAACGGAATGTATCAACCTTAGTGTGATATGGACATTGGAGAAGCTTTGGGTTTGTTGTCGGCTCTTTGGGTTCACGAGCTAAGCTTAGGACCTATTGATTTTGAACTTGATTAAAAAAAGGTGGTTGAAAGTTTTGCATCCAATAAACATGGATTCTACAAAATTTGGAACTATAATTGATGATTATAGGATCATGTTTAGTCAATTTTATGAAAACTCTAGTGCTGAATTTGTGCAGAAACAAGTAAATGAAGTTTCTCGTGAGTTAGCTAATTAAGTCAGCCACATTATCAACAAATTTCTAAATCTTGGTTAATCCACCAAATTGTATTGAATACTTTGATTAATGAAATGATATAAGTTTATTTTTAAAAAAATGTCATGCCTTTCTACGCTAAAACATAAAACATTTACACATTGCTTTCACATAATGAAAGATATTGGATTATGGATACAATTATATAAAAAAAATTATTGTGGTTGCTTGCCGGTGGTTGTTTTGTTTTCGTGGGTCTCAGACTATTTGATTTGTTTTCTCTCTTGGTTGTGGTGGAGGTTATGTTTGCTCGCAACATAGGTGGTGATGGATCGATCACGACGGTGGTGATGGATCATATCTAGGTTCGCTTAATCTTTGGTTGTGTTGGTTTGTGGTGCTTCATGGCGGTTTTCATGGTGGTGCTGATTTTGGGTCTTTTGTGGCGGGGCTCGTGGTGGTTTTTAGTGGTGGTGCTTGTGTTGGTTTTTGGTGTTTTTGCGCGTGGTGGCTGGTGTTGCTTTTAGGTGAGGGTTAATGGTGGTTTTTGTGGTGGTCAATGGTAGTTTTGGTGATGGTGGTGGTAGTGTTGTTGATTTTTGTGGTGGTGTTTGGTGGTGGTTAGTGATGGTTATGTTTTTTGTTGTATGATGGTACAAGAGATTTTGGTTGGCTTTTGCGGTTCTTTGTGAGGTGTGTTTTGGGTGAAGGTGCTTGGGAGAGTTAATGGTGGTGTTTGGGGTTTTATTCCTAGCTGTTTTACAAAGGTTGTTGGTTGTTGTGTAGGTTTTTAAGTTGATGTTCAGGGGTTGTATGCGAGCAGCGGAATGTGGGTGGTGGAAGTTGTTTTTGTGGCAGTTGTGACGATGTTTGAGGATTTTGTTACAACTGTTGTTTATGTTGTTTCGTTGATCGTGGTGTTAGCTTTGTTTTGGTGTTTCTATTTATTGATTTCGGAGATAGCCCTTTATTACGAGGCGTTTCCTATAAGTTTTTTGGAGTTTTTCTTTGATTCACGGGTGTATGGGTTTTTCATTGGGGGCTTCCCATCTATTCTTCGCATGTTGTTACTTTAAGACTCATAGTCTAGCACTCCTTGTACTGGTTAAGATTCATTGCGATTTTAATAAATTTCATTTTAGCTTTTTTTAAAAAAATTGATTGTAAATAAAACTTGAATATGACTTTTTTTTTCAAGTTCATAGTATCTACCACAAAAATTTGATATCAACAACTGGTCAACAATTCTTTTAAAAAAATAAACAATTGGTCAACAATTCATCTCAAGTGTTCAAAAGATAGCGAAGATGAGAAGAAGAGAAAACTGAGAGAATTAAAAAATAAAAAACAAAAATTACGTAAGCACTCCATGATTATATTACAAAATTTCATCTACATATTTTTTGTTACAAAAGTTTCATCTAATTTAAATAACTATTTATTAAATGCTAGGTTACAATTATTTATAATTATATGCAACAAGCTGAAAAATTTTCTGTAGACCAAAAAAGTTGAAATTTTTTTGGGGCTTAAGGTTGGAGTCTTAATTGTCTTTCACTCTACATTGTCTTAGATGCACATAATATTAGTTTATGAGTATAATGGGTGTTATGATATAAATTTTAAGGTTAAATAAGTTTTATATCCTTTCCCTAAAAAAAGGTTTTATGTCCTTTAATTTAATCCTTATAAAGTAATATGCGATGTTTGTGTTCCTAAAAAAATTTTAACGCACAATTTTAGTCCCAATTAAATTTAAATTTGTTTAATTATTCTTAAACTTTTAATTATTTGAATGGGTTTTTGAAAACATGCTTGGAACATTATACAATTTTCTTTAAAAAACATTATAATTTTTTAACATAAAATTAATTAAATATGAACTTTTTAAAACGTTAAAATTGACAATAAAAGTAATGAAAATCTAGATTTAGAAAACAAATTTGGATTTTATTTTATTTTCTGTGGAAGAATTTTTTATAATGTTATAAATATATGTGGAAAAAATCGTTCAAAAATTTAAATGCATTAAGATGATTAAACAAATTTGAATTTTGTGGGGGACCAAAAACCAAGTGTTGATCAGTTTTACAAGAACACAAACAAACAAACATCTCATTTATACGTGTTCAATTGTAAAAGTGTTTCAAGGACATGACAAATTGGAGGACGACAAAAACTGAAATTCTTATCACAATACAAATTTTTGTCTCAAGTACACATTGTTTAAAATAATTGTTGTTTGTCAACTAAACAACGTCTAAAATTAAAAATGGTTCAATACCATAAAAGTTCATTTTGTACTATTCTATCTTATGTTGCGCTATTATGTCTTGTAATGTTTTGTCAAATAGTTCTTTTAACATAATCAAAGGCACCTTGAAATAAACAAAACTTTTCTATATGTGTGGAAAAGACGTAAGAGGGCAACATTTGCATGGGCTTCACGTGAGGCAGAATGCGATAGAATTGAAATGAATCAGCTTCTGTTGGTTATGTTTGGTTGGGTTAAAGCCAAAAGGCAAACGGTTATGGCGTGAATAGTAAGTATCATCCATCCATATCCATAGCCATATGGCATTTACTATCTGGTTAGGGTTAGGGAGGGTCTCGTGAATCACCACGTGTCATCCCTTTCATTCATAATAATAGTACTTGCATTCCACCTCTCTTTGCTCCCACTTTTCCACTCACTATTTCCACATATATATCCTACGGTCTCATTTCTAACTTTACCGTTTGCTTAGCAACAAAATGTAGAAGTTAAGTCGAGCCCATCTTATCTTAAAAAAAAAAGATTTCTACTCATAAAACTACTGGATTTCAAAACGAACCAACATAAATGACAAAAAACTTCAACAATATAATGTAATGTAACGAACTAAATGATGTGTTGATATTTAGTGTATATAATGTCTCAATCTGATTTGATTACATATAATAAGAAATCTATGAGGAAAAAAAAATACTAATATAAGTTTAGTTTTAAATTAAATCTGTAAAAACATTTTAATTTCTATTTTAATTTCTTTAAACTTGTATTAGTTTTACTTGATAAAGAAAAAACTCTTGAAGCTAACAATTGTTTGCATATCCAAAAACATGGCCGATCCAATTAAATTGGAGATCCGGTTCAAATATTAAAAATGGACCTCTAATAAGAAAATCGAAATTTTAAAAAATTCATCGTCTATTTAAACCAAACAAAACACTATCATTTTTTAAAAGAGTCATCCTTTTGTTGTTTATCTTTTACCTATAGATAAAATCATAAGTATATTTAAAATTAAACAGACAACCTAAATATCAATGAACCTCTACCTATGAACAATTGACATTTATTGAGGGTAAATGTCTCTTACTATAAGTCAATTTTCTTGATTTTTAAAAAATTGAGCCCTCAAAACTTTGAGGTAATGCTCTATATGCATTGTTTCATCGCTTACGGGTTGTCCATGTCCCAAAATAATGAAAATGTTAAAAAAATTGTTTTAATTATATTTGGAAATGCAACATCAATAAATATCATTTTACCACATATACGAGTAAAATGTTGAATATATAAAAGAGGTGACTCATACATTTAATGTCTTAAAATTTTGGATAGAAATGTGACATCTCCCTTGTGGTTTAGGAGCATTGACCCGTTGTTTCGTATTTACTAATGGTTTTTGAATCCTCTCGTCTGTCTTATTTTTTAGTGTTTCGTTATGTATCTTTGTGGGTCGAGTACCACTCAAATTGATAGGTATGAGTGGGTGATACAAAATTTTCAATTTTTTTATATATTAGTTAAAGTGGGTGATACAAAATTTTCAGTTTTTTTACCTTGTTATATAAGTAAGAAGCTTTCACAACCGTTAAGCCGTGGCTAATCTCCACTTAAAATGTTATAGGTATGAAATTTCTACTGACGTTAAATCGTGACTAGTCTTCACTCAAAAAGCTATGAGACGCACAAGATGAGTTCAAACATTGCAATTGAATTATTCTTTTTAATTGAAAGAATAGAGATTGAGCGACCAATTTGTTTAAAGAGTTCAAGCTCCTTACATGGAAATAAAGTTCAAGTCCCTTACGCAGAGATCAATCTATTGATACAAAACTTTTCTCACTCTATTGTGTATTGTAGTGTAGTGTATATGTGCGTTTTATGCCTTATGTTATTGCTCTAGCAAGGAAAGGGGAGAATCAATATTTGGTAAGAGCTGATTCATCAGAAGTTGAGCTTATAATATAAAACAGATCATACGATGTTTATTTGAATTTAGCATGATACCGCCATTGTTTTTCTTGATTCTTTTATTTTTCGCTCCTTCCTCGAAGGTCATACAAAAGTTATCCTCCATAAATTTTATATAAATAAATAATTTGGTAAATAATCATTTTCATCCTTGAACGAATGATGAATAGTCATAATAATCCTTCAATATATTAAAATTTTAGAATAGTTTTTGATGCACACATTGTTAGTCAAAATAATCTTTGATGTTAAAAAGTTTCGTTAATACTATCGTATTAGTTCTTATAAGTACTTACTTATTGTCATATCAATCTATATAAGAAAAAGTTATTGTCGACATTGAGAGACAACTTTAACATTAGTGACTATTTTGATTAACGTAGTGCACAATAAACAACTATTCTAGATTGTGACTTTTTATTACACATTTGGGAACGAAAATCACTATTTGCACATATATTATGTAGTCAGAGTATTATCATGATCCATAACCATTACAAGTGAGTTGGACGCCACATCTTTACCCAAAATCTTAAGATATTAACTTTATGAGTCATCTCATTTATAAAGTGTTCAATTTCCACTTTTATAAGTAATGTGATACTTCTAATTCTAACTCACACTTGCAACTTCCAACTCACGCTTGATACACAACAATCTTCTCTCCAAGTGTAAGTCTGTCAATTCATTATGCTCCTCTTCAACTTACTTGCACCGCCTTTGGTGGCAGTCAACATGTCGCCCGAACACCCTTGATCCATAAGACTTTTGATGCAAAGAGGCGGCCGAACTCTTCATTGAATCGCGCCTCTGACAAACGAAGGGAACATGATAGATCATTCAAATTGAACTCAGAACAACCATACAAATGAGTTGGACACCACTTTTACTAAAAACCGCACCCTCCACTTTTGTAAGCAATGTAAAAATTCTAAATCACACTTACTAAAAAACAATAACATATAGTATATATAAATGTGGTTCGTCCATTTCTTCATTTCCTCATACTAGATTGAATAATTTTTTAAACAAATAGAAAATGATTATTTTTTATGAAAGTAAAAGAAAAATTCATTTAACTATATTAATTTAAAACCAAGTATTCTGCTAAATATGCGTTGTTTGTGTCTCGTGATTTTAGGGTGGAAATTATCATGAATTATTGTTATTTTATTTTTCTGTATATTCCTTCACTGTATCTGAAGGCGTTATCAACGGTTTATTACACTTCTCATATCTATATATCTATATAATAATGCCTCTCCAGAAAAGAAACCCGAGGAAGCAAAATTGAAATCCACTTCCAATTCTAAACTAAACTCTACATAATCAACATCATCTTTCAAAAATCCGTTTCATAATCCAAATTCTAACAACCAAAAATGGATTTATCATCACCGTCGCCATCATTATCACGATCAACAGAAGATGCAGTAGAAGAAATAATGAAAACTCACAGTTCATTACCAGCAAGGCCAAGAACAGAAGAAGTTGAGGCAGCCCTAATGGTGGTTGAAAACGCCGACAAAGAAGAATCGTCGAGACTAGAAGCATTTTCTTCATCATCATCGTCTAGAAAATCCAAAGGTTCTTCTTCCATGTCGGAAGAGATTTTAACAATTTTACAAGAGATGCGGAAAAGTATTGTGTCTTTCGAATGCAAAGAGAAAAAGAGAGATGCTCTTAAACTCTTAGAACTCGAAAAAGTTCATGTTCTATTTGATGATTTCATTCTCAAAACTTCTAATTGCGTTTCGAGTTCTAATAAGTCCCGTGATGCTGCTTCTTCTTCTTCTTCCAAGAATTTTGTTTCTTCTTCGAGTTTATTCGATAAAGAAGGTGTTGAGATTAAGGAGAAGAAGGGTTCAAAGTTAGCATTATTAACTAAAGATGACAGTTATTTGGTGAATAATAAGGCTATGTCTACATTCAAGTTCAATACTGATGCTTATGCAATTGGACACAAGTTATCATCCAAACCAAGCATAGTGGATAACTCCTCGATGAAACATGCATCCACTTCAGGTAAATCAATTATATTGATATAAAAATTGCTGACAAATATTGGCCATGACATATATCGTTGTTGTGATTAAATTTGTTGAAGTTGAGAATCTCTCTATTTTTCGAAAGAAATTGAAGGTTATAGTACTATAGTTATGTGAATTTTATGCTTAATAGTGTAGAATTTCTCTTTATGCCCTCAATATCTCTAAGACTGCGGAAATCATAATATTGTAGCTTAGAAAACGGAAATTGATCCTCTCCATTTTTTTCACTCTTATAGGATGAAAGGTTGAGATTTCGAATGAATTCTCATGTCACATTAGAGGATTCATTCCCCTGATGAGACAATGGTTGCATGTGCTTTTCAAAACCTTGCTACTTTGTTTGAATTTACTAAAATGCCCATGAAAATTCTCACTAATGATTTGTTTTTGTTTAAATTAAAGATCTCACCTCCATAAATATAAATTTATTCACACTTTTGACATTTGTTTTAATAGATTACACACATCTTTGGAGTCAGTGATATAATGATAAAAGCACGTGGGTCTGACTGACGCTCCATAACGTAACTTCGATCTTATCGCCTACACGCATATGATGCCACAAAAAATGTATCTTTTCATACACATGTGAATGACATCACTTACATGTCAATGAGATACTATACTCATGGTTGCATTTAACCCCAAACTTATATATATTTTGTCTTCACAAATTAGTAAATCAATAGTTTTTTAGAAAGAATTACTAAATCTAAATCAGCATTGTTGCTACTAAAACAGAACAATGTCACAACACAATTTGTAGGGCTGTAAAAAAAAGTAACTTTTTTTAAAGTGAAAATTAATCTTTTACTCTAATAAAATAAAGATCTGACATACAAATAAAAAATTGGTCTTGTTTTTCACTCTTTTAAGAAAGGTGGAGATTTCAATGGAATCTCACATCATATTAAAGGATCCATTTCCCAATAAGACAATGGTTGCATGTGTTTTTTAAAACCTTGCGAGTTATGCTGATTGAAAATAAAATATTTATTAAAATATTTTTTTTGTAGGTGAAGAAAATGGTGGTGAAAACAAGTTGAGTTTGATAAAACTAGCCAACTTAATTGAAATTTCTGCAAAGAAAGGCACATGTGAACTGAACCTACAAAACAAATTAAAGGACCAAGTTGATTGGTTACCTGATTCATTAGGGAAGTTATCAACTTTACTCACTTTGGATTTGTCCCAAAACCGGATCATAACCTTGCCTTTCACAATAGGCAACCTTTCATCTTTAACCTATTTGGATTTACATTCAAATCAAATCACACAGCTACCAGATTCTATTGAAAATCTCATTAACTTGACTCACTTAAATGTTAGTGCAAACATGCTATCATCTCTACCACATTCTCTTTCCAAATTGGTGCGACTCGAAAAGCTTAATTTAAACTCAAATCAATTATCCTTGCTTCCCGATTCAATCGGGTCACTTGTTAACTTAAAGATTTTGAATATCGAAACAAATGACATAGAAGAAATTCCACATTCAATTGGTCATTGTTGTTCCCTTAAAGAGCTTTGTGCCGATTACAATCGGCTTAAAGCTTTGCCTGAAGCTGTAGGACAAATTCGGAGCCTTGAGATTCTATCTGTTCGGTACAACAACATTAAACAATTGCCTACGACAATGTCGAATTTGATCAACCTTAAAGAACTTAATGTGAGTTTTAATGAGCTGGAGTTTGTTCCTGAGAGTTTGTGTTTTGCTACTAAGATTGTTAAGATGAATGTTGGGAACAATTTTGCTGATATGAGATCATTGCCAAGGTCTATTGGGAACCTTGAAATGCTTGAGGAATTGGATATTAGTAATAATCAAATACATGCTCTTCCCTATTCTTTTAGAATGCTCACTAGACTTCGAGTATTGAGAGTGGAAGAAAATCCTCTTGAAGTTCCTCCAAGACATATAGTTGAAAAGGGAGCACAGGTATTTTTTATATATTTTTACTTTCTTCTCTTTTTACCCTTATTAACTTTAAGTTCTTATTTTTTAAAGGGTTAATGCCTAATAGTGCTTTACCCCTTTAAAATATTTTTTTTGATTTACCTCCTTTAAATTTTATTTTTTTTTCAGAAAACCCCCGCCATACAAAAACCAAAATTTTTGAAGAAAAAAAATAAAAATTCGTTTTTGTATGGCCTATTAGGGGGTATTCTGAAAAAATATATATTTTACAGGGGTAAATCAATAAAAATATTTTACAGGGGTAAACCTGAAAATGACCTATATTACAGGGAGGGTAAAGCACTCTTAACCCTTTTTTAAAATTTGGTGCATTTTAACCTAGAACTAGAGACAGACTTGTTTGATTTATTTTTATTTTTTTTAGTTTTTTAAAATAAGTAGTATCTAGTTTGGTTTTTTCGTTTTGACACCAAATAAAAAAGCCTTCTGTATAATAGTTTTACAAAACAAATTATCAAATTAAGTGTTTTAAATTTTAAAAAAACACAGAGATCTCTTTAAGGGTTTGATTTTTTTTTCTTTCTTTTCAAACATATACTCTTTTTTTTTTTAGTGCAAACATATACTCTTTTATATATACGCAGTACTATATAAAGATCGAATTTCTAATCACATATTTAAGAGACACGGCTTATTGTCCTATCTTAGCACACCTACCAAATCTGTTGGTTAAATTTAGTTATTTATTTAATAGATATATTTTTTTGAATCTCAAGTTTAATTTTTTTTCTTTAGTAAAAAAAGTTTCACTATTTCATTATGTGTTGGTGCAATATATAGGCAGTTGTGCAGTACATGGCTGAGCTTGTGGAGAAGGGGGATGTTAAATCACAGCCACTAATCAGGCAGAAAAAGAGTTGGACTAATCAGATATGCTTCTTTTCAAAGTCTATCATAAGAAAGCGTGATGGGGTTGATTATGTTAAGGCTTGATTGAGTTCAATTAAACCATTGATAGAAAGTTTCAGATTGCAATTAGGTTAAATACTATTTTGTTTTTAAACATAGACTTATTTTTTTGGTAGTGAAACATAGACTTATTTTAAAATTACTAGATGTATTAATAATTTTTTTATATAATAAAATGTCTCTAATTATTTTACAAATGTTTTTGGTGCTATTGTCTAAATATCTAATCTAATTTTCTTAATTTAAAAGGAAAATGTTAGGATGAAATATAGTCCTAGTTTTAATCATTCAAACCAATCACTAGCATTTATTGCATTACCCCTCAAAAATCTAAAGGAACTGTTGCATTAATTAACTTAACTTAACAATTAAATTCACCATTGATGGCATGGTGACATCTATGTTTTTTTTTTCTTTTATTGGAAGCTATTTATTAAATAAGAAGAGGGGAATCTTACAAATGATAGCAGCAATAGCCTAGGGGACATTTCCCACCCATAACTTAGAACCAAGGTCTTTAGCAACCCCGACTAAAGCATGTGCAGCAGAGTTTTTACATGTCTTAATAAAAGCAACACTAACATTAATTTTACTAGAAAGCATAAAATGTTGATGTGTTAATTTAGTCAAGTGCACCAAATTGTATGAATTAATGAACTAGTAAGTTATCGTTTTTACATGAATTGTCGTTCAGCTTGATAATTAAAGGAATTTATTTAAAAAGCAAATAAAAGAATAGATTTAAAGGTGGTTGAAGGGTTTTATCTGTCTTGCCCAATACGAAATTAACTTTTGTGAAATGTCTTTTTGGATTAAAGAAAGTAGAACATGACCCCGTGATGAATCAGTGGAAGTTTTATTTTAATATTGTCGTAATTCAACCAATTACAATTGCGGTATTTCTTAAAGATGAGTCATAGCCCTAAATTCATACTTTAGATTTGATTAAATTAATTTATTTCATAATCTAAGCAATTTACTATTGTTGTCTTATTCGGTTGGAATTCAGGTTGTCAATCCTACTAAGCTTCATCTAGAGATACAGTATAGAAATAGACATATACATATTAAATCAGACACAAAAATCGTAAACCGAATAAAACCTTTATTAAATGAAAATAACTAATAAGAAGGGGTTCATCTTGAAATCAAAGAGGTTTAGTTTCACATGACAACTTACATCATTACAAAATGATAGGAAAAACATACCCTAGAGAGAACAACAGGAGGATGGAGATCTTCTATCTTAAAACTCTGATGCTTGACCCTTACCTGGTACCGCTAGCTTTCTGAATGAATAAAATAATGTGCAATGGTCTCTATTTATCGTACATCATTACTTAGGGTTAAGAGATGAAAATTGAGGTTTTTTTTTTTATACCGATCCAACTTGAAATACAAGCAAACAACAGTTTATTATGAACTAACACACAGGGGCGAATGAGGCAGTGGAGTGGCTACCTCATGCGTAGGGGTTATGATCCCGTGTGTAGGGGTGCATCTGACAGCCCCTCATGTGTGCGAATTTTGCAGTTTTTGTATTAAAAAAAAACAAAAGTATAAAGTTTAAGAATTGAAATTCTAAAGGTACGCTACCCCATCAATTGGTTTAACGGCAACTTTGCGCTTTTGAGAAATTTTAAGTTCTTGATGTTAATGAATCAAATCTTTTCCCTCATTTCATTAAAAACATTGCACTTGACACCAAAGGAATTGCTCACAGGCACAAGGAAAAGACATTAATGCTCAAGCGGCAGTTAACTGCCACTGACTGACCAGTGGTAGTTAAGTGTCTTTGTGGCAGCCTCATTTAGCTACAACTGCATCTTAGTCATATTCCAAAACAAAAACAACAATCACCAATATGTTCAAAATTTAGAAAAATTGTACAAACTCCCTTTAAACTTCCTTAAACCAACTCCATCCATTTTCTTCAACTTCAAGCAACTAATTAATCTAACTACAAGTAAGTGTTCCAAAACTTATTGAAATATTCGGTTTTGTTTTATTTGTTAGGTATTTTTAATTAAAAGGATGAAATGTTAGTGTTTAGGGTTGAATGAATTATTGATTTTTTTGTTAGTTTTTTTTTATCATACATTTGAAATGTGTAAATGAGTTTTTAATTGATTTTTTTTTTCATTTTTTGTGTAGATAGGTCTGGACACCCACGTAAAAGAAGACTCGACAAGGAGACATGACCAGTACCGCTCAACAAGAGAGGATGGCCGTGAACCCTAGGCCTAAGATGGGAAGGGGGCGTAGGAACCCCAATGTGGAAGAGACCCCACAATTAGCTATGTCGCAGCTTCTCGATCCTACACCAAATCAATACCATGTGACTCAGGAGCATTTCTAATGTTGCCATGTAGAGTTATAGTGTCGAGGAGGATGTTCAATCTGACCATGTCGAGGAGGATATTCATGAATTTTCTGAAAGGCCTTCTGATCTATGTTTATTGCCCCCATTTGCAATGCATGTTGTTTTGAAGATCTAGACTGACAAGAATGATTTAAGTGTTTAATATTTTTTCTATTCATTTAAGTGTTATCATATTTTTATATATTATTTTTATTTTTAATTAACTCTTTAATTATTTTTTATTTTTGATACGAGAGGACCATGTACTCCGTTTTCTTGTTCCATGGGGGTAAGGTTGAAGATCTTGCACGCCCAGTAGATCATCTGGAATAGTATTGGGATCCAATTAGAGCTTTCGATCTTGATCGACTTCTTTAGAAAGGGTTCCATAATCTGAGTCAGGTGGCATGAGGAGACTAGTAGTTTCCATATACCAATGGGGGAGATGACCGTCACATTGACATATGATCAGTATGTTATGTTTAATTCCATCTACTAATTAAACATTATGAATAAAAGGGAAAGAAGAATTACCGATAGTTCCTGAGTTAATTAATGATCTTCTCTTTCTGGTTTCCTCCAAAACCTATTGTGCCTCCCTGCATCAGTGTTTGGCTTTGGAACATATGATGTTCTCATGTCATGTATCGTTAGCAACCATTGTCCAGGTACCGTTATTGTTGTCTTAACTTTGTTGCTAAGAAAATCTCATCATCATTGTCACTATCAGAATATGAATCAAGTCTAGAGGATGTTGTTATGAGTGCAAAAGTAGTTTCCTCATCATTATCTAATTCTTTATCAAGACCCTCCCATGTTGCCATAATACTCTTTTTGACCTTGTTTTAGAAGATGTCCTTCTTTGGTCTTTCATTAAGAAGCTTAGGAAAATTAACTTTTAAGTGGTCAAGTCTCTTGAAGTGAAAGCAGTTGTTTGGTTATTCTTTATTCTCCTTGAAACTTGAACATCTAGAAGGAAAATCACATTTTCTTAGAACTCTGTCTTTCTGCTGCCATAGATTTGAACTCTCCGTAGTAGGAATTCCAGCTCATCATCATCGGAAACTCCAACATCTTCATCAACTTCCTATGGAGATTCTTCATCATCCTGAAGAGCTTTTATCGTTTTACCTTTTTATTTGAGCGTTATGGATTTGACTCTTGGTTTAGGCTAGCTGTCATGATCAACTCCAACTTATGACTCATCAGGTAGCTAATGATGGACTCTAGACCCAACTTGTTCAGGTCTTTAGTTTCTTGAATGGTTTTAACTTTGGGTATATCCACTTGAAATGTAGACTTCTAAAAATCTTATCGACATGATCCTTAGTAGTGTAACTTTTGTATAGTACCTACATACCAGATATACCATGACTTGAAACCTGAGAACATGGTTTCAATGTCTTCTTCATCCTGAAGGTTTCATACAGTTGAACCAGCTAGTTAGCTTTCACCTATTTGATTTTTTGATTTCCTTCATATGTGGCACAAAAAGAATTAAAGATATTATTTCGAGTATATTTATCATTTTTTTTTTTTAACTCCTTGAACTATAAGGCATTTACTAGAATGTTTATGGCCTTGTGATGCTTTTTATTTTCCTTAGTTTCATTAGCATTCAAACCCTTACTGTTTAAGTCCATTCCATCTTTATCAACTGGAACAAAGGTGCCATCTTTAATGACATCACATATGTCTTCACCTTGAATAAAGCAAGAAATGTATAACTTGTTTTTCCACCAAACAAATTGTTCTACGTCACCACTAAACAAAGGATGGTTAGAGAGATGTCATATATGAGTCATTTGTGGAGTCACTTTTGGATGTGGGGGAGGACACATAGAAAGCCATATTTTTCTCTAATAGGTTAAATGATACTTCAGAGACAATAAAGAAAAATGAAGGTGAAAAAACAAAAGGAGGGGGGGTTTGAATTTTGTTGGTCTCTTATTGAATCTCTTTTTTAAGATACTTGAAAACATATAACAACAGAAAATAAAGAAATGAGGGATAAGAGATGACACAAAGTATTTATTATGGTTCATCCCAACTAGAGATTACGTCCATTCCTCTTGCACTTCCTATGGACTTCTTTCACTATAATCAACATCTGATTACAACAAGACTAAGACAACCTAGTTCTAGATTATCTTATCTAAACCTAGAAGACTTCATAATCTCAATTTAAAGATTTACAAATAATAAGTTGATTTACAAAATTATTGTGTTTACACAAACTCTAAAAGTAGCAAACATATATGAATTATAATACACTTAGAGTGTATCTCTCATGTTTTTTCTTCTTCACTCTTCCTACACTAGGTTCCACCGGTGATGCTTTAAAAGAATACTACTCCCTGACTTAAGTCTGAATATACTTTCCTTGATAAGAACATAGCCGTTGCATGCATCATTAATAAATCCTTAACTCAATGATGGTACAAAGGATCTTAGTCTAGAGGCTTGAACCACATCACTGACTTCCACAAAAATGGCCTAAATCTTGATAGAGAGTCTTGTATTTATCTATGACATGCTCATCAAAGTCTAGAGTTTATACTTGTCCATAACGTTCACCGGTACATAACTTTGACTTCATGTTCAAAGCTTTGGCTTGGTCGAGAGACAAAACTTCTCTTGTACATATAATTTCCTGCACAGTTAAAGACACACTAGAGAATCCAAATTGTTCTCAAACATGTTTCGTATATACCTTATTATCATCAAAACTTAAGAACTTTGTTCTTTTAACCAATTCTAGTCTAACCAAAGTTCTTTAACATGATATGGTATGGGCATCATATAATAGTACAACTCATTAGGTTGCCAAATAAGAGTTAGTTACTAACTAACAACTCATAGTTAGCTGCACCGTCAAGCTAAATAGTTCAAATTATATGGTGCACATACCATATAACATTCCCATTGTTGATTGACTTTGCTAATTGCTCTTCTTATAGTTTATGTTTAACACTCAGATATATCTTACAGTAACATTCCCATGGACCATGGTTGATTCTTCGATCAATACTTAATGGATACCGTTAAAAACAAAATACCTAATGTGTACAAGTTCAGTTACCATCTTTTTATTAAAATATATTTTTTAAATATTGTGTCTCATAAAAATAAAGGAATGACACTACTCATTTGGTCGCCGGTATTTAGACGTTTTATTTGGACACAATCACACACTAAAATGTATTAATGTATACGTGTCCAAATTGTGTGCTCAAATTATGGTGACTATGCAAGACTTCATCAAAAATAAATTAGTCTAAGATTGAATTAAAACATAAAAATAAATTGCTAGTATTATTTATTCTTTTTATTTTTGTGAAAAATAAGTTTCGCTCATTTTCTAAAATACTCTTATTCTTGATGTTTATATTACCAATGGTTGCATTAAATTTCATCTTTTTTCAATACATGTTTTGCTTCCATATGTGTACAATAAACTCAATTAACCACTCTAAACTCCTCAAATTACCAGAATAACCATAGAAGTTGTCACAATTTAATAGTAATTTGTTCAATTAAATGATTTTTTTTTTTGGTCTAGTAGCTTAGTTGTTAGAGCTCACACAATTAAATGTCGAGAAGTGTGATGTCTGGGGTTCGAACTCCGGCCCTTGCATAAATTATGCAATGTCTCTACCAACTGAGCTAAGCTCACGGGGACCAATTAAATGATATTTTCTTGGTGAAAATAAATTTATAAACCCACCTCTTTAAATATAAATTTATTTACATTTTTGGCATTGTTTTGATAAGTTATTTACATGTTTAGAGTCAGTTAGATGGTGCCAAAGCTCGCGGGTCCGATGATCCATAAAAAAGCAGTGATCTTATCACATGCATATGACGCCACAAAAAGTGTACATTTCCAAACACACGCCAATGATGTCACTTGTATGTAGTGACATACACTCTTGTTTACATTTAATATCAAACTCACATATAGCTTATCTTCATAAACTAAATTATTGAAACTAAATCAGCATCTTTGCTACTTATAAAACATAACAAGGTGAATTCTCATTCACGTTGCCATATATAGGTTTGTAAAATAATATAACTTGAATATTACAATGTTATAGAATTAATATTTTCCTCTGATAAAATAAATAATAAATAAGACAATACATGAAAAAATAATGGACATTTCTGTAAAACTAGATTGTATTTTTTTCATGAGAGATGGGATAAAAAGTTTAAGTGAAAATTTTATCTTGCGATTTGTGTATTCAACACATTGAAACATCAAAAAGCAAATTTCTCTACATGAAAGTTATCAATTGTTTTCATTTTTGAATCATTAACAAATGTCTTTCTTAACATCATTTGTTAGCAAGACTCGTTTTTTATATGGGTCATGCTATTATAAGTTTTACGTAGAAAAAGTCAATTTCTACAATATTAAAGTGTTAAATGAAACATTACCATGAAAAAGAAATTTCTTTTGAACATCATTATAAATGTCATTTCCAAGAATAAAATCTCTTTTTTAATTATAGTGTGTGTGCATATGCGCCTTTCTACAATGAAACAAAAAATTAAGCTGAACAATAAGTCCTCGATGGTAACTGAACACAATATTTGATTGACATTTTTTATCATATCAAGGTTGATAATCTAACTGAACACAATATTAAGGAGGAAAACTGGCAAGACACAACATGCATAATATTATAACATAAAATAAAAACTGCAACATCATAACAAACCAAATTCAAAACAAAACAGGAAAAGGAAAAGGTTACAAAATGACAAGACACATATTATGGGGATATACCAGAGCTAACTGTCTAAAGATTCTAGCTTAATATGTCCATGCATGCATGACACCTATGCTTCAAAGTCTCACTGATATAAACCCAAACGAAGTTCCAAATCAACTCCTCCATCACCAGCAGAAGGACTAGGCAGAGTCATGGAAGTGCTTGCTTCATAGTTGTTGGTATTGTTGTTGCTGCTAGCTTCTCCTCCATGATATGTTGGAACAACTGGGAAGAGAGGGAAAGTTTCCTTTGCAGGACCATTGATAGCAATCATGTTATGCATTGAGTTATATGAAGCAGATGATGAGTTGATCCCGTTGGAAGCATGTTTTCCTTTCTTTAAACCATGCACATATTCGTCTGGTAGCTGTCTGTAGAAGCTAGCAGCATAGCTTTGAATTTGTTGTGGAGTCTTGTTGCATACATAGTTCTCAGCAATTTTACTCCATCTCCCTTGTCCATACCTAATCAGTCCCATCACAAATAAACTAATACAAAAATAAAATAAAAACATGCGTTAAATTAATATCTATGATAAACTGCGAGTTTAATCACAAAGCTTTTAAAATTAAATACAAATTTAAATATCAAATTTGAAGGCAACCACAATAATCAATGCTTTGCACATTATTTAATAACCTTTTTTGGCAAAAATTTATTATTTAATAACCTATGAAGGTTTAATTGGAGATGAATTGAAAGTATAGAAAGCATTAACTTAAAAAGTTGAAAGAACGATAAGTATTAGAGACAAAAACAAAATTTGATCAATAAATTTGACGTCTTTAACACTTATATTGACAAAATTATAGACAATTTTTTTTATTTCTATCGCTTAATTTTGTCTCTATTTCAAGTTATTTCTACTAAAAAATAAGTAGAAAGGAGAGTAAGAATATCTTTGCCAGAAAAGTTGAAATAATGGCCAATAAGTGGAGTAGAAATGAGAGTATAAAGAGTATTATAAAGAAAAGTTAAAATAATGACAAATATTAGGGAAACAAAAAAAATTGGGGTTCTTTAACATTTTACTAAAAAATTAGAGACAAATTTTGCATTTTTTTGTCTAAATATTTTTTTTGTTTGTGGAAGTGCAGTGATATTGTAACAATAAAAAATAATTAGATTTAAGGTTGACAGATGCAATTACTCATGCTCTCTTTGACTCCAAGTCACCATGCGCCTAGATCCATTTGGGATTGGCATGTTGTTTGATCCAGGTAACGGTCGGAGAACCCTAGCAATTAGGCTACCACCTTGTGTGCCAGTTTGAGGACGGTTGGTAGTGATCATTTGATGGGACTGATGGGTGTGTCCTTGAGCTGATGGTACTGAAAAAGTAGATTGGTGTTGGTGGTTAAGATTAGGATTGGTAGAATCAAAATTAAGTATCATTGGTGCAACAGATGAAGATAAGGGTATTGATGGAGGGGAGTCAAGGAAGTACGTAAGATCAATGGTCTCGATAGGCATTTTTGCTTAGCAAAGGTAGGTTACTCAAACTATGTTTTGGAGTGTGTTTACATTTGAAACTGCTTGAGTCTTAATTTATAGAACTCCTAAGCAATTATTATGTTTCAATTTACCGAAATGTCCATAAAATTGTTACGATTTACAATAGTTTTTGTTCATTTTAATGATTCCACCGACTTCAATATAAATATATTCACTCCTTCCGTCCCTTAATATAGGAGTATTTTACAAAACTCAAGGGTATTAAAAAAAACTGTTGAAGTAATAAATTTGTTTGAAAAATGTGTACCTATTATCAAATTCCCCTTTATGTATAAATATATTCAATGTTGATTTTTCATATTCAAAGACAATTACTAGTATTAATAAAGGGTAAAGTTGAAAAAAGTGTAAAGAATGCATCTAAAAGTTTAGAGATAATATTATATTTTAGGACAAACACTTTTTTTGTAAATTGTCTTATAATTAGGGATGGAAGGAGTATATTTTTAGTATCATCTTGATAAATTATTTGCATGTTTGGTGTCACAGTGAGATGGTGTTGAAAGCTCGTTGATCCATGACGAATCATTGATCTTATCGCAAGCATATGACGTGACAAAAATCTATCTTTCCAAACACACACGAATGATGTCACTTATATACAGTGAGACTATACTTATGTTTGCATTTCATATTAAACTCATATATAGTTTTTCTTTATAAACAAAATTA
>Ga0315915_1001015_pt1 | contig 32598 bp, 19 predicted proteins | sample MpolbnodulesMG_FD_207738 | JGI IMG/M metagenome (GOLD analysis project Ga0315915, IMG submission 207738) | Medicago polymorpha root nodule microbial communities from Los Angeles, California, United States - branched nodules | ecosystem: Host-associated > Plants > Roots > Nodule | place: USA... | reverse complement strand
GTATATGATTCAAAATATTTCTTATAAATAAGATTGGACGGAGTATATCATATATTACTGGTGTAGAAAATGATAAAAGTGAGACATAAACACACAAAACTCGTAAATATTCACACACATATACCTTCTAATCAATCTTTTGGAGGAGTTAGAGGGTTTTGTTCGGACAAATGAGGAGGATAGTTGGAAATGGAAATTGGGGGAGCAAGGTGGCTTCTCGGTGAAGTCTTTATATTCTAAGTTGGAGGATGTCTTTTTGGCGGAGAATAGGTGGCCGGAGGAGGAAATGAAGGTTTTTAGACAAATTTGGAAGTCCGGGGCGCCATCAAAAGTGATGGCTTTTTCATGGAAGCTCCTTCTTGATCGTATTCCTAGAGTTAATTTGGAAGTTAGGAATTGTCTTCCGCCGGAGGAAGGAGCTAACTGTTTTTGGTGTGTGTTGGGGAGGGAATCATCCATTCACCTTTTCCTTCATTGTGATATGGCAAGGGAAATTCGGTTGAGGTTGATGAGGTGGACTAATCGGTTCTTTTTGATCCTGCCGAATCTCTTTATCCATTGGTAGTGTTGGAGTGCGGGAGGGTTCCATAAGAAGATTCGGAGGGGTTGGAGAATGATTTGGCAAGCAACAATGTGGGTTATTTGGAAAGCCCGCAACGATCGTTTTTTCAACAATGTGGTAAAAGGAGTGGAGGAGCTAGTGGACGAAATTCAAGTGCTATCTTGGAGGTGGGCAATGGGTAGAATGGATATGCCGGTTTGTATGTTTTAGGAATGGGTGTGGTGCCCGGAAGAATGTTTGCGGAGGTAAGGGGAGAGGCAGGGTGTGGTTCAGGCTGTTTAGGGGCTGATTCAGGTGCTGTTTGTATTGCTGCCCTCCGCTGTTGCTGTTCTGGTGCGCTGCAGTGTGTGTTTTCATGCTGGTTTTTGACTGATGTTTCGGCCTGCTAGAGGAGGATGCAGCAGGTTCTTGTTTTGGTGTTGTTTGCTGCTTGGGTTTTGCTGTGTTGGCGTGCAGGAGCTTTAGTGGATCTTCTATGAGACTGAAATTTAGTGCTTTAATTGGATTTCATAGGCATAACATTTCTGTGTGTATGGCTCTTGTTTGCGGTTGGGTTCTGTAGGTGTTTCGGCCTCCGCTTTTGGTGTTTTGTGGATGTAACGCGTATAGGCAGCATCTTTGTTATCTTTCTTTCCGTCTCTAAGTGTCTTGCTAGAGTTTCGGTTTAAATAATATTTGCTGATTCAAAAAAAAATTCACACACAGATACAAAATCACCATAACTCTAATTTTTCATAAGTCGACCATCAGATGCACTTGACAATGAGCCACAAGGTTTGATCAATTCCAACTTGGCCTAAAATGCCTAAGAAAACAAGCTTATAATTCAATTCACAAATATGATCATCACTAATAGGGCAAAAACTGATTTTTTTTTTTTTTTTTGTTGCAATAAACATGAAGATTTGAAAGGAAAACAAACATGCCTGCGCAGTATTATGGTAGGAGCTTCAAGGTTTTAAATGAGTGCACTTCCATTTTATCAACGTTTGACATTATATACGACCAATATATACAACCTAACTATAATACACATTATGACTTTATGATAATTATAAAGTAAAATGTGCTGTCAGAACGTAGTCTTTATATGCAATCAATCTCATTCCATGCATAATATTGGTCTAAATTTCTCTATATTATTAAAGTTCCAACCTTTAAATATGTCATATGATTTGGTCAACATGATATTCTAAGAGAATATAGAAATTCAAGGTTGAGACCACCATGTCTATCACATAGACAAAATAGAGAAAGCAAAGAACAGTGGCATACCCAAGAATTTTAGACTCATAACAATAAACAAATTATGAACACTAACACAAGATACGACACTAACACCGATAATTTTAGAAACAAGTAAGTCATATAACACTAGAATAATAATGATAAATGTCAGACTAACTAAGCAAACACACATTAAGTGTTTCCAAATCAATATAGAAACATAAATACTTGTTTTTCAGCTAAGAGAAAAATAACATGTTATACCAGGAAACTAAGCTATGCCGAAGTACTTGGCAATGAAACTAGATTTTTAGTGTAAAGCCATACTGCAAAATTGCCCACATCAATCTCCTCAATCTTTGCCAATTGTTTGGTCTTCACATTGTAACCAAAATGTATGCTATTATATCCTGGAAATATATTTCCTCTTTGTTTCTGACGTTGAGTTACTCGAAAGATAATTTGACCGTTGATCCAAAAAGAAAAGTCCACACTCATGATATTAAGCTCATGACCACATTCAGCCATATAGTCAAAAGGTCCCATCTCATGATAAAGAGACCATTTTCCTGAAACAAAATCCAAAATGTAAATTTCAAATGTTTTGTATAAATCTTTAGCCACAATGCAAGAAAGGCGACCTCCCATTAATAAGTATTTTGAATTCGGACTATTCAGCATATGGGGAAGTGGATATTCTTGCACAATAATTTCCTTGTCAACATCCATCACAATCACTTTCTTTTTTGCTATCCAGTAAAGATCATTGCCTCCAATAAGAAGTATTTTCAAGAAAAAATTCAAATCAAGGGAACATTCTTTTCTAGCTATCTCTTTCCATGAGTTATCTATTCCAATTCTGAGCACGTAGAAAACATACCAAGAAATATCAGAAACCCTAAGGCGATGTACAAAGAAAAGCTTGAATTTGCCAAAGCGAGGAACACGTGCTATAGTACATTGACACCTATTAAATATATGTTGCCGAGAAACGGGTAAAGGAGGAATTCTAAGCCAGAAGTTGATGGTAGGGTTCACAATGAACATATGTCCATTTGTAGTCGAAAGCAGCAATATGCCATCGCATGTACTGATTATATTTCCCATTTTTGGAGGTGTTCCCAAATCAGTCCTTTCAAACTGGCCATTCACATCATCTTTAAGTTCAAAGAAATAAGAAGGGTCTTTTGACGTACGGTTTTCAACATAAAGACCAGGTTTAAAACATGCACGGCGCTCCCACGCTTCAGCAAAATGGGAGCTGCCAATATCAGTATCCCAAGGTTTGCATACATACCTTGCAGAGTTAATCAGACAGTTAGAAGGAGCAAAAATAAGGATATGAAACATCAAATGTTGAGGGAGAAACAACTTTGAAATCACTTTGCAACTCTTAGTACTATTTGAGTTTTCGTTCATATTCTGCTTGGCATGATCATGTGAAATGAACTTCTCTTTGGATTGACTGCATATAATATAATCCCAACAAACACATTAGTTAAACCATCAATTATAAATAATTAAATTAAATATCTATAAATAATTTAATTGAGAATGAAGATTTATATATCCATCTATATTGAGCAATTTGTTTTAACAAAAAAAAATCTAAAATAAAATATGATAATATTTAACATTCATCTATTTATTTTCCACTGAAATACTGAAAACTAGTGTAATCAAATCCAAGACCCACTTACCAATCATCCTTAAATACCATAGAAGATAAAGAGATGTTTGTATGTGAATTAGCTATTTAATAATAATGTATTACGTTTAAAACCCTTTTTGTGTTCATAGAGTCTATAGGTGTCCGGTCTAAGTTTTGCCGAAACAAAGAAAAGAAAAAGGTTTTGTTAGGATATTTCTCTTAATTATAATATGCGAGTGTTTGTGCTTCATTTAAAAAAAACACGCAATTTATAACAATTGAGATAATAACAAAAACAAAAAATTGAGATAATTATAAGTATAAAAGGATTTCATGGTTGATTCAATTGATAAAGAATTGACTTATATCTCGTAAGGGCATGGATTCAACTCCAGCTTCCAACATAACGATCACTTTTGGTGGACGATATATAAGTATACCTTTAAACCCTTTATGAGTCTCGAGGCTTGCTCTAACCCTAGCGAATCTCGGTACACAAGTCAACTAAATTTTAGTCTACCAAAAATATTTCACAAACAGTTTTAGATAAAGCAAATAATGACATTAGGATATGAAGGAATGTGAATACCTAAAGAAGCTCCCTTTATCGCCGGTGCCTTCTCCGTCTCCACTCGCTTTCTCTCTGCTTCCCATTGTTTCAATTTTAGACGGATAATATTTGAGTGACATTGTGGTTGGTGACATTGGCCAACCACAATGTCACACATGTACAAAGAAGCAAAAAAATATTCTGAGAGAGAAAGAAGAAACATACTTGTGACATTGTGGTTGGCCAATGTCACAATGTCACCCAAGTGCTACCCGTTTTAGACATGCAAGGGCAATCACCACTTTTGTTTTGTTTTTTTATTCTATATATATATATATATATATATATTCTATTATGGAAAATATATCTTTACATTAATTATACATATCACACAATTAATAAGAATTATGTTTGGATTGATAGAGTTTGGAAAAATTAATGTGGCACCGTGATATTTTATTAAAAAAATCTAAAGTTTCTTGTTATAGATTGGAAAAATTAATGTAGCACCGTGATATTATTAAAAAAATCTAAAGTTTCTTGTTTAATATTTTTTTGAAAGAAGTTTCTTGTTAATGCTCTATGCAGGCCTTTATTTTTTTTATTAGAGCCTGCCTAAGCCTTTATATTTATTCATTATTGAAATTATTTGGTACCCAAAATTAAATAAAATTATTGAAATTATTTACTTTAGCCATTAGCAATGCAACAACAATACTCTATTCACCTCTACAAAAAATCTCTTCAAAAAATAAAATGTAACAATACCCCACCCTTCCCAATATCATGGTGCACAATGAAAACAGATGTTCATATTATCTTTTGATTGATTGAAGTTATAAGAAAGTATTAACCTCAGTGTATCCTACCAAACAATATGCTTTTGATAAAACCTAACTTTTATAGCTGGAACTAAGGTTGTGTGAGAATCCAACCTGGTAAAAGGATTTCAGCTATAAAAACCTCAAGAACAAAAAAATGAAGAGGTTACAACATTCAAAGAGGAGAAGAATGTGACACTATATTACAGAAGTATAACTCTCCAGTACAAGTCAAATCAATGGGGAAGTCTATCCAATGGTTTCATTGCTGCAACCCCACCGTGTTCCTTTCTGGAATATTTTTCATAAGCCACAGTTAACTTTCCCTTCCCAGCAGCTTTATGGAATTTCAGTATCATATCAGCACAATCCCTGCAAATACTGCAGTTAGCATAAACAAAACTCACAATTTTGAAACTGAAAAAGATAAAATGGTAGAACAAGTGCCTGATCTGTGAAACTTCATAACGTGCATGCTTTTGAAGTAGTGGTGTCCATGATGGGGTTATTTGCAGTGTACAGCGCGCGACATAGAGAGCTGATGCGCATAGTAGTGAAGGCTTGAACGCTAAAGCTTCATATTCAACTAAGCATAGGTCAATGAGAAAGAATGCCATGTGTTCAAGCTGTGAAAATAAATTACAAACAAAAAATGTTAGAAATCAAACATACATGCATAAAAATCAAACATACATGCATAAAGAATCAATTAGAATGATCAATTTATTATCCAAAATAAACCGGTCCTCTGTCAATCAGTATGTCTGTAGAGTGTGCATGCTGAATTACATACCTTCATATCTGATTGTGCAGCCTTGAGAAACCTAACCATGAAAACGTAAGGAGTGGGAGCATTAAGACGGAACTTCAATTTTCTAAGAATAAGCTTTTCCTGAACAGAAAAAACCATTCCACGTATTAGTATTAGTTAGAATACAATAGTAAGAACCATGTTTGAACCTAATACAAGTGCAAATAAAAACAGAAAATTGAACAAAATTAGCAAGATTTTGGAATTTATCAACTGGATTTCCCAGTTGAACCGGACCAGTTGAAGATTAAAGATGGAAGAAGAAACAGAACATGATGTATCATTCAACAGTATTTCCTCTGATCAACAGTATCATTCAACAGTATTCAAGAGACTCTGACTCTCCCAAGTAACCCAACTCTTTCTGTCATAGGTTTCCTTATTCTGCTCCTTGTCTATTTCTCCAGTTGTAGATCCATTTCTATACTTTGCAATTTTCTTAAGGTTTTCATTATTTTGGTTGACTTAACTATGAATGATATTGAGATCATTCTCAAAATTTAAACATGACATGAGCTAGTAGAGTCCTATGAAATGCTTGTTATAAGAATTGCATACCATTCCAAGCATTTGATCTCTTGTATACGACTCAGCTGAGATGCTAATCAAATCCTTTACCTAGAAACAAATGAGACAAAATAAAAATTACAATCGTCGCAATGAATCACACCCTCTTCTTCAAAATAAATGTTTGAAATGACTTCTCACCCTTGGATGCCAAAAGTCCTCATACTTAGAAGCCAACAAAAGGGCTGTAAGACCAACTAACTGCATCTCACTCGTTTTTATATTCACTTGGGAAAGATATTGATCCAACAACGTCACTGTCAGATATAGTGTTTCGGGCATCAAATCATATTTGAAGTGTACCTGTAAAATCCAAGAAATAAGAAGAGAAAAAGACTAGTGATGTTGGATCTACAAAAGAAAATTATCAGCAAAAAAATGGATAAAGAGATCTATTAACATCGAGGGAAAAATACAGAACAATAAATAAAGAAAGGACAAGGACAAAAGACAATGCATATTAAGGATGAGGGAAATTAGTTATGTACCTCAATTAGCCAGTTGACCAATACTCCCCGCATATGAGGAGTAATCTCTGTCTGAATTGACATGTAATTTGATAGGGCTTGACTATGTGCCTGCGATTGGAAGTAATTTTTTAAAAAAACAAATATCAGTTCCAGTTAGAGAGCAAGGATAAAATATAATATAAATTTGTATATGGAAAACTAAAAGCTCGTGGTAGCATTATGATTATGACAATGAGGAAGCGCCAAAATCATCGATACCATGGCACAAGTAAGATTGCATCACACTTTCTGATAAGATAATTAAGTATCTAGTATCTAGTAATAACATATGAGATCAAAAGAGACAACAAAATAAAATGTGATTTATTCATGTTCACAATTTTGGGGCCCCAATATAGGATTCTTGGATAAAAACGTAGACATTGACTATATTGACTGCAAGATATGATTGGCATGTATTGTGCATATTAGTTATGATAATAACTGCTAGATTGGGATGACTTCCAGACATAACCCTCAAAAGAAGAGAGATCAAAAAAGCTAGCAAGTGTCAACCACTAAAAATGCAACAGTGCTAAAAAGGTCAAGTTTTTTATATAAAAGCAGATATATCTCAAGATTTAGATGTTTTTGATATAAAACTATTTACTAATTCTATAATTAGTGGAGCTATGAAATCCTACAGCAATTTTATAGGAAAATAAGAACAGAAGGACAAGCATGTTTTTGAACGAAGAAAGTTAATCAAAAAAACAAAAACAAAATGGATGTCTTCTGTGGTAAACAATTTCAAATTTCAATCTGTGTAAGTAAAATCAGAAGCTTGATCAATATTACCTCAGTAACCCAATAGTACTGATATATAGCATCGATGTATTCAGAAACTTCTAGATGATTACATTCATCGTCTATACTTGGTAGGTTATCCTGCTCCCTAACTTCACCGTTTTCCTTGAGAATCTGCAAATTAAGGCTTACTTTCATTTTTAAATTTCAGAAGATCTTAACAAAACGTGGTTTAATGCATTGAGCTTGATACCTTTGATTTTTCCATTAATGAAGTTGTATAAGATTTCCGACGGCTGGAACTTTTTCTTGGAATCAACTCTGATAAATCCGTTTTCAGAGTGCTCTCCCCATCGGATGGTCGATGTCTTTGATTTGCGTCATCAGAGATGACAACTGAATTATTCTCGGGAATCAACTCTGATAAATCTGTTTTCAGACTGCACTCCCCATCAGATGGTTGATGTCTTTGATTTGCATCATTGGAAAAGACCACTGAACTGTTATCAGAAAGAGAAGAAGAAACTTTTTCCTCATCCTTAGAGCCAATTGTACTATTTGGTTTTGATTTGTTCTGGCCTGATATGGATTTAGAATTTAGAGTCCTCTGAGATGTAGAAACCTTGATTGTGGTCTTAACAACAGGCTGCATACAAAAAGGCAAAAATCATTTTCCAACTTTACTCAATGCATTTGAAACGTACTCTTAAAAGTTAAGAAACAAAAATATAAATGTGGTGGAAATTATTCACTAATGGAATAAAAGCTTAAAACCACAAAATGAACCAGGAAACATATTGAGCATAACTTCTTTAACAAGCATGTCAACCAAACATTAGCTGCAAATTTTTCTGACAGGCACACAACACAATAGTTCACTCTTATTACTTATACGAGCATAGGAAATAAATTCCCAAATGTAATACAAAATAAGCATTGATATGAAAATAGCGTTTAAAATAAATAAACAAATGGAATGAAAATTCCATAGAACAATTGAAAAACCAATCAACCAAATAAATCAATCAGAGCGGGCAATAAACAAAGTACAGCCAACATACCTTGACAGACTTTCTTGAGGAGACTTGGTAAGCATTACTTGTAACCCTACACCCCAGATAAAATGACCAATTAATAACATCCTCTATATTAACAATTAGAAATTTTGATAAAATCATAGAGAAGAAGTAGCAGTTATCTTGTATAGCGAAGAGAAACAATAGTTACTGAAGAATACGAGCTGCTGCTATAAACAGAGATATCTAGTAGCTCCAAATTAAAACAAAAACAAAAAAATTGAGGGTTTTCTAATTCAAAATTTTGTTAAATATGAAAATATGTGCCCTCACCTAAGTCTGTATTTATGTATTCTGTAGTTTTCTGCCAGTGTATTGTGTATGTGTGCATCAGTCTTTGTATCTTTATGTATATGGTTCTAGCTCTCACTCAGAGTTAGTCTAAGTTAGTGCATTCTGTTACATTATTCGAGAAGAATCTGAGTTGAGTCCTCTCTCTCTTGTTTTAAGTTTTTCTTTTCTGGTGGAGTCTTCTTTTTTAGGGCTTGAACTGTATTAATGGCTAACTTAAATTCTAGGCTAACTTGCCATACTAAAAAACTTGCTACACTTCTCCAGTTTATTCTAGGCTAACTTAAATTCATGAGTTGTAGGTCATTGGTACCAATTATTACAGGCTAACTTGTTACACTCCTTCAGTTTTGCAACTTGAAGACCAATCAAACAGACAAAATGTACTAAAAGTATGCAATTACTATCAGAGGCGTAAACTAATAATATGAGCACTTATTAATTATCACATACATTTGAACAAAGCCATCACTAACTCGAGTCTTCCATAGATTACTCCTTGCATTAGTTAGTTGGGAACTAACTCTTCTTCCTGTTGTCAGCTTACCTGAAATCAGCAGTAAGTTATGTTCAATCAACATAGAATAGGTCAGCTCATTGACATTTTCATAGTTCTTATCAATATCATGGCTTCTTACTTGGAAGACCACTTTGGCCATTGGCTGTTTCAGAACTTCGAGCATTTTCCTAGAAGAAAGTAAAATGAGACACAAGAAAAGGAAAAGTATTTAAAAAAAACAATTAAATAAGAAAAAAGATCTGGCGATCCGAATAAGCACAACTTTGTGGAGGAAATGATATTGTATTGCTATTATTCACCACCAGGAAAGACAAATTACTAACAGAATTATGCTAACCTTTGGGTTATTCATCTCTACCCTGTTTACCCTCCTTGGAACTGGCAGAGACTTCCTTGAAGTGCTTGAAACAGACAAATAAACGTTCTGGTTTTAGTCGCATGTTGTTCATAAAGCTTACATAAATCAACATAATGAAATTCACAAACCTTGTAGTTGTAGGTAACATAGGTTTCCTTGCAAACCTAAAAGGAAAGAAAAAAAGTGTCGGGATAATTTCTAGAATAACATGATTGGAATAAAAAATAACAAACATAAATAGCTTAATATCCAATTAAATGTGAGATAAACAAGAGACGGGATCTCAAGTACCTATCCTTTGTGGCAACTGATTGACCTCCGTTTGAACTATTCTTCTGATCACCTAAAGAAGCCCTTAAACCTGTAACTGGCAGAGACTTCCTTGAAGTGCTGGAAGAAACATTTTAACGTTCTAGTTTTAGTCGCATGTTTGTCATAAAACTTACACAAACAAATCAACAAAATGAAATTCACAAAACCTTATAGTTGTAGGTAACATAGGCTTCCTTGCAAACCTAAAACGAAAAAAAATAAATAATGTGTCAGGATAATTTCTAGAATAACATACTTGGGATCATAAATAACAAACATAAATAATTTTTTTTTTTGAGGGAAAACATAAATAACTTAATATCCAATTAAATGTGAGATAAACAAGAGACGGGATCTCAAGTACCTATCCTTTGTGGCAACTGGTTGACCTCCATTTGATGAACTATTCTTCCGATCACCTAAAGAAACCCTTAAACCTGTGCCGACTAATTATTAGATGAAGGAAGAAGAACAGCTAAAACTGTTCAAGCATACAATAAAAGGTCTACAGGAAATTAGTCACCTCCATTGGGAGCATCTAATTGAACTCCACCATGACTAGTGCTTCTTAGCTCTCTGACCTGATTTGAGGGAAAAAAGTAATCAGTACTTCATGTATGTTACCCTTTGGAATATCACCGTCCCAACAAGAAAAATATGAATAGAATTTCCATGGTTAATCTTTCTGAATGTAGAAAATGGTTAATGGTTCAAAGGGTTGAAAAGACAGTAGGTATGAAGTTAGTAGCCAGCTGATCCAGCTATCATATGGATTGACTGCCTAAAACCATTGAATCTACCAGCAACTACCTCCGGAAGCTTATCTTCTATACATATGACTCAAGGTAGTGCAATTTATTAAGTCTTTGCACAGTACATTTATTTACTAAAGAAAGTCCAATACTCCAGTCAGCTACAATAATAAGGATAGCTACCAAAAAATCCTAGTCAGCCACATCTACATTCTCTTGACATTGTTGCTAAATCTGGAGATCCATTTCATAGCTACTACTTCATTAAATTTAAAATAATATGCCAGGTAACACTAGAACCTATCCCCAAAGAAAACATGAGCTGGGAAGGGCAATTGAGAAAAGAAAGGAAAAAAAACATAGATAAATGTTTACAGCAATAACAAACAAACAACAACAACCAAGCCTTATCCCACTAATTAGGGTTGGCTACATGGAACGTTCTATCATAAACCATATTTTGGTCCAACTCATTAATCTAAAAGGGAACGGTCAACCAATTGAGCTAGACGAACATTTTTGTTTACCGCAATAACAAATAGATCAAAACCTTATCTTCCCAATAAACAAGATGATTGATTTCATAGGAATTTTTCACATTTATGTTTGTACTATTAACATTCTTAGAAGTGATTTTGTAGATTATATAGCCACGAACATGATTCCATAATTGGGGCATCAAGAACATTAATTAATTAATTAGTACAAGTAAAGGGAGTGTTCCTTTAGCCGAACAACTGATTTGAGTGAACAAAAGCAAAACACAGGCTTAGCAGGATATTGGAAGAGTGTGACTTTCCATACCGTGAGGGATTTTCTCAAAGGGATGCCCACTGTTTTAGTAGTTGAACCTGCTGAAACCCTGGTAAGGCACATAAAACAATAAATAAATAATAGGCATTCAGTTAAGGAAGAATGCATTAGAAGAAATGCTAACGAAGTTATTTAGGTTGCGATTAGATATTCCGGTGAACTGTAAGAATCACCAAGATAAAGGCCCCAGGAAAGAATGTCAAGTAAATCCCAACAGTAACTAGCAAAAAATTTACTTAAACAAGCTTCCCCTCCTAACCTTCTATTGACCCACAATAAAGAAGGTTCTTACTTAATTTTGGAGATATTACGCTTAGCAGCTGTCGTAGAGCTTCCTTGAGCATTGGTAACATCAGCCAATGCCTTTCTCGCGTTCATATTTCCTACCAAAAGTCAAAATAAGTGAAAATGATGAATGTGCTTTGTAACATGTTTGTCAAAGTTTTAACGCAAAATAAGTGCAGTTAAAAAATTTACCAGAAGCTCCATATGTTCTGTTACTTTTCTCCATGCTTTTGAAGTCACCCTTCATCATTAGGTCGCAAAATAATTATACATGCAGTAAGCAATGGCATGCTCAAGGATACAACATATATAGACACTTTCCAAGTATTTCCAGATATTGTGAGTATTCAGAAAGTATTAGAAATTTAGAATGTATATTACCTTTGGATTAGTCGCAGTATTCGATATAACTCCTTTGTTAGCTGCCACAGCACTCTTTCTACATGAATTGCAAAATGAGAAGAGAGAGGAAATAGGTCAGTTTGTTGTTCTATTGTACCCAAGAAACTACACCTAAAGAAAATACATGACACTGCTGTTTTGTATGTGATCATGGTTTCTAAAAATCAATTCTGCACATTGAAATACAATAATACACACATACAAAACTAGAAAGCTACTCTGATACTATAGTAGCACTCTTTCTACATAAATTACAATATGAGAAGAGAGAAAAAAAAAATAGTTCAACATGTTGTTTATGGCAGTCATGAAACATCTGACACTGTTGTATTGTATGTTATCATAGTGTCTACACATCGAAATACAATACACACACATATAAATCAAGGCATCAGCTTTGGACCTTAAACGATACAATGTTGGGACTAAAGAGCACCATTGTTCAATTAAAACCACGAGTCTAAACAAATAACAACAATAATAAAAGCAAATAAAACTGACAAAGCCACGAAACTAAATTCGGTTCCACTACAACAGAACAACTAAAGAGCACCATTGTACATGTAATATCTTAAAAAACAATGCACATGTAGCCTTTCTTCACCATTACATGCAATCAATCAGATATCAAAACTATCCTCTCTTTTTTTCAAAATTTCTTCGGAATAGGTATCATATCATACCTTGAAGCTGCACCAACTTCTTTCGCAGATGTCCTAAAGAAAGAATTGGAATTAGTTCTAAACAATTCATACCCAATTACATATAAAAGAAGAGAAATAAAAAACACGTACATGGTAGACCCATCACCAACTTGAATCCGGTCATTTTCCGAAAAAACCTTGAAATTCTTACCACCACCCACTGTTCCATATAAATCAAAACAATATAAAAAATTCAATTAAATCAAAGTAATAATCAATCCAGTGAATAACACTTCAAATTCACAAAAAATAAAAAATCATACCAGTTGGACGCGATTCAGAGGGTCGTGTTGAGCCCAATCTGGATTTTACCTGAAACATGCAAGAACGAAACAAGAACATCAGAAAAAATTATGAGGAAAAGGAAAAGGTTGAGTATGCGAAATTTGAAAATGAAAGGAAATTAGGGTTGAAAATTACCTTGAGAGTAACCATTGAGGTTCGGAAGAGAAACACGATGGATGATGATGCAGTTCGCAGAGAACGAACGAATGAAAATTACTTTACCGTTGGAATCTCTCTCTCAAATTTGAATCTCAAATCAATAACACCGCCTTTTGTGCCTTTACAAACATTTTGAATTCACCTCAATTTACGTTAATACCCCGACTCAAGTCTAGGGACTTTTCTTCTCTCTTTTTTTGTTGAAAAAGGGATAGGGATACTCTCCGTTTGCTTTTCCACTATAGTATATATTCCGTTCGGTTATAATCTCAATCATTAAATTACTTTTCAATAACTCTATAAGTGAAGTCAAATGAATCAATGTGTGAGATTTCACTGGGCTCTCTATTTACTGTATAGGATATGATTCTGAGAAAGAATTTCGACAAGTTCATGATTTATTTTTTTTAATAAACGAAATGATAATAGTCACTTGAGAATTTATACATAAAGTGGAAGAATCAGAGTTCAACATTCGATCACAACGTTCGGACTAACAATTTTGATATTTTTATTTGATGAATTAAGACTTATGGACAAGACTTTTTTTAATTCCTGAGAAAACATTTTTTTTTTGTTTTTATTATGTTAATATTTGATGAGTTTGATGGACATATCAAATAAGTGTTTTCATGTCACATTATTAATTTTAACTATTCATATAAGAGTGGATGATACGACGAAATAATGGATTTTGATAGATTTTAGTGTAGAATAAGGACGTTCAAAGGTCGAGTTAGATTTGTTTGGGTTAGATCTAAAATTCGTATCTTTTAAATCAAACTCCAACCAACCCAACTCTATCCAAGCATGTTCGTTTTAGTCAAGTCATTATCGCCTCTATATTTTGGAACAGGACGTAACTGTGTTAAATTTAGGTATTGTGTCGTTTTCTTTAAAGGGTCGTTTCATTATTGATATTGTGTTTCTATTCAACTGTCGTTTTGATCTTTTAAGAGTATAATTTGTCAATTATACAATTTTTCAATAAAATTAACTAATGATATGTATTTGAATAATTTAATGTTTATTTAATAAAGTTTGTTATTTTAAAAACAAAACTTTGTTGGTTTGTTAATGATGTTTCAGCACCAGTATTTAAATCTGACAAAGGAATAATATTAACACTCAAATCTATGTCACACAATGTGAATTTAGTGTTGGCCGGAGTCATAGTTGAAGTTCAAATTTTGATTAAAGAAGTTGGAGAAAAATTGAAGAACGTAGTTATATTTTGATTAATGTGAAGTTAAAAACATTATTTTGCTTTACGATTATTAAAAAAATAGTTTGTTATGGATGAGAGATACAGTGTGAAAAAAAGGAGTTTATTGGAGGGAGTGAAAGAGAGTATAGCAATGGTTTGTTAAAGAAATATATGAAATCAAATTTATTGAGAAGAGAGAATGTGTGTTTAAAAAAATAAGAATTTATTGGTGGATTAAAATGGTGATAATAAGAAAAATCATTACAAATATCCACTTCCTTAATTTGAGTGTACTATTTTAAAACGGCAGTTTAAAAATGCGAATGAAGTATTTAGTATGAAAGATTATGTGTTCAAAAATCATATTCTTTCATATGGATATTGGACTTATTCGTTACTCAGTATATTCTGGGATCAAAAATTATAAATATTGGGTTACACAAGGGTAACACAATCTATGTCTTGTGTTCGATAATAAATATAAGGGAAAAGATGTAATTAGACATATACTCGTTATCGTGAAAAAAGCTTCGTAAGATCACATGACATTCTCGTCACTTCGGTAGCAACAATATGTTGTTAAATGCTTATCATTGTTTATAATATTAATATATGATATAATATTATTATCAAACATAACGAGAAGCCATATGGTCACACATGTGACATATAAATGAGAGAATAAATAAGACTTATTTAGAAATTAATAAGGAAGGACTTATTGGTAATTAAATTAATAAATATGATTTATTAATTAAATTACAAAATGTAGTATGTAAGGTACGTTGCATTTCAAGTGGAACGTTTTACACCATAGACTATGGTGCACGCAATTGAATCTATAAATAGAACTTATTTGTGCAGAGTTCAATTACCACTTTACAAAACCTTAAACTGCAAACCATAGTTCCTCTGAACCTCTGATCACTTGGCTAGCATCGGGAACCAGAGGAGATGTATTCGTGTGGACAGTGGAGGCATTGCGTTGATTTGCTTGTAATCAAAACTGTTTCTGTATTTCAAGAGGTTACGGCATTTTCAACGACTCTTGTCAAATTCGTAATGATCCAAGAAAAGAAAAAAAAATTTTAAATTTCTAGAGCCTATTGTAATCATGATTTCCCTTTGCATGCATGATCCAATTGATTCATTAAAAAAAAAGATAAAATTGCCAATACTAAACAAATTAATAAGGTATTTTGTGGATCACCTATGATGTTTGTGCACCTTAACAATAAACGTAAAAGTTAACATAATATAGAGGTACGGTATGGAACCAAATCATAACGAAAATTAATCCAGTATAAAACCTCATAAATAATTAAGGAGCGAATATCTAAAAAATAATTAAGGCCTGAATATCTAATTTAACCAATTTTTCTATAAATAAGTCACTCATTGTATAATCTTTAAAATAAATACAAAATTACGTTTTTAGTCCTATAACTTTAATTTCAAGCAACATTTTAGTTCTTTATTTTTTTTTCCATTTCAATTTTGTCCTTTTGGGACATTTGCATATAAATTTTCAAGTTTAAAATTCATGTTTTTATTTTCTTATAATCTCTCAATCTTCAAATCTATGCTCTTTCATCTATGTGTGCATATGTATATTGGATTTGAAAATTGAAAATTCACATGTAAATAAACCAAAAAGACAAAATTAAAATGAAAAAAAGATAAATGACAAAACTATTTAAGGGACACAAAATTAATTTTGTGAAAGAAAAAAAAAGTCATTCGTTGTATAAAATTCCAGGATACACGGGAAGGATATCATATGATATCCCTCTAAGTATAAACCCTGAGAAGAGAGTTTGGGCACGAAGGGTGAAAATGAAGCAGTTACTCACCAAATCCCTCTCCGTTTGTTCTTTGCCATCCACCCTTCAACAAATTGCTTCTCATCAACCCAAAGGTACCTGCCTATCACTTTCTCTTTTTCATTTCTATAATAATAATAGATGTAGTAAAGTTAAATGGTTCTGATATAAGCTATAAGCTCTTTTCATAAGCTGCAACTTAAAGACATGTCATAAGCTGTTTCCATAAGCTGGTTAACTTTTATTTGAGTAAACCATCTAATTAGTCTCTGAATTTGTAAGATACTCCGATAGGTTAACGAGATTATGAATATTTCAAAAAAGTCCCTCACTCTCTGTCATATTATTCCTCATGAAAATTTTTAGGGATCTAATTGATAGTAAGTTGTTAAAATATTTGAAATATTCATAATCTCAGAAACCTACTTCAGAGTGTCTTATAGAAACTCATACAAAAACAACAACAACAAATGCCAAACCTTATCCCACTAAGGGAGGTCGACTAACAGATGGAGTGCATAGTAACCGGCAGTGATGGAGCAACAGAAAGCAAAAACAAAAATAAAACGAATAATAATAATAAGATAAGCGCGATGAAGAGGGATAAGAAAATTTTACCGGTGGTGGAGATGTGGTTATGTATGCCCTGCAATTGGTTAGTCATGTGATAGAATTTCTATTCATTTAAGATTGCAAGTTTCATTCTCTTTTATTTTTTATATATATTTGGTGGAAGATGTGTGGAATTTGGGAGTTAAAAACTAAACACAATGTCCCACATTGGGTAGAACTTGTGCAGTGTGAATTTTTTTTGGTGGTGGCCGTGATTCGAACCCCAGACCTTGCATATATTATGCATTGTCACCAACTGAGCTAAGCTCACGGGGACTGTGCAGTGTGAATTGAAAAAAAGTGGAAGTAAGCACTAAAAAAAAATATTGATATATTTTATTTAGAAATGTTAAATTAAATAATTAATTTAATCATTATTTTTTGACAAATAATTTAATCATTATGCTTTCTTAGTTCCCAAGTTTTGCTTAAATATTTTGGTGCACAATCTAAAATATTTTGGTATGCAATCTAATATATTTTGATACTTGATCTGAGTAAGCAATAGAAAAAATATATATTGATGTATTTTAATTGGAAATGTTAAATTAAATAATTAATTTAATCATTATTAGAAATTGTTTTCTTAGTCCCCAAGTTTTGCTAAAATATTTTGGAACACAATCTGAAATATTTTGGTATGAGTAATATATTTTGGTACTTGATTTGAACTATATTTTGGTAGTCAATAATATATTTTAGTACTCAATAATATATTTTTATACTCAATTTGATATATTTTGGTACTCAATTTGAGATATTTTTGTACTTGATCTAATATGTGAATTTTCTCTATAAATAGAAAGATCCATAGTGCATTCCACACACCGAAAAATATTCTAAAACTTCGAATCCTTTCCTTCTCTCCCCCATTCGACTTGTGTTGACGAGTTTTTCGTGTGGTATTCGTACCATATTAGAGTAAAATTATTTTTCCTTTCTCTAAGCCAAAAAAATTCCACTGATAATTCCCTAGAAATGTTAAATATAATGTAATATCTATTTTCTAATTATTATTTTCCCCCAAGGTCAAAGCATTCTCGTGATTCAGAATGGACGTTTCTGCAACAGCAAAACCATTTATTGGATAAGGTATTTAATTTCTAATAATAGCTTTACATTTTTGGACATTGGATGCTGAATTCTTTGGTATGATTGAATTTTACCATCCCTTTTTTCATCTTTGATTTTGTTGAATATCATAGAGTATCCATTCGCAGATGGATCATTGACATCCCACTCCCCAGATTTGGGGACTAATGTTGACTTGTCTGTAGATTTGTTCGACATGAAATATTATAGGAGAAAAGTTGCAGGATTTGTGTTAGTAGTTTCATTCAATCACTCAAAACCAAAGTGTTTTTTGTTTCAACTCTTCTCTTTCTCCTATTGAGACAGAGAAGAATCTTTGACACTTGGTCAAAGGGGATGAAATTACTACCAACACAAATCCTACAACTTTTCTCCTATAATTTCATGTTGAACAAATCTACAGACGACAAGTCCACATTAGTCCCCAAATTGGGAGTGGGATGACAATGATCCATCTGCAAATGGATACTCTATGATATTCAACAAAATCAAAGATGAAAAAAGGGTGGTAATATTCAATTATCCCCAAAGAATTCAACATCCAATGCCAAAGCTCTTATTAGAAAGATCCTCCTATCCAAGAAACGTTTTTGCTGTTACAGAAACGTCCATTCTGACAATGCTTTGACCTTTGGGGAAAATAATAAATAGGAAATAGTTTTTTGAAAAATCAAAACCAAAGTAGGGGAAATGTAATCTTTTTACAATTGCTAATAAAATAGAAGAGGATGAAATTTGCAATCTTAGATGAATAGAAATTCTATCACACAAGTAACCAATTGCAACGCATATATAACCACATCTCCTCTTCCTCCATCATAGCCAATCACCGGTAAAATTTTCTTATCCCTCTTCATCACGCTTAACTTATTATTTTTTTCTTTTTTTGCTTTCTGGTGCTCCATGACTTCCGGTTACTCTGCACTCTATCTGTCTATCATGACGGTGGCTGAAGGTCCGGGTAGTGGGTGCAGTTTTTTTTGCTTTGCCGTCGGACTGGCTCATTTTATTTTGATATGGACCGGGATTTTAAAATCTAAACTGATATGGATAGTAATTTGGTTAGGAGACCTTTGATCTCAAGTGTCCAAGATTCTTCTCTTTCTCAATAGGAGAAAGAGAAGAGTTGAAAGAAAATGCACTTTGGTCTGATGGATTCAATGAAAAACTAGATTTAAACCAATTCAATAAAAGCGGGTTTAAGATGAATTCAAGAAAAACCCGTTTTCGCATCTAATCTGTTTGTAAACAGTTTTTTAATTAAAACCGGTTCAAACCGGACTGGAACCACTTTGCCTCCTAAACCGTTTTTATTTTTATTTTTAAATTGTTTAGCTAACAAACTAAAACCATTTAAGTGGATTGGTTCTTATGATTTGGTTAAACATGCACACCCCTACATGGATCAAACGATTCCATAATGTTATATCGATAACCATATTTCTATCTAACTCATCTATTTTTTAATCATAGATACATATAGTATTATAGATTATGTGAACAGTAATACACGGGAAAGTTGTTTTTTCTTTTAAGCTTACTGAAATATTTTATGAATAGTTTGGGTGTGCTAGGTGTTGCAAAGGTTGTGCTAAAGAAGGGGAAGACGCAACTCTTTAAGGATGGAAACCCAATGGTATACAGTGGAGCTGTTGATAGAATTATCGGTAGGCCTCCTCCTAAGACAGGCGATATTGTTCTAGTATCAGATGGGACTGAGAAACCAATAGGCTGGGGCTTGTACAACTCGGTTTCTATGTTTTCTGTTCGGCTCATGCAGCTTGAAGACGAAGCTACCAGGTTTTCGCATATGATTATTTGATCATCGCTTTTTGTTTCAGCTTAGTCCTTTGACTCTTTTATATTTAATTTTTATATTGACACAGTGATTCAGCATGTGCATTGAACATGGAGAAACTGCTTGAAACAAGAATTGATGCCGCTGTTGAATTGCGTAGAAGGTTGGGTCTTCCTTCTGTCCATACGAATGCATATCGTCTAATCAATAGTGAGGGTGACAGGTGAGAGATGAAGGGTTGAACTTTTCCTCTTCATGCTTCCTTTTCTCGGTCCACAGTTTTTTCACATTATTTTGACAGCATACTCTTACACCTCACTTTTATGATAGAAAGAAGATAATTTGTATGGCTGTGCCACCTTTTTTTTAACATGTTTCCTTTTAAAGATTCATATGTTAAGTAGGTTTGATCACAAATAACCACTCTTTTTTTCTTCCAACTTTTTAATGATAGTGCTTCCAAAAAGGTTATTTGGATGATTTTGAATTGGGTTTTACTGGTTTCACAACAGATTATCAGGGTTGATAGTTGATGTATTTGGAGATATAGCTGTAGTAGCATCATCTGCGGCTTGGGTTGAGAAGTACAAATCAGAGATAGAAGCATGCATAAGGAAAATAAACTATATCAATCATATAAATTGGAGGCCATCTATTGATATTTTAAAGGAAGACGGAGTTAATGTGTCTGATTCAAAGGAAATGCTTTCATCTACTTGTCCTGAAAGAACAAAGGTATGTTGTGATCCATTAAAATGTTCATCAAAATTTTGAATTATTTCTTTTTTCCATGTACTTATCCTAGGTAATTAGAATGACATTGTACTTGATAGTATGTATGGCAGAAGGTAAATAGATGCAATTTGGCATGAAGTTGAAATATAGCTGAACCAAACTTTTTAATTAAAGTGTTTTAATTTGACAAAATTTGCTAAATGTTAATTATTTGATTTCACTCAGAAAAGACACTCAAAAATATCTACTTAAAAGAAAATAATTTAGGGGCTGTTTACTTTGTGAAAACATTTTCTATTTTCCTTTCCTAACATTCGTGTTAGTTTTACTTATTAACAAGGAAAAAAGAGACTCTTGAAATGTAGAAATGTCTTTCATTTCCGAAAACAATGAAAATGTCAAGAATTATTTTTATTATTTCCTGAAATGCATCATCCTAACTAGCATTAAAAGCCTCTTTTCTTTTTGTTAACTAGTAAAACTAACACAAATTTTATGATATGAAAATATAAAATGTTTTCACAAAGTAAACTAGCTCTTAGTCTTGAAGGTTTTGTTATCATTACATTATGCAATTTATATTTTGTACCTTAACATATGTTTTGATGATTCCCAAATTAAAGATCTGAGAAGGTGGGACTCATATATGTTCCCCACTTAAACGTTGCATATTACTAATAAATAGATCATAATCAAGTTGGGATTTGGGATAACCAACAAGGAGATGTGAAAATCATTAAGTTTGAGATTTTTGGTGTTTGAATGTTCTTCTCTTTCAGATTATGGAGAATGGAATTGTGTACACAATTTCACTGAAAGGACAGAAAACAGGGTTCTATGCAGATCAGCGCGAGAGTCGCCAGTTTATATCAAGAGTTTCAGATGGTCAAAAGGTTCTTGATCTTTGTTGCTATAGTGGTGGTTTTGCTCTAAATGCAGTGCGTGGCGGTGCTCTAAATGTCACTGGTACATTCTATGTTGCTAATTCCTTCTTCACTATCATTGTCTATGATTGATAATTAAAGACTAGTTCAAGAAAAGTGGGCCCAACCCAACAAGTCCAAATAACCTAATAACTATTCTTTGCTACTTACGATAGGATTGTTTAAAACTCGATGAATTTCTTTTCCCTCACTTAAAATAGTCCAGAAGTAGCTTTGAGATTCATCCTCACTCCAGGACCAACATGCTTGGATCTAACTCAGCATCCACTCCTATGCCATCTGGCCTCAAACTCACCATAGTTGATACTGACCTTATGCAAGACCTCTTCATGCTCAGATATGTGGTTGGTGCCTTGCAGTATGCCACTTTGCCAGTTTATGTCTAATCCCTTAGAATCTCATTGGATGACAGTCGAATGATTCTTAAGGTATTCAAAAGGCACCAGTCAGCTTGGCCTTCATTTTTACCCTGCCTCTTCTCACAAACCCCCTTATTGCCTTTTGTGATGCAGATCTCGATGATAGCCACTCTACCTCTGGGGCTGCTATCTACTTTGTTCCCAATCTTATCTCTTGGTGGTCACAAAAGCAACCAGTTGTAGCGCACTGAAGCTGAGTACTGTAGTCTTGCCCATATTATAGTTGAGCTTCTTTGGGTGCAGACATTACTTCTGTGTTCCCTACACCCCTCCATCCATGTGCTGTGATAATCAATCTACTGCCCTTTTGGCGCATAATCCCATTCTTCATGCAAGGACAAAGCGTATGGAAATTGACTTATTTTTTTGTTAGAGAAAAGGTCTTGGCTAAGAAACTGACAGTGCTACACATCCCTGGTGCTGACATTCTCATGAAGCCAGTTTCTAGCACCAAATTTCTACTTCTCAGACCCAAGCTCAAATGTGGTATCTCCAGTGCAGCTGGCCAGCCACCGTGAGCTCGTGGTGTGTGTGTGGGTAAGGGAGGTACACCACATGTATTTAGACATGTGATCTATTGTATTCACACACGCGCCAATTAGAGATAACTAACACTGTTAAGTCGTTATCACAGCTATCCACTCTCATTCTTGCATACACCTGCTATATAAAATCAGGTCTCAAGCATCTATATAAGCTGAAACTTGTGTCTTTGTAACTAACAATTTCAGTGATGAGAATCCAGTTACACTAGAATCTAATGAAGGGCAAAGAGAATTTTCTCGATTTTACATTATAACTTGATCCTTTTACAGACTGCCTGTTAGAAGCCTGGAACAAATGTATTGAGGGATAGTTTAACTTATCTGTATAATATTATTGATGCAATTTGAGAGACCAATAGACTGATTTAATAAGTCTAGTTATGTTGACAATTTTGTTAGGTGTTGACTCATCGCTGCCAGCTCTTGAGCTTGCTAAAGAAAATGTTGTACTTAACAACATTGATCCAGGAAGAATATCCTTTTTGAAAGAAGATGCAACTCAATTCATGAAGGGTGCTCTTATGAGAGATGAATCTTGGGATATTGTCATCATTGATCCTCCTAAACTGGCACCTTCGAAAAAGGTATCAATTATGGTTGCAAAATATATGTTTTGACATACTTTAACATTTGGGCTTCCTAAAGAAGAGAATAATTGGGTTTCTCTGCCGTTAAATTGTGATAAAGTTTATTTGCTTTTCATTTTTATTATGTCCGATGATGCTATATTATCATCATTACGAATTTGGTCATTGTATGATACTTTTATGGTACTTGTGTACGATTTTGTTTTTGCCAAAATATGTAAATATAATAAAAAAAAAATCCATTTTCAAGTGAGTAAAAATATTCTCTGTTACAAATTGGGTACTTTTACAAAGAATGGGGACAACCCTTACAACTCTGGAGGGAAACTCCCCTCAAATATTGGCCATTGGAACCACAATCCTTTCTTAGTTTTGCACTGTCTTTAGTCGGCACCATTTCCTACAACTGCAAATCCATTGAAGTGTTGCTCTCTTTGGCCATTGATGTTACAACAGTAGCAATAAGCTCACCCCTGTTAATCTACTATTACTACAATACAACCTTTTGAACCATTTGTGTTGCATTACCCCCCGGACTCTTAACAGTTACTAGGTGGGAAAGTGACTACATGTCACACATTGATCTGTCTTTTCTAAATTAGGCCTTACTAATTATTGCAATAAGAATATGAAGTCCGTGCAATCAACAACACGCTCCCATTATGATGGATCATGTTAAGATGATGCATTTGGCTTTGACACCTTCCCTTCTTAGGAACTCCCTTTGTTTTCACCTTTGGAGGAGGTGGACACATAAATGCTAATTCATGTTTGTTGTGGATCTTTGCTCCATCTATGTTTTTTTTTGAAGAAGCTAAACTAACCCACCTAAATTGGCACCAGAGAGAATCGAACCTGAGACCTTGAGGAGGAGCACACTCCCAGATCCCAAGCCAATACCACTAGGCCAACCCAAGTGGGTTATTTTGCTCCATCTATGTTAATTGTTGTAGTTCATTTAAAAAAAATAAAAAACTTCGGTTGATTCTTCTATTATTTTTTTACTCCCATTTTAAGATCAGTTGATTTAGAAACACTCGTCAATGGGAGCTGCTTAGAAGCTTTGTTTTGTGTATGCATTGGACATATTCTTACTGCACTGGTAACAAGTGGTTTATTATTTCGTTTTCTGAGCCACTTGTTCTAGATTAGGTTTGGTCATCTGTGGAGAAGACTTATAGCAACACAACACTGGTAGGGAGGGTTGACTAGATAGAGAATCTTCTCATAGGTAGAGGTAAAGGGTGACTGAGGAAAACTATAGTTCAAATCATGAGAATATCAGAGGTGAAGGGTCCATCCTTGACCTAAATAGCTGGCCTCATATAGTAGGAAAGGATCTTTTAGTTGTCGTTGTTGGATGATATTGATTCTGCATGTGATATTTAAAGCCTCGGACTATGTACTAATGTAACCAGTGCTTTACTTGACTTTACTTGGAACTAGAAGCGATTGCAAGAGTGAAGATCTTGAAATTTATTGTGTTCTGGTGTTATCACAAAAGTTTTGAAATTTGCAATACACTGTTGCTTCTGCTCATTTTCAACTTTCAGCTTTTTGTCGTGGAATTGAAATTTTAGCGTAAAATGTTTTTTGCTACAGGTTCTACATGGTGCATCTGGTATGTACAGAAATTTGAATTCATTGGCCATGCAACTTACAAAAAGAGGCGGTCTTTTGATGACCTGTTCCTGTTCTGGAGCTGTGACCCAAAGTGGCATATTCATGCGTATCCTACAGGTATCCAGCATATAGACTATTGTTATGTTTTGTTTGAGTTAGGAGAAAAAGGAAGGGTGAGGGGGAAAGAAAGGAGAGGAGAGTGTCAAACTTTAGCCTGTTGAATACTATGTATAAATATCTGAAGGGGAATGAAATGGAATTTAACTTGGAAAGTTGACAATTTTATTCTTTTCTGTGTTTTGATAAAATTTATTCTTCTCTTTTAAAAACTTACATAAACTTGCAAATCTAAGATATAGCGTCCAATTACAAAATTAGACAGTATGCGTTGAAAGACTATTATAGCACAAGGGCATGATAGTGACCCTTATATTATCAAAATTCTCATCAAAGATACAAACAAATTGGACAGATAGAGGAATGTTGGATGATGCGATCAAATTTGTAAGAGATAAATATCTGGTTTAAGTGGTTATGAATAATGCAACAAATCTCAAGGTAGTAGGTTGAAAGGTAGATACCATTAGAATTCAAATCATCTTATGATTCATTATATTATATATTAGGAACTTGAGTTAGCTTAATTAATCTTGTAAATATTATTAGCATAATAATCACCTAGGTCCTAGGAAATGTGAGGGATGTTAATTGTTAAAAAATTTATGCTCACAATGGATTAAGTTTGAACTCTTAATATAATTTTTCTGCAAAAAAAAAAAAGATATAAATTTATGTAAAGAAGTAATACAAAAAAGTTTCTACCCCTTGCATTTTCACTTCCATTTTGAGTATTCATTGCATCAGTCAGTGTGACATGGAAGTTTTTGGTACCATTTATCTGTCATTTATCTGTTTGCAATAATCAAGTGCTGTGGCCTTAAGGAGTATTCTTAATCAATAGACATTTTTAAATGAGTATAGTGACTAGACACTTTACTAAGAGTATGCATATTACCTAATCCAAGTTAATGAATTATTACATTTTCTGGTTTTTTTAGGGTGCAGCATCTATGGCAAAGAGAAAAATCACTGTTCTGAGAGATGCTGGAGCTGCTTGTGATCATCCTATTGATCCATCATACCCGGAAGGCGCATACCTAACCAACATTCTGTTGAGAGTTTCATGAGTTTTGTTTGTACTTGTAGGTTAATTCTATATTTTGATGCAATTTTGCAGAATTTATTTTTCAGTCACTGAGAAAATCTGTTTACTGAAATCAGTTGAAAGAAAAAATAGGATTAGGTTTTATTTATTTAATTACTGATTATAAAACTGAATTAATTCATTCTTGAAGCCAAGGTCATGATTCTTTGCAAATTGCCATATGGTGAGACACATAATCACATGAATGAGTGATGAATTAAGAAATATTAACTGAATCCTTCTATACCAGGATGCTTTCTTAAACATGTCTCGTGAGCTTAGCTCAATTGGTAGGGACAATGCACAATATATGCAAGGTCCTGGGTTCAAACCCCGATCACCACAAAAAAAAAACATGTATTCGGATTATCGTACCATTATATTACCTCAATCATTTTTATAAGAAACAAAAGACAATCGTCAAGATGAAACAAGTTTATTTAAATGTGATGCAACTAATGAATGTTGGTTTTTAATTTGGTATAATTAAGGGTATGAAAGAAATGTGAACAGATAAGTGTTAAAAATCTAACTATAGTTTTATAATTAAGACAATGATCTAATTACAAAAGGACCTTAAGATGTTTTATAATTATCAAAATAAAATGTTGCAACTGAACATTGTTTCAACTGTCCTTAGATTGTTCTAAAAAACAGGACTCAATTAAACAACTTTTTTTAGAGCATTACTTTCTTTACCCAACACATTTTGTTCATTTTCAACCGAAATTTCAAAAATACTCATGCGTGAGTTTACTCACGCAGAGGCAATTTCATCTTTTCAATTGGGAGCGAGCAAAAATAGTTGGGTGAAGAGCATAATTCTACTTACATTAGTAATATATGTTTGTAACCATGCCTTAATGATCTTGATTCAGTTTTTGAAACATTATTTTTACCTTTCAGTTATTAAAACGTTTTATCACCTGCACTCGTTACAACGAATAGAAATTAAGGGGAAAAAAAATAAAAACCATTTCTAGTAAAGGATCATTTAATCAAAGGTTAAATGGTGTTTAACGTCTGTCCTTGTGAACTTAGATCAATAGGATAATGCATAATATATGCAAGGTACGGAGTTCAAACTCCGGCCACCACAAAAAAAAATGGTGTTTAACGCCTTTGTCATTTGGACGAGTTTATGTTTACCCTTGTAAAAAAAACTATGGACCCCAATCTATTTGAAGATTTTTTGATTTTGGACTTTTGTGAATTTTGATCGTACAAAATAGATGATATGGCGGAAGGGAGGGTAAACCAACATTCACCCAAATTACAAAGGACGAAAATACCTTAAATTTTAGAAATTTGATGTCACGGATGTCCAAAACCAAAAAATTTTATACTACAATATAAGGTTGAAATCCAAAGTTTGTTTTTAACCGGGAGATAAACCAAAACTCGCCCGATGGCGGGGTAACATCATTTAACCCTTTAATCAATCCTACCATTTCTACTATTTTCACTCACTAAAAAGCAAAACTTGTACCAAACAATGATGTGATTCTTGAGTTGTACGAAATAGCACACTATATTACAAAATATCTCAATTCTTGTACAGAAGACAAGAATAAAAAGAATTCTTTTTGGAGGAATAAATAAAAACTCCTAATGTATGAAAATTATTGCTATATAACATGTATTAATAACATTGATGTACAAAATAACACCCACTACTGTATAAGTCTGAAGAATAATAATACACAAGGTCTCCCGAGGGAAATCCTGGAAGATCATGCACAACTAGTTTCTCAGCTCAGTGCCCTGATGGGTTCCTATTCCATGACAAATATGAAGGATCTCCAAGTTGCCTATAACAAAGAGACAATAAAGATTAGGGGCTAATAATATTGGAAATTGCAATTATGCATGTTTGTTGAAATATGAGTGTGTCAACCACTAAACTTCACAATTTATACAGGTTTCATACAAGGGACTGAAAAGTATATTATTGTTACAGGGATTAAAAGATTAACATCATTTAATAAGAACACGTAAGATGTTAATCTAAGATGTATCTCAATAACATGTTCAGTGAGTTATTGAGCAGTGTGACACAACTCAAGTATTATGACAATAGTGTACTTTAATACCTTCTACATGACAGAGATCAAAAATCAAATTTAAACCTTTTTTTTCTTCTTACATCTTAAATATATCATGAAGAAAACTCACACATCAAAAAGTCTTTCATAAATACACACTTAATTTGCAATGCACTTAACATATAACTAACTCAAGCAAAACATAGTTTATATTCAAATTGACTAATGAAAACTGTCTTGGTGAGTAAAAAGTAAAATAACCTATTGTGTGCAAAGAGTGAATGCAATCAATATATTAGAAAAACCATGTATGAAGTAAGGAAAGTTATTGAGAACGCTCCAATGAACATCATTACTTAGAAAGGAATTTGCATAGTAGAAAGCAGCAAGTGATTTTCTTACCTTGGCTTGACAAAATATACAATAGTAAAAGCCATGGCTAAAAAGAAGCTCAATCCTCCAACAGAGAGATAAGCAATGCCAAGGAAGTCATTCTTTCCTCCAAGCCAACTAGTAGTTGACAATACAAGCTTCTTCTTGCCACTAAAACTATATGTGTTGTAGTTATTCTGCAATACCACTTTTATCTCATCGCCTTTCTCCAGATCCACCTCAATCTTTCCATACAACTTCCTAAAAGTTGGCAAAGCCGCAGTCCGCATCCAAACGATAAGATCCTCCTGCTCACTCAACTGTTTCATAAACATTCAGGAAGTGAGCGGCTTATCTCATTGATGCAAGCAAATTGAGAATGTTGATACAGTCACAATTCACAAGATAAACAGTGGAATAAACTGGAAATCATAAAATCAGGAACAGAAAAGTGTATACCATATTTGGTTTTACAAAAGAATATTGCAGCAATAACTTCTTTTACAAGTTCAAATTATCTTTTGCAGCGAAATTGTTTCAGAAGATCTCTCATGTAACTTTTCTATATTTGTATCCATAAGCTTATAAGAAATTTAGAGTAAGTGAAAAAACTTACCGGTATACTCTCGTTGAGATGAGCACCACCTGTAATATTACCATTCTGGAAATTTTTAGGGAAAACATCACTTCCAAATTTGTGATCTCTATCACTTTTCCATGAGATTTCTTTCTTGTTCACTGTGACATTATTGTTGTTGCGTGAGAAGCTGTATGTATCATTGAACATGCTCCAAGCTATAAGACCACAAGGTACGATTGGCACACCATTTACATCACGTTCAGGGTCACAACCACTTGTTGAGTTGGCTTTTCCAGCATCCCTCAACTGCTCATCATTTCGGCTTTTCACATACCTTTTTTTTTTTATTTAAAAAAGAACATATTTATGAGAATATAAACAAATATACACAATATATTATATGAATATTATTACACCACTAAAAAAACCAATCATCGAGAGTCGAAATTATGGAACGAAGCAAACAATCAAAGACAGTGGAGACATAAACTACTATAATTACATATATATATATATATATATTCAAAAGGTATACTCTAAATGCAAGATGAATACATGAAAAACAAAGTTCATATGAACATCTCTTTAAATTTAAACTCACAAACAGTTCATAGTCATCTTTTACACGATTCTGTAAAGTTGTTCAAATTATGGAACAGAATCACAACTACAACTCTACAATTTTATAATCATTTCTAAAAACATTTCGTGCATTTTAAATGGTAGCTTGCAAATGAACTTCATTTCAGTTGTTGATCAAGCTAATTTTGGCAATCATTTATTACAATAAACTATACAGTTTTTTTCCTCAAACTTAAATGATACCAAATAATCCTTTTTTTCACATTAGAAAACCATAATGGGAACACATGAAAACGGGGACAAAATGTAGTGCAACGAACAACATTTATTCATAGGAGAACAATATATAAAATTTCACTAATCAAAATGACAAGATGAAAGTTGTCACTCAACAAAGACATCCAAACAATTGAGGGAGGTACGCAACAAAATCTAAAGAACATGAGATCCTTGTTACTTCAAACCACTTTCCTCTGTGCATTGTAAATGTGAAATTCAAACAGAAAATGAATGTCTGATTCATGAGAAATAAAAAGCAATGTACCGTCGGTGATTCTGGTAGAAGTTGTCAAGCTGGTAGTAAACATAGATAGGAGACTTCATACGCTTCTCCACCTATTCATAAAAGTAGTTTTTAAAACAAATGATCATCAAAATTTGGAAACCACAACGCATCAATTATAAGAACAGAGTTAATGCAGAAGTAACGTAGGAACAAGTACAAAGAGAAAATGGAGTCAATGAATCATACATGCAGCGTCCTTGTGCAAGTTTTATTGGCAGTACTCTGAATGTATGCTACGTTATCTGTCCAATTTGACGGTACGCATTCTGCCTCATACCTATCAACAATTTCAACAACCTGATACAAAGATCAGTAATAACAAATTAAAAGTCAGCACAAAGAATTATACACATACTATTTAGAGTTGTAAACAGAAATTGAAAACAATATTGCATTCAAGCGTACATCTCGTGAAGCAATAAGTGAAGCAACTCCAATAGGAATGAATACGATGGTGACAATCAAAAATGCTGAAATAACCTGAAAGGAAAGTAATATATCATGTAAATAGTGACTTCTAAATGCATATAGGCTAAATAGATAATCACAAACACTATATACAAACAAACATATTTACCGCTTGTGGTGTAAGAATAGGCTTGCATGCTGGTAGTTCTTGTTGTGTAAACTTTGAGTCTGAAAGACATGAAAATTTTCAAAGAGAACTCTTGTCAGCAAATTTAGCAAGTAGAAACACATAGAACCCAAATACATACAATTGATGTCAAATCCAAACATATTGTCTAACTCCATAAATCATTCATAAGTTCATAGCACATTCTTCAACTAGCTCAACCATGATAATGAACATGTCAAATTAAGTTTCAAAAACCATGGAGTAATATTTGCTTAAACAAAAGCCACAATTAGATTGGCTCATTTGAGCTTATCTACAGACATAAGTTTTGTGAGACTCTTTGGAAGAACTTATGATAACAGCCTATGACATTGTTTGTAAGCTGTTTTCAACTCATATGTACAAGTTCTCCCAAGATACCTTATGAAGACAGTTTATATGAAAACCATTTAACTTTATTTTATCTTTTACCATGGTAATAGCTTAAACATAAGCACTTATGATGATAAGTGCATATTGTATAAGCTGCAAATAAGTTGTTTACCTAAACAGGGCTAAAGTCTTATATTTATGAAATAAAAATCCCTTCAAAAATTAACTTTAAAAAAAAAAAAAAACTTTTAAAACACAACATAGACTAAAAAAATCAAAATTTACATAACAAACACAATCAAATTACAAAAAACAAAACATGGGCATCACCAAATTAAGCTGAAACCCCTAAAAAAAACAAGTAATAATAAACATGTCAAACAAGTTTCCAAAACCATGAGGTAATATTTGAACAAAACCCTTTGAAAAGTGAACATAAAAATACAAAATTTACAGAAGAAACAGAACCAAATTACAAAAAACAAAACATGGGCATGAACAAAATGAGCTCAAAACCCTAAAAAAGAAATAATCAGAAGATAAAACAAAAAATCTTACACTTGGGTCGTTTTGTTTGTCTTCTATTAGAAGTAAGATCATTGGATCCAACGCTGGTTGTTGCCATAACAGAACCACCAATCCAATCCAATCCAATAACGAAAGATTTAACCTTTTGAAAAGAGCTTCAAAGAACAAAGAAGATAACTTGAATCAAAGAATAATGAAATGAATGAAGATTTTTGAGAGAGAAAGAGAAAAAGAGAGGTTATTATAATTGAAGAGAAAAGAAGAAGAAGAAGAAAAAGAAGAAGAAGGGTTACCGGTTGAGCAGGTTGATGAAAGAATTGACTTTGAATAATGACAGGAAATAGGATGAAGGTTTCGTGTGGCGGGGGCGGCTGGTGACCGTTTCTTTCTCTCTCTTTCTCTCTCCTCTCTTTTATGTTTTTTTGTGTTAAGGTTGAAAGATGAAGAGAGAAGAAAGAGAGAAAGAGAAAGGGACCAAAGAAAAAAGACCAGTCAATAAAATACAAATTATTACACGCTTACAATTCAATTCTGCTTTATATAATAACAATTTATTTTGTTTTTTTATTTACTTTCTATTTTTGGTTTGTTTTTTTTCTTCAAATGTTCCAGAATATGACAATGGACCTGGCTGAAAGTTCAATGCCCACGTTGTGATATGAAAATATATGAAGACTCTTAAATACTAGTGTGTTGCCCGATCCATGGTTACAGACGGGTGGGTGGAATTACAATCGATCACAAATTACACGATGATGAATATGTAGAATTACAGTCGGCCATAGACAGGTGAGTGAAATTACAATCGGTCGTTGACTACATGACGACGCATGAGTGGAATTACAGTCAGCCACAGATGACACGACACCACAATAACACAAAAACAAAAAAACTATAATAGTTATAATTTTCTTCAATAAATTTCTTGAGTAATTCTTTTGGAATAACAATTGCATTTTCTTGAATATATGAAAATTATAAACTTC